>Ga0335069_10000751_pt1 | contig 52670 bp, 41 predicted proteins | sample Lox_Sample_11_FD_206714 | JGI IMG/M metagenome (GOLD analysis project Ga0335069, IMG submission 206714) | Soil microbial communities from Loxahatchee National Wildlife Refuge, Florida, United States - Lox_Sample_1.1 | ecosystem: Environmental > Terrestrial > Soil > Wetlands | place: USA... | reverse complement strand
CGATTCCTTCGGTGAGCTCGACGCCGCACCGACGCCGCAGCAGGACCGGCCTCATCGGCTCAGCCACGGCAACTCCGCCGGGGATGGAATTGAGAAGTGCGTCCGTCGCCACGCGCACGAGGAACATACCGCCGACGCGCGGCGCGGGAAGACTCCTGATCGTGCATCGCCAGGCCATCGTGTCCGCCCAGAAGACGATGGCGTACGGGAGCGGCACCAGGAGCGCCGCCAGACCTATGCCGCCGATGCGACCGGCAACCAGCCCCAGCTGGAGGCCGGAAAAGTTGCGCCAGAGGAGTACGAGCAGTCCGGCGATCAACGCCGGCCGGAGCACCCACCGGACGGCAATCTCCCTGAATTTCTTCCACTTCATCAGGTTTTTCTGCAGGTTGATTCGTGAAAAACAGTGACCCGGGACTCACAAAACCGATCCGCCGCGGAGGCAACAGCCTTAATCGGCGACTTTCCTTGACTTTGCGCGTGCAATCGCATAGCTTCGTGATGAATATACAACCTCTACACGAAGGAGACTTCGGATGAAAAGACTGCCAACGATGATAACGGCGGCCGCGCTCCTGGTGCTGATGGCGTGTGGATCCGCACGCGCGCAGTATCTCGTCGGCCGATGGTCCCTCGGGATTGAAGGAGGAGGGAACTACTGGATCACCGACTACGATCAGTACAAATTCAGCGTCGGCGGCCAGGTCACGGCGAAATATGAACTTGCCAGATACTTCGGCCTGGGGATCAGCGGAGGCTACGAGGTTCTCAAGACGAACCAGTCAAAACCGCTCGATCCCGGCGCCTATGCATCGTACATCAAGGCCAACGCCATTCCGGTCTCCGTCGTGGCGTTCATCCATTTCTACCCGCGCGCAACAGTCAACCCCTACGTCTACATCGGCGCCGGCATGTTGATGTACCAGCGGTTCGGTATCGGCACGGCACCCCCGGTCGACGGGGCGTGGCACACGTCGTATGTCATTCCCGCGGGCTTCGGCGTTGAGTCGTTCCTGAACAACGACATCTCGCTCGTCGCGGATATCGGCTTTGCAAATATAGGCAATGACGTCGATGCACGCACGACGAGCGCGTTCAAGGGATACGCGACAGCGCGCATCGGCCTGAACTTCTACCTGAACGAGGGTCCGCCACACCGGCCGGCCCCGAGGCGGACGCCGACAAAGCACTGAAGCGGCGGCACGCTTCCCACCTTGACCGAGCACAGGACTGCCGGGGAGCCTTCTCGGCGCTCCCCGCAGTCCCGTGCGATGTCTGCCGGTCCAAATTTCCTGTTTCACCACGCGAGAAGCAACTGCTTCCTCCGCGGAACATCCGGTGAAATTACAGGTTTTCCGTACAACGGCGGGAGGATCCACACAAGGGTGAATTATGCTGAGAACACAGACCATACTGGCTTTCGGAATCCTGGCGGCAGCGAGCTGGAGCTGCTCCCGCCAGGCCGCGGGCGATCCTGAAGGGGCGCTCAACCGGATCACCGCGGAGAACGTGAGGCGCGACATCTTCACGATCGCCGCAGACTCAATGATGGGGAGGAACACACCGAGTCCCCAGCTTGACTCCGCCGCGGCCTACATCGCCAGGGCGTTCGACAGAGCGGGCCTCCTCAGGGTCAACGGGTCACGGTACCAGCGCGTCGCACTCAATATCGTGGACCTCGGTGATTCGAACGCGCTCTCCGTCCGCACCGGCACAGAGGAGAAAACATACGGAATAAAATCTGACTTCGTGCCGTTCGAGATCACCGCCGACAGGGGCGTGCACGGAGGGGTGGTGTTCGCCGGGTACGGCATCACCGCGCCGGAGTACAAGTACGACGACTACGCGGGCATCGACGTCCGGGGGAAGATCGTGTTCGTGCTCAGGCACGAACCGGGGGAGAACGACACGGCATCCGTGTTCCTGGGGACGACCGCGACGGAGTACTCCAGCGTGGAGAAGAAGATGCGCATCGCCGTGGAACACGGTGCGGCGGGCATGCTGGTGGCGACCGATCCGCTCAACCATTCCTCGATTGCCGCCCGGGGATTCCCGTGGCCGTCTCTCTCGCGCATCATCCCCAGGGACGCACTGCCGCTGACCCTCGCCCTCGACGAGTCAGGCAAGATACCGGTGGTGCACGTCGGCGAGGCGGTCATCTCCCAGCTCTTCGGGAGCGTCGATTCGCTTCGCTCGCTGCAGCGCGCCATCGACGCGCGGTGCGCTCCCCGCTCGTTCCCGATCGCCGGGGGCGAGGTCTCCATCCGGACCAGCACGGTGATCAGGGACATGTCTTCCAGCAACGTGCTCGGTCTGCTTCCCGGGAGCGATCCCCGACTGCGCGGCGAGACGGTCATCATCGGCGCCCACTACGACCACGTGGGTTACATGAAGCAGCACGCCCCCGGGGAGCGGTACATCTTCAACGGAGCGGACGATAACGGCTCCGGGACATGTGCGCTCCTGGAAGTCGCCGCCGCGCTGGGCGGACTCGCCTCCCCCCCCCGCAGATCGATCCTGCTCATCGCATTCTCGGGGGAGGAAAAGGGACTCTACGGCTCCGAGTACTACGCCCGGCATCCGCTCTACCCGCTCGATCACACCGTGGCCATGCTGAACATGGACATGGTCGGGATGAACAGCCCCGACACGCTCTTCCTGATCGGCGCCGAAGGCTCGCCGGATCTCGCGCGCATCGCCCGGGAGGAGGACGCGCGGATCGGCTTCGTGCTCGTCGACCAGAAGCTGACCGAGGGGGGAAGCGACCACATGAGCTTCATGAAACGGAACATCCCCGATCTCTTCTTCCACTCGGGCCTCGAAAAAGTATACCACACGGTCAACGACAGGCCGGAGCTGATCGACACGCGCAAGGTGGCCCGCGCGGCCGGCCTCGTCTTCCTGACAGCCTGGCACGTTGCCAACGATTCGACACACTACCGCTATATTCCATCCACTGTCCCCATGTTCTAGCACACAAGGAGATCCTCATGCGCAAGGGAACACTCACACTGCTGCTCGTCACCGCCGGGGCGCTGGGCCTGCAGGCCGCGTCGGCTCAGGAGCAGTACACGCTGACGTACAGATTTGCAAAAGACCACCCGTACCGCTTCCGCGACACCACGACGGTGACGTCGTCCCAGGAGATGATGGGGCAGGAAATGAAGGTGGCGTCGACAGTCGTGATAACGTCGCGGATGATCCCGGCGGAGGCGAAGGCCGACGGCTCGACGGTCGTCACGGTCTCCGCCGACGGCGTCATGATGAAAATCAAGAGCCCGATGCAGGACACGACGCTGACGCTCTCGAACGCCGTGGGCAAACGCACGCGCCTGACCCTGTCGAAGCTGGGCGAGACCCTCGCGCGCGAAGTCGTCGACACGGTGAAAGTCACCGGCATGTCGATGGCGGCCGGGCGGCAGGACATGCTGCGGCTCCACGTCTTCCCTGACCACCCGGTCAAGGTCGGTGAGAAGTGGAAAACGGTGAAGCCCGACACGACCGACATGGGAGGGGGAGGAAAGATGGTCACCGTCTCAAACGGCGAATCGACGCTGATGGGAAAAGAGCCGCACGCGGGACACGAGTGCCTCAAAATCTCGTACACCGGCACGCTGACGCTCACGGGCAAGTGGTCGATGAACGGCATGGAATTCTTCCTCGAGGGAGGCGGCAAGACCTCGGGAACATACCTCGTGGATCCCGCCACCGGACTGCCGGTGATCGAGGATTCCAGATACGACGTCGAATCCACCGTAGCCATCACCGGGCAGCAGAACATGACGGTCCCGAGCTCGCAATCGGCGGTGACGCACCGCATGCTGCTGGAGGACTGACGTGAGACGCGCCGCCGCGTTCTGTCTCTGCGCCTTCCTCCTCGCGGGCACCGCCGTCCGGGCACCGGGCGGGATACTGCCGGGTGAGTACGCCGGGCGGCGGGCGCGGCTGCTTGCGCTCGCGGACACCGACGCGGCGATCGTGCTTCGGGCCGCGGACTTCCGCGTGCGCTCGGGCGACGTGAGCTACCGCTACCGGCAGGAGAGCAACTTCCTGTATCTCACCGGGCTCGCCGAACCGGGACTGACACTGCTCCTCATACCGCGCGGCACGCAGGTCGGCGACACCGGCCGGTCGGTCATTCTCTTCGCCCCCGCCGGCAGCCTTGCAGGCATCGCCGCAGCCGGGACATTCACCGACGGGGTGGTGCTCGAGGCGCGCCGGTTCGACGAGATCTTCCCCCGCGTCGCCGCGTCGGTACGCACGATCTTTGTGTCCGCCCCCGACCTGGGGTTCGTCAACGACTGGCTCAACAACCTGCCGCTGTTCATCGACCAGCAGGCGCGGCAGCGGCTGAAGGAACGGTTCCCGGACCTGCGCGTGAAAAGCGCAGCGCCCCTCCTGGCGCCGCTGAGGGAAAGGAAGTCGCCCGCCGAACTCGCGTTGATCCGGGAGGCCATCAGGATGACGGGCGACGGCATCAGCCGTGCGGCATCGCTGTGCGCCCCGGGGAGAAAGGAATACGAGCTCCAGGCCGCCGTCGAGGAAGAGATGACGCGGCAGGGGGCGGGGTACACGAGCTTCCCCTCCATCATCGGATCGGGGGAGAACTCCGTGATCCTCCACTACGACGAAAACCGGAGGGCGATGCGCGCCGGCGAGGTCGTGGTGATGGACGTCGGCGCCGAGTTCGAGGGATACGCCGCGGACATTACCCGGACGATTCCGGTGTCCGGGAAGTTCACGGAGGCTGAGCGGAAGGTCTATGCCGTTGTGCTGCAGGCGCAGGAAGAGACGATCGGGATCATCCGTCCCGGCACGATATGGGGAGCGCTCGAAGCAAAGGCGCGCGAAGTCCTGTCGAAGGCGGGATTCGGGCGCTACATGCCGCACGCCGTCTCGCACCATGTCGGCGTCGACGTTCACGATGTGGGACGCTACGATACGCTGCGGGCCGGGATGGTGATCACGGTTGAACCCGGGATCTACATCCCCGCCGGTGATACCACGTTCCCCGCCGCATACCGGGGGTTCGGCGTTCGACTGGAGGATGATGTGCTGGTCACGCCCGCGGGCGCGGAAGTTCTCTCGGCAGGAATCCCGAAGGGAATTGAGGCGGCGGAGCACATGGTTGGCGCGCGGACGCGCCGGCACGGTCAGTAGTAAGATCTCGTGATCGCGGTGATCATTGTGTGTACCTGCGGGGGGATGTCGTAGAGCCCGTACCGGAGCTGCAGGTCGTCCACCCCGCCTGCGCGGCTGTACCGGACCTCGAACGTGCGGTGAGCATCGGCGGTGTGGAGCACGCGGAGAGCGCCCAGCGAGAAGGGAAGCCCGAGCGAATCGAGGCCGAGCGTGTTCCCGCGTGAGCTCATCCTGATGGGACCGATCCCGTCGGCGTACCAGACGGTATCCAGGAGCGCGACGGACGCCCCCTGGAACAGAAGCACCCCCGCGGTATCCACCGTTTCGTTGCAGCGGACGCTGCGCGTAAACACGAAGCAGTTCACGATCGGCGACCCGAACGCCGGGAGCTGCCCGATCCCCGCGTAGCCCGTTTCGACGAGACACGCCACGCGGTCCCTGAGCAGGTGGCCCGAGGCCATCGTCAGCGCGAACGTCGAATCAAATGCAAGAAGCGTGTCCGTCCCCGCCTGCAGCCTGAGATCCAGGAGGGCGGTCCAGGGAGGGAGCACCGGGTAGCGCGCCCCTGTCTGCGACGCCGGGTCGTACACCAGGAGGCGTTCCCCCGTGTAGGCCAGGTACGCCGTGTCAACGCCGGAAATGCCTCCGCCGACGGGGCCGCTCGACACGCGGACGGCAGCCACGCCCGCGAGTCCCGAGAGTTGTCCCTCCGTTGCCAGGACTTCCACTCCGTGCTGGAACGCAACTGTCCGGTTGCCGTTCGCCTCGTAGTTCTCCCGCACATACGTGATCGTCTGCCCCTGCATGAACTGGACGCTCGGCGGGATGATCAGCGCAGGTCCCGAAGGGACTTCGTTCTTTGTGCAGGACGGGAGCGCGAAGGCGAGCGCGATGAGAGCTCGCGGGAGCAGCCCCGGGCGGGACGCCCTCATGGGTGCGCCGAAGCCGCGACGCCGATGCGGGAGTCCGCCTCCCCGTAGTAGAGCAGCCAGCGTCCCCGGAACGGGACGAGTCCCTCGAGGAAGCAGACGTTGTTCACCTGGCCGGCCAGTTCGGCGGGATATTCCGGTCGGAAAAACGTCGCGGGGGTCCTGTCGATCAGTCGCGCGGGGTCATCACCGGCGAACAGTGCCTGCCCCGCAGCGTACGCGCCCGGCGGAAGCGACGGATCCCCCCCGGTGCGGTTGTTGCTGCCGTTGTAGACGAAGACAATTCCCTCTCCCTGCACAAGCGCCGGGGGACCAGGCTCGACGAGGAAGCTGTCGAATGCACGGGGCCGCGGGGCGAGCACGACCACGGGCTCACCTTTGGCATCCTCCACCGGGATCCACCGGACGAGGTCCTCCGAGACCGCGATGTGGACGCTCCCTTCCCCCCAGTACATCCAGAACCGTCCGCGGATGCTGGCCGCGACGATGTCCTCTCCCCTGACTTCCGCGACAATCGACCCGGATTTTGACCAGGCGTCCCGGTATTTCCCCCCGAGCGCCTCGCCGAATGCCAGCCCCTCTTTCTTCCAGTGAAACAGATCCTCCGACGTCGCGACGGCCAGTCGCGCGGTCCGGCCGTCGTAGGCGGTGTAGGTCATCACATATGTCCCGGAGCGGCTCCTCACGATCCTGGGGTCTTCGCATCCCCCCTCCCACTCGTACTGCTTCATCGCGTCATTGTCCGGGTAGAGCACGGGGGTTGGATTCCGCGCGAATTTCAGCCCGTCACTGCTCCACGCGATGCCGATGCGCGACGTACCGGCCGGCGTTCCGAGCGAGTCCTGCGCACGGTACAGCAGATACACCTTGTTCCCCCGGACAACCGCTGCGGGATTGAAGACATCCTTCGACGCCCAGGCGACGGTGGCTTTCCTGATCGGACATGTGAAGCGGAGCGAGGGAGAGGGGGCGAGGCAGGGGCCGGCAGAATCCAGACGCGCAAACGGGCCGAACGTCCAGCGCTCCTGCCCCGCCGCCGGGGAACATCTCCCCAGGACGAAGAGCGCAGCCGCTGTCGCCGCCAGGCCCGCCGCGGACATCTCAGTGGACCACAATGACGCTGTTCATCTGCCCCGCCGGATCCTTCTCGGCCTGATCGTTGGACGGGTCGGTCACCCAGGTTCCGTTCACGCAGAATCTGTAGAAGTGCTTCCCGGGGGGGACGCTCACACGCCTGCTGAACGCACCGCCGGTCCTGTACATCGGAACGGGGAGCCAACCGGTGAAGTCGCCGGCCAATGCGACCTCCGCATCAGCCGACGCGACGCACTGAAAGGCGACGTTTCCCGGGCCCGCCAGCGCAGGGAGACCTGTCGAGTCTCCGAGGACCGCGGCAAGCCTGTCGCCGATGGCATAGCCGGTCAATCCCTCGTTCGCGGCGATCCGCCCATCCGGATCGATGAGGTACATCGACGGGTAGCCCAGCACCGCGTAGTCGCGCAGCACGCGCGCGCCCGGGTCAACGGGCAGCTGCCTCCATGAGATCCCTTTCCCGGCCACGACGTCGCGGATCGGTCTGCCGTCGCTGAGCGGCATGCCGATGACGCTGAGATTCCTTTCCCCCCATGTCTGTTGCACGTCGTTCAGGTACGGTACCAGCGCGTCGCTTGCCGGCGTGCCGGGACGCCAGAACACGAGGAGGACGTACCTCCGACCCAGGCGCCGCAGCGACACCGTGTCACCAGGGGCCTGCACGCCTTCAAAATCGGGCGCGCGCGAGCCCCTCGCGATCCCGCCGTCCGCAGGAGCGGCCTTTTCGACACCGAGCGTCACGATCGACCCGTCCACCGCCACATCGGAAATGCGAAACACCGAGTCGCCGATCGCCACCTTCTCCGACACGCCGAACCGGAGCGTCGAGGCCAGCCCGGCGGAGAGCGTGTCGCGCGCCGGGTAGACCGCGAAAGAGTCCTGGGCCTCCCCGTAGACCCCGGAGAAGAACCCGTTCGACAGCGAGAGCGCCCAGGCACGTCCGCCGGCGTTGAACAGGCCCCGCCGGTGTTCGTACACACTGATCCCAAAGACAATCTTCCCCCTGAGCATTTCCCTGTCGGCCGGGGGGATGCGCACGTAGGGGGAGAGCCGGAGCGTCGCCCCCGTCTCGCGGATTTTCGTCCCGTCGTAGTACTCATACAGGGCCGCGGGACGGTCGATCTGCGCGTTCAGGCTGTCCATCTGCTCATCGGAGAGCGAATCTGCGTTGAAGGGGGGGATGACGATTTTGTCCTTCCCCCAGAAACTGTGATCGTCCTTTGTATCGACGACGTACACCGTGTTCCCCCGGGGGTCGATGCCCGCAACGATCGGGATGTCCTGGTCGACGTGCTTCTTCGAAAGCCGCGTCGTGTCAATCGAACGCCTGGCGATCAACGCGCGCCCGAGTTCGGAGTCAATGAGGCCTTCCCGGCAGGACTGGTAGATGTACTGGTCCATCTGCATGTTCAGGTAGCGGATGCTGAAGCCGTGAAGATCCACGGGGACCCCGCGCACCTCCGCCTGCGCCTTCTGCCACACCCCGCCGTTTTCGCCGGGGACGCTCACGTGGACGAAGGGTGCAAACGGGCCGAAGCCCTCTTCCGGCTGCATCGGGACTTTCACCCGTCCCTGCTGGGCAAGGGCCGGCGCAAGCGCAAGGGGGAGTGCGGCAACGAGGATCCGCGAGACAACACCAGGGAATCGCATGGGTAGATGGTGGACGTGGAACGGTCGGGGCGCGGGAACCCGCAGGCGGCGGGTGTGTCCTGCCCACCAATGTAGGCCGGAATCGGGTCAGAATCAACACGCGGGATTCCTTCCGGGAAATCCGTATATTTGCCGGACACAATCATCCACCGTCATGACCCGCACACTTCCCCTGAAGCTCCTGGCCTGCGCAGCAGTGCTGGCGCTCGCCGCGCCGCAGCACGCGCGCGCCCAGGCCGAGAATGTCGTCGTGACCGATCCGGTCTACACGTTCCTCAAACGGATGGAGGTGCGGGGATTCATCGACCGGTACCACGACGCCGTGCTCCCGCTCTCGCGGAGGGAGGTTGCGGATTTCCTGCAGGCACTGGACACACGGCGCGGCGACCTCACCCAGGCTGAGCGGGAGCTGCTCGCCCGCTACATGGACGACTTCCGCTTCGACATCACGCACAGCACCGACGGGACGAACACCATCATCGGAAGCGGCACGCCCGGCATGACGACCGGATTCGGCGCATTCTTTGCGGACCGGCCGAAGTACCTGTACGCCGCCAGGGACACGAACCTGACGTTCTTCGTCAACGGTCTCCTCTCGATCGACGCCCGGGGCATCAGCGGAGACGCCCTCGGGAGCGCGCACGCGGAGTTTGTGCAGGGAGGGGGCCTGATCAGGGGAACCATCGACAACCACATCGGGTACTCGCTCCAGGCGACCAATGCGCAGTTCTGGGGCAGCCGCGAGCTGCTGGAGCGCGACCCCGTCATTGCGCAGTCGGAGGCGATCGGCGCCACCGACATCCAGAACTTCGACGCGGCGGAGGCCCATGTGCGCTACGACGGGGGGATCGTCTCCGCGGAGGTCGGGACGGAACGGGTGCTCTGGGGCAACGGGTACGACCAGAAGATGATCATGTCGGACAACGTCCGCCCCTTCCCGTTCCTCCGGGCGGACGCGCAGTACAAGGCAATCCGGTACACGTTCATCCACGCCTGGCTGCTGGGCGTACCGCGCCCGTGGACGGATTTCGTGTCCGCGGATTCGGCCGCAAAGATGAAGGGTCCCTCGATCGCGGACAAATACATCGCCGCGCACCGGCTGGAGTTCTCCTTTCCCCGCCTGTTTGACATCGCCTTCAACGAGATGGTCATCTACAGCAACAGGGCGCCGGACCTGGCATACCTGGTGCCCCTCAATCTCCTGGAATCGGCGCAGCGCAACCGCGGCGAGCGCGACAACGGCCTCTGGTCGTTCGATATCCAGACGCACTTCACCCCCGGACTCGAGCTGACCGGCACGGTGCTCTTCGACGACCTCCACCTCCAGGACTTCTTCAAGAACAGGTTCTACAACAAAAACGCATACCAGCTCGGCTTCTTCCTCACCGATCCGATCGTCCTGCGCAACACCAGCCTGATGGTCGAGTGGACGCACGTGCAGCCGTACGTCTTTTCGCACGACTATTCGATCGAGGATACGTACACGAGCTACGGGGCGGTGCTCGGTCCCCGCATCGGGCCGAACTCCGATTCATGGTTCATCCGGGGGGACGTCTTCCCGAACGGGCGCCTGACGCTGTCGCTCAGGTATTTCATCGGGCGCCATGGCGACGACGTGTATGACGCCGGCGGAGCGCTTGTGAAAAACGTGGGGGGGGATATCGAGCAGGGGCACCGGCCGCAGGACCCGGTGTCGGTCACGTTCCTCGACGGCATCGTCACGAAAACGCAGGACGTGCTGGTGCAGGCGACGTACGAGGCCGTCTACCAGATCTGGGTGGACGGCTGGCTGGACTACCAGAAGATCTCTTCCCCATCCTCGGCGGCGGCCAACACGACGATCGGCATCCGCGTGCGGTCGCGGTTCTAGCCGCCCGCCGTCACTGGAGCCGGGGGAACACCGCCACACGGAGCCGCGCGCATCCCATCGGTATGAGCGTCACCGTCTCCACCGGGGTCTCCTCCCGGAGCGGGCTCCCCGGGATCTGGCCGATCAGACCGTTTGATTCCTGCTTCCACCCGGGGACGCGGCGCGCGCGGAGGCGAAGCTCGATCGGAGCCGCAGCCGGCGCGAACGGCTGTCCCCCGGGGGGCACGCGGCCCCGCACAATCTCCACAGAAGCGGCGGGGCGGGCAGTGTCGACAATGAGCCCGTAATTCCAGGGCGTCGTCGGAAACACCTCGTACGCCGGCCACGCGTCCGTTCCTCCGCATTTCTCCCATCGCTCCCCGATCCTGAGCGCATACGTGAGCGGACCCCGGTCGATGCTCACGGTATTCCCGTTATCCCGCCATACCCTGACGCGGATGTCCGACGGCAGCTCGAGGCGGAGGAGGTCGCCGGACTTCCACACGCGCTCCACGACTAGCCACTGCCCGCCGGACGCATGGACGCCCGATTCGACCCCGTTGACGAACACACGCGGGCGTGCGCACCAGGCAGGGATGCGGAGCGTCAGGGGAAAAGCCGCTGCGCGGTCGAGATCCACGGAAAACTCCACCGCGTCGCCGAAGGGGTAGTCCGTCCGCTCTGTGATGCGTGCGCGCGCACCGCCCCCCACCGTGGCGCTCACGTGCGACGGGGCATAGAGCACCGCGGCCAGGCCGTTGTCCGTCGAGGCCATCCAGAGGTTTTCTGTAAAGTACGGCCAGCCGAATGCCATGTTGTGCTGGCAGCAGCGGTGATACCACGGATCATAGTACAGCATCTTCCCGTCGTTTTCGATCAGGGGCGCCTTGTTCGCCCGGTCACACTGGATCATGTTCGGGGCCGTCAGATAGTGCAGGCCCTCCAGGTCGGGCGTCATGGAAGCGGGGAGGGAGTTGAACGCAACGTCCTCGCACCGGTCGGCCCAGATCGTCTCCCCGGAAATCGCCGTCAGCATTTCGTCGCTGTGCATGAATTCCACCATGGAGCAGCTCTCCGCCCCCTGGCGCGGTCCGGCGTACCCCGGACGCGCGTCTTCGTCAGCGCCGAACATCCCCCCGGGCACACGGCCGTACGCGGACATGACCGAGTCGTAGTTCCTCACAGTCGCACGGTAGTATCGCGCGTCGCCTGTTTGCTGGAAATACTCCGCCGGCTCGCGAAACCCCTCGCACAGGTTCACGCCGTGCCATGTGGGGATCCCTCCTGTCCAGTCCGCGGTCCTCTCGTGGTTGACGCGCGCCAGGTCGAGCAGCCACGGCTCTCCCGTCATGTTGTACAGCCAGTAGATGTGATCGAGATTGTCGCCCCCCCGCCACTTCTGCCAGCTCTCGGGAAGGTAGCGGTCCAGCGGCACGCCCATCAGCCACCGGGCATAGCCGAGCATGAAGGGGAGGATCTTCCGGTCCCCGGTCGCCTCGAAGTGGGACCGGAGCACGGAGAGCATGAGCATGTTGGGCCAGATGTCGGGCGTCGAGCGGTTCGGGGCCGGCCCGAAATACCCGGTCGAGTCCTGCGTCGTCATGAGTCCCGCTGCCCAGCGTTCCGCCTCGCTGATGATGCGGGGATCGTCCAGGAGGTAGCCGAGATCGATATAGCCGCGGAGCCAGTACGGCGCCTCCTCCCACCCGTACCGCCTGTTCCCCTGCACCGACACCCACGCGCTCGTATCGTAGTTGCACCACTTGCTGATCGACGAGAGGCGGCCCGAAAACCCGTCCCGCATGAGCATGAGCTGCTGCAGCAGCCAGCCGTCCGCGCGGACTGCGCCCAGGGGAAGCTTTGCCAGGGGGACCGGCCGCAGCGGCGGGCGGTTGCCCCGGTAGGCGTCGTTTGCATACAGGGCGGGAAGTCGGTCCAGCGCCCGAACGGCGGCGTCCTGCGACGCCGCCCGCTGCACAGCACACGCGGCTGCCAGGAGCGCCAGCGCACATGCCGTCAGATGTCTCGTGAAACGCGTCGTCATGTCCGACCTCACAGGGCTTTTCATTTCTCAGTATTCCTGTAGTGAACTTCCGGCTGTTCCCTCAGCCGCGCGGCGGCGGATTCGGGAGTGATGTCGCGCTGCGCATTGGCGAGCATCTCGTACCCCACCATGAACTTCTTCACGCTCGCCGAGCGGAGAAGCGGCGGGAAGAAATGCATATGGAGATGCGCCTCCGGGTGCTTCCCCCCGTCCGTCGGCGACTGGTGAAATCCCGCTGAGTAGGGAAACGAGACGCCGAACAGGTTGTCGTATCTGACGGTAATGCGCCGCATGATATCGGCGAGTGCGTCCCGCTCTCCCTCGTCCAGGTGGAGCAGCGTCCCGGCGTGCCGCCGGCTGAGGACGATCGTCTCGAACGGCCAGACCGCCCAGAACGGGACGACCGCGATGAACGCGTCGTTCGCGCAGACGGTTCTCTCCCCCAGCTTCCCCTCGAGCTTCGCGTAGTCGCACAGCAGGCAGCGACGGTGCGCCCGCCGGTACGCCGACATTCTCCGCATTTCCTTCGCAGGTTCGACCGGGATCGTCCGCTCCGCCCAGATCTGGCAGTGGGGATGCGGGTTGCTGCATCCCATGATCTCCCCCTTGTTCTCGAAGATCTGGACGTAGTTGATGTACGGCCTGCTCCCGAGCGAGCGGAATTCCTCCGCGAACACGTCGACCACACGCCGGATCTCGCCGGCCTCCATTTCCGCAAGCGTCCTGTCGTGCCGCGGGGAGAAACAAACGACGCGGCAGATCCCCGCCTCCCCTTCCGCCAGCAGCAGGTCACCCTTCCGGAATTGTGCCGCGGGTGTGGCGGGGGTGAGCGAGCCGAAGTCGTTGTCGAACACGAATGTCGATGCGTACGCCGGGTTCCTGGCTCCCCCGGCGCGCTCATTCCCGGGACAGAGGTAGCAGCCGGGATCGTACGCGGGGCGCACCTCGCCGGGAGGCTGCTCCACGCGACCCTGCCACGGCCGCTTCGTGCGCCCGGGGGACACAAATACCCAGTCGCCGTTCAGCGCATTGTAGCGGCGGTGGGGATGGACCGATAGATCCAGAGCCTTCTTCGCACTATTCATGGCGTATGACATGTCCGCGTGAGATTGCCGGTGATGGTTGGTACTCTATTCAGGCTTCGCCGGGGAGTATCTCAGTGTGCGTGCGGTGTCCCGGATCCTGGCGTAGAAACCGTAGCCGCCGAGGTTCTGCTCGATCTTGAGCAGCAGCCGATTCCAGCCCTTGCGCAGGGCCAGCGGGACCCTGTCCTGGTCAGGGGCCGGTCCCCGGATCGTCAGCAGACGAAACACCTCGGCGCCGTTCAGGAACACCTTTGCCCCGTCATCGCTCCCGAGGAACAGGGGGAGCGTCTGATCGGCGGGCGACCAGACAAACGTGGACGCGTAGGCAACGACGTGCACGTTCGGGTCCAGGAACATCAGGTCGACGTAGCCCGACGGCGGGGTCTGGATCTTCCGCCAGGTCAGGGACGCCCCGTCGAGTCCGGCATACGTCGCGGTGAGCGAGGTATCGCGCTCCGGCGCGAATGCGCTGTCCAGTCCGAGCGTCCCCTTCGCACTGTCGCGGGGATTCGGGAACGGCCCGATGATGCTCCACCCGGGGATATACTCGCGGCGGGGCCGTATCACAAACGCATCCAGCCCGACGGCGCAGCCCCCGGAGCGGGGGTCATTGCCCCGGACGCGGAACGTGACCGGAAGCGGGTTCCCCGGCTCCAGGACGTCACCCAGTGCGATCTTCCCGCCGGGAACGACGGACGTTGCATACCCTCCGTAGCTGCCGACTGTGCGCCCCCCGACGATCACGTCAACATCGCCGTACGCGGGCCCCTTCGTGAAGTACAGATCAACGTCGCAGCGCTCGTCAGACGCCGGGATTCGCAGCGTGAACTGCTCTCCGGGACGATACGGGGCGACGCGCAACTGCGTCATGCCGCTCCAATCGGGACCGTATGCGGACATGTCCTCGACGGCATAGGCCCGTGCCCCCTCGGGGACGAGAGATTCGGCCTCCAGCGCGCCGTTGGGCACCTCGACCCTGAGCGGGATCCTGAGCGTCGCTTTCAGCATCGGGGGAAATGGTCTGTGCGGCTCCACCTGGTACCAGTATGCCGTGCAACTGTAGTCTGCGATCTCCGTATTCCTGTCACCGTGCTCGATGCAGGCGCGGATCGATTTGCGGAAGGGGATCGCATCCAGGACGTGGAACCGGTATGCCGCGATGCGCCCGAGCGAATCGTCCTTGAGGATGAGGCCGTGATACGGCGCCGCGAACTCCCCGTGGTTGAAATACCACCCGCTGTTGAAATAGTCCTCCGTCCCCGTCCCCCTGATCGAGGGCTGCCGCTCCCCGTCGACCCAGATCATTTCATCCCCCTCGAGGAACGACAGCCCGCCGTCGTAGCTCTGCATGTTGAGATTCACGCCGACCAGATGCCCCCGCCCCTCGGCCTCGAGGAGCGTGAAGTAGCGGCCCGGCGCGGTGCGGATGTCCCGGTGCCATGAGGCATGGAAGCGCGCCACGCCGGGAGCGGGAGGATGAGCGAGCTTCTGGTAGTCGATATGATAGTAGAAGGCACCGATGTCCTCCCCTGTCTCGTTGACAATCTCGATGCGTGCCCGGGTGCCGAACGGCATCGGAAAATACGAATAGTAGCCCCCGCTTGACATCCCGACCAGCGGCGTGACGTAGTGCCTGTACTGGAATCCGGTGCCGAAGAAGTCACCGATCGGCACCTCCACCGAAGGAGAGCGTTCACCGTCCCAGTACATCCGGAGCAGTATGCGCCGGAGGAAGTACGGATCGCCGGAGGAGATCGTCACCCAGAATGTGGTGATGACGCCCGCTCCCCGGATGTCCGCAAGGACCGCGTGCGCACCCGCCGGGACGACGATGAAATCATTGTTCCCGCCGCTTGTATCGTTGCTCGAGATCTGTATGAGCGTGCTCTCCTTCAGGTACGGCAGCCGCCCGGGGGAGAGAATGTCGTCGAGGGGGGACTGGGCGGCGGAGAACTGCGCGCACGCCGAGAGGAGGATGAACGCGACAGCGGTTTTCAACGTCATGGAGGACTCCGAGATGAGATTGCTTCGCCTGGGAAGCGGCTCGCAACGCCGAAAAGCGTCGGATTGCTTCGTCGCTGGTTGCTTCGCAAAAGGCGCTCGCAACGCTCCTGGCAATGACAGCGCACTGTCATTGCGAGCGCCAGATCCCTGTCATTGCGAGCGCTTTCTGCGAAGCAATCTTGATTCATTTCGCGTCTTTGACGCACCGGAATCCGACAGTGGCGCTCCTGTCGAAACCGGGCGACACAAGGAGGAGCATCTGCTGCCTGTCGACGGGCGCAGGCCCACCCTGGACGTACCACACGCTCGATGTGGGTCGATAGTAGCTCCCGCCCCGCATTGTCTCAAAATAGTAACTCCCGTCGTCATATACATCTGCAGTGAGTTGCCAGACATTTCCGACGAGATCCATCACGCCGAACGGGCTCTTGCCGGACGGATACATGTCGACAGGTGTCGGATGACCGAGCCCCCGGTTGCACCGCGCGGAATCTGCGTCGTTTCCCCAGGGATATTTCCGCCCGTCGGCGCCCTGCGCTGCGTACTGCCATTCCATGCCGGTGGGGAGCCGCTTCCCGGCCCAGCGCGCATATGCGCGCGCGTCGTCCAGGCTCACCCATGTCACCGGCTGCCGTTCGGTCCCTGCGGGGGGCTTTCTCCCGCTCCAGCCGCGGAGGAAATTCACAGTGTCGCGCGGCCTGTAGCCTGTTGCGGCGAGGAATTTCCGGTACTCCCCATTCGTCACCGGATACGTATCCATGAAGTACTGTTTCATCCTTACGGTGCGCGGGGTCGTGTCCCCCGGATACGGAATCACGGGATTGGGATCGTCGACGTGTGCAACCGCATACGTGAACTCCCCTGCGGGTATCGCAGTCATTCCCGGCGGGGTCTCCCCGGCAAGGGACGTGCTCTCCGGCACGCTGATGAGCCTCGGCGTGCCCGGCGGAATCTCGATCGCGGTCTCGTCAAGCAGGTTCTCCCGGTCGAAGACCTGAAGCGTGACATTCCCCTCGTAGCGACCGAACGTCTTGTAGAGCGAGATCCCGTGGTCGCCGGGGGGAAACTCCGCGCTCGTCCCCGCGTACGACGGCTTTCCCGCGGTCAGGACGATCCGGGTCCCCCGTGACGCGCTGAACCAGAGCGAGTCCGCCTCGCGGCGGGCGGTGAGCAGCCTTGGGAGCCATGCGATGCAGTCGACGTTCCCTTCACGCCGTGTTCCGAGCCACTCACGGCTGAACCCTTCGACTGTCGCGGGGAGAAATGTCTTCCCGTCACGCGTCGCCGGCTCAACCTCTTTGTGGTGCCAGATGCTGACGTAATGCCTGTCGGGCGACACGGGACATTCCACGATGGGACCGGCAAAGCCCCCGGGCCGGAGGCCATACACCGTATAGAGAGTCTTCCCGGCTGCGGGCCACTCGTTCACCCAGACGCTGTCGACTGTCGCGGCAAGGAGCGGTTTCCAGTCGTCAGCCAGGAACGCGGCGGAATTCTCCCGAAGCGTTTTCAGAACGAGGCCCAGGTAGCGGTACTCTTCCTCCATCCAGGCGGGACGCCCCGTGCGCATGATGTTCAGCTCGGCACCGTATCCGTTGAACAGGCAGATTGCCGCCTCCCTGTGCAGCCTCCCCTCCGCGACCTGCATGACACGGAATATGGCGAAATCCGGCTTGATCACCTTGTTCATGTTGAGCGGGGGAGGCATGTACAGCGCATCGTGCACGCGCCCCGCGACGATCCCCGGCATGTCCGCCGGCACGGCCATCCCCTCGCTGTAGAGGACAATGCCCGGCTTCACACGGTCCACCACAGCCTGGAATTCCCGGCTCGACTCTCCCCAGGTGTCCAGCACCACACCGTCGGCGTCGGTACGCCGCAGGAGGTCCTCCATGCCACGGAGATGCTCCTCCTTCCGCGTGCTCTCGTCCCAGGGGTTGTATGACACGAAGTACTTCCCTCCGGCGCGGTGCATGACTCCGGCCTGATGTCTCAGCTCGGTGAGCCCGCCCGGCATGTCCCGGTAGAGATCAAACTGATTGCGCCCGTCGAGACCGAGCCGCGGCCACGTGGGCCAGATCGTGAACACGTCATAGCGGCCGAGGAGGCTCGAAGCGCCCGAGACGAATGTGTCGAAGCCGTACTTCCCGCCGAACCTGTCGTGGTACTGCTCATCCCAGGCAAACAGGAGCGCCATCAGGTAGGCGTGCTTCACCCACTCCAGGTCCCCGCGCCTGAACAGCGAATCATTGAATGCCGGGAGATCGTACAGCCAGCGGTCGTGGAACATCATCCGCACACCCTCGTGCCAGCCGCCGGGATGGATGTCGGCATACAGGACATACCGGACCGACGCGCCGGGCGGGAGTATCGTTCTGAATCGTCTCTCGTCCGCCCCCGAGGATCCCGAACGCCGCGCGATCGCCGCCAGTGCAAGCCCCTCGCGCACGGCGACGTCGCAGAACCCCATCTCCCACGCATTGTCGGGAAGCACCACGCCGATCGGACCGCAGCCGGGCCTGAAGATCGCCGATCTGCTCAGGCGGTTCTGATACGTCGCCGGTCCGGCTGCCGTAATGTACACGCGGTCGGGACCCTGGCCCAGGGGCACGACATTCGCGACGGTGAGAGTCTCCGGAGAAATGTTGCGGAATGTCACGACGGCCTTCCAGCCCGGGGAGAATCCCGGCACCGTGCGGACGGATCCCGCAAGCCTGTCGGCACACCGGAAGACAACGCTGTCCCCTTCCGTCCGCGCCTCTGCATCGAGCAGCGTCCTGAGCGTGTCGTTCAGGAGGAATGAGACGAGCGGGTGATTGCCGGGAACTGCCTGGGGCGGAACGGCCGCCGCGCTGAACGTACTGACGCAGACGCCGTGCGCGGTCGTCAGGCCGACGGAAGCGGAGAGTTGCGCGAGGGAACGGGGGACAACCGCCAGGAGTACCGAAGCAAGCAGGAGAGCGTATTTCATGCGATATCTGAAAGGCCTGGCCGGCATCCCACCGGCGTCATTTTGAGAATACGACCCTCTCAGTCCGGACATAGCTTCCGGCGGTTATCCTGCAGAGGTAGACGCCGCTGGCCGCATTTTTTGGTGTCCAGACCACCGCGTGGTGTCCTGCTGGCGCGAAGCCGTCCACGAGCGTGGCGAGCTCTCCGCCGATCGCGGTGTAGACGGCAATTCTCACCCGCGACGACTCAGGGAGATCGTATTCGATCCGTGTGCTCGGGTTGAAGGGGTTGGGATAGACGGAGAAACTGTACCCCGGGACGCGGTTCACGCTCACCGCCGCCGAGGTATTGATGCTCAGGAAGGCATCCATGGCGGCGGTGGGCTCCTTCGTTACAGGATCCCAGGCGCCGAGATTATAGCCCATCCAGTTGTAGCTTTCGGGCTCCCAGTAGAAAACGCCCAGCCCGCCTGCTGACCTGGTCTTGGCAATGAGGTCGAGAAGAAAGCTCTTTGCCGCCGTCGGCTGGTTGTACAGGTATCCGGTTTCCACCACCATGACCTTCGTCTGGTACCTGGAGATCATGTCCTGCATCGTCAGGAGGGCCAGGCTGTCGTCTGTGGCCCATGGCAGGTTTGCCCAGTACGGGTAAACGGACATGCCGATGATGTCCCAGTGGGCCCCGTTGCTCTTCAACCCGTCAAAGATCCGCCTGAACATTGCGTCGTCATGTCCGTTGGACAGGTGGACGATGACCTGGATTGAGCTGTCAACAGCCTTCACGGCGCTGTACCCCGACTGGATCAGCGCGGCGAAGTTGCTCATGTGTGTCGATGCCCGGCCATCCTCCCACAGCATCCCGTCGTTGGTTTCATTTCCTATCTGTACCCACGCAGGCTTGACCCCGAGTGACCTGAGTGTGTCGAGCATGCCATAGACATGATTGTAGAGGTCAGTCTGTAACTGCGAAAATGAATCGCTCACCCATCCCGCCGGCTTGGTCTGGTGGCCGGGATCAGCCCACGTATCGCTGCAGTGAAAATCGAGCATAACTCTGAACCCTGCGCTATCCGCACGGCGAGCCATGTAGGCCACATCTGCCTTGGAGCAGTACTTTCCGCTCGGGTTCACCCATACTCTGAACCGGAGGGCAGTAATCCCTTTTCCCCGGAGAATGTCGAGACAGTTTCCCTGAACGCCCGCGTTGTCCTTGAATACGTACCCCTGCGCCTCCATCTGCGATAGCCAGCCAATATCGGCACCGCCGGCAAACTGGGCTCCCGCCGTTCCCGGGGCCATCGTGCTGAGGCAGATGAACCCGGCAAGCGCGAAGAATCCGGGCAAGTATGACCTGAGTGTAGTCATCGATTCTCCATTGAACAACACTTCCTGCGCATCCACGATACGCTCCCCGGGCCGCGTGACGCTGTTCAGGATAAGGACTTTCGGCGAGAATATCATCGCCGGAAGCTGCGGGCTCACCCCCGGGGCCACGTCAGCGCGCAGGACAGAGCGTCACATCGTATTCCGGGGCGACCGTGATCGACCTGATGGCCGCAATTTGCGAAGCACCATGGAACGATGGCCAGCGCCCGGCCGGGAGGTAGATGGGGGCATCTCTGCGGAGAGGGAGAATGCGCAGATCGAATGCTCTTCCCGACGGATTTCCGACAAGGTGGCAAAGACCGACTTCCCACACCGTTCCATTAAAGAAGTTGTCATCGAGCAAACACGCTCCCTCGTACAGCCTTCCGACGTCCCCCGCAAAGTCAATCCTGAGAAAAAGCTCACGCACTCCGGGCGGCACACCCCCGCGGACCTTCAGACGCCAGACGCCCGCCTTCCCGAATGCGCTGTCTTCGGGAGCGCGGGCCACTGCGCATTTGCGCCAGTCCGCGTACGGTCCCATCGATACTTTCGGGACGTTCCCCGGCTCCCGGATCTTCCTGACGCTGAGCGCACACCGCGCCGGCGCGACGATAGCCCTGAAGCCCTCAAACATGCCTTTCCGGCCAGTCGCCCGCACAGGCACGCTGGAAAGGAGCCTTTGCGTAAATGCGGGAAATGCGGACAGCACAAATGTTTTCGGGTCGCGCGACCTCAGATGAATCGTGTCCCCGGCAACAAACACATCAGCCGGTGTGATCAGAAGGTACTCACGACCCTGGACGCGCACATTCCACGAATTCAACGCATCCGCGGGAGACAACAGGATGATATGAATCCTCCTTCCGCCTGAGGTCACGATCTCCATTGCCTCCGACGTTGACGGGACAACGCCGCGAACTGCCGTGCGCCCCCCGACGCTGGTCAGTATGCCGCTCCCGGGCCGGACCGATGCAACCGTCGAGGCATCGAAGACGAAATCGGCCGTGCGGAGGGGAGTCGCAATGAAGAAGTAGTACTCCTCCCCCGAGGCCGTGAGGCGCGCACAGGGTTGTGCTGTCGCGTATTCCAGCCGCGCACCCTGTATGTCCAGGTTGACGGGCCAGATAAAAGATGATTGCGACGGGACAGTGAACGGAATATCCGGCACCGCCATTGTGTCCTGAGGCAGCCTCAGTCGTACCTGCACCCCCGCGCGCTCAGGAAGCGGGTACCCCCGGAGGTAGTTGTTGAAGAACAAATAGCCGCTGTCGCCTCGGAGGCGTGCCGCCACCCGCAGGGTCGTTGTGTCGCGGGGTCCGGATGGAACGATGTCCGGCAGGACCGCGGGCATTGCCGCGATATCCGCGCCAAAGTCGCTGACAAACCTGTGGATGGCCTTGAGCTTCCGAAACGCCGGGCTCATTTGGCCGAACTCCCCAAGGGGCGCCTGGAAATCGTAGGACTTCACAGGCACGTCGTTCGGATACCCCGTTGCCTGTGATTCCTGCAGTGTGGTCAGTTTTCCTTCCGGATTCGTGCCGCCGTGAAACATGTAGTATCCCAGGAGATTCACGCCTGACCCGAGCGCGCTGATGGTCATGGCGACAATGTCATCGGGCGCAATAACCACACGCCGGTGGTACGTGTCCTCCATGCCGCCGCCGAGCTCCGCCGTGAACCGTGGATAGTGCGCGAAGTCAGGCTGATCGGAGGGGGCCGCCCAGCCCTGCATGATGCCGGCGGTCCCCACGGGAGACGCAACGTGGAATTGGAACACCCCCTGGGGGTCCGGCGCAAGCTCTCGCGTGCTCCCCGACCATGCCTCGTCGGGATACCCGCCGTATACGGGAATGAAGGCACGGGTCGGAATCACGGCATTATCCCAGCCCGTGATCGTGTACAGCGGCACATCGAGCCCCGCGTCAATTGCCATGCGCTTCAGCGTCAGGAGGTAGGCGTCCCCACCATCCGGGGCACGGTTCGCGTACTCGTTTTCGATTTGTATGCCGATCACCGGTCCACCGTCCTTCCAGAGCAGTCCCTTCAGCTGCCGGCCTATCTCGCCATAGAACCTGCGGACACAGGAGAGAAACGTGGAGTCATTCACACGCGTGCGTGATTTCGCCAGGAGCCAGTCCGGGAAGCCGCCGTTGCGGACTTCGCCGTGGGCCCATGGGCCAATCCGGGGGTAGACAAGGAGTCCCCTCCTCGCGCACAGGCCGGCAAAGGCGCAAAGGTCCCGCTGTCCCGACCAGTCGAATGTTCCCTCGGTTTCCTCGTGATGGATCCAGAACATGTATGTGGAGACAATCTGCACGCCCCCCGCCTTCATCTTCAACAACTCTTCGTCCCAGCATGCCCGGGGGGTCCGGCTGAAATGGAACTCTCCCATCACCGGGAGCCACGGCGCGCCGTTGCGCACAATGCACAGGTTGTTGACGGCAAGCGTGCCTCCTTCCGGCGACCTGAGGGCGCTGTCGCTCCCCATCTGGAGATACCCCGTTTCGGGCTGCTGCGGATGTCCCGGCGCACTGATCGTCAGGACCAGCGCCCGGGCGTCAACCGTCTGGGAGAGCGCCGGGCCGGCTTCGAGCAGGATCGCGCATGCGATGAGCGTCCGGGGCCATGAAACCAGACGCCTGCAGCCCTCTCGCAGGGCTGCAGGCGCGTTCCAATGCCGGTGACGCTCTCCGTGACTGTCATTGCGGGCGCTTTCTGCGAAGTGCGTTCTTTGCATCCCGGCGCCTGCGGCGCCGAAGGCGGGGCATTCTCGCGGATTGCTTCGCTCCGCCCGCAATGACGCGCTGGCGCGCGTCACTTGAGCAGCACCATTTTCTTCGTGCTCACATATGTGCCGGCGGTGATTTTGTACAGATAGATGCCGCTTGCATGCCGGGAGGCGTCGAATGTCACGGTGTGGCTGCCCGGATTCAGCGTCTCATGCACGAGCGTGGCAATCTCCTGTCCCAGGATGTTGTACACCTTCAGCTCCACCTGCGAAGCTCTCGGGATCGTGAAATCGATCCTGGTCGCAGGGTTGAAAGGATTGGGATAGTTCTGGCTCAGCTCGAAATGTTCCGGTGCCGCGTTACCTGGCGTTGAGACCCCGGTCGGCTTCCATGTCGCCAGCTGCGAGGGGTACCAGTTCAGGTCGCCCAGCGCATAGCCGTCACTCCCCGATGATTGCATGGTCGTATTGGAGTATGCCAGGTTCTCCGGGACAGGGTAGCCCTGTGTCGTTTTCCAGTTGGCGGGGACGCCGCTGAAGGTCGGAGGATCGTACAGCGGATATACATAAGGCCTGATTCCCTTGCCCGACTGGTTGTTTGACCAGCACGTATCAACAAATACCGCCATCCTGGTGGCCGCGGTCTGCACCAGCGTGGCATTGAAACCGGGATCGAGGCTGTCGTTCTTCGCGGCATTGATGTAGGGCCACGCCGTCTTGTTCGTGAGCATGCCCGGCTGAGCATTGATGAAATCCGGCGGCCGGATCGGGATTTCGGACGCGGTCCCGGGGATAACGCCCGTATTGAGTTTCGTCCAGTTGTCCACAATCGGCTTCGGCCAGAAGTACGCGTTGTTGGTGATCGTGAGGTGCCTGCTCGCCTCCGTCATGTTGTAGGGCGCGGCCGCAAGGGTGCGCAGTGAATCGATCGGTATCACGGCGGAGCCCCAGGTCCCCGGGGAATTATTGTACCACGACGCCGGGTAGCCGGCCGCGGACACGCCGAAAAAGATATTGTTCTTGATCACCGCGTGGTGCATCTGGTACAGGTCGAATGCCCCTCCCTGCCCGGAAATGAATATCGTGTTGTGCTGGAAATCAAGGAATGTGCACCCGTATCCCGATGACCCAAGAACGTATCCACCCGTCATGAAGAATGTGTTGTTGTAGAATCGTGCCGTGTCACACGGATACGTCCCCGGATCCACCCAGGCGAAACCCGGATTCTGGGGATTGTCGTCCTGGTTGTTCCTGAACTCGCAATTCGACACGTAGAAGCTGTTGTGATCGTGGTTCCACGTGTCGAACAGGTTAGGCGTGCCCGCGCCGGATATATTCTCAAGAATGCAGTGATCGAAGATAAATACGTTGGAATCGCCCGCGGGACTGACAAAGCGGCCCGTGAATGAGAGTGTGTCGAGCCGGGTGCCCAGAAAATACAGGCCTCTCAGTGTGAGCGTATCGTTGCCCAGCGGTCCGAAGAAATAGCCGATGGATGAATTGTCCAGCGCAATCCACGGGGCGATGACCGGCGGATGGCCGGTCGTCGGGTTCACGTACCCGGTGATCGAGACACTCCCCTTCACTGATATCGGCGCGGTCATCCAGTACACCGTGTCCACCGCGCTGGTGGGCTTCAAGAGGAACACCGTATTGGGCTTGATATGCCCTCCTGCGACGGTATCGGAGTTGATCACAGTATTGAGCGTGCCCTGCGGCCATGCGTTCACGACCACCGTGTCGGGATGAGCCGCGAACGTCGCCGTCGGGGCGGCGACCGCGATCAACACGCACATCAACAACAGGAACAGAAATGGTGACTTCATGACTGCTCTCCTTTCGGATGAAATGTGTCCTTCCGTAGCTTTGCCAGCTTCTGCCAAACGTTGCAGCTGTCGAACGATACGCTCCTCCTTTCGACACTTGTGAATGATGCGTGGACTATTCGGATCTCCAGCGGAGTCCTACATTCGCCGACAGACCGTAATTCGATTCTGCAGTCGGAAAACCGGAGCCTCTCACCGTATAGATGTCCGCTTCACTGTTGATGTTGTACAGCTCGAAGAACGCCTCAAGACCGAACCACGGAAGACCCTGCTTCATGGTGACGTCCCATCGGAGGTACTTTCCCTTGTCAGAGCGAAGCGCGTTGTAGAAGTTCGTCCCGTTGTAGACCTGCGACTGGTATATCATGGAGCCCACGACCGAGAACTTGTCATAGTCAAATCCCAGCGAGAGGTTGACGATATCGTTGGGCTGCTGTATGAGCCTGTCGGTGTATGTGGTATCGATGTGCACCGGCGGGCGCGGGGGAAAACCCGGCGGGGTATAGGAAATCGTGTACGGATACGTTGCCTGGGAGAAAATATGCGTGTAGTTGACGTTCAGCACCAGCCCGCTCAGGACGCCCGGCAGGTACCAGAAATGTGTCTGCCACTCGGATTCAATTCCCCAGACATCGACCCTGTTGGGATTGTTGATGTATGTGTTGAGTGAAAACGTCTTGGTGAAGGCGGGGACGCCGGGATACTTCGCGGGGTCGGTGATGAATGTCGCCTGGCCGAAAATCTGATCGTCAATGCGCTTGAGGAACGGCGTGACCGCCAGCAGGCCCACAGAGTTGTCGTACACGGCAACCTGGAAGTCGACGTTGTGTGATTGTGCCGGCTTGAGGGCGTAATTATTCCAGACGACATAGTGGCCGCTGTTGCTCGAAACATCCATTCTCGGTATGATCTGGCCGAAATCCGGGTATGCAAGCGTGCTTGTATACGACGCGCGGAGGCTCAGCCAGAGGTACGGCGTGTATTTCACCGTAACATCCGGGAGCCAGTACCCGTGGTACTGGCCTTCCGTCACAAGGGTGTAGTTGAGCGGATAGGGATACGGATTCGTCGCATCGGCATTGCCGTTGAACTGCGCTGCCGTGTACGTGGTCTTCAAACCCTGGTACCGGATGCCGGGGATGACGGTGATCAGGGGACCGACGGAGATGGTCGCCATCAGGTACTCAGCGCTCCTGAACTCGTTCCCCGTGTAGTCGCTTGCGGTGCTCCCGTACTCATCCGGGAGATAACTGGGGACTGTCTGGGGCTGCGTCGCTGCCTCTCCCAGTCGCCGGATCGCCTGCATGACCGGATCGATCAGCCCCGCGTTGACACCGGAGTACATCCCGTAGTCTCCCTTCAGGAATTTCCCGAAATTCATGTGCGGGTCGTACATTCCGAGCATGGGAAAATACTGAGATCCGGTAGGATCGAAGTTGTACGGCGGCTGCGTCAACCAGGGGTTGGCCTGAACGAGGTTGTAGCGGAATCCCTGTGCCGCACCGCTGTACAGGCCTCCGACGCCGTCATCGTAGTTGTAGTACCGTGTCGTATACCTGTAGGATCCGCCCGCCCTCAGCGCAACGGAGACAAGATCGGATGCATTGAAATCGGTCTCCAGGTCAAGCGATCCCTGAGCGTCGTCCTGCTTGTTGAAACTCTGGAACGTCGTGTTGTTCTGCCAATTCATGGCGTTCAGATTGATCAGTGTAGACGCCAGTCCGGCGATGGCAGCAGGACTCGCATGCGGCGGCACGTTGACCGTTTTTGCGTTGAGCTGCTGGAAGGCCACAGTCCAGCTTGCAGGTGTCCGATTGTCTGAATAGGCGTTGGAAAGCTTGAGATTCAGCTTGAGGGGACCCAGCGTCTGCTCGCAGTCGAGGATGTTCGAGAGGACATTCAGCTCATTTGATGAGAGCGTGGTGCCGAACTGGATGTCATCGTTGCCCGAACCCAGGAGATCGTATGTTTCATAATGCGATTCGTTCTTGATGCTGCCGTGGCTGTACAGATTCACCAGGGCGATCCTGCCGTTGTCCAGCTTGTAGTCCAGGGTCAGCGTTCCGTTGTATCGTTTCAGCACGACGGGGGAAAATGTGAGGCTCAGGCTGCTGAGGTCCACGGAATCGGGGTGACCTTGCTTGTCGGGTTGGTAGTAGGATCCCCCGAGCGTGTTTGACGTAAGGTTCTGGCGTTGCGCGATTCCCTGGGCGAACACGCCGAACCGGCCATCCAGCAATCTCTGCTCGAAGCTCCCGACCACCCTGTAGTCGTTGTATGTGCTCATGAGGTCATTGTATCCCCCCTGCACAAGAAACGAGAGGGAAGGAGCGCCGGAGGGGGTTCCTTTGGCCTGCCTGATGTTGAAGTTCACCGTTCCGCCAATGACCGCCGCATCCATATCTGCCGTCACCGTCTTGAAGATCTCGATGCCTTCCAGGGAGTACGACGACACCATGCTCAGGTCCGTCCCCCTGTCGTTGGCATTGGTCGGAGGCATCGCCACGCCGTCAATCGTTATCGTGTTGTACTGCGGCTGAAGACCGCGGACAACGACCTGCGTCGCCTCGCCGCCCGATCGAACGAGCGATACGCCGGGAAGCCGCCCGATGGATTCCGCGGCATTGTCATCCGGCAGCTCCTGGATCCGCGCAGCCGAGACGACGTTGACGACATTTTGTGAGGTCAGTTGCTGGTTGATGGCGGCATTCTGGCCGCGTGCCTGCGCGGTGACGACCACCTCGCTGCCTTCAATCGCCTGCGCCCTGAGCCGGAAGTTCTGCACGAGGCTGGAATCGGCCGCTATCCTCACTTCCCGTGTGACTGTCACGTAGCCCAGGTACGACACCCTGACCGTCCGGACGCCGGCGGGAACCGCGGTGACGGCGTAGTCGCCGTTCATGTCGGTAGAGGCCCCGAGGCTTGTCCCCTGGAAGACGACATTGGCGCCAAACAAGGGCTCGCCCGTCTCGCTGTCCACGACGCGACCCTTCATGGTGCCCGCCCCCTGGCCGAACGCAGCGGGCGTCCACGAGATCAGCGCCGCCAGCAGCGAGAAAAGGAGCAAGCCACGATGGATGACCGTGTGGGTACTCATAGTTCATCCCTCATCAATGTGATTCACCGCTACCGCGTTGAGTTCGTTCTCACGGGGATCTCGCTCGTGCCGGATCCGATGGACATGACGTAAGCGCGCAGGTCGATATTGAATGCATTCCTGTAGGATGCCGCGGTCCGCTCACACACGTCCTCCACCGCATCACTCCGCACGACGTTGATCGTGCACCCCCCGAAACCGGCGCCCATCAAGCGGGCGCCGTACACCGCGGGATCCTCCCGCACCGCATCGACCAGGAAATCCAGCTCATGGCAGCTGACTTCGTACAGTCCGCTCAGTCCATCATGCGTCTGTTTCATCAGTGCGCCGAAGGAGTGCAGGTCTCCCTTCTCCAGGTGTGCACACGCCCGGAGAACGCGCGCGTTCTCCTCGACAACGTACCGGCAGCGACGATAGACCGGGGCTGTCATCCATTGCGCCGACTCCTCCACGAGGGCGGCCGACGCGTCGCGCAGCGATGCGACCTGCGGGCACCTCTTCCGGATGACCGCAACCCCCTCGGCACATTCTTCCCTCCGGCGATTGTACTCGGATGAGGCCAGCGAATGAGACACCCCGGAGTCAAAGAGAACAATGGACGCCACACGGCTGTCAAACGGCGAGTAGGCGTGTTCCAGGGACCTGCAATCGATTCGGAGCACATGGTCCTTCCGACCGAACACGTTTGCATACTGATCCATGATGCCGCAACGGACACCGACAAATTCGTTTTCTGCTCTCTGCGCCAGCTTCACCAGCGAAAGGCTCTCGATCCCGAGAGCGAACACCCTGTTCAGCGAGAATGCCAGTCCCGCCTCCAGTGCTGCAGACGACGACACCCCGGCGCCGATCGGGATGTCCCCGCCGAAGACGCAGTTAAAGCCGGACAGCCGGCACCCGGCCCGCAGGAGCTGGTCGACAACACCCTGGAGGTAGTTCGGCCACCCCCTGTCCGATCTTTTCAGATCGCGCAGGGCGAATTCGATGTCCTCCCCGACGTCGAGTGCGTGAACGCTACAGAGTTCGTCTGTGCGGGGAGCAACCGCGAAGTAGATCGCCCGGTCAATCGCCGCGGGGAGCACATATCCCATGTTGTAGTCCGTGTGCTCTCCGATGAGGTTCACCCTCCCGGGAGACCGGAACGCTCTGGGCGTGGCAGCGAACCGCGCCCGGAATTCCAGTTCGACGCTCTCAGGGGTTGTCATGAAGTATCTGCGAACTATGTGGACGCCCGAATGACGAGCTCGGCTTCGAGGACGTGGGTTTTCGGCTCCCCGGTGCCGTTCTCGATGCTGTCGAGAAGCAGCTCCGCCGCCTTTTTCCCCATTTCGAACGGGCGCTGGTTGACCGTCGTCAGCGGCGGATCCACCAGCGCTGTGATCTTGTTGTTGGAGAAGCCGACGATCGCCATGTCGGCCGGAATCCTGAGTCCAGCCTCCTTGATTCGCTGAAAGGCCCCGATAGCCACCGGGTCGTTGACGGCAAAGATCGCGTCAGGCAACGTCCCTTCATTCAGCATGCATTCAATGGACTTGTACCCGTCCACTTCGTGGAGTCCGCCGTACCGGATGAACCCGTCCGGCACGATGATCCCGCTCTCCCTCAATGCCTCCACATACCCTTCTTTCCGCTGAATGCAGATCCCCAGGTCCCTCGGGCCGGCAAGGTGGGCAATCCTGGTATACCCACGCTGCACGAGGTGCATCACTGCACCTTTCGCGCTCCTGCGATCATCGATGACCACTTTGCTCGCAGGAACATCAGCGCACACACGGTCAAAGAACACGAAGGGGATTTTGCGACGGAGAAGATCCCGGAAATGCTCTCCCGACTTGGTGTTCTGGGAGATAGAAGCGATGACGCCGGCCACCCTCTGGTGCATCAGTACGTTTGTGTTGACGACTTCCCGCTCGTAGCTCTCGTTCGATTGACAGAGGATGATGGTGTAGCCGGACTGATAGGCCACCTCCTCGATCCCGCTGATCGCAGACGCGAAGAAATCGTGCTCGATCTCAGGGACGATAACGCCGATCGTCGTCGTCCGGCTCGACTTGAGGCTGCGGGCGATGGTATTGGGAGAATAGTGCAGCTCCTTCGCGAGCTTCTTGATCTTCTCCCTGGTCGCCTTGTTCACGTCGGGATGGTCGCTCAGCGCGCGCGACACAGTGGAAGGCGCGACCCCCAGTTTCCTGGCAATATCGACGATGGTGGAGTGTGGCATGTGTGCAAACGTTCCCGCAAACGTTTGCAATATAGCATTTCTGAACTTCCTGTCAAGACCCTGGCAAAAAAAAATTCGGGCGGGGGGATGCAGAAAGCGCACTTCGCGAACAACGCTCGCAATGACGGAGGCCGTGGAAATGCGTATATTCGGGATGGAACGGGTTTTTATTAGTGAAACAAGGACTGCGGAGGGCCGCACGCGATGAAGTCGCAGCAGGTCAGCCGGGCGCGGAAACGGACGCTGGCAATGCTCCGGAAGGCGCACATCGCCGTCACCGCCGGAGAAGCGGCACGGATCGAGGTGGCGGACTTCGGTCTGAACGACCTGAAGACGCTGGGCCTCGAGCTTATCGTTTACGAGAACAACGGCCGGTACTGTGCCAAAGAGCTGGTGATGTTCCCGGGGCAGACATGCCCCGAGCACCGCCACCCGCCGCTCGCGGAGGGGAACCCCGGGAAGCAGGAGACGTTCCGGTGCAGGTGGGGCGAGGTCTTCCTCTATACGGAAGGAGAGCCCGCGGCACGGCCGAAGGCGAAGATCCCGTCGCGCTACCGCGGGAGCTTCACGGTGCGGCACGAGATCATCCTGCACCCCGGCGACCAGTACACGATCCCGCCCAACACGCTCCACTGGTTCCAGGCCGGGAAGCAGGGAGCCGTCGTTTCCGAGTTCTCCTCCACAAGCAGCGACGACACCGACATCTTCACGGACCAGAACATCAGGCGAACGCCCGCTTACGAATGATGACACCCAAACAACGGCTGGTGACAGCGCTCGCACACGGCACCCCCGACCGGCTGCCCGTCACGACACACCACGTCATGCCGTCGTTCCTGAAGAACTTCATGAACGGCATCGGCAATGACGAGTTCTTCGACCGGTTCGGACTCGACCCGATCCGCTGGATCGCCGCGTACAGGCCGGATGCATCCCGCGGCGACTACCACGATCCGCTGCATGTGCCGGGATACCTGGAGGCGCGCCGGGTGGTGTCGGAGCACTGGCGGATTTTTTCGGAGCCTGTGGCCGACCCGCGGTACGAAACGGTGCGTTACAGGTTCGTGACGCCGAAAAAGACGCTGACGACGACGCTCCAGAGCAACGAGCATACATCGTGGGTCACCGAGCGGCTCATCAAGGAACGTTCGGACATCGATATCCTGGCGGAATATATGACGAGCCCCCTCTGCGACACCGAGGAGGTGAACCGCCAGGCCGCGTCGTACGGTGAACGTGGGCTCATCAGGGGATTCTTCCCCACGTTCGACGTCTACGGACAGCCGGGGTGCTGGCAGGATGCCTCGGTGCTGTACGGCATCGAGGGGCTGATCATGGCGACGTACGACGACCCGGACTGGGTTCACGCCTTCCTGAAGATCCTGCAGGGAAGGAAGGCGGCGTACCTTCGTTCGATGCAGGGGGCCCGGTTCGACGTGATCGAGCACGGGGGCGGAGACGCGTCCTCGACCGTCATCTCGCCGAAGATCTTCGACCGGTTTGTGGCCCCGTACGATGCGCCCCTCATCCAAATTGCGCACGACGCAGGCCAGAGAGTCGTCTACCACACGTGCGGGGGCATGATGCCGTTCCTGGAGCGCCTCGCGGATCTCGGACCGGACGCAGTGGAGACGCTCACGCCTCCCGGCATGGGAGGGGACATGCGGCTCGCGGAGGCGAAGAAACGGATCGGCGAACGGGTGGCAATGATCGGGGGCTTCGACCAGTTTCACTTCTTCCGGGGGTGCACCCCGGCCGATACGCGAAAGGAAGTGCGGAGGTGCTTCGAGGAAGCCGGCGCCGGGGGCGGATACATTCTCTCCCCCTCGGATCATTTTTTTGAAGCGGATGCCGCGCTGCTCGAGGCGTTTGCCGACGAAGCGCGCAGGTGCACGTACAGTTGAAGGGCTCAGCGGCTTAACGCCGGATCGGGGCCCCGGTGGCCTCCTCGGCCATCGCGGCGACATTCTCCGGCGGAACGTTGGGCAGGAGAGCCTCGTGGCTCGGGCTGATGATGAGGTGGGGACCGAGGAGTGACCGCACCCGGCGGACGTCCGCCTTCACATCCTCCGGGGTCCCGCGCACCAGGAGCTCCTGCGTGTCAATGCCCCCCAGAAACGTTATCCTCCCGCCGAATTCCCTCCCGAGCTCCCCGGCGCCCATGTTCCCGGCAAGCGCCTGGAGCGGGTGAAGGCATTCGACGCCGGCGTCGATCAGCGTGCCGATCACGCGCGCGATCGATCCGCACGAGTGCAGGATCACCTGGTACCCGAACCTGCGTGCCTGCGCGGTGAACTTCCTCACCCACGGGAAGACGAACTCCTCGAGCTGCGCGGGGCTGATCATGAGGTCGCGCTGCGTCCCGAAGTCGTTCCCGAAAAAGAACCCGTCGACGAGGCTCCCCGCCTTCGCAAAGAACTCCTCGTTGGCCTGGTAGTAAAACCCGCAGACCCTGTCGAATGCGGCATGAACCACTTCCGGCCGCTCGTGCATGCCGACCAGGAAAGGCTCCGCGCCAAAGAGATCCATGATGTCGTGGTAGAACGGGCACCAGAATCCGCTGGCGCGGTAGTAATCGCCGGCGCCCTTGAGTGTGTCGAGGCATTCCGCAAAATCGAGATATTCCAGCCTGGGCCAGTCGTAGTCGTTCACCTCCGAAACGGTCGTGCAGGCGGCGAGCGGCCCGTCCTCCGCGAACGACTTCTTGTGACTCCGCACGTCGAACAGGCCCCGGCCCGACGGGTCCCGGTATGTCGAGTCGATGAGCTGGGGCGAGATCCACCGGAAGTCGCTTCCCAGCACGCGGTGCAGCCCCTCCAGCGAATCGACCCCAAAGTGAGCAAAATACCCGGGGAGCGTGTCGGGATGAGGATTTCCCATCCAGAACCCGCAGCGGGGAGCGGGCCTGCGCGCGATCAGTGTACGGACGAGCTCTCGTGAGTTCACGTTATGCATCTCCGGCATACCAGGGGGGATCAGACACCTGTGAACCGCGGGCGGAGCGAAGCGACACCGAACAGCATGAGCCCCGCCGTCGCAAGGAGGAACCGGAGCACCTCCGCCCACACGGGAGGGAGCAACCAGCCGGCGCACCAGACGAGGAGCGGGGGAAGCACGACGGGCACCCAGGGGCGCGTGACGGCGGCGAGCCGCACGCTCCCGGAGTGCACGCCTCTGCCGGTCTCCAGCCTGTCGGGAATCGCGGTGACCGCTTCCGGCATCCCGACGCGCGGGATATCGCGGAGCCCGGCGTCGAGATGCTCCATCACGGCGGCATAGCGGGCGCACGCGGGGCATCCTTCCGCATGGCGGCGGGCCCCGGCAGACAGCGGCGCCGATTTCCTTCCGTCGAGCCACCCGTTCAACGCAGCGCGGAACTCCTCACATGTCATCGGGCCGTTCCTCCCTTTTTCCTGTCAGCAGAACGTGGAGATGCTCCCTTCCCCTGTGCAGGAGGATTCCCACGGAGCCGACCGATGTTCCCATGATGGATGCGATTTCCTTGTACCCGCACCCGTCCATGTAGAAGAGCGTGATGGCGACCGCTTCGCGGGGAGAGAGCCTGGCGATGCAGCGCGCAAGCTGCTCGCGCGTTTCTTTCCGCTGGTAGGCCGCCTCAACGTCTGCGTCTTCATCGGGCAGCGACATGGCGCCGTCCGCCTCGGCGAGGGAAAGGGGCCGTCGGCTTTTCTTCCTCCCGTGACTTGCAAGCGTGTTGACGGCGATCCGGTAGATCCATGTCGCAATGGATGAGTCGCCCCGGAATGTCTCGAGCGACCGATGGACTTTCAGGAAGACTTCCTGCACAGCCTCGGCGGCATCGTCCGCATCTCCCAGAACTCGGAATGCCTGCTGGTAGATGCGGGGCGCGTATTCCCTGAAAATCGCCCGAAAACCGGCGTCGGCGGGTGTCTCCCGCGACTGGCCGGCAGGAGAAGTCATGCGCGTCCCGGCTGGTTTCCCTGTTAGACGCCCGCACCGGCTATTTTCTTACACGGTGTAAGAAACCGACCTCCCCGCGCGTCTAAGACAACAGGAGGAACTACGGCAATGGATCACAATTCGCTTGCGGGCGCCATCCAGGTCGCCACGCTCTGTGTCGTCATCGTTGCGGCAGGATTCTACGAATACCGCCGCCGTGAAGGAGCCCATCGGCTGAAGCTGGCAATTCTCCGAAGGGGGGAAATACCCCCTGATGTCGGCCGTCCCCGGCCGGCGTTGAGACTGTTGTCGCTCGGATCTGTCTGTCTCATCTACGCGGCGTGCCTGGGGGGACTCGAGTTCATGGCCGCGAGCAACGGGCTTCACTACTCCAGGCCGATTCACACGATTGCCGCCGCCCTCTCCCCCCCCCTCGTTTTTCTTCTCCTCATGTTCATCCGGGATCTCCGCAGGTTGAGACGACGTCGGCAGGAGGAGGCATGAATTCATTTACGCTGGAATCGCTCGTCTATCTTGTCGCCGCCGGTGTGTACCTCGTCCTCCGGCGCCAGGCAGATGCGCACAGGCGTGAGATCGCGCTCGAATGCATCCGGATCGGCATCACACTCCCCCCCGCCAGACCGAGGATTGAGATGCTGGAAGCCCTCCTGACCACGACAATCGGGCTGATTCTGTCGGGCGCGGGAGGAATGTGTGCTGTTCTCTTCCTGGGTGACCTCGCCGTAGTCAGGATCACACCCCCCGGTGTCTGGATATTCCTTGCAGTGCTGCTCGCCGGCGGACTCACGCTCGTCATACTGGGAGGCAGGGCAGTCCGTGACAACGTCCGACATGCCGGAGTTGAGCGCGGGAGAGACGCGGCGCCCTCCACCGGAACTCACGCGGGTCAGTAGCCCAACCCCCTGCTCTGCCTGATCAACCTGTCGACGTCATCCTCCGGCGTCCCGGCAAGCTGGTAGACTGCGATCCAGACCGCGCGGCCGAGGATGATCGACGTGTTGTCGGTCTCCTGGTACAGCCGGTCAAGCGCCGCAACGATGTCTTCCACCGAGGCGCGCGTGAAGTATCTCGAGCGCACGTACGAATAGGACGCCGAGATTCTGGGGCGGCAGTCCGTGTCCGTGCTCGTCCCCGCCCCCATGAGCGCGAGGTTCTCCCCGAGCGCCATTCCGTCCAGGAAGCCCGTGATCACTTCCTGTTTCGTCATGCGGGAGAGCCCGGTCCACCAGTCGCCGTTGTGGGGGACCTGGGAGTAGGCCAGGGGAGCGAGAACGAGCGACACCAAGAAGAGTGAGGTTTTCATTTGTGCCCGGGATTGCTTCGCAAAGAACGCTCGCAATGACGCGCTATCGCGGGATTGCCCCGCCTTTGGCGCCTGCGGCGCCGCAGGCGCCGGGACGCAGAAAGCGCGCTTCGTCGCTGGGGAGCGCCCCTCGCAATGACCCTTCGGGTCACCTGATGATCATCAGCTTCCGCGTCTGCGTGAAGCCCTCGGCCGTCAGCCGGTAGAAATAGACGCCGCTGGCGAGGCCCGCCCCGTCAAACATCACGCTGTGCGGTCCGAAGCCCTGCACGCCGTTGACCAGCGTGCGCACCGATCTGCCGAGAATGTCGAACACCTCCAGCCGCACAAACGTGCTGCGGGGGATGACATAGCCGATGACGGTGGAGGGATTGAACGGGTTCGGATAGTTCTGATCGAGGTTGTACGCAGAGGGAACCCCCGGCACCGGCTGCACGGCCGTCGATACCGTGATCGCGCGGTAGGCATTGAGCTTGCCGGCCCCCCACGTGTTGTTGGGCACTGCACCGGTAAACCCATCCGCGGCGGCAGAGGTCGCCATCGCGGCGTACACCTGCGCCGCCGTCAGCGAGGGGGTCACCCCCAGAATCAGCGCGGCCACGCCTGAAGCCACCGGCGTCGCCATGCTCGTCCCCTGCATGACGATGTACGCCGAATCGGGGGATGTTCCGGCTGTCGCGATCCAGTGGGGATCGGGGGACGCGTAGACGTGTCGGTCACGCATCGAGATCGTGATGCTCCCCGGCGCCGCGATGTCGGGCTTCGTGCGGCCGTCCACGCGGGGACCCCTGCTTGACCAGGGAGCGATGGCGCCGTTGGTGTAGCCGTAACCATAGCCTCCGCCGTTGTAGCCGGTCCACTGCGTCCGTGTGACGTACGCCCCCACGGCGCAGGCGTGATCGGCGCTTGCCGGCTGGCTGATCGTGTAGTTCGGGTCGCCGTCGCCGAATGACACGGTGCCGTCCCCCCAGTCCTCATAGATGTGGAAGAAGAGCGCGCGCGACGAGTGATTGACCACGCGGAGATAGTACTCCGAGCTCCCCGCAGGGACGTAGTTCACGGAGCCGGAATATTCGGAGTTCGTCCCCCGTGCGCTGGTCGTCTGCGAATCGATCTCCGCGGGAACCACCTGCATCGCGCTCGTGTAGTACCTCAGGTCCATCGATGTGGCCGGGCTGTCGAGCGGCGAGCGCCAGACCAGGTTGAACGCCAGCATCGTGCTGTTGGACGCCGCGCCCGACACGAAGACGGGGATCAACGCCGTCGAATCGCGGGCACCCACCGTCCCGGAAAAGTGAAAATTCCCGTCGGCGTCGTTCCCGGCCGCGATGAAGAACGGGATGCCGCGGCTGTACACCCAGTCCACGACCTGGTCTTCGGCGTCCGACCCGTCGTGGTACGCGTCCCATCCCCCGTAGCTCATCGAGACCACGTTCGCCTGGAACGTGTCGACGGCTGCGTGCATCGCTGCGACGTCCGCGGCGAACGTGGAGCTCGCGGTCGTATCGTCGCCGATCTTGAGGAACACGAGTCCCGCCGACGGCGCCATCCCTTTGAACGGGCCGCCGCCGTTCCCCGTGTTCGCGGAGGAAAGCGTTCCCCTGCCGAGCACAGTGCCCGTCACGTGCGTACCGTGCCCGGTGACTCTGTTGAGCACGGTCGTGCCGATGTGCGCGGGGAACAGGGAGTAATCGCGCACCTGTATCGCCGGCGGGAGGTCCGGGTTCGCCGGATCGGTATCGAGGCCCGAATCGAGTATGGCGACCTTCGCACCGCTCCCCGTCCACCCATTCGCCCAGGCGGAGTCGGCATGAATGCTCTTCGCCACAAGATTGTTCCTGGGCGCGCGGCGCGCACGGGCTGTCCCCATCCGCCGGACGAAGTCCAGCCCCAGCGTGTTCACGAAGCTCTCCACCGGGAGACTCGCCACGACGAATCCGAGCGGATGCCCTTCCAGCGGGGGCGTCCAGGTCTCCCAGTAGCAGCGGACCCCCTGCGCGGTCAGTGCCGCGAGACGGTCAGCCGGCGGCAACCCGTCGAAGTACAGGAGCACCGTCGCCACGGCGTCGGCGGATTTCATCAGACCGGCGCCGACAAGCGCCTGCTTCGCGCCCACGTCTTCGAGCAGTTTGCCCGATTCGATCTTCCCCATGAGGTTTCCGGGCACCACGGCGTGTGCGCCCGTCGCCCGCACAACACGCTGCCCTGCGGCAGGCGTGCCGGCGACTGCAAGCATGATCCCTACGATCGCGGCTGTCCTGATGGCCGTTTCCCCCCTAGTGTGTGACATGCCCGGCGGCTCGCTGAATGTGTACGATATTCAAATGACATCTCCGGATCAAGTTTGGTTCCTCCCGCGCGCGAAGTTGAATATACACGAAATTCTCCTGATATTTCCAGGAGCTGATCACCCAACCATGACTTCTCGCACCATTCTCATCCCCCTCGCGCTCTCGCTCGCCATGCCCGCTCCCCGGGTGTGCGGACAATGGACGCAGTTCGGCCCCCCCGGCGTGACGGGGTCGGTGACGTCGATCGCCTCCGCGGGGGGAGTGCTGTTTGCCTCCTCGCTTGGAGGCGGCGTCTCCCGGTCCACCAACGGCGGCGCCCTCTGGTCAACGACAGATTCAGGGATGACGGATCTCCGCGTCACCAGCATCGCCGCCCTGGGAACACGCATCTACGCGGCCACGGCAGGGAGCGGGGTGTTCGTGAGCACGGACCTGGGAATGTCGTGGGCGGCGACGGGGCCCATCGTCATCCCCCAGAATCTCCTCATCAGCAACAACGTGAACTCGATCGCCGCAATCGGCGGCACCCTGTTCGTCGGCCCGGGGTCCTACGGCGCGTTTTACTCGTCCGACGGAGGCGTGACATGGCTCCCCTCGGGGTCCGGACTGGTCCTTGACGCGGTCAACTCGTACATCGGCGTCGACTCCGTGATCCTGGCGGGCACCGCCTCTTCCGGCGTGTACCGGACAACCGACCGCGGAACGACGTGGGTCCCGTCGAACACCGGCATAACGGAAACAGCGATCATGGGGTTTGTCCGCGACAGCACGCGCGTCCTGGCCGCGACATTCGGGGGGGGGATCTTCGCCTCGGGGGACCGGGGAGCGACGTGGACGCCGATGAACGGCGGACTGGCAGACAGATTCTTCCTCTGCATCGGCGCCGTCCCCATCGCGGGAGGCGGGACGGTGCTGATTGCGGGTACGCTCAACAGCGGACTGTACAGGTCAACCGATCACGGAGCGTCTTGGGCGCCGGTCGCGCTCGTGGTTTCGGAAAACACGGTCTCCGTAATCTTCGTGACGGGCGGCAACGCGTATCTCGGCACGCGCGACGGCGTGTTCAGGTCCTCCGACGGCGGCGCAACTTGGAGCCTCATGAGCAACGGGTTCATCAAGAGCACCATCAGCTCGCTCTGCGTCGACGGCGGAAGGGTCTTTGCGGGAACCCTCACAGGGTTCTACGAATCGGACAACCGGGGGGTCTCGTGGACCGAGCTCAACCAGGGGCTGAAAGCGCCGGTCACCGTCGTCGCCGTCTCCGGAACTCTGATGGCGGCGGGGACCTCCGCATCAGGTCTGTTTGTCCGCGGAGCGGCGGACACCGCGTGGCGGGGGACCGGACTGAATTCCCCGATTCCCTCACAGATCACCGCACTGGCCATCGCCGGCCGCGTGATCCTTGCTTCACCGTCGGGCAAGGGCGTGTTTTCCTCGCGGGACGGCGGCACGACGTGGACATTCGGATCGGGGACGGGAGGGGGTCTGCAGGGGGATCTCGTTGAGGGATTTGCCTCAGGGGGAGCCGCGTTCTACGCCGCGTCCAACGGACTCGGCGCCTTCGTCTCTGCGGATTCCGGGTACAGCTGGGCGCTGTCGAACACGGGGATGAAGGACTTTCACGCTCACGCGTGCGTTGTAAGCGGAGCAAGCGTCTTCCTGGCCACCGCGCAGGGAGTGTTCGTCTCCTCGGATCCCGATGCGGGCTGGGTTCCGCAGAACAACGGACTGGAAAACCACTCGGTCACCTCACTTGCCGCGTCCGGCGGCATCGTATATGCGGGGACCGCGGACGCAGGCGTCTTTGTCACAAGGGACGGCGGGGGTCACTGGGTGGCGTCGAACACCGGGCTTGCTGTTTCTGTGGTCCGTACGATAGCCACCGACGGTCAGTACATCTATGCCGGGACGGCAGGCGGGGGAACGTTCAGGCGGGCAGTCGCGGAGCTCCTGAGCACGCTCGGCACGCCGCTGGGCGTGCAGACACCGCCCGGGGAGACTGACGGATTCCTCCTCGGGCAGAATTACCCCAACCCCTTCAATCCGTCCACCGCCATTCCGTTTTCCATGCGCCGGGGCGGACACGTGACGCTTGCGATCTTCGATATTCTGGGCCAGGAGGTCGATCGGCTGGTCGACGGCCCCATGGATGCCGGCCCTCACACGATCCGATGGACGCCGAAGGGCGCTTCGGGCACATATTTTTGCCGCCTGACGATCACCGACGGCGGCACGCGTCTGCTGTACGCTGCCAGGACTCTCCTTCTCCTCCGCTGACGGCGGCGGAGCCTACCGATCCAGCGGGAAGATCAGGCTGCGCTCCGCCCGCTCGCCGCACACCCCGTACCCGCCGCTGACATTCGTGAAATCCGGAACGTCCAGCCTGATCGTCAACGCGTCCGCCGGACCGTTGGTGACATAGTAGTAATCGTACAGCGCCTGGTCGATCTGCGTCTGCGTGAAGCGGATGTCGAGGTAGACCACGGGGGCCGGCGCGCATTTTTTCAGAACGCGCGACCGCGTCGACTGGAAGAGCGTCGAGTCGATCTTCAACTGGGAACCGGCCGCGACCAGCGTCGCAACAGGCGTGAGTGACATGATGCCGTAGGAAACATTCCCGTACGCGTCGACATTCAGATAGATCGGTACTTCCTCCGTGCGCAGCTGCCATGCGTTCCCCGCCAGGACGTAGTAGTCCAGGTAGAAATGGACCGCCGCAGCCCCGGTGTTCGAGGCGTACCGCGAGTCCAGCACGAAAAACCCCTGCGTGGTGTGCTCCTCGAGTGAGAAGGACGGCGCGCTCAGAGCGGTGAAGGAGGAGGACGCCGTCTGCCCCGAGGGGGTCGAGACCCGGAGGATGTACTGGTTACCGGCCACAAGGGGGGCGTGGTACGCCACGTACACGTTCGTGGATGAGCTGTTTCCCAGCGTATCGGGCCACTGGACAATCGTGTCTCTGAATGTGTAGAAGTGCCCACCTCCCGAGAGCGTGACGGCGGCATCGGTCACCGCCGGCCCCGATGACGCGCCGAACGTGGCGCTGACACGCACGTACTGCGTGTCGGACACTCCGTTCATGACGCCGTAGACCACCAGTTTCCGGTCCGTCGGTCCCACCGGCTCAAAAGGCTGATTGCACCCCGCCAGGAGGACGGCCGCGAGCGCGAGCACTGTGCACACCGGTCTCATGCTAGAACTCCAGCGTGAGGGATACCGTCGGAAACAGCGGGATCATGTAGTCCGTTTTCCCGCTGGTCCGGTCGTAGTACAGGATGTTCTTCGTGTCCGTCAGGTTAATGATGCTCACTCCCGCCGTGGCCCTGAACATGCCGATTGCCTGCCGGTAGGCGATCCCCGCATCGATCCTGTGGTACGCGGGGAGCCTCGCCTGATTCTTTCCCCCGAGTGACTGCGTGAGCGTGCCTCCCCCGTCGGGATACGGGTCTGTGTCGATGCTGCCGAGCGTCAGGTGCGAGTACTGCCCCGTGGCCTGCGTGAAGGGGTAGCCGCTGCCGTACTCCCAGCGGATCGTCGCGTCGAGCCCCTCCAGGAGGTGCATCGTCCCCGTCGCCTTGATCGTGTGGCGCCTGTCGTAGCGGGGAGCGTACGTGGCGTCGTTCGCCGACACGGTGACGTTCGCGAGCGCATAGGAAGCGTACAGGTCCACCAGCGCCGTCCCGTACCGGAGCAGGACCTCCATCCCCCGGGCGATCCCCGTCCCGTTGATGTAGTCGGGGTCTTCCTCGAATACCTTGTCGGGGTTGTACAGCGTAATCGAGCGGAAGTCCTTCAGGTACACCTGGACGCTCGTCGCGAGGGAGGGGAGCAGGTTCCCCTCCAGGCCCAGAACGTAGTGCCGGGCCTCTTCCGGCCTGAGACGGTCAGGCAGCCACACCCACGCGTCGAACAGCGATATCAGGTCGTCCTCGTTGCTGATCGTAATCATGTTCTGTGTGAAGATGCCGTACGACGCCTTCGCGAGCCACGACCCGCCGAAATCCCACGTGAGCGTGACGCGCGGCTGGAGGCACTGCAGCAGCGGCCCGCCGTTGATCATATGCACGACGTCGGCGTGGACGCCCATGTCATAGCGCAGCTGCCCCTCCACACCCTCGTACCGTACCCAGGCATACCATTCGAGACCCTGGTCGTTGTAATACCGCGGGTACAGGTTGTGGGCGTACAGCGAATCGGCGATCGAGGGGAAGTTGAACTCAAATCCCTCGAACAGCGAGCTCTGGCCCTCGAGGAACGAGGTCATCTCCGCGCGGAACGTCACTTCCTCCAGATTCGACGACTGCGCGTGGAGGGCGCTGCCCGGTTTCGGGAGCTGGGAGATGACGGACCGGGAATAGCCGGTGGTGGCGTCGAAATAGAGCCGGTCGGCGAGGAGGGAGGAAAACACCGCCGAGACCGCCTGATTCCGCCATGAGTAGTCCGGCTGGTCGAGTCCCACGGGCTTCACGTCGTCCGCACTGGTGAAGGCCCTGAGCCCGAACCGCCCCGTGGACGTCCCCACGGTCCCCTTGAAAAAGAAGTCGTCGAACGACATCGGCGAACTGTTGGGGATGATGCGGTCGATCGAGCTGGTCAGCAGCGACGAGCGCCCGCTCGCCATCCAGGAATTGTCCTCCCCGAGGGGGCCGTCGAGCTCGACCTTGCCGGAGAGGAGGCTCGCGCTGGCGTTCCCGGAGAGCTTTGCGGTGTTGCCGTCGCGTGTCGTCACGTTGACGACCGACGAGAGCCGTCCGCCGTAGCCCGCCGGGAACGCTCCCGTGTACACCTCCGCGTTGCGGATAATATCAGGATCGAGCACGCTGAAGAGGCCGAACGCATGGTACGGGTTGTAGATCTTCATCCCGTCCAGCATGATCAGGTTCTGGTCCCCGGCTCCCCCGCGCACGAAGAACCTCGCGCTGACGTCGGACGTCGACGCAATGCCCGGGAGAATCTGCAGCGACCGGAGGAGGTCCTGCTGCCCGACCGTGGGGAGCTGCTTGATCGCCGCGGGGGTGATGATATGGACGCTGGCGCTCCGCTCGGCGAGCGTGGAGATCGAGTGCGATTCCACCACGACCTCCCGTCCCTCGATGAGGCGGGCGGCGAGCCGGATGTTGAGCGTCTGCGATTTCCCGTCCGTCACGGTAAGCGTCAGCGTCCGCCGGGCGTACCCGACGGCGCTCGCGGTCACCTGATATGTCCCGGAGGGAACGGAGGAGATGAGATAGAACCCGTTGTTGTTCGTCGCTGCGCCGTGCCCCGTTCCTGCAAGAACGACGCTCGCGCCCGGAATGCGCTCGCCGGTGGCGCTGTCGGACACCACGCCCCTCACATCCGCGGTCGACGGGATATCGTCACGGGGGGCCGGAACCTGCGCGGACGCATCCCGCGCACCGGCAAGCAGGAGCAGCGTGATCGCACCAGGAGGGAGAAGGCGGAAGATGAATCTCATTGGCTGAAAGAACGTACATTTTTTCCGGACAATCAAATCCTCGGGCCCGGTCAACCCTCATGGTATCCGTATGTGAAGAATTGCCGCCGGGAAGAAAAAAAGTTGACATTTGTCCCCCTCACCTCCATATTCAATGCTTCGGGTCAATCGCACTTCCGGGTATGAAGACACGACTCTCGTTGCTGCCGGCCATCATCGTCGCCACGGTCCCCCTCCCGGCCCAGGACTCGGTCGAAACCGCCAGCTCACATTTCCAGCTGACCGTCATTCAGCAGGCCCATGCGCCGTTCAGGGCCCCCTACTCCGGCAGGAACAGCCTTCAACCGACTGCGGAAAACGTTCTCTCCATTACCTCGACACTCTTCCTTGGAACCCGACTCTGGAAAGGCGGAGAGATCTATTTCGACCCCGAGCTTGCCGGCGGAGGGGGGGTCAGCGGCACGGAGGGTGTCGCGGGCTTCCCGAACGGCGAGGTGTATCGCGTCGACAATCCGGCTCCGAAGGTATTCATCGCCCGGTTGTTCTTCAGGCACACGGTGGCACTCGGGGAGGGGACGGAATACGCCGCCTCGGGTCAGAACCGGGTCGCGGGGGATGTCCCCGTCCCGCGCCTGACCATCACGGCGGGGAAGTTCAGCCTGACGGACATTTTCGACGACAACCGGTATTCGCACGATGCCCGGACGCAGTTCCTCAACTGGGCGCTCTGGTCGGGGGCGGCATGGGATTACGCGGCCGACACGCGCGGGTACGACTGGGGCGTTGCCGCGGAGCTGCACAGGCCTGATGTCGACGTCAGGTGTGCCGCAGTGATGGTGCCGACGTACGCCAACGGTCCCTACTTCGATCACAACATCGGCCGCGCCTACAGCCTGAACGCGGAGGTCGTGCCGCGGTACACGATCGGCGCCATGGAGGGGAGAGTGCACGTGATCGGGTTTCTCAACCACGCCTTCATGGGCAGCTACCGGCAGGCGCTGGCGCTCGCGGCCGCGGGGGGCACAGCGCCCGACATCGACGCCACGAACGCGTACTCGTCCAAGTACGGGTTCGTGCTCTCGCTCGAACAGTCGCTGGGCGGAGACCTGGGACTCTTCAGCAGGCTGAGCTGGAACGACGGGCGGACGGAGACATGGACATTCACCGAAATCGACCGGTCATTCCAGGCAGGCGTTTCTCTCGGCGGGGCGGCATGGGGGAGAAGTGCGGACAACGCCGGGATCGCGTGGGTCGTCAACGCCCTTTCTGACGATCACAGGGACTATCTCGCCGCGGGGGGCTACGGGTTCATCATCGGGGACGGCGCTCTCCGGTACGGGCCCGAACACATCGTCGAGGATTTTTATGCCGTGCAGGTGCTGCCCTGGTTCACCGTTACGCTGGACGACCAGCTCATCGTCAACCCGGCGTACAACAGGGACAGGGGTCCCCTTGTCCACCTCGTCGCACTCCGGGGACACGCCGAGTGGTAGTCCCCGCACCCGGCCCCCTTTTGTAGAAACTGCAGCGTACACCCCTCCTGCTGCGTCGCAAGAGCAGTGTTCCGTGCGTCATTCGCCCATCTTCGCTGGCACTCCGTTTGTAGTTATATGCGCAGGTGCAAAACATTCACACGCGGGCCGCTGGCCGGGGGGACACCGGACCGCCCAGGTGCGGAGAGACGACGATGAACATACTCCTTGTCGACGACGAGCTTGACTACCGATTGCTCATACGCACAGTGCTTATGAGCAGAGGGTGCGACGTCATCCTCGCCGAGAACGGGCTGGAAGCACTGGAGAAGGCGAAGGGCGCAACCATCGACCTCGTTATCACGGACATCTATATGCCCGTCATGGACGGGCTCAAGATGAGCAGGGCGCTCCGCGCGCGTCCGGAGTTCGAAAAAGTGCCGATCCTCTACCTCTCCGGGTACGACGACCAGCATACGCTGGAAGCGGTCAAGGATCCGCGGTACGAGGGATTCCTGAGGAAGGGGGCGCCGCTCGAGGAGCTGGTGCTCTGGATCGATTATCTGACCACGCCGGTGGAGAAGAGGCCGAAGACGCTTCCGAAGGGGACGCAGACCAGGACGAACCTGCGGCCGCGGGACGGGACGAGGACGTTTACGAACTTTCCGATACTCTGAGGTCACGAAGCAACGTAAATCCCGTGCGAGATCGGATCGCTGAAGTTGTGCGCCAGGATCCTCTCCACCTGCCGTGCGGAGAGTCTCGTTCCCGCCGCGACCAGCTTCACACCGCTCGCCGTGCACAGATCGTTCGCGATCACCATCCCTTCGCGCATCTCCTCCGCCTTGATCTGCCGCTTCCCTTCCAGCCACTGCGGATCGGAGATTACCGCCAGGTATTCCGCCGCGAGCTGCGCCACTCGGGGGGAGAGAAGCGTTCCCTGCGCGTCGCGCACCCTCGCCGTCATGTCGGCAGGGGAGAGCGACGCGTCGGCGCTGAGCTGTTCGATCAGGTTGATCGAGCGGAGAATGCGGGACGGCATCGGGATCTCATCCCGCATCAGACGGTCAGGCAGACCGGAGCCGTCAAAATTCTCGAGCTGGTGCCGGATATACGTGCCTCCCTCCCGGAGCTGGGGCACCGCAGCCAGGAGCGACTCGCCGAAGAGGGGAAACCGGGCAAGGGCGTCGCGTTCCTCGGCGGTGAGCGCTGCAGCGGGCTTCCGCAGCAGCTCATCGGGCAGCGTCCCTTTGCCTATTTCATGGAGGCGGGCGGCCATCTCGAGCATCTCGAGCGACGCCGGTGACACCCCGAGGCGCTCCCCCATCCAGCGCGCCATCGCCCCCGCGCGATCGGAGCGCGTCCCGGCGTCAGGCACGCGGAGACTGATGAAGTGCACGAGGAGCTTCACCACGGCGCCGAGGTTCTCGCTCAGCACCTCGTTGAGCCGCTCGAGCTCGTGGTTGTCCCTCTCCAGCTCGTCGCGGAGCTGGCGCACCCGCAGCAGCGCCCGCACCCGCGAGATCAGCTCGTCGCCGTTGACCGGCTTGAGCACGAACTCGTCCGCACCGGCTTCGAACGCGTCGATCCGTTCGCCGATCGAGCGTCCTGCCGAGAGCACCATCACCATCGTTCCCTGGAGCTTCGCCGTGGTGCGGACGAAGCGGCAGAGCGCACGACCGTCGGTGCCGGGCATATACAGGTCGGTGATGACGACCGCCGGGACGAACTCTTCCGCAAGGCGTATGGCTTCCTCGCCGGTCCCCGCCCTCAGCACGTTGAGCCCCGTCTCCCCTTCCAGCAGCCGGGCCACGAACTCCCGCGTGGATGGCTCATCGTCCGCGAGAAGGATGTGCACCGTCTCAGTCATGACTCCCCTTCCCCTCGAATTTCAGGATGATGCTGATCCTCCGGTTGGACGCGTCCAGCGGGTCCGTCGTGTTGCGCAGCATCGTGTCGGCATACCCCCGGACTTCGTCGATCCGCTGCTCCGCGATCCCCTCCGCCACCAGCACGCGGCGGGCGCTGTTGGCGCGATCCGTGCTCAGCTCGAAGTTCGTGTAGCCGAGGGGCGAAGCGTAGCGCCGCGCGTCGGTGTGTCCCTCCAGGATGAGATGGTTCGGCAGATCGCGGATGCCGCCGGCGACAACCGCCAGCAGGTTCTTCATGTCGTCATGCATGTTCGCGGTGCCGACGTCAAAGAAGACCGAGCTGGCGCTCTCGAGGACCTCGATGCGCAAGCCTTCCTTCACCACTTCGATCCTGATCTGCTTGGACAGCTGGGCGAGCCCCGGCCTGGCGGCGATGGCCTTCATGAGCCCGTTCCCCACGTCCTTGAGGTGCTCCTGCTGGCGCTTCAGGAACTCCTCGACGTTCTGCTCCGACGGACCGATGTTCGCCCCCACCGAGCCGATCCCTCCCTTGGTGTTCTCGAAGAACGCCCCGGGGTCTTTGAAGTAGTGGGCGACGTAGGCCTTCACCTGCTTGCTCTGGCCGACGATCCAGAGCACGATGAACAGGGCCATCATCGCGGTCACGAAATCGGCGTACGCCACCTTCCACGCGCCGCCGTGATGGCCGCCGTGCCCGCCCTTCTTGCGGACGATGCGTATGGGGGCTTCTTCGGAGTTCTCGTCCATCACATTTCACCTGATTGCAGCCCCGTCATTGCGAGCGCTCTTCGCGAAGCAATCCCGCACGGGGTTGCTTCGTCGTGGCGCCTCCGGCGCCACTCCTCGCAATGACAGGGGGTTGCCTGTTCCATGACGGGTTACGTGGCCTTGACCGACTTCACGGCTTTCTCCACATCATCGAACGACGGGCGGATGCCGCTGAAGATCACACGCCGGGCGAACTCGACGACAACCACCGGGGCGTTCCCCTTCGCATAGGCGGTCACCCCCGCCTTGATGCACACCAGGTACCGCGTCGATCGCTGATTCAGCAATTCGAGGTGCGAGGAGAGCGGCTGGATGAACCCGTAGGACAGCAGGATCCCCAGGAAGGTGCCGACGAGCGCCGCGGCCACCTTCTCGCCGATCTCCGCCGGCGGTCCGTCGATCGCCTGCATCGTAATGACGATGCCGAGCACCGCGGCAACGATGCCGAGTCCCGGGAGCGCATCGCCGAGCTTCTGGATGAGCGTGGGCACGGCCGCCTCCTCGTCGTGGAGCGTCTCAATGTCCGCGTCCAGGAGAGACTCGAGGTCGTACGCCGGCACGCCGCCGCCCAGGATCAGCTTCATCGTGTCGCACAGGTAGTCCAGCGCGTGGTGTTGCTTCAGCAGGAACGGATTCTTCGTGAAGATGGCGCTCTTGTCCGGCGCGGTGATGTGGGCCTCGATGCTGATCAGCCCGTCGCGCTTGGCCACGTTGAACAGCTCGTACATGGTCTTCAGGAGATTGAGGTACTCCTGCCGGTTGTACGGGTCACCTTTCAGGATGGTCCCGAGGCTGCCCACCACGCTCTTCAGCACGGGAAGGGGCGTCCCCACAAGGAGCGAACCGACCGCCGCCCCCCCGATGATCAGGAATTCGCTCCACTGCAGAAGGACCATGAGCGGGCCGCCGTGAAGCATGAAGCCCCCGAGGACCCCTGCGAGAACGATTGCGATGCCTATGATGACAAACATGACTGGCTCCGGGTGAAACCTTTGGGCCTGGATTGCCCCGCCTTGGGCGGGACGCAAAGAGCGCGCTTCGCAAAAAACGCTCGCAATGACAGGGTGATTGGTCGCTATGTCGGCCGCTTGAGGCCGGCGGCGGCCTGCACCGCCGCGCCGCGGTCGGCGTGCGACGCCTCCACGTTGGCCTGCTGGATCTCCCTGTACAGCTCACCGCGCACGACCCTCACGTCGCGGGGGGCGTCGATGCCGAGCTTCACCTGCCCGTTATGAATGCCGAGGACCTTGATGACGATGTTGTCACCGATCCTGATCTCTTCCTCTCCCTTGCGCGCAAGTATCAGCATCGCTCACCTCCCCGCCTTCTGTGGCGAGGAGGGCGCGAGCGGAAACTGCAGCGGCAGCCCTTCGTCGTCCAGGATCAGCTGGTGCGCCGTCCGGGCCCCGTTGTCGATGACAATGGGGCTCCGCAGGTTCACGGTCGAGCCTCCCGCGGCGGAACGGAGCGTTGCGACGACAAACACGGTCTTCTCTCCGCCCGTGGCCGCGTCGGCGGCGTAACCGGGCAGAAGCAGCCCGGGATCCAGCAGGGGGAACGAGAGTCCCCCGTCCTCGACCGACACGAGCCATCGGAACGGCTCGGTGGCCTCGTCGTCGACGATCAGGAACTTCCGGAACTGCTCGAACCCGATCAGCCCGTCGGGGAACGTGACGACATGATTGTCCTCGAACTCAAGCTCGCCGAACTGGCGGTTGGTGAATTTCATGGGGGGGTCTCCCTTGTGGTTGACTCCGCATTCTGCGCGTTCTGCGCCTTCGCCGTCTCCGAGAGGAGGGTGTGCGCGGTGTTGGCCAGGATCACGATGTCCACGCGCCGGTTCTGCGCCCTGCGGGCGTCGCTGTCGTTGGGAACAAGCGGGTGATATTCCGCGTAGCCGACCGCCGCCACTTTCTCGGGGTTGAGCGAGTGGTGCTGGATCAAATAGTACGCAATACTCACCGCCCGCGCCACCGACAGGTGCCAGTTGGACGGATACGCCGGGGTGCTGATGGGCACATCGTCGGTGTGTCCCTCCACCCGGACGTCGTTCGGAAGCGCCGCCAGGACGCGAGCCAGGCTGTCGAGCGCGGGGAGCGACGATTCCTTGATGTCGGCGCTCCCCGAGGCGAACAGCAGCTCATCCATGATGTGAACCGTCACCCCGCGCTCGCTGCTGGAAATGGCGATCGGGAGCTTCTTCGCCTCCAGGTGGAGCGCCGCGCGGAGGTCCTGCGCGATCTTCTGCCGCTCGTTCTGGATCAGGGGGATCTGCGAGCTCATCACGCCGCTGTTGCCCACCATCACCCCGCGGGAAGTGCCGAAGACCCCGCCGAGCGCGTTGACGATCTCGGCGTACTTTCCCGCGTCGATCTTCGACATCGCGTAGAGGATCACGAACAGCCCGAGGAGCAGCGTGATCAGGTCCGCGTACGTGAGCAGCCACCGCTCCGAGTTGTCGTGCCCCCCGCCGGCATGCTTCTTCTTCATCAGGCATCCACCTCCTGCTGCGCCGCGGGAAGCATGCTGTTGAGCTTCGCCTTGATGACGGAGGGAACCTCCCCCGCCTGGATCGCCAGGACCCCCTCGACGATCATGTCCATGTACAGGTATTCTTCGTCATGAATGTGCTTGAGCTTGTCCGCGATGGGGAGCCAGACGATGTTGGCCATGAACACTCCCCAGAGCGTCGCGATGAATGCGCTCGCGATGTGCCGGATGAGGATGTTGGCATCCTCGCCCGCCGACGCCAGCGTGGCAATCAGGCCCATGACGGTGCCGATGATCCCCATCGTCGGCGAATAGCCGCCCATTTTCTGGAAAATCGCGGCGGTGCGGGAATGGCGCTCCCCCACGTACGAGACCTCGGTTTCCGCCAGCGCCCGCAGCACCTCGGGCTCGGTGCCGTCGATGGCGAACCGGAGGATCTTCTTCATGAACGCGTTGGTGACCTTCCCCAGCTCCTTCTCCAGGGCGAGGAGTCCCTCCTTGCGCGCCACGGTCGAGAACCGGACGATGCTGTCGATCGTCTCCTTCACTTCGAACGACGGGGGAAAGAGCGCGAGCCGGATCATGGCGCCGACCTGCAGGAAGTTCTTCAGCGACGTCCCGATGATCGCGGCGGCAAACGTGCCGAAGAACACGATCATCATGGCCGGCAGGAGTATGAGCGCTCCCATGCTCCCGCCCTCCAGCATGAACGACCCGAAGATCGCAATCACCCCCAGCATGAGGCCGCCGGCCGTGGCGATATCAAATGACCGTTTCATGGCTCAGTGTCGGCGGTCTACGAGAGAAAGTTTACGAGCGACATCGGCAGTATCTTCGCGCCGACGGACAGGGCCGCCTGCAGCGTCGTCTGCTCCTGGGTCATGTTGAGCGTCGCCGACGCCACGTCCGTGTCCTGGTGCACCGAGCGGAGTGCCAGGAGCTGCGTATGCTGCTGCGTCAGCTGTGCCGACGTCGCGTCGAGGCTCTGCTGTATCGTCCCCGCCGTCCCGGAAGCGTTGAGCACCGTGTTCAGCGCGTTCTGGACCGCGGTTTCGTCCGCCGCCGCGGGGGGGATCCCCGCCCGCAGGTTGTCGCGCACGCGGATGATCGTATCGAACAGCGCCGTGCCGCCGAAGGCGGTCTGCCCTGTCACGTTGGCCTGCTGCACCTGTCCTTCGCCCACGGGGTAGTCGATCACGCCGGCGTTCCCGTTGTATGTCACGGTCTGCGAGGGAGGCGGCGCGGCGTTGGGCGTCAGGACGTAGGGGGCGGTCTGCGTCTGCGTCCCGCCGAAGACGTACTTCCCGTCGAACTGCGTGTTCGCGAGCCCCGCGAGCTGGCTCAGGATGCCGTCCATGGTGTCCGCAAGCGTGCCCAGGGAGGTCGACTTGGCGCCGTCGCCGGCCTGAGCCATGACACTCTGGACCTGACCGAGGAGCTGCTGGACCCCGTCGAGCGCGCTGGTGGTCGTCGAGAGCATCGACTGAGCCGCGTCGACGTTTGCCGCAAACTGCTCGTTTCTCCCGAGCGAGGCGTTCAGGCGGAGAATCATGTCCGCCGCCTCGGGATCGTCGGAGGGCACATTCACACGCCGCCCCGTGGACAGCTGCGTCTGCAGCTGGCTGATCCTGTTCTGCGTGTTGTTCAGGTTGTACAGGAAATCCGCAACGATTCGGCCCTGCGTTATTCTCATGGCGACACCATGTTCATGATGGTCTGGAACATCGAATCCACGGTCGAGATGACCTTCGCCGCGGCACTGTACCCGTTCTGGAACGTTATCAGGTTCGTCATCTCTTCGTCAAGCGAGACACCCGACACCGAGCTCTGCTGGTTCTGCAGGCCCGTCAGGACGGCCTGCTGCTGCTTCGACTGGTTGTCCGTGCTGTCGACCGAGGAGCCGAGCGTGCTCACCATGTTGTTGTAGAAGTCGCTGATGCTCGCGGAGTTCCCGTTCATGAGCTTCTCGGTGTGCACGCCCGCGATGGCCAGCGCCGTCGTGTTGTTCCCGGGCGTCCCGTCGCCGGAGGCAGCGATCAGATTCGAGTTCGCCGCGACCGCCGCATTCACCGCGATGTCCGCGGCTCCCGTCCCCGTGAAGAATGCGACGCCCGTCGAGGGCGGCGTCCCGAGTCCGTACCCCGCCTGGTGGAGCTGGTTCACGCGGGTGATCAGCGTGCCCGCCGCCTGGTCGAGCTCCGTGAGCGTCGCCGGAATCGTGGAGTTGTACATCGTCAGCACGCCGCCGAGCTCTCCCCCGGTGACGTTCAGGGCCGGCCCCCCCGCCCCCAACCCGACGACGATCTGGTTCCCCTGGACGCTGGACTGCAGGGCCACCGCCCCGGCGCCGGACGCGATGGCGCTTCCCCCCGTCGAGACGGTCATGGAGCCCCGGGCATCGTATGACACCTGGATGTTGATCAGTCCCGAGAGTTCCTGGAGCTTCTCGTCCCTCTGATCCATGGCGTCGTTGTCCGTCCGCCCGAGGGCCTGTGCGTTGGTGATCTGCAGGTCCAGCTGGCTGAGCTGGGAGGTGAGCGTGTTGATCTTCGTGATCTTGTCGCTGACGTCGGTCTGGAGCGATGTCCGGAGCTGCGTGATCTGCGTGCTGAGCGTGTGGAACGACTGCGCGAGCTGCGTCCCGGCCTGGAGCACCGAGTTGCGCGCGGCGCTGTCCTCGGGGTTCACCGCCAGAGACTGCCACGAGTTGAAGAATCCGGTCAGCAGCCCGCTCAGGGCGGTGTCCGACGGCTCGTTGAACGTCGACTGGATCTGCGTCAGGATCTGGTTCTGCATCGCGGCGTCCGACATCGACTGGTTGACGTCGCGCGCCTGCTGGTCGAGGAACGCATCCCGCATCCGTGTCACGCCTGCCACGTCCACGCCTGTTCCCAGCAGCCCGGACGGAGTCATGAGGGGGCTGGAGGGGACAAACCCGGCCCGCTCGCGCGAGTACCCCGGCGTCGTGGCGTTGGCGATGTTGTGGCTGGTGACGGCGATGCCGACCTGCTGCGCCTGCAGGGCGCGTCTGCCGATTTCGAGTATGAGCGAGAGTCCCGACATGGCGGTCACATCCTCTGGTCGATGAGTGTGCG
>Ga0335069_10000750_pt1 | contig 52731 bp, 49 predicted proteins | sample Lox_Sample_11_FD_206714 | JGI IMG/M metagenome (GOLD analysis project Ga0335069, IMG submission 206714) | Soil microbial communities from Loxahatchee National Wildlife Refuge, Florida, United States - Lox_Sample_1.1 | ecosystem: Environmental > Terrestrial > Soil > Wetlands | place: USA... | reverse complement strand
GCGTCGAGCGCGCGGTCATCGGTATCGCTTACGCCGAGAAAGCGGTCCCAGAAGCGGACGTTCAGATTGTCGGATTGCACACTTCGGCGCTGCATATAGCGCAGGAAACCGTGCAGGTCCGACAGGCCGGCATCAGAGACGGCGCACCGATAAACGCCGGTGTCCATTGTCGCCCCGGCCAATGCTGCATAGCCGCCGTAGCTCGCACCGACGATGCAGACGCGCTTGGGATCGATGGTCCCTTTGGCTGCCAACGCCCTGACGCCGTCGGACAGATCCGTTTGCATTTTGCGCCCGAACTCTCCGAAGCCTGCGGACAGCAAATCCCAACCGAAGCCCGCCGAGCCGCGGAATTGCGGTTGCAGCACCGCGTAGCCGCGCGACGCGATCGCTTGCGACAGCCAGTCGAAGCCGGGGAAATCCCGCGCATGGGGGCCGCCATGCGGCAAGACGATGAGCGGAAGGTTCTGGGGCGCGCGATTTTTTGGCAGCGTGAGATAGCCTGAGATGGATCGGCCGTCGGCGGCGGTATAGGTGATCCATTTGACCGGCGCGTAGTCGTCGGGACCGATATCTTTGTATTCCGGTCCGATCGGGTCTGCCTTGTGCGTCGTCATGTCGACCAGATAATAGATGTCGCCGTAGTCCGCGCCCGAAATCCGCAAGACGACCTTGTTCCAGCTGTCCGACCACGACACCAATTCGACATTGTCCGCCCCGGGAAAGGCCGCCTTCGCGCTGCGCCACACCGTTTCGGCGCGCGGCGGAAAGAACACATAGTCGGTCCTGTCGGTCAGTTTTGACCCGCCGATGACGCGGCTGTTGGTGTGGTCAAGGATGAGATCATCGAAATCCAGCAGTGATTTCGGCGCCGACGTGGTGCTCCCGTCCTTCAGGGAGACCTCCTGCATTTCGGTGCGGCCATTGTTGGGTATCTCCACCAGGACCGCGGTGCCGTCTTCGCTCAGGCCGTCGACACCAGGTGTTTCTATGGCAGCGGGAATATCGAGAGCCTGGCTCAACGACGACGACCCATCCGTCTTCACCCGCAAAGTCCAATGTTGCGACCTTTCATTGTAGTCCGCCTGGGCGACAATTTCGCCTTGCCCATCAACGATCCAATCCGTGTCGGTGAAACCGCCCCTGACGAACCGCGTGCGCCCCGAATCCAGATCGATCTGGAACAGTGCGCGGCGTCCTTCGTCCGATGGAAAATAGATGCCTTCCACGAAGGCGACCACATGCCCATCGACAGTGCGGATTCGTGGAACGCCGGCGATGACATTCATGGCCTGGACGTCCTGACCGTTCGGCTCCATCAGCGGAATCGATTCTTGCGTCTTCAGATTGAAGACCTGCGCCATGGACCATTCCTGCCGCGGCCCCAGCAGGCCGATCGCCTGTGCAGTTGTAGACGTGGTCACCAGAAGGTGCTGGTCGTCCGCCCAGGAAAGATCGCGAAGCTTGGCGTCGCCGATATTGATCCCGCCCACGATCTTACGGTCCTGCAGCGTCTGAATGACGATAAGGCGCTTCGAATCGGACTCGAATTTGTAGGCCAACGTGTTGCCATCGGGCGAAATCGTAACGTTTCCGAGCGTCGGCAGGTGGCCGTAGACTTCGAGAGGCGCAGCGCCTGCGCGCGCGCTGAAAAGCGCGGCCAATACGGCCGCAGCCATTATCCGGACTGTCATAAATCCCCCCACACGCCGACAAGGCTAGCCCACCGCGAGGATAGCAATTTTTTTGACGTCCGATGTCAACGGGGCTGCGGTTAAGCAATTTTGCGGCGGCGCGTTGCCCCCTGTCATCGCGCAAACAAAAGGAGCCGGATGCGATGATCCGGCCGCGATGATCCGTCTGCCGATGAAATCTAGTGAATGGCGCCGACGACGATTGCGCCCAGAAACACAAAGACGAGACTGATGGCGATCAGTTCGAGTTCGCGCAGCATCGGCCCTTCTCTCCCCTAAAGGGAACTCAATCTTGCCTCAAGCCCTAAACGTCTGGAAGCAACAAAAGACAGGCGCACGTGCAATCAATTCGCTTTTGCATCGCACAAAATATGCGAGCCTCCCTGCTGCAAGCGTTTGACAATCCGTCAGATTCGACAGCGGTGCGCTACCAGGGGAGTTCCTTGCCGCTGTAATCGAGGAACTTGCCGCTGTCCCGAGTTGTGAGTCTTTCGATCACCTTGCGCATGCCGGTAATGCTTTGATGCGGCTCGAGCGTCGCGTTGGGACCGCCCATATCCGTCTTAACCCAGCCCGGATGGATAAGCGCGACGATGATGTCGTCGTCTTTCCACGCGAGTGCGAGCCCGTGCATCACATTGTTGACGGCCGCTTTCGATGAGCGATAGGCGAAATAATCGCCGGAGTGATACGCGGTCGAGCCCATGCCGCTGGTGATGGTGATCAGCTTCTTGTCGCGGCCGGCCTTCAGATTGCGCCGAAAGGCCTGCGCCACACGCAGTGGCGCCATCGTGTTCACCAGAAACGTTTCGGCCCACACGGGGAAGTCCATATTGTCGGCGGATTGGTTTTTGGGGCCGTAGATACCGGCATTGTTGATCAACAGATCGAGCGGCGCGTCGCCGAAAGCTTCCGCCAGTCGCGCGATCGAGTGTTCGTCGCCGACATCGAGACCGTGCAGGCTCACCTTGCCGCCTGCTTCATCCGCAATCCGTTTCAGCGGCTTTGAGGTTCGCGGATCGCGGCAACAGGCAAACACCGTTGCGCCTTCTTCGGCATACTGCTTGACAAATTCGAGACCCAGTCCGCGACTGGCGCCGGTCACGAGTACATTCATGGCTCTTCCTTTCCGAAGCCGCCGCCGCCGGGCGTGGCGATCAGGATCTCGTCGCCCGCGTCGACCGCAATCTCGTCACGTCCTTTGAGCGCAATTGTCTCGCCGTCCGCGCGGATGACCATGTTAGCGCCGGGCAGGGCATTTTCGCCACCGGCCAATCCGAACGGTGCGGTCTCCCGCCGCATGGAAAGCATGGCGAGCGACATCGCTTCGCGAAAACGGATGCGACGAAGAACGCCATCGCCGCCCCGGAACTTTCCTGCCCCGCCCGATTCGTGCCGGATCGAGAATTCCTCGAGCAGTACGGGATAGCGTGTTTCGAGCACTTCGGGATCGGTGAGGCGCGAATTCGTCATATGCGTGTGGATGGCGGACTGACCGTCGAAGCCGTCGCCCGCGCCCGCGCCGCCGCAGATCGTTTCATAGTATTGATAGCGCGCATTGCCGAACGTCAGGTTGTTCATCGTGCCCTGCGCCGCCGCCATCACGCCGAGCGCGCCGAACAGCGCGTCCACCACCGCCTGGCTGGTCTCGACATTGCCGCCGGCAACAGCCGACGGCGGACGCGGCGACAGGAGTGATCCGTCCGGCACGCGGATGTCGAGCGGCCTGAGGCAGCCAGCGTTCATCGGAATGTCGCTGTCGACCAGGCAGCGGAACACATAAAGCGCGGCCGCCTTGGTGACGGAGCGCGGCGCGTTGAGATTGTTCGGCTGCTGCTCGCTGGTGTCGGCGAAATCGATGACCGCGCTGCGCGCCGCGCGGTCGACCGTGATTTTCACGCAGATAAGGGCACCGCCATCCATCTCCATCTGGAATTGGCCGTCCTTCAGATTGCCGATGACGCGGCGCACCTCTTCTTCGGCATTGTCCTGCACATGGCGCATATACGCGGTCACCGTTTCCGCGCCATGCAGGGCCACGACGCGGCGCAGTTCCTCGGCGCCCTTGTGGCAGGCGGCCGCCTGCGCCTTCAGATCCGCGATGTTCTGATCGGGATTGCGCGCCGGGTGAAGGCCCGCGCCCAGCACGCGGCGCATGCCCGCTTCGTCGAAATGCTCGGCGCGGATCATGGCGAGGCCGTCGAAAAGCGCGCCTTCCTGCGCGATGTCGCTCGAAAACGCTGGCATCGAGCCCGGCGTGATGCCGCCGATGTCGGCGTGATGGCCGCGCGCGGCCGTGAAGAAGCGGATCTCATCGCCGACAAAGACCGGCGCCACCACAGTAATGTCGGGCAGATGCGTACCGCCGTCGTAAGGGGCGTTGGTGACGAAGGCGTCGCCCGGTCTCATGTGCGGGTGCTTGCGCTTCACCGCGGTCACGCAATCGCCCATCGAGCCCAGATGCACCGGCATGTGCGGCGCGTTGGCGACGAGGCCGCCTTCGGCATCGAAGATCGCGCAGGAGAAATCGAGCCGCTCCTTGATGTTCACGGAGGAGGCCGTGTTCTGCAGCGTGGCGCCCATCTCTTCCGCGATCGCCATGAAGAGATTGGCAAAGACTTCAAGCAGCACAGGATCGACGGCGGCGTTCCCATCTGCGGCGCCGGATGAAAGGGGTCTGGCGAGCGAGTCGCGACGGGTGAGCAAGATCGCGCCGGCATCCGTCAGTGCGGCGCGCCATGCCGGCTCCACGACGATCGTCTGATGCGGCTCGATGAGAAGAGCGGGCCCGGCAACGTTTTCGCCGGACGATAGTGCGTCGACGTGATGGATCGTCGCCTCGTGCCAGGCGCCCCGCGAGTAGAAGCGCGTCGTGCCGGCGGATGCCGGAGGCGCCGCTTTGCGGTCCGGCATCCGGATAAGGCCTGGCGTCGACGCGCTTGCCGCTTCCACTTCCAGCGACTCCACGATCAGCGGCTTTCCTTCGAGGCCGAAGCCGTAGAGCTGCGCATGGGTGTCGGCGAAGGCGCGCACCATCTCGTCATGGGAGGCGAGGGGGACGGGCAGGGTCGTGTCGCTGCCTTCGTAGCGGATATGGGCGAGCGCTTTCGTCTCGGCCGCGATGCCGCCCTGCGCGGCGATATCTTCGCCCGCTTCGCGCGCGAGCTCGGCGGCGATGCCACGCAAGGTTTCGACGAGATGCGGCTCCAGACGGTGGAGCACGGCGCGCTGACGAAGCGCGCGCAACGTGGCGAGCTTCATGCCATACGCGGACAGCACGCCCGAAAATGGATGGATGAAGATGGTCGTCATGCCGAGCGCATCGGCGACGAGGCATGCGTGCTGGCCGCCTGCGCCGCCGAAACAATTGAGCGCGTAGCGCCGGCAATCATAACCCTTCGCCACCGAGATTCGCTTGATCGCATTGGCCATGTTCTCGACTGCGATGCGGATGAACCCATCGGCGACGGCTTCCGGCGTGTCGCCCAGCTCACGCGCCAAGATCGCAAAGGCTGCGCGCACGGCGTCTTCGTCGAGCGCTTGGTCGGCCGTGGGGCCGAACAGCCGGGGGAAGAATTCGCCGCGCAACTTGCCGACCATCACATTCGCATCGGTGACGGCCAATGGCCCGCCGCGGCGATAGCACTTGGGACCGGGGTCGGCGCCGGCCGAGTCGGGCCCGACGCGGAAACGGGCGCCGTCATAGTGAAGGATCGAGCCGCCGCCCGCCGCCACCGTGTGGATCGCCATCATCGGCACGCGCAGGCGCACACCGGCGACCTCAGCCTCGTAGACGCGTTCGAACGTGCCGTCGAAACGCGAGACGTCTGTCGACGTCCCGCCCATGTCGAAGCCGATCACGTGATCGAAGCCCGCTTCGCGCGCGGTTTCCGCCATGGCAACCACGCCGCCGGCGGGACCCGAGACGATCGCATCCTTGCCGCGAAAGAAATCCGGCGCCGCAAGTCCGCCGTTCGACGTCATGAAGAAAAGGCGGGGTCCGTGGCCCAACGCTTCCGCTATTCGGTTCGCATAGCGCGACAGCACCGGCGAGAGATAGGCGTCGGCCACCGTCGTGTCGCCGCGGCCGACATATTTCATCAGCGGTACGGTCTCGTGGCTCACCGAAATCTGCGTAAATCCGGCACCGCGCGCGAGTTCCGCCGCACGTGCTTCATGCGCTGGATAGCGATAGCCATGCAGGAAGACGATGGCGCAGGCCGAGAAGCCCTCCGCGCGCATCGTCTCGAGATCGCGTCTCAATTCGACCTCATCGAGCTGGTGCAGGACATCGCCTTCGGCGCTGACGCGCTCATGTGCCTCGATCACGCGGGCATAGAGCATGTCGGGCAGCTCGATGTTGAGCGCGAAAAGCTTCGGCCGGTTCTGGTAGCCGATGCGAAGCTGGTCCCTGAACCCGCGCGTGGTGACGAGCACGAGCGGCTCGCCCTTGCGTTCGAGCAGCGCATTGGTCGCGACGGTTGTGCCCATGCGCAATTCCGCGACGCGCTCAGGTGGAAGGGCGCCCCCCGAATCAATCCTGAGACAGCGTCGAACAGCTTCCAGCGCCGCATCGTCGTAGCGCGGATCCTGACTCAGCAATTTGAAGCTCTGTAGGGTGCCGCCCGGGCTTTCGGCGACGACATCGGTAAACGTACCGCCACGGTCGATGTAAAACCGCCAGGCGCTCGCTGATTTATTGTCGGTGTCATCTGTCATCGCAATTCCGCCCAGATTGTCCTAATGCTTCGGCTTATGTCCATCTGGGGAAAATTGGGCGGTGCAGCCGCGGGCTTCCTCTTCGGCGGCGGGCCGATCGGGGCGATTGCGGGAGCTGTCGCCGGCCACATGCTGTTCGATCGCGACGAGGCGGGCGAACGGGGCGTTGCGTTTACCATCGCGGTGATCGGTCTCGGCGCCAAGATGGCCAAGGCCGACGGCGTCGTGACCGACGACGAGATCGAGGCCTTCGAGCGCATCTTCCGTGTGCCTCCGGGCGAGGCCGCCAATGTCCGCCGTGTCTTCAATCTCGCCCGTCAGGATACGGCCGGCTACGAAGCCTATGCGGCGCAGATCGCGCGGGCCTTCCGCGACAATCCGGCGGTTCTCGAGGACATCCTGGATGGTCTCTTCGAAATCGCGAAAGCGGACGGCGTCCTCCATCCCGGCGAACAGGCATTCCTGGAACGCGTGGCCGACATCTTTGGCTTCGCGCCGAACGAATTTCGCCGCATCCGCGCCACCCATTTCGGACCGGACGCCGCCGATCCCTATGCGATCCTCGGCGTCGACTACAATGCCAGCGATGAGGAGATCAAACGCACCTACCGCCTGCTCGTGCGCGAGAATCATCCCGACAGCCTCATCGCCCGTGGCGTGCCGGAGGAATTCGTCAGGCTCGCCACCGACAAGCTCGCCGCGATCAACTCGGCCTATGAACGGCTCCTTGAAGAGCGCGGCGTTGGCGTCTAGATCGCATTCCTGACCCAGGGATAGCGCTGGTCCTCGTATATTTCCTTCGACGGCGGCGGCAGGTCCGCATCGTTGAAGGCGCCATAGGCAACCGCGATCTCGTCGCGCTTGCGCGCCGGTTCTCAGAACACGTTCGAGCCGCAATGCGGGCAAAAATGGAATGTCACGCCATGCCCGCCATCCGACTTGCGCGCGTGGCTGTGATAGCGGCCTTCTGACGAAACATTTTCGCGCGCGAAAAATACGGCGATCCCAAAGGCGGCGCCGGTGCGTTTGCGGCATTGGCTGCAATGGCAAAGCGACACGCTTTTGGGCTCGCCGCTGCACACGGCCCTGAGCTGCCCGCAGGCGCAGGATGCGGTGCGCATTCTTGCGGTCTCCTTCGTCGGCGCCCTGACCGTATCCAAACCGGGCCGCTGCGGCTAGAATGGCGCCATCGAACGCTTTCGGGGGGGCTATGATGCGGTCGATATCCATGACGGCTTTGCTGCTGGGGGCGCTTCTTCCATCCATCTTGTCCGCCGCGCCGATGACGCATTGGAAGCTGGCGCAGAACGGCCAGCAGCAATGCGAACCGTGGCAGGTGAGGGACGACAACGGCAATTGCGTCGACGGGCCGAACACGTTCCGGCCGGGGCCAGGCTACGTTCCCGGCGCCGGCGAAATGTGCTGGGCGGAATGCGAATGCTACAACGGCGCCGAACCCGCGGCGGACAACTGCGCGCCGTGCTCCTATCTCGGCCAGGTCTGCACGCGGAATTGAGGACAAAGGCCGCTTTCGCGTCATGCTATATTGCGCCGGACGAACCCGGAGGCCGCGATGGCACTCATCGATACCAGCAAGCTGCCCGTCCTGGAGCGCAAGCCCGGATGGCACGGCCGCTATTTCGATTCGCAGCACATGACGTTCGGGCATTACGAGTTCGATGAAGGCGCCGTGCTCCACGCGCATGCGCACGAGCAGGAAGAAATTTGGCAGGTCCTCGAAGGTGTGCTCGAGATCACGATTGACGGTGTCACGCATCGCGCCGGCGCCGGTTTTGTCGGCGTCGTCCCGCCGCACACGATGCATTCGGTGAAAGCGTTGACCGCCGGCAAGGCGATCGTCGTCGACACGCCGCGGCGCGATGGGTTTGCGCAGAAGCCGTGACCATCTCTTTCCGCTCCGCGCGTCCGGACGATTTCGACTATTGCGCGTCGCTCTATTTTGCGGAGATGGAGCGCAGTGCGGGCGCCGTTTCGGACGGTGCCCGTGCCGGTCTGGAAACACGATGGAATGTTGATCAGGTGCGCATCCTTGTGCGCGCAGGCAAGGATATCGGCTGGATTCAATGGGCGATGCGTCCCAAAGCGCGCGAGCTGGTGCAGTTCTTCGTCGAAGAACGCTTGCGCGGGCAGGGCCTCGGCAGGGACGTGATGAAACGCTTGATCGCGGAAGCCGATGCAGATGGGTTGCCGATCGCCCTGAGCGTCGTGAAAACAAGTCCGGCGAGGCGGCTCTACGAAAGGCTTGGCTTCCGAATCGTCGGCGAAGATGATCGGAAATTCCATATGCGCCGCGGGTCCGCGACCGCGGTGAAAGCCGAAGACCTTCAAAATTAAGTCGCGTTGTTCAAACGATCACGGAGCGCGGGCGCCTCGCCCGCATCACTTGATGCCGCAGAAAAAACGCCAACGCCTGCCGCTTCTCTACATCACGCTCGGCGCCGTCGTGTTCGTGGCGGCGCTCAACTACATCCTCGGCTCGCCGATTCAGAAGTGGTTCGCCGATTCCACCAACGCCGACATCCCGCTCTTGTGGGGCGTGCTGCTGATGCTCGTCATCGCCATCGCGCCGTTCGTCATCCTCATCAATCTCGGCGAGGATCGTGAAAAGAAGTGACTGCGCCGTGGTCGTTGTGGGCGACGGACCGCTGGGTCAGTCCCTTTCGGGCGTCTTTTTCGCGGATGCGGTCACACCGGCGGCATGTTCGGTCTGTACCGCCAGCGCCTGCCATGCCGCGGCGACGGCGGCGTATTCGGTTTTGAGCTCTCGGCTCCGCGAGGTGGCGGCGCGTCGAAGCGCCGTCGCGGCCAGCTCCCTGAAACGCTTGGCGCGCTCTGCGGGCGGCAGACCCATGAGTGCTTCCGCCAGAAGTCGTGCTCTGTCGTACACAGCATTTAGCGCTCGCAGCTAACAGGTACCTCAACATTCTGTAGAGGTTTTGGTTCCGCGCGAGCCGCACGAAACCATGATCGTGAGCCTGCCTCTTGACTTTCCATCATAATATCATCAAATAATCATCCATAGGATGCCCTATGGGAGGATCATGATGGGCAAATTGGATGTGGGCGTTGGCGATGAATTCCCGATGGATGACGCACCGCCGCCCTCGCAGGAAAGCGAAGAAGCCGTCCGTGCCGCCCGCGAGGAATGGCGGCAGCGGAAGGAAGAGTGGCGCCGGCGCAAGGCCGAGTGGCGTGCGCAGCGCGACGCCTTCCGCGATGACATGCGCACCCGGGGCCGCGCCTTCAAGGACGATGTAAGACGCAGCTTCTATGCAAATTTCGGCGACCGGCCTTATGGGCGTTGGGGCGGCGCCTTCGCGGCCCGATTCCTGATCGTCCTGGGCGCCATCGCGCTGGCGATTGCGCTTCTGCCGTTCCTTTTCATGTTCGGCTTCCTGGCGCTGGCCGTGGCGCTGTTCTTCGCGGCCTTCGCGCGGGGCAGGCACGGCGATTATCCGCCAGGCCGTCCGAGCGCCTGATAGAAAGTAGAGAGAGTAACATGCACAGACATCATGGCCGCGGGCGCTACCGCGGCGTCGCCGCCGAGGCAATGCGCGCAGCCGCCGATGCGATGGAAAACGGCGAACGCACGACGACTCGCGTACAGCTCGAGATGCCGCCGCAGGCGATGGAACGCCTGCAGAAGCTGAAGGAGCGCACGGAAGCGGCGTCCTATGCGGAAGTGATCCGCAACGCGCTGCGGCTCTTCGAAGCCCTCGTCGACGAGCACGAGAAAGGATCGGAATTTTCGCTGAAGCGGCCAGACGGCGAAATTATCGCCTACAGGATTTTCGTGTGATGATGGCGCCGCGCATCGTCGAACGGCTTTCGCCCAATCACGATGAGCGCCCGGAAGGCGCTGCCATCGACATGCTGGTGCTGCATTATACCGGCATGAAGACGGCAGAAGAAGCGCTGTCGCGGCTCTGCGATCCGGAGGCGAAAGTCTCGGCGCACTACACGATCGACCGCGACGGCCGCGTCTATCGCCATGTTCCCGAGGAGCGTCGTGCCTGGCATGCCGGCATTTCCTATTGGGCGGGCGAGCGCAACATCAACGGTTGCTCGATCGGCATCGAGCTGGTCAATCTGGGCCACGAATTCGGCTACGAGCCGTTTGCGCGGCCGCAGATCGCGGCGCTGCTCGATCTCGCGGGCGACATCGTGGAGCGGCACCGCATCGCGCCTGCGCGCGTCCTCGGTCATTCCGATGTGGCGCCGGCGCGAAAGGAAGATCCGGGCGAGCTGTTTCCGTGGGCGCATCTGGCCGAGTTCGGCATTGGGCTGTGGCCGTTCCCGGAGCGCATGACGCCAACTGTCGCGCATTTCATCAAAGTCGAATCCCGGGGCGGCGAGACCTGCGACAAAGTCATCGACAAGCAAGGCTTCATCCAGGGTCTGTGCGATTTCGGTTACGGCGTGGGGCCAGACGTCGACGTGCCGCTCGAGAAAGTGGTGGCGGCGTTCCAGCGCCACTGGCGACCGGCGAAAGTGGACGGCGTGCTCGATGACGAAACCGCATACCGGCTCGGCGTGCTCCTGGACGCGCTTTCCTGAAGCGCACCCATCGCGCATTCTCGGCCTCGCGCAGGCTCGAAAGCGAAAGCCATGAAAACCATCGGCATGCTGGGCGGGATGAGCTGGGAATCCTCGGCCGTCTACTACCGCATCCTCAATCGCGAGGTGCAGAAGCGCCTTGGCGGCATTCATTCCGCGCTGACGCTGATGCATTCGTGCGATTTCGCGGAAATGGCGGAGCTGCAGGGAAGCGGCCGCTGGGACGAGGCACATGACCGGATGTCGACCATCGCGGTCAATCTCGCGAATTCGGGCGCGGATTTTCTCATCATCTGCTGCAACACGATGCATACGGCGGCGGAACAGGTGGAACGCGCCGCGCGCATTCCGCTGCTGCACATCGCCGATCCTTTAGGCCAGGCCTTGAAGAAGTCCGGCGTCAGGCGTCCGGCGCTTCTGGGCTCGCGCCACACCATGGAGCGCGACGACGTGCTGAAAGGGCGCCTTCGCTCGCGCTTCGGCATCGAGGTGATGGTGCCCGAGGGCGCCGATGCGACGGAGGTGAACCGCGTGATCTACGAAGAATGCACGCGCGGACAGTTTCTCGAGGAGAGCCGTGCCAGCTATCGCGGCATCATTGCGCGGCTCGTCGCCAACGGCGCCGACAGCATCATCCTCGGCTGCACGGAGCTGCCGCTTCTGGTGCAGTCGGAAGATTCAACCGTATCGCTGTTCGACACGACGACGCTGCACGCAATGGCGGCGGTGGACAGAGCGCTTGCCTGATCACTTCACGCGCTTCAACACCGCCACGGGCCTCGTAAACAGCGCGCGGCCGGCGGAGCTTGCCATGAAGGCATCGAGTTCGCCCGGCGGCGCGGTGAGCATCACATCCCCATAATCGCCCGGCTCGATCGTGCCGGCGATTTTTCCGGACTTCACCGCGGCCTTTGCGGCCGTCTCGTCGATGAGAAAGAGCATCAGCGCGCCGTCGTCGTTATAGCGGTAGTAGATCGGGAAAGTCCGATCGGCCATCGTGCCCGTCGCCGGCTTTCCGTCATCCATCGTCTGGCGCACGTTGAGGAAGTGATACTTGCCGAGCATGGCGGTCCGGATCACGAAGACGCCGTAGCCACCCTTGTCGCTGTTCGACGGCGGCGTCGCCACCAGAACATTGATCGTGCCGTCGTCCTGCGGAAAGAAGGTGAAATAGCTCGGCCCTTCGCCTTCGCCGACCACACCGCGCCAGACACCGGTCAGGCGGGAATCATTTGAGGCTTTCACCGTTGTCCCGACCGGCGTCTTGGTCGTCACGGGCGGACAGGCGGCCAGCGCCACGGCGAGCATCGCCACCGCTGCAATACGCAGATAATTCAATGCGTGCATGTCCCGCCTCCGACGCCTGGGCGGCAGTGTCGCGGGCGATTGGGGCGGAACCGCGGCGGCCCCCGATTGGACGACGGATGGCCGGGCCCTATAATGCGCCGCGTCACAGGACAGCAAACATGAATCCCAGAAAACGGCGGCGTCTGGCGTTTGCGACGGCTCTTGTACTGGCCGGCGTGGGCGGTGCGGCGCTCGTGGTCGCCGCACTGAGGGACAACGTCCTTTATTTCTACAGCCCGAGCGACGTCGTGGCGAAGCATGTGGCGCCGGGCGTCGATTTCCGCATTGGCGGTCTGGTCGAAAAAGGCAGCGTCGTCAAAGGTCCGAAAACCGCGGTTCATTTCGTGGTGACGGACGGCCGCGCCCATGTGCCCGTCGCTTATGACGGGGTGCTTCCCGATCTTTTCCGCGAAGGACAGGGCGTCGTCGCGATGGGCGCGCTCAACCAGAGCGGCACGTTCAACGCCCAGGAAATTCTCGCCAAGCACGACGAAAAATATATGCCGCCCGAAGTGGTCGACGCGCTGAAGCGCTCCGGCCGCTGGAAGGAAGGCCAGTAGCGGCGTGACAGGCGAGCTTGGTCAATTCGCGTTGTGCCTGGCCCTGGCTCTCTCTCTCGTGCAGGCGGGAGCGGGACTGGCGGGCGCACGCATCGATGCCGCGCAGGCGCGCAGCGTTGCGTCGGGCGCCGCGCTGGGCTTTTTCGTGTTCGTCGCGCTGGCGTTCGGCGCCCTGACCTACGCCTTCGTGACGTCGGATTTCAGCGTCGCCGACGTCTACCAGAACTCGCACACGCTGAAGCCGCTCATCTACAAGATCACCGGCGTCTGGGGAAACCACGAAGGCTCGATGCTGCTTTGGGTCCTGGTGCTCGGCATCTATTCCGCGCTGATGACCTTCGCCGAACGCGGCGGGGCGCGGCTGACGTCGGCGGCGCTGGGAGTTCAGGGCCTGCTCGCCTGCGCCTTCGTGCTGTTCATCCTGTTCACGTCCGATCCGTTCCAGCGCATCGATCCGATGCCGCTCGAAGGCCAGGGCCTCAATCCGCTGCTGCAGGATCCCGGTCTCGCGATGCATCCGCCGATGCTTTATCTCGGTTACGTCGGGCTTTCGGCGACGTTCGCCTATGCCGCCGCGGCCCTGATCACCGGCGATGCCGACCGCAGCTGGGCGCGCGCGGCGCGACCTTACATGCTCGTCGCCTGGATCGCGCTGACGCTCGGCATCACACTCGGCAGCTGGTGGGCGTATTACGTCCTCGGCTGGGGCGGCTTCTGGTTCTGGGATCCGGTCGAGAACGCGGCGCTGATGCCGTGGCTGGTGGCGACGGCGCTGCTGCATTCGGCGCTGGCGACGGAACGCACCGGCGCCTTCCGCACCTGGTCGCTGCTGCTGGCGATTGCCGCCTTCTCGCTGAGCCTGATCGGCACGTTCCTGGTCCGATCGGGCGTACTTGCCTCCGTGCACGCCTTCGCCAACGATCCCGAGCGCGGGCTCGTCATCCTCGTGATGCTGGGGATCGCGATCGGCAGCGCGCTGCTTCTGTTCGCGTGGCGCGCGCCGAAGCTCGAAAGCGGCGCGGAGTTCGAGATCGCCAGCCGCGAGACGACGCTGCTGCTGAACAATCTTTTGCTGTGCTTCGCGGTGACGGTCGTCTTCTTCGGCACGCTTTATCCGCTGGCGCTGCAGAGCCTGACCGGCGAGCGCATCTCCGTCGGCGCACCCTATTTCGCGATGCTGTTCGCGCCGGCATTTGTTGTCCTCCTCATCCTCGTGCCGTTCGGCCCGCGCCTCGCCTGGCGGAAGGACGATCTGAAGCAGGCCGCCCGCACGCTGGTCCCCGCGGCCGGCGCGGCGCTGGTCGGCGCCGTGATCGTGCTGGCTTTTGCGACGCCGCGTTCTCTCGCCGCCGCCGGCGCGTTTGCGCTGGCGATCTGGGTGATCGGGGCCAGCGTCATCGACCTACGCACGCGGCTGACCCGGCACACGCTGAGCACGAGCGGCCTTGCCTCCGTGCTGGCCCATGCCGGACTCGGCATCACGCTGATCGGCATCGCGGCGACGACGGTGTGGAAGAGCCAGTCGATCGACGTGATTGGGCCAGGACAAAGCCTGCGCGTCGCCAATTACGAATTGCGTCTCGACAGCGTCGAACCGGTCAGCGGCCCCAACTATCAGGCGATGCGCGCCAATATCGAGGTGCTGAAGGACGGCCGCGACATCGGCACGATCACGCCGGAAAAGCGCAGCTATCCCGCCGAAGGTCAGGCCATCAGCGACACCGCCATCCGCACCACCGGCTTTTCGGATCTTTATGTTGCGCTCGGCGACGAACGCGGCGGCGGGCGCTGGTCGGTGCGCGCCTTCGTCAATCCGCTGGCGCCGTTCATCTGGTTCGGCGGCGCGCTGATGGCGCTCGGCGGTTTGACGAGCCTGTGGGGACGCGTGCGCGTGCGCTTCGCGCGCCTCGCGCCGGCGGAATGATGCGCGCGGTCTTCGCGTTCCTCTTGGCGGCGTTTTGCGTCACGTCGGCCGCCTATGCCGACTATGGCCCCGAGAAGCTCTCGGATCCGAAGCTCGAAGCCCGCGCGGTCGCCCTGCAGCGGAGCTTTCGCTGTCTCGTCTGCCAGGGCGAGTCGCTCGATGAATCGAATGCGCAGCTGGCCGGGGATCTGCGCCGCCTGATCCGGGCCCGCATCCTGGCGGGCGACAGCGACCGGCAGATCACCGACTTCCTGGTCTCCCGCTACGGCGACGTCATCCTGATGAAACCGCCGCTCGAGCCCGGCACCTATATTCTCTGGTTCGGGCCGCTCCTTATATTGGTGGCGGGCGGCGCGATTGCCGGCGTCATCGTCTATCGGGCCCGGCTCAGGCTTCGCGGCAGCCCCTGAGCAGACCGCTGTCTGGATTATGTCTTTTCTTTAATCTACAAGACAGAAATCCTTAAGCGGCGTGGCTTAAGTGGTTGTTCCGATTTATGGTGATGGCGCTGGCGGCCTGTCCCACGCGCTCCCCTAGGAGGCCTTCATGCAGTATCCGAATTCCTTCTTCCGCGGCGCACGGGCGCGCCTTCTGGCCGCGAGCTCGGTGGCGGCCCTGATCGTCGTCGGCCTCGGCGCCGGCGTCATGCTCCCGCACAGCGAGCCCGCCGCGGCCAAGCCGCAGGTCGTCCATGTGGCCATGAACGTGCCGACCCGCTCGGCCCCGCCGCGCATGCTCGAGAACGGCGCGCCGTTCAGCTTCGCCGACCTTGTCGAGCGCGTCAGCCCCGCGGTCGTGACCGTGACGGTGGAAGAGCAGCTCCAGCAGTCGGCGAGCGTCGACACGTCCCAGCTGCCCGAGCCGTTCCGCGACTTCTTCAACCAGTTCGGCCAGGGCGGCGGCCAGCAGCAGCCGCGCAAGGCCATCTCGATGGGCTCGGGCTTCGTCGTCGACAGGTCGGGCTTCATCGTCACCAACAACCACGTGGTCGAGAACGGCAAGAAGATCACCGTGAAGTTTCCGGACGGCCGCGAATTCGATGCGCGCCTCGTCGGCACCGACAAGCTGACGGACATCGCCGTGCTCAAGATCAAGAGCGAGCGGCCGCTGCCGAGCGTCGAGTTCGCCGACGACCGCCAGGTGCGCGTCGGCGACTGGGTGATCGCCGTCGGCAATCCCTTCGGACTTTCGAACACGGTCACTGCCGGCATCGTCTCCTCCATCGGCCGCGACATCGGAAACGGTCCGTACACGGACTTCATCCAGATCGACGCCTCGATCAACCGCGGCAACTCGGGCGGTCCGACCTTCGACCTGCAGGGCAAGGTCATCGGCATGAACACGATGATCTTCTCGCCGTCGGGCGGCAGCGTCGGCATCGGCTTCGCGATCCCCTCCTCGACGGTGCGCGAAATCGTCAGCCAGCTCGAAGCGCACGGAAAGGTGTCGCGCGGCTGGCTCGGCGTGTCGATCCAGGCGATGACGCCCGAACTGGCGGCCAGCATGGGCTCGAAGGAAACGAAGGGCGCGATCGTCGCTTCCGTCGTTCCCGGCGGTCCGGCGGCGAAAGCCGGTCTGCATCAGGGCGACGTCGTTCTCGCCGTCAACGGCAAGTCCGTCGAGGACAATCGCGATCTGACGCGGCGCGTGGCGATGCTTTCGGCCGGATCGAGCGCGACGTTCACGATCAACCGTGACGGACAACAGCGGAACGTCACGGTAACCATCGGCTCGCGCAAAGAGGATTTGCAGGTTGCATCGAACAGCGGTCCGCAGAAGAATGGCGGCGCCGAGGCCACGGGCGAAGCGCTGGGTCTCGGTCTCGCGGCCGTAACGCCGGAAGTGCGCCGGACATTCGGTCTCGAGGGCGATGTGTCGGGCGTCGTGGTCACGAAAGTCGACCCGAACAGCGACGCGGCCGACAAGAGCATCGAAGCCGGAGACGTCATAGAACAGGTGGCGGATCAGGCCGTGCATACGCCGAAAGACGTGCAGGCGCGCGTCGCGGCGGCAAAGAGCCAGGGACGCAAAAGTGTGCTTGTTCTCGTGACGGGACAGGCAGGCCAGCGGTTTGTGGCTTTGAAGATCGGTTAGTCATTGGACGGCGTACCGGGCGGCACAAACTTCGGTTCGTGGCGTCCGGCCCCCGCGCCGGCGGCGGCGGCCCCATCCCCCCCGTTGCCGTTGCCGGCGCGGACCCGGTCCGAGCAGTTGTTTTGTCTTTTTGGGGTGAGGAGTGAAGCCATGCGCATTCTCGTCGTTGAAGACGATCTCGAGGCGCAACGCTATCTGGTGAACGGCCTCAAAGAGGCGGGTCACGTCGTCGACGATGCGGCCGACGGCGAAACCGGACTGACGCTCGCGCTGTCGCGGCCCTACGATGTCGCGATCATCGACCGCATGCTGCCGAGACTTGATGGGCTGAAGCTCGTCGAGCAGATCCGCGAGCACAGCAACCTGACGCCGGTGCTGTTCCTGAGCGCGCTCTCCGACGTCGACGACCGCGTGAAAGGTCTCAAGGCCGGCGGCGACGACTATCTGACCAAGCCCTACGCCTTCGTCGAGCTTCTGGCGCGCATCGATGCGCTGATGCGCCGGCGCCATCCGGCGGCGGTCAAGACGCGGCTTCAGGTCGGCGATCTCGAGCTCGATCTCCTGACGCGGACGGCCAAGCGCGGCGAGACCGACATCGATCTGCAGCCCCGCGAATTCCGTCTGCTCGAATATCTGATGCGCCACGCCGGCCAGGTCGTCACCCGCACGATGCTTCTGGAAAGCGTGTGGGAATATCACTTCGATCCGCAGACCAACGTCATCGACGTGCACATCTCGCGTCTGCGCTCGAAGATCGACAAGGGATTCGAGGTGCCGTTGCTGCACACCGTGCGCGGTGCGGGTTACATGATCCGTGCGCGCGCCTAGCATCGTCCGGACGATCGCGTTCCGGATCGTCCTGGTCTATGTGGTCCTGTTCATCCTGTCGACGGTGGCGATCGTCGCCTTCGCATACTGGAACACGGCCCGGGCGCTGAACGCGGAGACCGATCAGACGATCGATGCGGAAATCTCGGGGTTGGGCGAGCTCTATGAGCGCGGCGGCCTCAACGTGCTGACCGACAGCATCATCGTGCGCTCGCGCTCCGGCGGGCAATCGCTCTATCTGCTGACCGACAGCGAGCATCATCCGATCGCCGGCAATCTCGATGCCTGGCCTGACACCCAGCCCGCCTCGAACGGCTTCGTCGAATTCGATTTCCAGCGCGGTTCGGGCAGCGACACCCGCAACTACCGCGCGCGCGGCCGCATCTTCCGCCTGACCGGAGATTTCCAGCTTCTCGTCGCCCGCGACGTGCACGAGCGCTACGAGACCGAGCGCTCCTTCACGACGGCGCTGCCGTGGAGCATCGGCCTGATGCTTCTCCTCGGCGTCCTCGGCGGCGGGCTGATCAGCCGCAATCTGGTGGCACGGCTCGATTCCATCAACCGCACCAGCCGGGAGATCGTGGCGGGCAACCTGTCGCGGCGCATTCCCATCACGCGCGCAGGCGACGAGCTCGACGCGCTGGCGCAGGACCTCAATCACATGCTCGACCGCAACGAGCGGCTGATGCGCGGCATGCGCGACGTCACCGATTCCATCGCGCATGATCTGAGGACGCCCTTGAACCGCCTGCGCAACCGCCTCGAATCCCTGCAGCTCCAGATCGATCCCGAAAGCCAGATGAGCCAGGAGGTCGACGCCGCCGTCGGCGATACCGATCGCCTGATCCAGACCTTCAACGCGCTGCTGCTGATCGCGGAAGCCGAAGCGGGCGCGGTGCGCGAAGCCATGGCGCGCGTGGACCTTCCTCATGTCATCGAAGGCGTCGCCGAGCTCTACGAGCCGCTTGCCGAGGAAAAGGGTCTGGCGCTCGAGATCGCGCCGGGACGTTCGGCATCCATTCGCGGCAATGTGCGGTTGATATCGCAGGCGCTCGCCAACCTCGTCGACAATGCGATCAAATACACGCCTGAAGGCGGCCGGATCAGGATCGCGGCGGAGGATCGTCCGCAGGGCGTTGCACTGTCCGTCGCCGATACGGGCCCCGGAATTCCCTCGACGGAGCGCGGCCATGTGCTCGAGCGCTTTGTGCGGCTGGAGGAGAGTCGCAATTCGCCGGGCACGGGATTGGGTCTCAGTCTCGTGGCCGCCGTGGCGCGCATGCATGAGGCGCGTCTGGAATTGGGAGACAACAATCCCGGTCTCAAAGCGACGCTGATCTTTCCCTTCGAGATGCCGATCGGCGCACGCAAGCCCGCATGAGGGCTTGGCGGCACGCGATTCGCTTGGCTATACCTTGCGTCATGGTCGCAAGGGTATGGGCATGAGCAAAGCGGATTTCGTCGAAGCGGTCGCGGAACGCGGCAAAATCACGAAGGCGGAAGCCAAGCGCGCGATCGAGCTTGTGTTCGGCACGATCGAAGCGGGCCTCGCCGCGAACAGGAAGGGCGGCAAGTTCCAGATTGGAACGTTCGGCACCTTCACGATCAAACGGCGCGCGGCGCGCACGGCGCGAAATCCCAAGACCGGCGAGCCGATCAAGGTCAAAGCGTCGCGCAGCCTGCGCTTCAAGCCGTCGGGGCAGCTGAAGGACGCAGCCGGCTGCTGAAGGAGCGTGCATGACGGACGCCTTCGCCGGTCTCGCGCATCCGCTGCCGAAAGTGTTCGACAAAGCCCGCGCCGAACGCACGCTCGCCGATCTCGCGACCGACGGCTTCTCGCCGCCGCCGGCCGCCCGCGCGGTATTCGAATCCACATTCGGCAACAGTCCCTTCCTGGCGCGGCTGGCGTCCCGCGAACGCACGACACTGGAAGAGCTGATGGCGCACGGCCCCGTCGCCGCGCTCGCAAGCGTCGAGGCCGCTCTGCGCGGCGTCGAGACTTCGCAGGACGAAGCGGCGGCCATGGCCATCCTTCGCAAGGCCAAGCGCCAGGCCGCGCTGATCATCGCGCTCGCCGATGTCGGCGGGCTGTGGAGCGTCGGCGAGGTGACGCGCGCGCTCAGCCTCTTCGCCGATGCGGCCGTCGGCAGCGCCTTGCGCTTTCTTCTGCGACAGGCGGCGGAACGCGCCGGCATGGACGCGAGCGATCCTGCGCGTCTCGAAGCCGAAACCGGCCTCATCGTTCTGGCGATGGGAAAATACGGCGCCTATGAGCTCAACTATTCCAGCGATATCGATCTCGTCGTCTTCTGCGACACGGAGCGCTTTCCCTTCGTGAAGAAAGATGACGCGCGCGGGGCTGCGGTGGACATCGTCAAAGGCCTCGTGCGCCTTCTCGCCGAGACGACGGTCGACGGTTATGTCTTCCGCGTCGATCTGAGATTGCGCCCGGATGCCGGCGCGACGCAGGTCGCGATCTCGACGGCCGCCGCCGAGGACTATTACGAGAGCATGGGGCAGAACTGGGAGCGCGCCGCGATGATCAAGGCGCGCGCCTGCGCGGGCGATGCCACGGCCGCCGCCGCATTCCTCAAGGCGATCGAGCCGTTCGTGTGGCGGCGCAATCTCGACTTCGCGGCCATCGAGGACATCCATTCAATCAAGCGGCAGATCCATGCCCATGGCGGCTTCGGCGCCATCGCCATTCCGGGTCACAACATCAAGCTCGGCCGCGGCGGCATCCGCGAGATCGAGTTCTTCGCCCAGACCCAGCAGCTGATCCTCGGCGGCCGTAATCCGGAGCTGAGAGCGCGCGGCACGCTCGAGGCGATCAACGCGCTGTGCGCGCGCGGCCTCGTTGCGCCCGAGGTCGCCTCGGACTTGAGCGAGGCTTACACGTTCCTGCGCCATCTCGAGCATCGCCTGCAGATGGTGGAGGACGAGCAGACCCATACCGTGCCGAAATCGAAGGAGGAGCTTGCGCATATCGCATGCTTCGCCGGATTTGCCGATGTGGAGGCATTCAGCGACGCGCTCCGGCGCCGCCTCGAGACCGTGCAGGGGCATTATGCGCGGCTGTTCGAGCGCGCGCCGCCGCTGGCCGCCGCCAAAGGCAGCCTCGTCTTCACCGGCGTCGAGGACGATCCCGAGACGATCGACACGCTCTCCAATCTCGGCTTCAAGGATCCGAGTCATGTCGCCGGCGCCATCCGCGGCTGGCATCACGGCCGCATCCGCGCGACGCGCAGCGCCCGGGCCCGCGAACTCCTGACCAAGCTCATTCCGCCGCTGCTCGACGCCTTCGCCGCGACCGCCGATCCCGACATCGCGTTTGCGCAGTTCGACCGCATGCTGTCGCGATTGCCGGCGGGCGTGCAGCTGTTCTCGCTGTTTCTGGCCAACCCGCATCTCCTCGACCTTGTCGCGACGATCGCGGGCTCGGCGCCGAAGCTCGCCGACATCATGGCGCGCGCGCCGGCGACTCTCGATGCGCTGCTCGACCGCGACTTTCTCGCCATGCTGCCCTTGCGGAGCGAGCTCGATCGCGCGCTGGCGCAGGCCTTCGCGCTGTTCGCCGGATTCGAAGGCGCGCTCGATGCGGCGCGGCGCTTCGCGCGCGAGCAGATCTTCCGTGTCGGCGTGCAGATCATCGAGGGCAGGGCCGAAAGCGCGGTCGCGGGTCTTGCCTTCGCGAATATCGCCGAAGCCATCCTCGCAGGTCTTCTCGATGTCGTCGCGGACGAGCTGGCGCGCACGGCCGGCCGCGTCGCGGGCGGCGCCTTCGTCGTCATCGCGATGGGGAAGCTCGGCGGCCGCGAGATGACGGCGGTCTCCGATCTCGATCTGATCTTCGTCTACGACGCGCCGCCGGACGTCGAATTCTCGGACGGCGAGAAACCGCTCGCCGTGTCGACCTATTATGCGCGGCTGGCGCAGCGCTTTATCTCCGCGCTGACGGTGCCGACGGGCGAGGGCGTGCTCTACGAAGTCGACATGCGGCTCAGGCCGAGCGGCAACAAGGGGCCGGTCGCCGTCAGCCTCGAGACGTTCCGGCGCTATCAGGCGAGCGAAGCCTGGACCTGGGAACAGCTCGCGCTGACGCGCGCCCGCGTCGTCGCCGGCGACGCAGGCCTCGCGAACACCGTGACGGAGGCGATCCGGGCGGCGCTGTCGACCGGCGCGCGCCGCGATGTCGTGCTCGCGGACGCGCGCGCGATGCGCGACCGGCTGGCGGCGCAGTTCCCCGGCAAGAACCGCTGGGACCTGAAATTCGCGCCCGGCGGTCTCGTCGATATCGAGTTCATCGCGCAGGCGCTGCAGCTCGTGCATGCGCCGAGGGTGCCGGCGGTTCTGAAGACGAACACGATCGAAGCGCTCGAATCGCTGGCGAAAGCGGGTGCGCTCAATGCGGCGGACGCAAAGGCGCTCATCGAGGCCGCGCGCCTCCAGCACGCGCTGACTCAAGTCCTGCGCATCGCCATCGACGGCACACTCGACCCCGACACGGCCTCGCCCGGACTGAAAGCGCTCCTCATGCGCGCCGGCGGCGCCGAAGATTTCGCAACGCTGGAAGGCGCGCTCATCCGCGCGCAGCGCGAGGTCCGGACGATCTTCGAGGCGGTGCTGCCGGCGGGGTGACCCATCGAACATCCCGCAGGCGGAGAGATACCCTCACCCGCTCCTGCGCAGAATTCGAAACCGCGTGCTGCATCCCTCTCCCTCAAGGGGAGAGGGGGAATGCCGAGCCTCGCTCCAACAACACCGGAGATCGAGCCAAGATTTGCGGTGTAGGTGCAAGGCGCGAAATTCCCCCTCTCCCCTCCTCCTACGCTGCTGCGCAGCTTCGGAGGACTCGAGACTCGCTCGCCCGCCGAAGCCTTGGCGAAGGCGGGTTGAGGGAGAGGGAGGCAGGGCTCGGGATGGCAAACCTGCGCAGGGGCGGGTGAGGGGTCTCTCTCCGCCCGCTCCGACCCGAATATGGGCGCGCTGCGCGCCAGCTTGTATGGTGGCAAGGAGTCCCGGCGGGAGCAGCCCAGTGTCCGAAACCAGGATCGGCGAGTTCGTCACCATCACGCGCTCCGGCGGCGTGGCGGAGGTCGTGTTCGATCGCGGCGACGGACGCAATGCGCTGTCGGGGCAGGCGATCCTCGAATTGACCAGGGCCGCCGACAGCTTCGCCGACGATCTCGAAACGCACGCGGTCATCCTTTGGGGCAAGGGCGCCTTCACGGCCGGCGCCGATCTCAAGGATCCGGCCCTCGACCGCCGCCGCGCCGCCGGACTGCTCGAGCGCCGGCACATGGTCAGGATCGGACCCAAGCTCTGCGAGGCCTGGGAGCGCGTCGAGCCGGTGACGATCTGCGCGATGGAACGCTATGCGATCGGCGGCGGCGTCGCGCTGGCGGCGGCGTGCGATTTCCGCATCCTCGGACGCGGCGGTCATTTGCGGCTCCCCGAAATTCCGCTCGGCATGAACATGAGCTGGCAGGCCATCCCGCGGCTCGTGTCGCTGATCGGGCCGGCGCGCACGAAGACCTTCACGATCTTCGGCGAGAAGCTCGGCGCCGAAGAAGCGCTGCGCTGGGGATTGATCGACGAGATCGCCGAAGACGGCGAGGCGCTGGCCCGCGCGCGGCTGATGGCCGAAAAAGTCGCGAAGCTGCCGCCCAACGCCGTGCGCATGACCAAGGCTTCGGTCAACGCGACGGCGGGCGCGCTCCATCACGCGACGAGCTTCATGGATCTCGATCAATACGCACTCGCCACGACCAGCGAGGACTATCGCGAAGCGATGAAGGCCTTCCTCGAGAAACGCCCGCCGAAGTTCACGGGGCGGTAGAGGACTGCGGGCCCTCGTCCGCGGAGCGTCGTACGCACGAAAATCCCGCAGGCGGAGAGCGACCCCTCACCCGCCCCTCTGCAGACTTGCCATCCCGAGCCCTGCTTCCCTCTCCCTCAAGGGGAGAGGAGGACATCGAGCCTCGCTCCAACAACACCGGAGATCGAGCCAAGATTTGCGGCCGCGATGTAGGTGCAATGCGCAGAATTCCCCCTCTCCCCTTGAGGGAGAGGGATGCAGCACGCGGTTTGGAATTCTGCGCAGGTGCGGGTGAGGGGGCTGCCCCGCGCTCCGCGTGAGACAGGCAAGCCTCTGGAACAGAAGGAGAACTTTTTGCTTGACTCTTCATACCAAATCGGTTAAAAGATACCTTTTCGGTATTTCCGAGGCGACATGTCCAGGCTTTCCGACGCGTTCCGCACATGGCCCTTCCCCGGGCAGGCGCTGGCGATTCTCGGCGCGGTGATCGCGCGGTGGGCGCAGAGATCTCGCGCGCGGAAGGCGCGCAATGCTTCCCCTGTCGCGGAAAAATCCGACGCGCAGCCGGCGCGCGCGAAGGCGGCTCCGCGTCCACTGCGCAACCCCTGCGGACCCCGCGCCGAGAACCGCGCGGCCAATTCATCCGTACACAGACGGAATTGGCCCTGCGCGCCCCTGTTTTTCGTCTTGCGCATCGCATCGCGCCTGCACGAAATGGCCGTCGCTGTTGGCTTATACGTGCGCGGCGTGCGGGCCGGATTTTTTTCGCCCCTGATTTCTCCCCTGATGGCAGGGGAGAAGCGCGCTCGCGCGCTACCAGAGTTTCACGCGGCTCTCCGGCGGCAGATACAGCGCGTCGCCGGGCTTCACGTCGAACGCCTGATACCAGCCGTCGTCGTTGCGCACGACGCCGTTGACGCGGAATTTCGCCGGGCTGTGCGGATTGGAGAGCACGACCTGGCGCGTGCGGCCGTCCGTCCAGATCTCGCGCCAGCTCTGGCCGTAGGCGAGGTAGAAGCGCTGGTCGCCGGTGAAGCCGTCGAGCACCGGCGCCGGCTTGCCGCCGAGCGCGAGCTGGTAGGCCTTGTGCGCGATGACGAGGCCCGCGAGGTCCGCGATGTTCTCGCCGAGCGTCAGCCGTCCGTTGATGTGCAGCCCCGGCAGCGGCTCGTAGCCGTCATACTGCTTCGCCAGCATGTCGGTGCGCGCGTCGAAATTCTTGCGGTCGTCCGGCGTCCACCAGTTCTGCAGGACGCCATAGGCATCGTATTTGCTGCCCTGATCGTCGAAGCCGTGGCTGATCTCGTGGCCGATGGTGGCGCCCGCTTCGCCGTAATTCACCGCGTCGTCGGCGTTGGGATCGAAATAGGGCGGCTGCAGGATGCCGGCCGGGAACACGATCTCGTTCAGCGTCGGATTGTAATAGGCGTTGTTGGTCGGCGGCGTCATGCCCCACTCGCTGCGATCGACCGGCTGATCGATGCGCTTGAGCTGGCGGTTCCACGCGAAGGTTTCCGCGTTCTTGATGTCGGCGACGATATCGTGCGGCACGATGGTGAGCGCCGTGTAGTCGCGCCAGGTGTCGGGATAGCCGACCTTCGGCGTGAAGTGGCGGATCTTCTCCAGCGCCTTCGCGCGCGTTTCCGGCGCCATCCAGGTCAGCGTCTGGATATCGGCTTCGTAGGCTTTCAGCAGATTGTGGACGAGCAGGGTGACTTTGGCTTTCGCTTCCGGCGAGAAATATTTTGCGACATAGAGCTTGCCGAGCGCTTCGCCCATGGCGGCGTCCAGCAGATGCACGCCGCGCAAGTCTCGCGGCAGCTGCTCTTTCTGGCCCTTGAGAACCGTGCCGTAGAAGGCGAAATCCGCGTCGTCGATCTTGGTCGGCAGATAGTCGGCGAACCGGTGGAGATAGTGGACGGTCAGATAGTCGCGCCAGACGGCGACGGGCGTCTCGGCGAAGATCGCGGCGAGCTTCGGGAAGGCGGTGTTTTCGACCACGATCACCACGCGTTCGCCGGACGGGGAATTGCGCGACACGCCGGCGGCGGCGAAATAGGCATCCCACGGAAATTGCGGCGCCAGTTTCGCGAGCGCCGAGACCGTCATCGGATTGTAGGTCTTGTCGGTGTTGCGCTTGTCGGCGGCCGGCCAATGGGCCTCGGCGATCTTCTCTTCGACCGCATAGACGGCGGCGCCGCGTGCCGCGGCGTCCTTGACGCCGGCGAAGGTCAACATCTGGACGATGTAGGCCTTGTAGGCGTCGCGCGTCGCCGCAAGCTGCTTGTCGGTGCCGAGATAATAATCGCGGTCGGGCAGGCCGAGGCCGGACTGATAGAGCCGCAGCGTGTAGGTCGAGGGCTTCTTCTGGTTGATCGTGATGTGCATGCCGATCGGCCCTTCGTCCACCTCCGTGGTCGGCGAGGCCATGACGGCGGCGACCTGTGCCAGCGTCTGCAGCTTCGCGATCTTCGCGAGATCGGCTTTGACGGGCTTGAGGCCGGCCGCGTCGATCGCGTTGACATCCTCGAAAGCGTCGTAGAGGTCGCGCAGCTTGCGCTCCTCGGCCGTGAGCTGGCTTTCGGGCTTGGCTTCCAGCTCGGCGACGATGGTCTTGAGCTTCGCCTCGTTGCCCTTGTCGAGCTCGAGATTGACGCCGGCGACCGTGCGGTCGGACGGAATGGTTGCGGTCTTGAGCCAGCCGCCGTTCGCGTAGCGGAAGAAGTCGTCGCCCGGCCTGACGCCGGGATCGATGTAGTCGAGCGACAGGCCCCACGGCCCGAACACGGGCGCCGCCGCGAACGCGAGTGTCGCCGCGCCGGCGAGCGCCGCCGCATACAAAATCTTCCGCATGAGAAAGCCCCTCGTACAAAATTGAGCGGCAACTCTAGAAGCGGTCGCGAACCGGAATCAACGCGCGCGTCAGGGCACCAGCCGCCGGATCCACTCCGGCAGCGCGAACGCGGCGGCGTGGATGTCGGGGTTGTAGTAGTCCGTCTTCATCTTCGACAGCGCGAAGGCTTTGCGCGCGCGCGCGATGCCGGCCGGCGTGCCGAGGCGCTTCTTCGTGCCGGCCCAGGACAAGGCCATAAAGCCGCCGATATAGGTCGGAACCACCGTCAGATAGAGACCGCAATGCGGGAAGAACTCGTCGAGCTCCTTGAGCGCGTCGGTGATTTCCCAGGGCTGATAGAACGGAACGCCGGTCTGAAACGTTGCAAATCCTCCAGGCGCGAGGCCCGCTTTGACGCGGTCGTAGAAGGTCTCGCCGAACAGCGCTTTGCCCGGGCCGACGGGATCGGGCCGGTCGGCGACGATGAGATCGAAACGGCCTTTCGACTTCGGCCGTCCGAGATATTCGAACGCGTCGGCGATCTCGATCTTCAGACGCTTGTCGTTAAAGGCTTTAGCGTTGATTTCGGCGAAATGCTCCCGGCAAAGTTCGACGACTCGTTCGTCGATGTCGACGAGCACGACCTCCTTCACGCCTTTGTGTTTCAGGGCTTCGTCGGCGATCGAGAGGTCGCCGCCGCCCACGATCATCACGCGGCTCGCCGCGCCGTGCTCGAAGAGCGGCAAGTGCGTCAGCATTTCGGCGTAGGCGCTCTCGTCTCGCGTGGTGATCTGGACGATGTCGTCGAGCGTCATGACGCGCCCGTTGGCCACCGTGTCGAAGATCTTGATGCGCTGGTAGCGGCTCTTCTCCTCGACGAGCGGCTTGCCGGCGATATCGAGCGTTTGCGCGTAGCCCTTGTGGAGCCGCTCCTTAAAGAACTTCGCCATTTTCACTCGACCCCCTTCGTTAATGCGTCCGCGAAAAGCGCGCCGATATAAGGCGGAGAGACGGCTCTGTCCATGCCGTGCGCGGCGCCGTCGCGCGGAGATTTGTGACAGTGCTTCCGGAGAACAGTCAGAAAAAATTGACAGTTGAATGACAAAAATTCTTGCATGGGGGGGCGTGACGCATATATTTCGCCCTGTTCCGGCAACGGAACAAAGCGGCGCGGCGGAGGTTTCCCCTTCCGCCCGCCGCTTCTTTCTTAGCGGTATCCGGATCTGCGAGGTGAGGGATACCACAGGTGTCAACACTCTTGAGAGGGTAGGTGCCAGGATGGCTCGACTCGGACTCGGTGTGGCAGCGATCAATGGAGTTCGGCCTGTGAAGGCGCGTCCTCCGGCGAGGACTGTCCCGGTTCCTATTCCCCCACGGGACGAGGACCGCAACAAGGATCATTTCATCACACGAAATGGGCTGACTTATGCGGGCAGTCACCTGATTATCGATCTATGGGACGCAGAAGGACTCGACGATCGTAATCGGATCGAACAGGCGTTGATCGATGCAGTGACGGCGGCGGGAGCGACGCTCCTCCACATTCATCTGCATACGTTTTCGGAAGGCGGCGGCATCTCGGGCGTTGCCGTTCTTTCGGAAAGTCACATCAGCGTCCATACATGGCCGGAGCGCGGCTATGCGGCTTTCGACGTGTTCATGTGCGGCGACGCAGAACCGAGAAAGGCGCTGGGCGTGTTCAAGGACGCTTTCAATCCCGGCCGGATTGTCATCGGCGAGCATAAACGCGGCGTTCTCTGAACAAAGCTGATTAAGCACCTCGCGGATTAACCAAGGGCGGAAATGGCAGCAAAAGCCGTTTCCGCCCTTTTCTTTGCCCGGTATCTTTCCGCCCAAGCGCGCTAGCGGTCATCAGCCGCCAGAGGCTCAAGCGCGCCTCGGTGTGGTGGGGCAAGGCGAGGGTAGTGAGTTGCGCTACGACGCGGCGATCATCGGCGCGGGCGCGGAAGGTTTGGCCGCGGCGACTGTCCTCGGCCAGGCGGGCCTGCGCGTGGTCGTGATCGAGCGCGGAGAACGCGCCGGCGGGCGTCTTCTCGCGCGCGAGTTCCACCCGGGCTTCCGCTGCTCGCCCTTCGTCGATGGCGCCGCCGCAATCCCGGCATCGCTCTTCTGGACACTCGACCTTGCCCGCAGGGGTGCCTTCTCCGCGCCACAGCGCGCGTCGTTCGCCGTGTGGCCGGACCGTCGCCACGCTCTCTCCTTCGACGAAGCCGATGGTGCAACGGCGAAGGTGCTGGCCGAGGCCGCCACGCGCCGCCGGGAGATCGCCGCGCAGGTGCTCGAGGCGGAACCGCCGTCGCGCCCGCTCTTCGGTCGCGCCGCCGGGCGCTCATGGCCCGGCGAGGACTGGTCGTCGCGCGCGCTCGAGGAGGTCCTTGCGCCGTTGCCCCTGGATGCGCGCGAACACTTGGCGGCTCTGGCGTTGGCGGGCACGGCTGCCGATCCGTTCGTAGACGGCAGCGCGCTGCATCTTCTCGGCGCAGGCGGCCTGCATGCCGGCGGAACCGAGCGTCTCGCCGCGGCGCTGATCGAGGCCGCCAAAGCGGCGGGCGCCGAATTCTCCTTCGGCCTCGAGGCGTCGGATCTGCAGCGTCGCGACGGACGCATCACCGGCATCGGTCTGGCCGACGGCAGCGAGATCGTCGCGCGCGGCGTGATCTCCACGCTCGATCTGAAACGAACATTCCTCACATTCTTCGCCTGGAACAGCTTGCCCAGAGCCGTCGTGCAGCGGGTCAACGCCTTCCGCGTGGCCGGCAGCACGGCGCGCGTGCTGTTTGCGCTTGATCGCCTGCCCCCGAATGCCGGCGATGAAACATTCCACGCCGCGCCGTCGCTCACGCGGCGGAGCGAAGCAAGTCAGGCCTGGCGGAGCGGCATCCTCGCCGAGCATCTGCCGGTGACTCTGAACGTCCTTACCGCGCGCGATCCGGAACTCGCGCCGCCTTCCTGCGCGGTCGTTGCCGCGACGCTGAGCGCCACGCCGTTTCGTCTTTTCGACGGCGCCTGGACGCGCGAGAAGCGCGAACATCTGCGGCGGCGCGCGCTCGACGCCGCGGAGCTTGTCTGGCCGGGTTTTGGCGACACTGTTGTCGGCGCCGAGGTGGTGGCGCCGCCCGACATCGAAGATGCGCTCGGCGCGACGGATGGCGATCTCAACGGCGGCGAGATCGCTGCCGACCAGATGCTGGGCGGCGAGCCGTGGAGTGCAGAAGCGCTGCCGCGCACGCCGATCGCAGGCCTCTATCTTGCGGGTTCGTATCTGACGGCCGGTGCCTTCGCGACCTGCGCCGCTGGCGCTGCGGCCGCCAAAACGCTTCTGGCCGATCATGCGCGGGGGCGGCTCAGATGACCGCTGCCTACGATGCCATCGTCATCGGCGCAGGTGTGAACGGACTCGCAGCGGCGAGCTATCTCGCCGTGGCAGGCAAGCGCGTGCTGGTGCTGGAGGCCCGCGACGTTCCCGGCGGTCTCGCCAACGGCGCGCGGACGCTTTACGCGCTCGATCCTCGTGTCGTGCGCGATCTCAAGCTGGCGCGGCGCGGCTTGCGTTTCGCCGTGCGCGACACACCGCTCGTCGGCCTGAGAAGCGACGGACGCCATGTCGTGCTCGCACGCGACAATTACGCGAGTGCGCGGAGCCTTGCCGTGCATTCGACGGCGGATGCCGAAGCCTGGCCGGAGTTCCGCCGCGAGCGCTTCGCGCTCGCCAGGACATTGCGCCCGCTGTGGTGGCGCGCGGACTCGCGCGCAACGCGCGCGGTCGCCGAGAACGCACGCGTGCGGCGGCTTGCGCGGCTCGGCACGAGCGCCTGGCTCGACACGTGGTTCGAATCCGACGCCGTGAAGGCGGCGCTCGGCATCGATGCACACGCGCTGTCACCGCTGGCGACAGGTTCGGCACTGCTCCTCGTCTGGCGGGCGGCGCAGGAGATGAGCGGCCTTCAGTCCGCCACCGCCTTGCCGCGCTCCGACGGAGTCATGGAGGCATTTGTCAGTACAGCCCGCATCGCTGGCGTAGAGACCCGTATGGCCTCGCCCGTGTCCGACGTCCTCGTCGACCGCGATGGCGCTGTGAGGGGCGTAGCGCTCCTCTGCGGCGATGTGGTCTCGGCGCCGCTCGTGATGTCGAGCCTCTCGCGGTGCAGCAGCCTCTCTTTCCCGTCACCGCTGGCTGCACTTGCGTTCGGCGAGCGGGCCGCGCTGGCGAACACGAGCGCCGGCGTTCAGGCTGCGCGCGTGACGCTGACGCTTGCCGGACCACCCGCGATCACAGGCTCGCCGGTGCCGCGGAGCGGCCGCTTCGTCGTGGGAGAGCGTCTCGAGAGCTTCGCCGCGGCACATGCTGCGGCGCGCGCCGGCCGTCTTCCGGAGGAGCTGACCATGGAGGTGACATTTCCCGCCGCGGCCGATCCCGCATTTGCGCCAAAGGGTCGTCACCTCATCAGTGCGCTCGTTGCGCCGCTGCCGCGGACGGTCGTAGGCGGCTGGCGCAGCAAGAAGCCGTTGCTGGCGGCCAAAGTGGTCGCAGCGCTGGCGCGGCATATCACGCATCTTTCAGAAAACTTGACGGGCATCGACGTGCTCACGCCGGAGGAGGTTCGTGCGTCATATGGAGCCGATGACGCGTTCGGCGGCGTCGTCGACGTCACCCGGCTGCTGGCCGACTGGCGCGCACGCGTAGAGACGCCGATCAGGGGATTGGTCCTTTGCGGTGCGGCCGCCGATCCGGTCGGCGCCGTGTCGGGCCGCGGAGGACGAATTGCCGCGGCGTACGTGCTGGAAACCGAGGGCCGGCGATGACGCTCGCAGCGACACCTTTCCACGCCCGCGCGGCAGAGGCGAGCCGCCACAATGCCTGGCTGACGCGCAACGGCGTCACACTGGCGCGGCAGTACGAGAGCACCGAGCGCGAAGCGCTCGCGGCGCGGCTCAACGTCGTGATCGCCGACATTTCGTGGCGCTGGCGCGCGATGTTCGAAGGTGCATCATCGGAAGTCTTCCTGTCGCGACTTCTGACGCGCGATGCGGCAACACTCGCGCCGGGGCAATCGTTCAAGGCCTTGTGGCTGTCGGATGCCGGCGGCGTGCGCGGCGCCGGCGTGCTGGCCCGCTTCGGCCGCGAAGCGTTCCAGCTGGCGGCAAGCGCGCCCGATCGCGATTGGATCGAAGCGGCAGCAGCGACGATGGGCGTAAGCGTGCAGGATGTTTCGCGTGAGACAGGCGGTCTCGCCATCATCGGTCCTTACGCGCGCAAGACGCTCGAAGCGGCGGGGATCGATGCGAGCCTCGATGCGCTCGGTTTTCGCAAACTCTCCTGGCGTGGGACCGAAGTAACATTGTCGCGCTGGGGCGAGCAGGACGGTTACGAGATCTGGTGTTCGCCTGACGACGCGCTCCTCGTCTGGGACCGGCTGATGCGCGCCGGCGCGCCCTTCGGCATTGCACCGGCCGGCATCGGCGCCATGGATGTGCTCGATCTCGAAGCGGGCATCGCGCGGCCCACGCTGGATTACGAGCCGGCGCGCGAGGCGTCCGACACCCAGCCGATGCCGGCAGCGCTCGGCCTCGACTCGCTCATCGATGACAATCATCACGGCTTCAACGGCCGCGCCTCCCTTCTTGGCGCCAAGCCTTCGCGCAGACTTGTCGGTCTCGAGATCGACTCGGACGAGCCCGCACCGTTCACGTCACTCGTTTCGAATGCGACGGCAGTGGGACATACGCTGCGCTCGGCCTATTCGCCGGCGCTCCGGCGCGCCATCGCGCTGGCGATGGTGGACGACGCCGCGGCCGTTCCGGCCACGCTGCTGTCGCTCACCCTGCCGCCGCGCATGGCCGCGCCCGAATTGCGCAAGGCGGCCGCGCGCGTGGCGCGCTTGCCGTTCCTCGACAAGCCCGCTTCAATCGGGACATGAGACGTGCGCGCCCGGAAGATCTCGACAAGCTCGAGCCCTTGCTCGCCAAACTCCGCCGCCTCGACGGGGTGAAGGAAAAATCGCGCGGCACCTTCTATCGCGGCTCGCGCGCGTTCCTCCACTTCCACGAGCACGAAGGCGGCTTCTTCGCCGATGTCAGGCTCGCCGAGGATTTCGAACGTTTTCCCGCGACCTCCGCCGCGGACAGGAAGGTCCTGCTCGGCGCCATCGAAAAAGCCCTGCACGCGCCGTGACGCGTCTTTTCCACTTCGGCGACAGGCCGGACATCAAGCTTTTCACGCCGCAGCCCGTGCGCATCGCGGCGGCACGGCGGCCGGGCGAGGAGTGGCTGAACGGACCGCTCGTCTGGGCGATCGATGAAGGACACGAGCCGCTCTACCTGTTTCCGCGCGAATGCCCGCGCATTCTGCTGTGGCCGACACCGCGCACGACGCAAGAGGATCGCCGCCGCTGGTTCGGCGACGGCACGGCGCGGATGATTGCCTTCGTGGAAGAAGCATGGCTCGAACGAGTGCGCACGGCGCACATCCACCGCTACGCCATGCCCGCGTCGTCGTTCGAAAGCCTGCACGATGCAGGCATGTGGGTGTCGCGCGTGGCCGTCGCGCCGTCGGGGATGGAGACGCTCAATGATCTGCCGGGCGAACTTGCCGCGCGCGACGTGGAGCTCCGCACGCTTCAATCACTCTTGCCGCTGAAGGGACTGTGGCAGACGACGCTGCACGCAAGCGGCATTCGTCTGCGCAATGTGCGCGGCTGGGGCGAACCGGGCTGGCCGCATTCGCCGCCATAGGAATTCAGCGCTGGAACACGAGACAGGTCGACGTCGCCGTGGCGTAGAGCTTGCCGTTGGCGTCGACGACGCGGCCTTCGGTGAAGGCGGCGCGGCGGCCGAAGCTGATCACCTTGCCCTCGCCTCGCACCGGACCGGTCTTCTCCGTCATGGCGCGGTGGTAAGCGACTTTCAGCTCGAGCGTCGTGAAGCTCTGGTCGTCCTCGAGAAGCGTGGTGACCGCGAGACCCATCACCGTGTCGAGCAAGGTCGCCGCATAGCCGCCATGCACTGCGTCCATCGGATTGTAGACGGCGGGCGAAGGCGTGCCTTCCATGACGACGAAACCTTCCTCGGCGGTCACGCCGCGGAATCCCAGTGTGTGGACGATGCCTTTGTAGTCCGTGCGGCCTTCGATCAGTGCGCGGGTGCGTTCGACGGCGGACAGCGGCTCCTTCGTGTCGCTCATGCATATGCCTCGAGTGTGGCGTCGCTGAGACCGAGTCGCGCCTTGATCCCGTTGCGTGCGGCCACAAGCAATTCGTCCGACAAGGTCTTGTCGTTGACGGCGCGCGAAAGAGCGACGGCGCCGACCACCGCCGACAGCACGGCGGGTGCGAGACTTTCCGCATCGTCGATATGCGCGGCGGCCAGCCTTTTCTTCATCGTTGCGACCATCGACTTCACCCCCTTGTCGAAGGTGTCGCGGATCGCTGGCGGTTGGCGCGGCATGTCCGAATTGAGGCTCGTGGCGCGGCGGAAGGCCTTCGATGGCGCGTTCGACGCGCTGCGAGAGCTGGGCGAAAATCTCGCGCAACGCCTCGGCGACACAGGCCTCCTTGGATTCGAAATGCGCATAGAAGCCGCCATGGGTGAGGCCGGCCTCCTGCATCAGCTCGGCGACGGCGAAGCCGTCCGGACCCTTCTCCCGCAACATGCGGGCCGCGATCTTCACCAGCTTTTCGTGGGTTTCCTGCTTATGGCCCCCGTCGTAGCGCATGACTGGCTCCCTTGCTGTCTGCGCCAGTTGATATGATAATCGTCATATAATCCGTCAAGCCGCCTTTTACGCAGACCGGCTATCCTTCTTTGCGGCTTATACCCCCACAGTCATTGGGGTTCCGGGCCTTAACTGCGTTCTCTATGATTGGACAACCGATTTCCCGTGATTTTGGACGGATCATGAACAAGCCCGCCGGAATTCCAACGTTTGCGCGCCCTGCCTTCGTTGCAGCGGCGAAGGCCGAGTTCGAAGCGCTCGTCAAGGCGCGGCCCGACCTTCATTATGTCGACGGCGTGCTGCCAGACATGCTGGGCATCCTGCGCGGCAAGCGGCTGCCGATCGCCGATGCGGCCCGCCTCTTCGAGACCGGCATGCAGATCCCGCGCACGCTTTATCTGATGGATGCGCATGGCGAGATGACCAATCCGTTCGGCCGCGGCTTCGGCGACGGCGATCCGGACGGCACCGCCTGGCCGATCCCCGGCACGATCACGACCGTGTGGGGCGAAGGACCTCCGCGCGCGCAGATGCTGATGACGTTGCGCGACGGACAGGGCGTTCCGGAAGCCTCCGAGCCGCGCGCGGCGCTCGAGCGCGTGGCGCAGAAATTTCACGAGTCCAAATTGACGCCGGTCGCGGCGCTGGAACTCGAATTCTATCTGATCGACCCCAAGCGCGACGCGAAAGGCGCACCGCAGCCGCCGATCCATCCGCGCACGGGCGCGCGCGAGAAAGCGGCGTCGGTTTACGGCATCGACGATCTCGACCGCCATCAGGCGTTTCTGTCTTCACTGACCGAAGCGGCGAAGCTGCAGCGCGTGCCGATCTCGGCGACGAGCAAGGAATATGCGCCGGGGCAGTTCGAAGCGAATTTGCGCCATCAGTCGGATGTGATGGCGGCGGCGGATCACGCCGTTTTCCTGCAGCAGATCGTGAAGGCTGCGGCGCGCGCCCAAGGCTATGACGCGACCTTCATGGCCAAGCCCTATCCCGACCGCTCGGGCTCGGGGCTGCACATCCATGTCAGCGTGCTGGACGACAAGGGCCACAACATCTTCGACGACGGCACGGAGAAAGGCTCACCCCGTCTCGGCCACGCCATCGGCGGCCTCAAGGCACTGATGCCGGAATCGATGGCGCTGTTCGCGCCCAACGTGAATTCCTATCGCCGCTTCCAGCCGGACATGTTCGCGCCCGTCAATCGCCATTGGGGCGTCAACAACCGCTCCGCCGGCTTGCGTATCCCGATGGGACCGAGCGAGGCGCGCCGTGTCGAGCACAGAGCCGCCGGCGCCGACGCCAATCCCTATCTCGCGCTGGCCGCCGTTCTCGCCGGCATGCATTTCGGTCTGGAGAAGCTGATCGATCCCGGTGCCCCCGCGGTCGGCAATGTCTCGCGCGATCCGGATGCGGCGCTGCCGTTCACGATCGACGACGCGCTCGCGCGCCTCGGCGAGGCCCGCGCGCTCCGCGACTATCTCGGTGACGAAACGATTTCGCTCTATCGCGAGACCAAGCGCATCGAAACCGAACGCCTGCGCAAAATCATCTCCGAAGCGGAGTATGACTGGTATTTGTGAGCGCCGCGCTCACTCCGCTTTCGCGTCGAACGATTCCCGCGCCTTGTGAATGTCTCCGACGTGCTCCTGCGCCCAGGTGCCGAGCGGCACGACGGCGCAACGCAGTGAACGGCCGAGATCTGTGAGCTCATATTCCACGCGCGGCGGGATGGTCGGAAAGATCGTGCGCTTGACGAGGCCGTCGCGCTCGAGGCCGCGCAAGGTGAGCGTCAGCATGCGCTGCGAGATGCCGCCGACCAGGCGTTTCATCTCGTTGAAGCGCAGCTTGCCGTCGCCCAGGAGCACGATGATCAGCACGCTCCACTTGTCGCCGACGCGCGCCAGCACGGAATTCACCGCCTGACAGCTGGGCGAGGCGTGGTCGGGGATTTCGCGGGCGGTCACCTTGCTGTGCTCGGGTATCAACTCTGTGCCTTCTTGAGAGGTTTGGCGGCAGTCACCAATATAGTGCTGGTCACAAATCTATACCAGTAAGAGGGCTAAAGCCATGAAACTCCTGCATATTGATGCCAGCATCCTGGGCGCGAACTCGGCCAGCCGTCAGGTTTCGGGGACGGTCGTCGAGCGCCTCAAAGCCGTCACGCCGGGCCTCGATGTAATCTATCGCGACCTTGCCTCCGCGCCTTTGTCGCATCTTTCCGGCGCCCATCTCGCCGCCGCGCAAGGCGCGGTCCCGGAATCGCCCGCTCTGCAAAGCGACATTCAGGCCTCGCAGGCCGTGCTCGAGGAATTCCTGGCCGCGGACATCGTGGTGATCGGTGCGCCGATGTACAACTTCACCATTCCGAGCCAGCTCAAGGCGTGGATCGACCGGATCGCCGTTAACGGCAAGACTTTCCGCTACACGGCTTCAGGACCCGAAGGGCTCGCGGGCAACAAGCGCGTCATCATCGCCATTTCGCGCGGCGGCTTCTACGGTGCGGGCGCACCGGCGGCGGCGTTCGAGCATCTCGAATCCTATCTGCGCGGCGTCTTCGCCTTTCTCGGCGTCGCGAATCCCGAGATCATCGTCGCCGAGGGCCTGAACGTCGGTCCCGACGAGCGCCGCAAGGCGATCGAGGGCGCGCTCAAATCGGCAACCGAACTGCGCGCCGCGTAAGGTGTGCGGTCATTCGAGAAGGGGAAACACTCCATGAGCAACATGACACGTTATCTGCCGTTTCTCGGCCGGCTTCTCATCGGCGGCATTTTCGCCCTGAGCGGCTTTGCGAAGCTTTCAGCCTACGGCCCGACCACGGCCGAGATCGCCCATGCAGGGTTGCCGTTTCCGCCGCTGGCGTTTGCGGTCGCTGTCATCGTCGAACTGGGCTTCGGGCTTCTGCTGGTGATCGGCTTCCGGGCGCGCCTGGTCGCGCTCGTGCTTGCGATCTGGTGCGTGGTGACGGCGGTGTTCTTTCACACCAACTTCGCCGATCAGATGCAGATGATCAATTTCGTGAAGAACCTGATGATCGCCGGCGGTCTCCTGCAGATCGTCCATTTCGGCGCCGGCGCGATCAGCGTCGACGCGCGGAGAACGTAAATCCTCCCCAGCGCGTAGCGCGGGGGAGGTGGCGCGCACGGAGTGCGCGACGGAGGGGGCAGCGCTTGCTGCGGGCCCCCTCCACCGCTTCGCGGTCCCCCTCCCCCACGCTTCGCGCGGTGGAGGATTATTTTAAGGGACTCTCGCCGTTCGCCAAATGACGGACGGCGCAGCCCAGATCGATCATCAGCATCGTCGATTTGACGTTTTCCTGCACGCCGAGCGCCTCGGTCTCGATCTTCGTGCAATCGACTTTGGCCGGCGTGTTGCGTTTGACGATGGCCTGCGCCCAGGTCTCCGCGGATTTCGATCGCGTCGGCTGATTGAGACCGGCGCGCGCTTTGGCCTGCGCGGCGCCTGCGGCGGTGTTGAGTCGCGTGGCGCACGCCGCGCGTTGATCCGGCGGCAGGTTGGCGAGATTTTCGAGCGTGCAACCGTTCAGCGCGGGCGCGAGCACAGTGGCGCTGGGTTCGGCGGGCTGAGGGGGAGCGATCGCGGGCATCACCGGCGGCACCGGTCTGCGCATCGGTACGACCGACGGAATCGAAGCGGGAGCTGCTTCGGGCGCCGGGGCGCTTCGCAGGAACGGCAGCAGCCGGAGAATGGTTTCGCGCGGCGCCGTGTCATGCACCTTCACACGCGCGGAGAGCAGCGCCGCCAGAACCAGGATGTGAAGCAGAAGCACAAGGCCAACGCTCAAGGCCTTGTCGCGGGTATCGGGACCGGAAAATGCTTCGGCCGCTGTTGTCAGACGCCACCGCATTCATGGCGACGATATCGGGAAACCCGGCCGCCCGATAGCGGCGAAACCCTAGGTCTTCGCGAGACGGAGCTCAGCCGTGGTGCCTTCGCCCTGCGCGCTGGCCAGGCGCAGATTTCCGCCCATGCCGCGCGCCAGCCGCATGGCGACCGCGAGCCCCATGCCAACGCCCGTCGTGCATCCGGGCCGGTCGAAACGACGGAAGGCTTCGCCGGCATGCGCAAGCTCGCTCGCGGAAAAGCCGAGGCCATGATCGCGGACATTGATCATCACCGCATCGGCGATGTTCTTCACCTGCAGGCGCACCGTGCCGCCCGACGGCGAATATTGCATCGCATTGCGCAGCAGGTTGGAAAGGATGCGATGCACGCTGGTCGGATCGGCACTTGCCTCGGCCACGGTCGGCAGCGACACGGCCAGACGAATACCTTTCGCGCGCGCCGTCGGGATCGCTTCATCGACCACTTGCCGCACGATCGGAACGATGTCGACAGCTACGGGCGTGCGTGCGGCCTTGCGACCTTCGAGCGTCGCGTAGTCGAGGATGTCGCCGATCTTGCCGTGCAGCTCGCGGCCGGCGAGCCCGATGTCGCGCGCATATTCCGAATATTTGCGGTGATGGCCGAACACGCCGCGCTCGATCACTTCTGAAAAGCCGATGATGGCGTTGAGCGGCGTTCGCAGTTCATGGCTCATATGCGCCATGAATTCTTTCCGTGAGCGCTCGGCGTCCACAGCGCGGCGTTCGGCATCGGCGAGACGCACGAGCAGGCGCGCATCTTCCGGCTTGGTGGCGCGCAGACTGTTTGCGGCGACGGTGATGCGCGCCCGGCGCTCGAATTCTCGGACGAAGATCACCGCAAGCCCCGCGCCGGCGAGCGCCGGCCCGAAGATGACGAAGAAATAGAGCGGCAGGGATCCATACCAGGCGTCGAGCGCCTCCCCTACGCGCGATGACGCGGCAACCGCTAGCGGCCAGTTGCCGACGCGCCTGAGCGCCACGATGCGCCGTCCGTCCGCCACATCGATCTCGCGGGAAGACTGCGGCACGGCGCCCAAGGCCAGCGCCTCGACGCTCGGCAGCGCGCGCCATTCCGAGCCGAGCGCCACGATCTCGCCCGACAGCGTGGCGAGGAGAGCCTCGCGCTCGCCGGCTGCCGGCATCAGCGCCTTGGCGTCGAGCTCGACCGCAACAATGTGTGTGCCGGAGCGGAAGACGATCGCGAAGCTGCGGCCGTCACGTGAGGCGGCCACCGCGCGACCGGCAAGCGCCGCATCGAGCGTGTCGGGCGAGAGCGGCAGGAACGCCTTGGGCGCGCTCGTCATCTCTGACTGCAGTTCGCCCCGCAGATCGAGGACCGCGATGTTCCGGAGCGCTGTGCCGCCGGCTTCCGACAGGGCCGCTGAGGTTTCGGCGGAGCTCGCCGCGTTCGTGAAGGCGGCGCCTATGGCGGCGTAGCGATCGAGTTCGCCGCCGAGATCGACGGCCAGCTCCTGCGCCCGTTCGTCATCGAAGGTCGCGGCCTGGGACAGCGCGTGCGCGCGGTCGTTGCCCATCTGGATGAATGCGGCGGCGGCAAAGCTGCCGCAGATCAGCAGCACCGACAGCGCGACAGTGACGCGGATGTTGCCCGCGATTCGCCTGACCGGCCAAAGCAGGACGTTGCTGAGAGACCCAGCAGTCCCGACCGCTGCTCGACTCTCCGCCATGTTTTAAGGACGCACACCGCCCCAGTGATTCGTCATGAACGCATTATGCCTATCTCTGGCTAGGCGTCACGCGACATACAACAGCTGCGTGTAGGGCGGGGCCTACTACAACGCGTGAATGTCGGCGAGACGTCAGATGCGTCGACGAGTCGACGGAGCTATCCCAGCATCTTCGTCGCGACTTCGAAGAGGTTCGCTGACAAGCCGGACATCTTTGCGATTGTCTCCATTTCGGCGCGCATGAGCTTTTGCCGGCCCGGGTCGTAGCGCCGCCAGTTCTCGAAGGCGCCGGCCATGCGAGCGGCCACCTGCGGATTGACGCCGTCGAGCGCGCGCACCGTTTCGCCGACGAGCGCATAGCCTTCACCATCCGTTGCGTGGAAGCGCAGATGATTTCCGGCGAAAGCGCCCACCAGCGAGCGCACGCGGTTTGGATTCTTGATGTCGAAGGCTGGATGCTTCATCAGCGCGCGCACGGCCGTTACGGTTTCGGGCAGGGGCGAGCCGGCCTGAAGGCTGAGCCATTTGTCGAGCACCAGCGCATCGGACCGGAAGCGGTCATGGAAATGCGCAAAGGCTGCATCGCGCGCCGGGGAGCTCATCCGGCTCAATGCGGCGAGGCCCGCGATCATGTCCGTCATATTCGTGGCGGCGCGATAATGCGCATCGGCACGCCTGGCGGCGTCATCGTCATCCGCCGCCGTCAGATAGCGTAGCAGCGCATTGCGCAGGGCACGCTGCCCGGCGGACTTCGCATCGGGGGAGAAGGCGCCTCGACTCTCGAATCTGGCATAAAGAGCCTGCAGCCTCTCGGTATGCGCTCTCGCGACAGCGCGAATGAGCGCGATGCGCGCGGCGTGGATCGCATCGGGATCGACCGGCGATCTCGCCAGCGCAAGTTCGCTTTCCAGCGGCGGCACCAGCATCAAGGCGGCAAACGCCGGATCGTCTTCCGCGCGCGCCAGCACATCGCCGATGGCTTCGAGATAGATCCCGTCGGCTTCGGGTTCCGCGCCGGACTTCGCCGTCTCCGCCATGTCGAGCAGGATCTCGGTCGCCAGCGCCTGGCCGGATTCCCAGCGATTGAAGGCGTCGCGGTCGCGGCCCATCAGGGCCGCACGCGCCTTGCGGTCGAGCGCCAGGTTGAAATTGACAGGCGCCGAGAAGCCGCGGCCGATGGAGAGCAGCGGCTCTTCGGTGACACCGACAAACACGAAACTCTCTTCCTCATCGGCAAGCTCGAGCACGCGCTCTTCGGCGCCTTGCTTGTTCTCTCCCTGCAACGTCAGCGGCATGGCGCTGCCGTTGCGCGCCACAAAGCCGATGCGCACTGGAATCGGCACGGGCTTTTTGGTGGGCTGACCCGGTGACGGCGCCAGCGATTGGCGGAGCGTCAGCGTATAGCGCTGGTTCGTCGCGTCATAGGCGCCTTTCGCTTCCACGGTCGGCGTGCCGGCCTGGTGATACCAGAGGCGGAATTGCTTTAGATCGCGACCGTTCGCGTCTTCGAAGCATTTGACCCAGTCTTCGACCGTCGCCGCCTGTCCGTCATGGCGCGCGAAATAGAGATCGGTCGCCTTGCGATAATTCTCGTCGCCCACGATCGTTTTCAGCATGCCGATGACCTCGGCGCCTTTCTCGTAGACGGTCGCGGTGTAGAAATTGTCGATGGTGATGTAGGCCTCGGGCTGCACGGGGTGGGCCAGCGGGCCGGCGTCTTCCTGGAACTGCCGCATGCGCAGCAGCTTCACGTCCTCGATGCGTTTGACGGCTTTCGAGCGCATGTCGGCGGAGAAGCTCTGGTCGCGGAAGACCGTCAGGCCTTCCTTCAGCGACAGCTGGAACCAGTCGCGGCAGGTGATGCGGTTGCCGGTCCAGTTGTGGAAATATTCGTGGGCGACGACGCTTTCGATGCGCGCATAGTCGTCGTCCGTCGCGGTTTCGGGACTCGCCAGCAGAAGTCGGTCGTTGAAGATGTTGAGACCCTTGTTCTCCATGGCGCCGAAATTGAAGGCGGAGACGGCGACGATCATGAAGATGTCGAGATCGTATTCGCGGCCGTAGGTCTCCTCGTCCCAGCGCATGGCGCGCTTGAGCGAGTCCATGGCATAGACCACTTTGCCTTCATTGCCGTGTTCGACATAGATGGCGAGCTGCACGCGCCGGCCAGACATGGTGACGAATTCGTCCTTGAGGACGCCGAGATCGCCTGCCACCAGCGCAAAGAGATAGCACGGCTTCGGAAACGGATCCTTCCACACGGCAAAGTGGCGTCCGCCCGGAAGCTCGCCGTGCTCGACGAGATTGCCGTTCGAAAGCAGCACGGGCAGCGAGGCTTTGGGCGCTTCGATGCGCGTTGTGTAGCGCGCCAGAACGTCGGGGCGATCGAGGAAATAGGTGATACGGCGGAAACCTTCCGCTTCGCATTGCGTGCAGAAAATGCCCTTGGAGACGTAAAGGCCTTCGAGCGCCGTGTTGTTGGCGGGGCTTGTTTCGGTGACGATCTCGAGCTCGAATCTGTCGGGCACCTTCGCGATCGTGAGGCTTTCGTCGGTGAGCTTGTAGGCGGGAGGCGAGAGCTTCTTGCCGTCGATTGCAACCGATACGAGTTTCAGATGCTCGCCGTTCAGAACCAGCGGCGCATCGCTCTTTCCAGCGCGCTGAATGCGTGTCTTCGCAGTGACCTTCGTCGTCTGGGGGTCGAGAATGAAATCGAGCGAAATTTCGGAAACCCTGAAATCGGGTACGCGATAATCCTGAAGGCGAACGGCGCGCGGCTCTTCTGTGCGCATGCAAATCCTCGCGAAAATCGGGGTGCAAGGTATACCGATTAATCGTGTCGGGCGGAAGCGAAACAGTCGAGAACGGTGCCAGGTGGCCGCGAACGCACGGATTGTGTGCGCGCATCAGCGCACAGATATTTTTGCCGACGGATGGAACGAAAGCGCGCGTCGCGATGCTGGAGCCTTTGTGCGAGAGTTTCTATCCGCGCATCAGATCGAGGAAATGTTCGAGGTCCGCTTCGGGCGTTGCGAAGGAGGTCACGAACCGGGCGATCGTGCGTCCGTTCTCTGAAATTCCCCAATCGTAGAAATGAGCGCCTTTGCCGCGCAGGCGCGCGATTATCTCGTCGGGCAGGCGCACGAACACCGCATTCGCATCGACGGGGTGGACGATCTCGGCATCGGCCACGCCTGCGAAACCCTGCGCAAGGCGTTTGGCGAGTCGATTTGCGTGGGCGGCCCAGGCGAGCCAGCGATCGTTATCGATATAGGCGAGGAGCTGCGCCGAGACGAAGCGCATTTTGGACAGAAGATGGCCGCCCTTCATGCGGCGGTATTCGAAATCGCGCGCGTCGGCGGGCTCGAAGAAGACCACGCCTTCCGCGCCGAGCGCGCCGTTCTTGGTGGCGCCGAACGACAATGCGTCGACGCCGAGTTTCCACGTCGCTTCGGCGGGCGAGCAGCCCAGATGCGCCAGAGCGTTGGCGAAGCGCGCGCCGTCGACATGCAGTTTCAGGCCATGCGCGCGGGCGAGGCTCGCGATGTCGGCGATTTCCTTCAGCGAATAGATCGTGCCCGATTCGGTTGCCTGCGTAATGCTGATCACCGCCGGCTGCGCGCTGTGCGCATCGCCTTTGCGGAAGCGCCGCAATGCACGCTCGATCGCCAGCGGCGTCAGCTTGCCGTGCTCGCCCGGAATCGGCACGAGCTGGGCGCCATGCGTGTAGAATTCCGCGCCGCCGCATTCGTCGACGACGATATGCGCCGCCCCATGGCAGAGAATGGCGCCGTGCGGCGGGCACAGCGTCGACAGCGCGAGCACATTGGCCGCGGTACCGGTGATGACGGGAAAGACCGCGATGTCGCGCTCGAACAGTTTCGCCATGCGGGCTTTGAGCCGTTCCGTGAACGGATCATCGCCATAGGAGGCGACAGCGCCGTCGTTCGCGGCAACGATCGCGTCGAGGATTTCCGGGGCGGCGCCGTAGGCATTGTCGCTGGCAAAATTCATGGGTTCCGCTGGGGAAGGTTCGCAGGCCCACGCTAGCCGGGAAGCGGCGCTCTTGCCAAAGCGCGGCTCGCCGCAGGCGTCTTCCCATCGATCCCGAATGATGCACAATCGGGCACAACGACATCAGGAAACGACCCATGAGCGATCTCGAAACCTTCCGCGCCGACACCCGCAAATGGCTGGAAGCGAACTATCCGAAGGGCCTCGCGCAGGTAAACCCCCTTGAAGATGACGACGATTCCATCTGGGGCGGCCGTCGCGCGAAGTTCAAAAACAAGGACGCCAAGCTCTGGCTCGATCGCATGGCCGAAAAAGGCTGGACCGCGCCGACCTGGCCCAAGGAGTATGGCGGCGGCGGGCTTTCGTCGGCGGAAGCGCGCGTGCTGCAGCAGGAGCTTGCCCGCATCAAGGCGCGGCCGGCACTGATGTCGTTCGGCCTGTGGATGCTGGGGCCCGTGCTGCTCGAATATGCGAACGAGGAACAGAAGCGCGAATATCTTCCCAAAATCGTGCGCGGCGAAATCCGCTGGTGCCAGGGCTATTCCGAGCCGGGCGCTGGGTCCGATCTCGCAAGCTTGCGCACGCGCTGCGAAGACAAGGGCGATCATTTCCTCATCAACGGCCAGAAGATCTGGACGTCGTACGCCGACAAGGCCGACTGGATTTTCTGTCTCGTGCGCACCGACACGACGAAAAAGCACGAAGGCATCTCGTTCGTGCTGTTCGACATGACGACGCCGGGTGTCGAAGCGCGGCCGATCAAGCTGATCTCCGGCTCATCGCCGTTCTGCGAGACGTTTTTCACCGATGTGAAAGTGCCGAAGACGCAGCTCGTGGGAAAGCTCAACGGCGGCTGGGAGATCGCCAAGCGCCTGCTGCAATATGAGCGCCAGAACATTTCCTCCGGCGGCTTCGGCGGCGGCGCCGGCGTCGAGCTGGAAGAGGTCGCGAAATCCTATGTCGGCGAGAAGGACGGCCATCTGGCGGATGCGGACTTGCGCGCGCGCATCGCGGCGCACCGCATGGAAGCGAAGGCCTTCGCGCTGACCGTGCGGCGTATCGAAGAGGAAGCGAAAGCCGGCAAAGGCGTCGGCCCCGCCGTGTCGATCATCAAATATGCTGCGGCGAAGCTGAACCAGGAGCGCTGCGAATTGATGGTGGAAGCGATGGGCTCGCAAGGCCTCGGCTGGGAAGGGGACGGCTTCTCGCCGGCAGAAATCGCGGCCACGCGCGGCTGGCTCCGCTCGAAGGGCAATTCCATCGAAGGCGGCACCTCGGAAGTGAACCTCAACGTCGTTGCCAAACGCGTTCTGGGGCTTCTGGATCACCAATAATTTCTCTCAATTGTCATGGCCCGCGACTGCGGGCCACCCAGTTGATGAGAGGCAACGCACTCGAAGAACAATGAAGAACAAATCCCGCAAACCTCGCTTGGGTCACCTGGGTGGCCCGCAGTTGCGGGCCATGACATGTAAGGATTGAAAGATGGCAAACCTCACCGAAGAACAATCCATGCTCCGCGACGCCGCGAAGGCGTGGGTCGCAGAGAAATCGCCTGTCACCGCCTTCCGCAAGATGCGCGACTCCGGAACTGTGGACGGCTTCGACCGCGGCGTCTGGCGCGAGATGTGCGAGATGGGATGGGCAGGCATCCTGGTGCCGGAGGCGCTGGGTGGTTCCGGCCTCGATTACCTGACGATGGGCCTCGTGCTCGAAGAGACGGGCCGGACGCTGACGGCATCACCGCTGTTCTCGACCGGACTCGTCGCGACCTCCGCCCTGCTGCTCGCCGGCAACGAGGCGCAGAAGAAGACATGGCTGCCGAAATTCGCGAGCGGTGAAGCCCTCGGCGCGCTGGCGGTCGACGAAGCCGCGCATCACGCGCCGGAACGGATCGCGCTGAAAGCCGCGAAGAGCGGGTCCGGCTGGGCGCTCTCCGGCAAGAAGGTTTTCGTGCTCGATGGCGGCGCGGCCGATGTGCTCGTCGTCGCCGCGCGCACCAGCGGCAAGCCGGGCGACACGGACGGCATCACCCTGTTCCTCGTGCCGGGCGATGCGAAAGGCCTGAAGCGCAGCAAGCTCAAGAGCGTCGACAGCCGCGCTGTCGCCAATCTCGAATTCGACAATGTTGCGGGCGAGGTGCTCGGCAGCGTCGATCACGGCTTCTCGATGCTGGAGGGTATTCTCGATCGCGCGCGGGCCGGCATGGCGGCGGAGATGCTGGGACAGGCGTCGCAATCCTTCGACATCACGCTGGAATATCTGAAAACCCGCACGCAGTTCGGCCAGGTGATCGGTACCTTCCAGGCGCTGCAGCACCGCGCCGCCAAGATGTTCACCGATCTCGAGCTGGCGCGGTCCTGCGTCGAGGCGGCGCTGATAGCGATAGATCGCGGCGCCAATGACGTGCCGCAGCTCTGCTCGCTCGCGAAAACGCGCGCCGGCGATGTCTGTCATCTCGTCTCCAACGAGATGGTGCAGATGCACGGCGGCATCGGCATGACCGACGCGCACGACGCCGGGCTTTATCTCAAACGCGCCCGCGTGCAGGAAGCGACCTATGGCGGGTCGTCGTTCCACCGCGATCGCTACGCGACGTTGATGGGGTATTGAACCCGCGCTAAGTGATCGCCTGCGCGAAAGCGAGCCAGGTCGGGCTCGTATAGGCCCATGCCACGCCGATATGCGTGATAGCCATGACGCCGGCCGCGACCCAATAGGCGGGGTGGACACGCTTGTCGTTCCACCAGTCGTGCGCCATCGCAATGACGAGCAGCAATTCGGCGCAGACGAACGCAAACCAGGTGCCTTCGGGTGCCAGTCCCAGCGGGATGGCGATGCGGCCCGTGCCCGGCAGTGTCATCGTGAACAGCGCCGCCAGCATCAGGCGTTTATGCCAGTCGCTGCTGCGCCGATAATGAAGCGCAAGCGCCACCAACACGAGCGTTCCCGTGAAGACGATCAACGGCAGCGCCATGAATTGAAGCGGCGGTGGCGAGCCCGGCGGTGCATGGCCGAGATGCCCCGCGACGATTGCCGTGGCATAGCCGAGCGAGATCATCGCGCCGAACAGCAGCGCGCCCATCATGCCGATCTGGCGGTGCAGCGCGACATTGTTTGCCGAGATCAGCGCCGCCTGCGTGACGAACAAACCCATCCAGATCGTGAAGACGACACCGTGCACGGTCGTCAGCAGCGACAGCGGCGGCGGCGCGTGCAGGATGGATTTCAGATAGAACGAGGGCGCAAAGCCAACGAAGATGAGGACCGCGGAGACGATCGCCATCGTCAGGTAAAATGTGGCGTCCGCGCGGAATGGCGTGCGGTTGGTAATCGCAATGCCCACTGAAAGCCCCCGAAATGCAAACACCGGAGCCGATTGCCGGCTCAATCGCGGCGGAACACTACTTCACGGCGGGGCCGATTGACCAGTCCGCATGATCACAGTCCAAGCGCCCGGTGGCAACCGGCGTGATGGGATCGGAATGAACAGGGACGCAATTCCCTAGTGCGGGCGTAGCGTCACCGTTTTCCAAGCAGGCGTCGAATTTTGGCGGTCAAGGCTTGGGGCGGTTTCGATAAATCCGGTTCTTCCGCCACCACCACGCCGTCGCGATCCAATAGAAATATCGCTATCGAATGTTGGAAATCGCCATTCGACTCGCGCTGGAAGCTGATGCCGAACGCGGCCGCCAACTCGCGCACCGCCGCTTCGTCGCCGTGGAAGAGCGTCCAATGCTGCCGATCGATATGATGCTCGGCCGCAAAGACGCGAAGCCGATCTGGCAAGTCGCGCATCCAATCCATGGAGAAAAGTACAAAGCGCACGCGGCCTTCGGAGGATTTCGGCAAGGCGCGTTCGATCTGCTGCATGCGCTCGGTGGTGAGCGGGCAGACGTCCTTGCAATGCGTATAAACCATGGCCGCGACGACGAGGTTCCCCCGGAGCGAGGCCAGCGCCGTCGCGGCGCCGTCCTGCGTCGTCCATTGCGAAGAGAGATTGTAGATGGACATGCCGGGCATGGGCGCAGGCGTCGGCATCGTTTTCATGCTTGGCATCGACATCGTCATATCGCCCGCTCGTGCGGGAGTGCCGAACAGTGAAACCGAGAGTAGTGCCGCAACTAGGGCTCGTTTCTTGCGCATCGAAATCCCAGAAGCTTGGTCGTGTACGATGCTTTAAGGCTCGCGCGCATCGAATAGCGCATGAAGGAGGCGTAGTCGTTCGGGTCCGACGCGCCGAGGCTTGCGCCGCCACAGAATTGCTGGCCGGAGCCGCGCAGATCCGGACCCGACATCAGGCTGTTGAAATCGAGCGTCCACTCCCAAACGTGGCCAGCGAGGCCCTGCACGCCGAAACCGTTTGCGACGCCGGATTTGGCTGCGGGCAATTCATGCGCGCCGCTTTCGCCATACCAGGTCAGAATGCGTTGCCTCAGCGCATCGCGGTCCCGGCCGTTGTCGGCGAGCGCATATTCCCATTGATCGGTCGTCGGAAGTTCTTTGCCTTGCGCGCGGCAATAGGCTTCCGCCGCGAACCATGACACGTTTGTCACGGGGCGCTCGGCGTCGGCGTCATCGCCAAAGTCCAGATCGGAACGCCAATGTGCGAGATAATGCGCGTCGGCGAAGATGGGCTTAACCGCAGACTTTCTCCACTCGGGGTGCGCGCGAAGGAATAACTGGTATTCGCGATTGGTTACGGGTCTGCGATCGAGCGCGAAACTTGCGACCGAGATCGGGCGATGCAAATCTTCCTGCCCGCGCGCCGTCTTCACGCTCTCTCGTGCGTAGAATGGCACGTAAGTGCCCGCAGGCACGCGAACCGTCTCGGCGCCGGACGCCGCAACTGCGAGCCCGGCCAAACACGATGACGCCATTAGCGCGACCGCGGTCGCGCGGGAAGGGACGCCACTATTTCGCATTCGCCGCTTCACTGCGCGCCGCCTTCACTTCCGTTGGTGTGACTTCGAAGCCGGAATTGCCCCAGTTTCCGTAGATGTAGGAGAGGACGTTGGCGATATCCTCGTCGGTTAACGTCCACGCCGGCATCACGCCGTCGTATTTCGCGCCGTTGACGGTCAGCACGCCTTGGCGTCCTCCGAGGACTGTCCGTATGGCGCGTGTCTTATCGCCGTTCAGATAGTCCGACATCGCGAGCGGCGGGAACGCGCCCGGGATGCCTTGGCCGTTCTCTTGGTGGCAAGCCATACAATTGGTCTTGAACACGATTTCTCCCAGCTTGACGCGCTCTGCTTTGGAGGCGGCAGGCGCCGGCAAGCCCGAGGGTTGCTCGGTGACGCGAATCCCCGTGCCTTCGGGCAAATAGACTTCGTCGCTGATCTTGCCGGAATAGACGAGCTTGTTTTCGGGCCCCGTCGCCTTCAATTGCGCGAGTGCGCCGCGGTTGAAAGCGCGCGCCAACGAATGATCGACAATGAGGAACGTGCCAGGCACGTTGATCTTGAATTCGACGATCGCCGCACCGCCGGCGGGGATCATCGTCGTCTGCACGTCGTGCGCAGGCGTGCTGGTGTTTCCTTCAGGCCAAACCGTATCGAAAATTTCGCCGATGACGTGAAACGACGAGGTGAGGTTCGGTCCGCCGTTGCCGACGAAAAGACGGATCGTGTCGCCGACCTTCGCGGGCAAGGCGTTGGCGCCGGTCAAGGCGCCGACCGAGCCGTTGAAAACGACGTATTCCGGCTTTTCCGCCAACGCCTTTTCCATGCTGAAAGGCTGCAGCCCTTGCTGGCCGTTCGCACCCTTGGTGTAGAAGTCTCCCTGCATGACGTAGTACTCGTGCGTCACCTTCGGCAGAGCTTTTCTCGGCTGCACATAAATCAGGCCGTACATGCCGTTGCCGACATGCATCGCCACGGGCGCCGTCGCGCAATGATAGACGTAGAGACCCGGCACCAATGCCTTGAACGAGAAGACCGAGCTGTGTCCCGGCGCAGTGAGGGATGATGCCGCCCCGCCGCCCTGACCGATCACGGCATGCAAATCGATGTTGTGCGGCATCTTGTTGTCGGGATGATTGTCGAGATGGAATTCGACAAGGTCGCCTTCGCGCACGCGGATGAATTTGCCGGGCACTTTTCCGCCGAATGTCCAGAACGTGTAGCTGACTCCGTCGGCGAGGCGGCCTTCGACCTCCTTCACCTCGAGGTGAATAACGACCTTGGTAGAATAGGTCCGCGCGATGGGCGGCGGGACATCCGGCGCATAGGTCAGGAGCGCGGTCTCCTGGCCCTTGATCGGCGCGTTGACGTTCACGTCTCGAGGGTCGGCATGTGCGCGGGCGCACCAAAGCACAACAGCGGCCAGGCTGAGGAACATGAACCGCCGGAAGAGGGGATAGTCGTAGCGTGCAGCAAAAGACATTTCGCGTCCCCAAAACTACTTGACATGTTAAAACTGAATCGTGCTCCCAGAGATTGATGTGTATCAAGCGTCGAATTTCGATGGGATCGCTCTTAGATGCCTTATCGGTTTTCCCGCCACCAACGCCTGCGCCGCTTCCATGATCGCCTTCGTGTCGATGCCGTGATGGGCATAAAGGTCGGCGATGCGGCCGGATTGTCCGAAATGCTCGACGCCGAGCGAGGCCACGCGATCGCCGCGCACACCGCCAAGCCAGGAGAGTGTCGCCGGGTGACCGTCGATCACCGTCACGAAGCGGGCGAAGGCCGGAAGCTGCGACAGCAGCCGTTCGACATGCGATGATGCATGTGCAAGGCCCCGCATGCGCGCGCGCGAGGCCGCTTGCCAGCCGGCATTCAGACGATCGGCGGAGGTGACCGCGAGCACGGCCACGTCGCGACGGTCTTCGGCGAGGAAGCCGGCTGCCGCGATCGCTTCCGGCGCGACCACGCCCTGGTAGGCGATGACAATCTCGCAGTTGGGTCCCGGTGGCCTCAGCCAGTAGCCGCCGTCGATGATGTCGCGCGCCAGCGCCTCGTCGATCTTGCGCTTGGGCTGTTCGAGCGGACGCGTCGACAGGCGCAGATATACGGAGCCGCCGGTCTCGTCGCGCAGCCAGCTTTGCTCCGCGTCCTTCTTGCCGTCGCGCTGGATATAGTCGAACGCCCAGCGCAGCATCACGGCGAGCTCGTCGACGAAAGCCGGCTCGAACGAGGCGAGTCCGTCCTGCGCCATGCCGATCAGGGGCGTGCCGATCGACTGATGCGCGCCGCCCTCCGGCGCCAGCGTCACGCCCGACGGCGTTGCCACCAGAATGAACTGCGCATCCTGATAGCAGGCGTAGTTCAACGCATCGAGGCCGCGCGCGATGAAGGGATCGTAAAGCGTGCCGATGGGCAGCAGCCGCTCGCCGAACAGCGAGTGCGAGAGTCCCAGCGCCGCCAGAAGAATAAAGAGATTGTTCTCGGCGATGCCGAGCTCGATGTGCTGGCCGTCCGGTGACAGCGACCAGCGATAGGTCGAGGCGATCTTCTGTTCCTTGAAGCGGTCTTCCATCACCGCGCGATCGAACACGCCGCGGCGGTTGACCCAGCCGCCCAGATTGGTCGAGACGGTGACGTCGGGCGACGTCGTCACGATGCGTCTGGCGAATTCGCTCTGCTCGCGGCCGAGGTCGAAGAGGATGCGGCCGAAGCCTTCCTGCGTGGACATTTCCTGCGCCGAGGGAACGGGCAGGGCATCCGGTACTTCGAGACGCCGAGCGGCGAAACGGCGGCGGCCTTCGGCGTTGAACGGCAGCGCGTCGAGGAACGCCTGCAGCTCTGCCGCATCACGCTGCAGGCCTTCGAACTTCTCCCATTCCCGGCCCTCGCGGATGTTCATCGTCTCGCGGAACGCCTGCATCTGCTGCGGTGTGAGAAGCCCCGAATGGTTGTCCTTGTGCCCGGCCAGCGGCAGGCCCATGCCTTTGATCGTATAGGCGATGAAGCAGATCGGTCGGTCGTGATCGACGGCGTTGAAGGTATCCAGCAAAAGATCGAGATCGTGGCCGCCGAGATTGCCCATGAGCTTGGCGAGCCCCTCGTCGTCGTAGGCGTCGATCAGCCGTCCCGCCGGCGAATTGTGGCCGAGATCGGAATGCAGATGCGCACGCCACGCGGCACCGCCGCGGAAGGTGAGCGCGGAATAAAGATCGTTCGGCGCTTCGTCGATCCATTTGCGCAGGTCTTCGCCGCCCGGCCGCGCAAACGCCTTCTCCATCTGGCGGCCATATTTCAGCGTGACGACATCCCAGCCTGCGGCGCGGAACATCTCCTCGAAGCGCGTGTAGAGCCCTTCGCGGATGACGCCGTCGAGGCTCTGGCGATTGTAGTCGATGATCCACCAGGTGTTGCGAAGCGAATGCTTGTAGCCTTCGATCAGCGTCTCGTAGATGTTGCCTTCATCGAGCTCCGCATCGCCGACCAGCGCGATCATGCGGCCGATCTTCGACGCATCGCGCAAATTCTTCGCCGCCAGATAGTCCTGGGTCAGACTCGCGAACGCCGTCATTGCCACACCGAGGCCGACGGAACCCGTCGAGATGTCGACATCGTCCGTGTCCTTGGTGCGCGAGGGATAGGATTGCGCGCCGCCGAACGCGCGGAACGCTTCCAGCTTCTCGCGCGGCTGGTTGCCCAACAAATATTGTATGGCGTGAAACACGGGACTTGCATGCGGCTTCACCGCGACGCGGTCCTGCGGCTTCAAGACGCCCAGATAGAGCGCCGTCATGATCGAGACCATCGACGCGGACGACGCCTGATGGCCGCCGACCTTGATGGCGTCTTCCTCGGCGCGAAGATGATTCGCGTTGTGGATGGTCCAGGTGGAGAGCCAGAGGATTTTCCGCTCGAGCTCGCTCAGGATGTCACGCAAGGAATGCTGTCCTATCTTCGACGGGCGGTAGAAACCACGCCCCGGTCCGAAATTCAAAAACAATTCTGGAGCATCGTGCGCACGCTTGTTGCGTGAGCGACATTTTGTGCCTTTTGCATACGCGAGGCCGCGCTCTTTGGCTATGCTCCTAAAGCACGCTCCGAGGATTCC
>Ga0335069_10000749_pt1 | contig 52742 bp, 45 predicted proteins | sample Lox_Sample_11_FD_206714 | JGI IMG/M metagenome (GOLD analysis project Ga0335069, IMG submission 206714) | Soil microbial communities from Loxahatchee National Wildlife Refuge, Florida, United States - Lox_Sample_1.1 | ecosystem: Environmental > Terrestrial > Soil > Wetlands | place: USA... | reverse complement strand
AGCGCCGAATCCACCGCGGCGGTCACGTACGCGAGCTGGGCCTTGCCTCCGTTGGTCGTCGGCTTCCCGGGAGCGCGGTCCCTGGCCGGGAGCTCGGTGACCGCGACCCGGGCGGGGCCCTCGGGCGGGAGCGCGGTCCCGGGAGCCACCACCGGCAGCCTCCGGAGGGTGGCGCGCCGCTCGAACGTTGGCCCGTCGCCGAACACCACGGGCACCAGCGCGCGCCGTACGGCCGGATCGGCCAGGGCCCGGTCCACCACCTCCGGACCGATGCCGGAGGGATCTCCGAGCGAGATGCCGACCCGCGGGCGGCCGGCCGCGGGCAGAGGGCTCAGATCTTCTTCTCCACCACCGCGGCGTTGCGGAGCGTCTCCATGTACTGCGACGTCAGCCGCTCGGCCTGCTGCCGGCGGAGACGCTCCTCGATCTCCGGACGGAGCTCGGCCAGCGGCTTCATCCCCAGCTTGCGGATCTCCTCCAGCTTCAGCACGTGCCAGCCGAACTGGGTCCGCACCGGGTCGGAGACGTCGCCGGTCTTGAGGTTGAAGGCCACCCGCTCGAACTCCGGCACCATGGTGCCGCGCTTGAAGAAGCCCAGGTCGCCGCCATCGGAGGAGCTGCTCCCCTCGCTGCGCTTCTTCGCCAGCCCGGCGAAGTCCACCCCCGGCTGGCGTGCCTCCTCGGCGACCGCCGAGGCCTTGCGCCGGCCCTGCTCCACCTGGGCCTGGGAGGCGTTGCGGGGGACGGCGATCAGGATGTGCCGGACGTGGACCTCGTAGTCCTCGCCCTCGGCGCGGGTCATCCGGTCGTACTCCGTCTGCACGTCGGCCTCGGAGACCTTCACGTTCTTCCGGACCTTCTCGCTGATGAGCTTGTAGCGGCCGATCTGCTTGCGCATCTGCTCCCGGTACTCGGCCATGCTGAAGCCCTCACGGAGCACCGCCTGCTGGAGCTGGTCGTCGGTGAGGTTGTAGCTCTTCTTCACCTCGTCGACGGCCGCGTCGACCTCCTTGTCGCCGATGGTGACCTTGAGCTCCCGGAGCTCGTTGTCCACGAGCTTCTCGTCGATCATCGTGTCCAGCGTCTTCTTCAGGGCGGCGGCGCGCCTCTGCGCTCGGTCGGGCCCGGTGAACTCTTGGTCGACCCTGGCCAGCTCGGGGGCGGCGCGCTTCTCGACCTCGGAGAGGGTGACGACGTCGTTGTTCACCACCGCGGCCACCCGGTCGACCAGCTCGGCGCGGGCCAGCGGAGCACCCAGCATCAGGAGGCCGGTGAGCCCGGCCCGGAACGAACGCCTCATCGGGGAGTCTCCTGAGCCTGTCCTGCCGGCGCATGGGGGACCACCTGCGCCACCAGGGGATCGTTGATGCGGATGGTCGCCCTCGCGCGGAGCTGGTTGACGAACTCGGTCTGGGCTTGCTCCTGCTTGCCCCGCAGGAGCCGCCGCTCGACCTCGGCCCGGACGGCCGTGAGGTCCTTCTTCCGGGCGGGCCGGCGCTCGAGGACCTTGAAGACGTGGAACCCGTAGTCGGTGGTGACCACGTCGGAGATCTGCCCTGGCCCGAGCGAGAAAGCCACCTCGTCGAACTGGGGCGGCATCACCCCGCGCTGGAACCAGCCGAGGTCCCCCCCGTCCTTGGCGTCGGCGGAGAGGGAGCGCTCGCGGGCCAGGTCGGCGAACTTCGCCCCCTCGCGCAGCCGGGCGCGGATCTCCTTGGCCTGGTCGAGCTCCTTCACCACGATCTGCGCTGCGTGCACTTGCTCCGGCTCGTGGAGCAGCTCGGGATGGGCGTCCAGCTCGGTGCGGATCTCCTCCTCGGTGACCGCCACCCGGGGGTAGACCAGCTCGTGGAAGAGCCGCTCCTGGACCAGCTGGGCCCGGAGATCTGCCCGGAGCTCCTCCAGGGTCTGCTGGCGCTGGACGAGCAGCGCCTCGAACTCCTCCGGAGGCCAGTCGGCGCGCATGCGCTGGAGCCGGTGCTCCACGTCGGCCGGGGGAATCTCCAGGCCCCGCGTTGCCGCCTCCTGGACGAAGAGCAACCGGTCCACCCGCGTCTGGAGCACGGTCCGCCGGAGCGCGGCGAGCTGGTCCGGAGCTGGCGCGCTGTTTCCATCGGGCAGCTCGAGAGAACGGCCCAGCTCCCGCTCGAATTCCGCCCGGGTGAGGACCTGTCCATTGACCCAGGCCACCGGGGCGGCGCTCGGGTCCTCGGGGGGTCGGTGATGGCAGGCGGCGGCCAGCAGCAGCAACGCCGCCGCGCCGGACAGAGGGCCCCGGCTCATCTCGTCGGCGGGGGCACGGTCGGCGGAGGCCCCCCGCTCGGCGGATGGCCGGGCCCGCCAGGCATCGCGCCGGGCATTCCGCCCATCCCCGGATGCCCCATGCCAGGCATCGGTGGGGCCGGAGTGGAGATCTTCGCCAGGGCCGCCTCGTCGAGCGTGTAGTTCGACTCGGTCTTCAGCCGCTTCATCAGCTCGTCGCTGGCCGCGGTGCGCCGCTCGCTGAACAGGCGGTTTCGGATCTGCGCCTTCACCTCATCGAGCGGGACCGTGTGGGCCGGCAGGCGTGCCTTGAGACGAAGCAGGTGAAAGCCCTTCTCGGTCGTCACCACCGGCGAGATCTCCCCGGTGGCCTGGAGCCCCTTGGCAGCCTGGGCCACCTCGGAGCCGTAGCGGGCCTCGAGGTCGCCGAGGGGCATGGGCCGGAGGTCCCCTCCGAGCTGCTTGGTGAGCGCGTCGTCCGAGCTGGCCCTCACCAGTGCGGCGAAACCCTGCTCGTCGTCCGGCTTCAGCGCGCGGGCCTTGCCCCGGAGCTTCTCCGCCTCGGCAGCGCGGGCCTTGCGTCTGGCGGCGTCCTTGGCGTCGGCGGCGAGGAAGAGGTCCTGCACCTGGACCGTCTCCGGCCGCTGGTAGTCCGCCTGGTGGTTCTCGTACCAGGCCTTCACCTCGTCGTCGGTCGGCTGGCCGCTCTTCTCGAGCTGCTGCTGGAGGACCTTCTGGGCCAGCGTCTTCTTGAAGATCTCGATGACCTCGGGGTCGTTCTGCAGCCCCTGGCGGACGCCCTCCCGGGCGAGCAGCTCGACCCGGACCAGGCCCTCCACGTACTCCTTCCGGGCTGCGGCGCCCTGCAGGCGCATCCGGACCATTGGCGGGAGGCTGGACAGCTGGCGGTTCACGTCCTCCACGGTCACCGCCCCACCCTTGAACGTGGCGAGGGGCGTCCCCCCCTTGTTCCTGGGCGCGAGGTCGATGGTGACGCGGTCGGCGGAACCGCCCTTCTGACAGGCGAGGAGGGCGAGGACGGCGAGAGAGGACAGGAGGAAACGGGCCATGGGCGGCCCGGTGCCGTAGCATGGGCCCACCCGGGCTGACCAGCCTGCTCCGCCCCGCGATGCACGACTGGTACGTGTACATGCTCCGCTGCCGCGACGGCTCGCTGTACACCGGCGCCACCAACGACCTCGAGGCGCGCCTGGCCGTGCACCGGAGAGGGCGGGGCGCTGCGTACACCCGGAGCCGCCTGCCCGTGCGCCTGGTCTACGCCGAGCCCGCGGCGAACCGAAGCGCAGCCCTCAAGCGCGAGTGGGCGCTCAAACGGCTGACACGGCCGGAGAAGGTCGCGCTGCTCAGGCGGCGGCCGGGGGCGGCGCGGGGGCGGGCGGCTCGACCTTTCGCTTCCGCCCCCCCCCGAGCACCACCGCGAGCACGGCGAACACCACCGCGCCGGTGAGCGCCCCCCCGAGCTCGATGCTGATGGTGTGCGAGACGGTGCTGATGGCCAGTGGCTCGCACGCGCACTGCGACTGGATTCCGGATCCGGGCGTGTTGAACCAGGGCAGGAACGCACGGGAGATGACCGCGCCGACCCAGGTACCAAGGAAGGCACCGAACAGGGCCCAGAAGAGGACGCTGCGGACTGCACTCATGTATAGAGACCTCCCCGAGCAGGGGACCTTCGCACGATGATGGCCTGGACGGGTGCACTCTTCTCGATCGCCGCGGCGGCGCTCACCATCCCCATCCTCCGGCACGCCTTCGCCCGGAGCCTCGGGACCGGGCTGATGGTGCTGCTCATCCCGGCCTACGTGGCCTGGTTCGCGGTGGGGCAGTTCGAGCACCGGCGGAAGGCCTTCCTGGTGCCGGCCTGGTTCGCCTGCGTGGGAGTGGCGGCGGTGTGCCTGGGCGTCCACGCGACGCGGGTCAGCCTGGCCGAGCTGCTCGCTCCGGTGCGGTGAGCGACGTCGCCCGCTGGGCCTGCGCCCCCTCGCGCATCAGGCCAGAGATCATTCGCGGTGCGTCCCGATGTGCTGGCGAGAGGGCCCCAGTCCCCGGGGAATCTCATGCTGGGGCCCTGGCGTGTTCGCCGACCGTCAGAGAACACCGACCACTTCACGCCGCGCACGATCGGCCAGTTCAACGGGCCGAGGAGGCGCACGTGCTGCTCATCGAACCCACCGGTACGCCGAACACCGGGGACGCGGCCTCTGAGCTGGAGGGGGCCCTCGACCGGGCCCGGGCACGCGCTGCTTTCGAAGGAGGGCATCCGGCCCTGGGCGGGAACTTAGGACCGGCGTCACCGGCATCGTCGGGCCGTGACGGTGCCGGCCCCGGTCCGGACGGGGAAGGTTGCTGGGGTGGGGTGCGCATTCTGTTCGAGGTGCCGGGTTCCTCGTGAGGGTACCTCGCGAGGAGACACCCCTATCCGAAAGCGCGTGACCGGAGACCTCCGACGAGGCATGTCCCGCCCCCCTCCCGTGGTACCTCCCCATGACCGAACCGAGGGCGCGCCATGTCGGAGACGAGAGCACGTGGGCCGGCCACTGCAGACGGTCGGGTGATCGCGCGGAACATGCTGGTCGCCGCCGGAATGTGCCTCCTGCCAGCCTGCGGCGGGGACGGAGGAGGTGACCCGGTCCTCTCGATCCTCGCCCGAGGAGTTCAGTTCGTTCCCTCGACGACGCTCATCTCCGAACAGTACCGGCCGTCCGTCCGCGCCAGCGGCTCGGACGTCTTCTTCTCCGATGCGACGGATGCACCGCTGAAGTGGGTATCGATCCAGGGAGGGGCAATCAGCAGCGTCGGGAACGGGGCGATCGTCCAGCCCCTGGCCCGCTTTACCCTCTGGGGAGGCATGCTCCTCGTCGCCGACGGAGCGCTGATCAAGGCCGTTCCCTTCTCGGGTGGTCCAGTCACCACGCTGCTCGCCGCCGGAACCGAGGCGATCGACGACATCGCGACCGATGGAACCTCGGTGCTGGTCGGCTTCCTGGAGCCCAGTGGAGTGCGGGGCGTACGGCGTATCCCCCTCGACGGAGGGACTCCGGTCGACTTCGTCGCCCCCACCTATGCCAGTCACAGCAGCTGCCTGGTCCGTGTTGCCCAGGATCGGTCGTTCGTGTACTGGCTCTCCACCCCCTCGATGCAGGACACCTGGCTCGACGACTGCGCCATCTGGCGCGCGCCCATCCAGGGTGGGCCTGCGACGTTGCTGCGCGAGGGTCCCATCCTCGACTTCGCGCTCTCGGGGGAGGAGCTCTTCTTCCTCGAGCTGTCCCGCAGCCCCACTGGCTCGGGCCAGCTGAAGCGGATCTCGATCGATGGCGGGTCGGTGACCGAGCTGTCCGCCGGAGGGCTCCGGGTCGCGGTCGACGCCGCCGCGGTCTTCGTCGGCAGTGGTGCCACGCTCACCATTGCCTCTCGCTCGGGCGCGCCAGCCACGAGCCTCTCCGCCTCGATCATCGGCGCGGCCGTCCCCTCGAACGCCTACAGCGACCTGTCCGTCGCGCCAGGAGCGGCCTATCTCGCGGACCCCGCGACCGGGACGGTCATCTGCGTGGCCCCGGTCCCCTGAGCAAGGGCGCCGGCCTGCCGAGCCCTAGACGCCCCGCGCATCCGGCGCCCAGAGCACCTTGTGCTGCTGGAGCTGGAACCGCACCGGCAGCCGGTCGGCGACGATCCACTCGGCGAGCGTCGTCGGCGAGAGCTCGCCGTGCACCGTCGAAAAGAGGAGCCCCGCGGGGCCGTGGTCGAGCCGGCGCTCGGCGATGCGCACCCTCGCCCAGTCGTAGTCCTCGCGCGAGGCCAGCACGAACTTCAGCTCGTCGCGCTCGGTGAGGCTCTCCAGGCAACGCCAGTCGTTCCGGTCCGCCTCGCCCGAGCCGGGGCACTTCACGTCGACGATCTTGTGCACCGCCGGGGGCACCAGCCGGACGTCGACCGCCCCGGACGTCTCGAGTAGCACCACCAGCCCCGCCTCGAGCAGGGCCTCCATCAGTGGGTACACCCCCGGCTGGAGCAGCGGCTCGCCCCCGGTCACCTCCACCCGCGGAGCGCCCAGCGCCCGGACCCGCTCCACCACCTCTGCGACCGGCATCCGCGTCCCGCCACGGAAGGCGAACTCGGAGTCGCACCACCGGCACCGGAGGTGACATCCGGTCAGCCGCACGAAGCCACAGAGCAGGCCCTGGTGAGACGACTCCCCCTGCAGCGAGAGGTAGATCTCGCTCACCACGACGGAGTCGGCCCCCGGGACGCGCCGGGGCTCGATGTGCGGACGTGCAGCCAGCATCGGCAGCGCCTGCTGTAACACGCCCCCCGCGGCGGTGGCGGCGGCCCGGCGAGCCGGCGTAGCGTGCCGCGCCGCATGGACTGGGTCGCCGGAGGCGCGGGACGGCTGAGGGTGGAGACGCAGGGCAGCGGGCCCGGCACGCCCGTCCTCCTGGTGCACGGGGGCGGTGCCGACCGGAGTCACTGGCACGCCGTCGCCCCGCTCCTCGCCACCGACCGGACCGTGGTCTCTTTCGATCAGCGCGGCTACGGAGAGTCGGACGCCCCGGTGGACGGACGCCGCGACCTCGCCGCGATGGCCGAGGACGTGCTCGCCGTCGCCACCGCTGCCCGCCTCGATCGCCCGGTCCTCGTCGGCCACAGCTACGGCGGCGCGGTGGTGGGCGAGACGGTGGCCCGCTTCCCGGACCGCTTCTCCGGTGCCGTGTTCCTCGACGCCGCGGGGAGCGTCGCCTCCGTTCCTCCGGCCGAGCTCGCCGAGTGGCGCGCCTCGGTCGCCCCCGAGCGCTTCCGGGGAACCGCCCGTGCCTGGTTCGAGCAGATCCTCCACGACGCGCGGCCCGAGACTCGCCAGCACGTCCTCTCCACGCTCGGGCTCACCGCCCGCGAGACCTACGTCGGCTCGATGGAGTCGCTGCTCTCGTACGACCCGACCGTCGTCCGGCGGTTTCCCGGGCCCAAGCTGCTGGTCACCGTGCGCGGCTTCGACGGTCCCATGGCGATGCGGGCCGCCGTTCCCGAGCTGCCCAACGTCTTCGTCGAGGACACCAGCCACTGGCCCCAGCTGGACCAGCCGTCCCAGGTGGTGGAGATCCTCCGGGGCTTCCTGGCCCAGGTCGACCGCCGCAGCGCCGCCGGCTGAGCCGCTACTGCTTCAGCTTGTAGCCGCTCGCGAGCAGCATGTACGTCACCGCGGTGGACGCGATGGCGAGCAAGGTGAGCATGAGCGCGCCGATGCCCGGAGGGAGAGCGGCCGTTCCGAGCATCCCGTACCGCAGCCCCTCGACCATGTAGACCATCGGGTTGAAGTGGCTGATGGTGCGCCACGGCTCGGGCAACCGGCTGATGCTGTAGAAGACGCCGCCGAGGAACGTCAGCGGCAGCATCACGAAGGTCGGGAAGAAGTTGATCTGCTCGAACTTCTCGGCCCACACCGCCGCGACCAGCCCCAGCACCGAGAAGACGTATGCCGTCCCCACCAGGAAGCCGAGGGTCACCAGCGGGTGCGCCAGCTGGAGCCCGGAGAACACCAGCGCCACCCCCCAGGTGAGCAACCCCACCACGAGCCCTCGCACCATCCCGCCCCCGACGAAGCCGAGCAGGATCTCGGCGGGACCGAGCGGCGCCACCAGGAGATCCACGATGGTCCCCTGGATCTTCATGATGAACAGCGAGCTGCTGGTGTTGAGGAAGGCGTTGTTCGCCAGGCCGAGGAACACCAGCCCCGGGACGATGAACGGGAGGTACCGCTGGCCGGTCGCTTCCTCCATTCGCCCCCCCAGGCTCACCCCGAACACCACGAAGTACAGCGTGGTGGAGATGAGGGGGCTGAGCACCGTCTGCCCCGGAACCCGGAGGAAGCGGCGCACCTCCTTCACGAACAGCGTCCGCAGGCCCGAGACGTTCACGCCGCACCCCCGCCGCCGCGGAGGATCTCGATCAGCACGTCCTCGAGGCGACTCGCCCGGGTGTCCACCTCGGCCACCGGAAAGCCGCCCCGGTAGAGCTGCTGCAGCACCTCGCCCGCGCTTGGACGGCCGTTGCGCTCGGTCACCACCAGCGAGCGCCGGTCCTGGGCCAGCTCGGCCTTGCCGTCGAGCTCTGGGGGCAGCGGGCCCACCGGCGCGGAGAAGGTGATGCGCACCCGCTTCTCGCCCATCCTCCGGAGCAGCGCGACCTTGTCCTCCACCAGGAGCAGCCGCCCCGAGTCGATGACCCCCACCCGGTCGGCGAGCTCCTCGGCCTCCTCCAGGTAGTGGGTGGTGAGGATGACCGTCGTCCCCTCGCTCCGCAGCCTCCGCACGTAGGTCCAGAGATCGCGCCGGAGCTCCACATCCACCCCGGCCGTCGGCTCGTCGAGGAACACCAGCTTCGGCCGGTGGACCAGCGCCTTGGCGATGAGCAGCCGGCGCTTCATGCCCCCGGACAGGGTGCGGGTCTGGGCATTCGCCTTCTCGCCCAGGCTGAGCGCCTCGAGCACCTCGCGGATGCGCGCCTCGTCCGGTGGACGCGCGTAGTAGCCGAGCTGGATGCGCAGCGACTCGGTCACCGTGAAGAACGGATCGAAGTTCACCTCCTGCGGCACCAGCCCCACGTCGTACCGCGGGCGGAGCGGGTCCAGGTCCAGGTCCACCCCGAAGACCCGGATCGTTCCGCTGGTCTTCTTCACCAGCCCGCACACCGCGCCGATGAGCGTCGTCTTGCCCGCGCCGTTCGGGCCGAGCAGGGCGAAGATCTCCCCCGTGCCGATGGTGAGCGACACCCCCGCCAGGGCGGTGACGTCGCGGTAGCGCTTGACGAGCTGCTCGACTTCGAGGACTGGCGGGGCACTCACGGGTGCGCGCGGCATAGCAAAGGCGCGCGCCTCTCCGCTCGCTTCCCGGCGCGGGTGTCGCAGGGAATAGCTGACTGCGGCCGCCCTGACCTAGTCCTCGGCCTCGATGCCGCTGCCCTTGCCGGCGAGCGTGGCCCAGGCCTCCACGTCCGACAGCGGCACGTCTCCCCCCAGCGCCTCGACGTAGGCGACCTGCTGGTCCGGATAGACGCAGACCTCGTGTGGAACGCGGTCTCCGAACGCCCAGACCTCGAGCACGCCCTGCCCGGTGTTCTCCAGCGTGTGCGCCTCGGGATCGCCCGCGTGGTAGCTGACGAAGTCGCCCGAGCGCACGGCCACCCGCTCCTCGCCGTGCACCAGGGTGCCCTCGCCCCGCACCACCACCAGGAGCTCCTCCTGGAACAGGTGGCGGTGCCGGCGTGAGGCCCGCGCGCCGGGGGGGATGCGCTGGATGCGCAGCCCCACGTTCCGGGTGCCCACTGCACGCCCCACGTCGCGGACCTCGCCCCCGACCCCGGGCGCAATCGCGTAGGGCAGCCATTCCAGTTCGGACAAATTGAGCTTGCGCACAGGACCCGACATGAAGGCCGGCCAGGCGCCGGGACTCCGGAACATCGCGCAACCCCCTGACACCTGGGGGACACGAAGTGGGTTTGCATCCTGATGGTCAATGCGTTAACCATCAAGGCGTGAAGTCACCCAGTTGCCCCAAGTTCGAGAAGATCGAGCAGCTCTCCAGGGCGATCCCCGGCCTGGACCGCGACGCGATCTCCGCCTGCGTCCCTCTCTTGTACTTCCACCGGGAGCTGGATGGAGCCCTCGAGCAGCACTACCAGGCGTACGGCCTCTCCCGTGGCCGCTGGTACGTGCTCGTTGGCCTGTACAAGGCGGGCGAGGAGGGTCTGACCCCCGCCGAGCTCGCCGACCAGACTGGCGTCACCCGCGCGGCGATGACCGGGCTCATCGACAGCCTGGTCGAGTCCGGCCACGTCGCGCGAGACGCGGGTGGGGACGACCGGCGCACCTACCGCGTCCAGCTCACCCCGCGGGGCACCGACTTCATCGCCTCGCTGCTGCCGGACCACCTCCGGCGGATGCAGGGCCTCATCCAGGCGCTCACCCCGGCCGAACGCGAGACCTTCGTCGGGCTGGTCGAGAAGCTCCGGGGCCGGGTGAACGTGTTCCGGCACGACTGAGCCGACCCCATCTGGAATCACCTCGATCAGGAGCCCATCGCATGTCCGCCACCACCGCCGCCCTCCGCGAGCACGCCCCGCGCGAACTCCCCGCCGCCGCGCCGGAGGCTCCCGCCGCCGCGCCCGCCAGGCCCGGCTTCCGTCAGCGCCGGTCCACCCAGGTCTTCGCCGGCCTCCTCGCGCTGGCCGTCGTCGGCGCGCTCGGCGCCTGGGTGTTCGGCCGGGGCAAGGAGAGCACCGACGACGCGCAGGTCGAGGGCCGCGTGGTGAGCGTCAGTCCGCGCGTCTCCGGCCAGGTGGCGAAGGTGCTGATCATCGACAACCAGTCGGTGAAGCAGGGCGATCTGCTGGTGCAGATCGACACCAAGGACCTCGACGCGAAGCTGGCCTCGGCGCGCGCCGACCTCGAGTCCGCCCGCGCCGGGCTCGCCTCGGCCCAGGTGAACCTCAGGCTCACCCAGGTGAACGCCGACGCCTCGCTGCGCCAGGCCCGGGGCGGGCTCACCCAGGCCACCTCCAGCGTGCAGGCCACCCGGAGCGCGCTGGCCCAGGCCCGCGCCGAGGTGCAGGCCGCCGAGGCCGCCGATCGCCTGGCCCAGTCGGACTGGGCGCGCGCCCAGGACCTCGCCAGGGCAGACGCCATCGCCCGGGCCGACCTCGACGCCCGCCGCGCCCGCTCCGAGCAGGCCTCTGCCTCGCTCGAGCAGGCGCGCGCCAAGCTGGCCAGCACCGAGGCCAACCTTGCCTCCTCGGGCGGCGGCGTGGCCACCGCCCAGGGCCGCCTCGCCGCGGCGGAGACCGCGCCCGACCAGGTGAAGGCCGCCGAGGTCGCGGTGCAGGCCGCGCAGGCCCGCGTCGACCAGGCCCAGGCGGCGTACGACCTCGCCGCGCTGAACCGGAGCTACGCCGAGGTCCGCGCCCCGGTGGACGGCGTGGTCAGCCGCCGCACCGTCGAGCAGGGCCAGCTCGTCTCGCCCGACCGGCCGATGCTGGCGCTGGTCCCTCTCCAGGACGTCTGGGTGGTGGCCAACTTCAAGGAGGACCAGATCGGCGAGATGCGCCCCGGCCAGAAGGTCACCGTGCGCGTCGACACCTATGGCCGGCGTGATTTCCAGGGCCACGTGGAGAGCCTGGCCGGCGCCTCGGGCGCCCGGTTTGCGCTGCTCCCGCCCGACAACGCCAGCGGCAACTTCGTGAAGGTGGTCCAGCGCGTCCCGGTGCTGGTCAGGCTCGACCAGGCGCCCGGGGTTCCGCTGCGGCCCGGAATGAGTGCGGTGGTCACCGTCCGGACCAACTAGGGGGCACTGCCGTGGCCGAGCAGACTCCCGTCCAGGGCAGCAAGCTCCTGATCACCATCGCCGCGATGCTCGGCGCGCTGATGTCGGTCATCGACATCAGCATCGTCAACGTCGCGCTGAGCGACATCCGGGCGAGCTTCGGCACCCCGCTCGACCAGATCGCCTGGGTGTCCACCGGCTACGCCATGGCCAACGTGACCATCATCCCGCTCTCGGGGTGGCTGCAGCGGCGCTTCGGGTTCCGGAACTACTTCTCCGGGTCGCTCCTGATGTTCACCGCGGCCTCGGCCCTGTGCGCCCTGGCCTGGAACCTCCCGTCGCTGGTGGTGTTCCGCATCCTGCAGGGCATCGGAGGGGGGGCGATCATCCCCACCTCGCAGAACATCCTCTTCGGCCGCTACCCGCAGAAGGAGCACGGGATGGCGGGCGCGCTGTTCGCCCTCGGCGCAATCACCGGTCCGTTGCTCGGCCCGACCCTGGGTGGAAAGCTCATCGACGTCGCCAGCTGGCACTGGATCTTCCTGATCAACGTTCCGGTGGGTCTGCTCGCCGCGTGGGTGGCGTTCATCTCCATCAAGGAGCCGACCTTCCAGCCCACGCGCGAGCCCATCGACGGGCGCGGCATCGGGCTCCTGGCGGTGGGCATGGTCTCCCTCCAGTACGTGCTCGAGGAGGGCAACCGCGACGGCTGGTTCGAGGACGCGCGCATCGTGGTGCTCGCCTGCGCGGCGGCGATCTGCCTGGTGACCTTCGTGGTCCACGAGCTGGAGATCGAGCACCCGGTGGTGGACTTCCGGGTCTTCAGGAACGTGAGCTACACCGCGGCCACCGCGCTGAACTTCCTCCTCGGCACCGCGCTCTTCGCCGGCTCGTTCCTCTACTCGCTCTTCTGCGGGACCATCCTCCACTACGGGGCGATGGAGATCGGGCTGCTCTTCCTCCGCGGGAGCTGGATCCAGCTGCTGATCATGCCGCTGGTCGGCCGGATGATCGGCAAGGTGGACAGCCGGGCGCTGATCGCCTTCGGGGTGCTGGGGTGCGTGGTCTCGCTCTGGCTCAACGGGCACCTCACCCAGCTGGGCGACACCCACGCGCTCACCATGCCCATCTTCGTGCGCTCGCTGGGTCTCGGCTTCTGCTTCGTCCCTCTGTCCGTGGTGGCGCTGTCGGGGCTGAGCCCTCGCCAGCGCGGCAGCGCGGCCGGTCTCTTCAACCTGACCCGCGAGCTGGGCGGCTCGATCGGCACCGCGTGGATGAGCACCATGCTCACCAACAACGCGCACCAGTTCCGGAGCGACCTCGCCCGCTACGCCGACCCTTACAACCCCCTCTTCCAGGAGCAGCTGCGGCAGGCCCAGGGCGCGGTGGCGCGTCTCCCCGACCCCGTCCAGAGCGGCTACGCGCTCCTGGCCTCGCGGCTCGACTCGCAGGCGCTCATCCGCGCCTTCAACAGCGGGTTCCTGGTGCTGGCCGGGGTGTTTGCTCTCTCGTTCCTGCTGGTCTTCCTGCTCCGGAAGCCGAAGGGGAACCCGGCCGAGGCCGCAGCCGCGGCCCACTGAGGCTCACGCCGGCTTCCACTGCTCGAGGTCGTGCTCCTTGAGCTTGTAGTAGAGCGAGCGCCGCGAGATCTCCAACAGACGCGCGGCGAGCGCGCGGTTCCCGCTGGCCTTCTGGAGCGTGTCGAGGATGAAGTCCCGCTCGGCGGCCTTCATGCGCGGAGCAAGCGCGCTCCCCAGCGCGGCGTACCGCGCATCGAGCTTCTCGTTGTCGGGAGGACCATCGAGCGATTCCCGGACCTCTTCCAGGGTGATGGTTTCCTCCCGGGCCATCACCGACAGCCGCTCCACCGCGTTCTCCAGCTGTCGGATGTTCCCTGGCCAGTGGAACTCGAGCAGTGCCCGCATCGCCTCGCGGGAGAAGCGCAGGTCACTCCGCCCGTTCTCCGGTCCGAACCGCTCGAGAAACTGCACCGCCAGCTGCTCGATCTCGCTCCGTCGCTCGCGGAGCGGAGGGATCCAGACCCGGATCACGTTCAGCCGGAAGTAGAGGTCCTCCCGAAACGCGCCGTCCTTCACCATCTTCTCCAGATTCCGGTTGGTCGCGGCCACCACGCGAACGTCGGCGGTGAGCTCCCTGTCCCCGCCGAGCCGCACGTACGTGTGCGGCTTGGCGGTCAGCTGCAGGAGCTTGACCTGAAGATGGAGTGGCACATCGCCGATCTCGTCCAGGAACAGTGTCCCGCCCTCGGCCCAGGCTACCCGCCCCTCCTTCCGCTTCGGCCCCGCCCCGGTGAAGGTGTTGGGCTCGTGCCCGAAGAGCTCCGACTCGAGGAGCTGGTCGGGGATACCCGAGCACTGCACCGTGACGAAGGGGCCCGACCGCCGCTGGCTGAGGTCGTGGAGCATCCGCGCGGCCACGTTCTTCCCCGTGCCGTTCTCCCCGCGGAAGAGCACGGTGGTCGTTCCCCCGGCCGCCCGGCGCACGTCCTCGAGCGCCCGCTCCATCGTGGGAAGCCGCTCCAGCGCAGCCCGGGTCTGGGCACTCCGTGGCCGTACATCCCGGTGCTCGGGCGGAGAGGCGTTGATCGCCCGCTTGAGCGAGGCCACCAGCTCCTCGAGGTTCCAGGGCTTCTCGACGAAGTCTGCGGCGCCAAGGCGCATCGCCTCGACGGCGAGCGGGATGCTGGCGTGCGCGGTGAGCATCACCACCGGCGTCCCCGGCAGGTCGTGCTGGATCCGTTGCAGCAGCTCGATCCCGTCCATCCCCGGCATCCGGAGATCGGCGATGACCACGTCCGCGAACCCGTCGGCGAGGTGGGCCAGCGCCTTCTCCCCGGAGAGCACGTACGCGGCCTCGAAGCGCTTCGGGTCGAGCTCGTCCGGCCGCGGGTCCCACTGCTCCAGGTTTGCCGAGAGCGTCTCGGCGACCGCAGCGTCGTCGTCGACGATCAAGACGCTGTGCGGAGTCGAGTCCATCGCTTCACCTCGGCGGTGCGGCCAGGGCGACGGTGACCGTCGTCCCCTTCCCCGGTTGGCTCTCGATCCTCAGCTCGCCGCCATGCGTCTCGGCGACCCGCCGTGCAAAGGCGAGGCCCAGCCCGCTCCCGCCCGGCTTGGTGGTGTAGAACTCCTTCAGCCGCTCCCGGGTGCGGGCGTCGATGCCCACCCCGTCATCCTCGACCGAGAGGTAGACGTGGCTCCGGTCCCGCCAGCCGGTCCTGACCATGACGTTCCCCCCCTCCGGCAACGCTTCCGAGGCGTTCCGGAGCAGGTTTTCCAGGGTTTCCCTCAATAGCCCCGGATCCCCGGAGAGCAGCGGCAGCGAGCCGTCGAGCTCCGAGTGGATGCGGACTCTCTCGCCGTCGATGTAGGACTGCAAGGCGAGGACTCCGCTGACCAGCGCATTCAGGTTGACCGGTTCGGTGATCGGCTGGGCCTGACCGAGCTTCCGGTAGTCGCCGATGACGTTCTCCAGCCGGTCCACCTGCGCGAGCAGGAGCCGGATGAAGCGCTCCTGCTCCTCGAGGCTCCGCCCACGGTGAAGCTCCACCTCGAGGTACTGGGTCGCGCCCTTCAGCGCGGCGATGGGGTTCTTGAGGTTGTGGGCCAGCTGCTGCGAGAAGCGCCCCAGCAGCACCAGCTGCTCCAGCCGCTCGCGGGCCTGCGTGCGCTGGGCGTGGACGCCGAGCCCGATGACCAGGGCGACGAGCGCGAGCACCGTCACCATCAGCAGGATCACCGCCGGGCCGTTGGAGCGCTTGGCCATGAACAGCCAGGCCGTCACGCCGGTGGTCGCCGCCAGCACGGCGACGGGGATGAGCTTCCGGGGGATCGAGATCTCCGGCAGCCCAGGCTGGAGCACGACCACCGACAGGACGAGGGTGAAAAGGATGAAGCCAAACAGTCCCAGCCCGGGTCCGGGGGCGAACTCGGACACCCCGAGGGCGATGAGCACGCCCACCGCCACCAGCACGCCGCGTGCCTGTGACTTCTCTCCCCGGCCGGCGGTCCGCGCGTGCCGGATGAGCAGCCAGAGACCGATGCTCGCCGTCACCACCAGGTGAGCGAAGTTGATCGGGTACCAGGCGCCTTCGGTGAAGCGCCGACCCCAGGCGGCGAGGGGCCCGAGCTCGTCGACCAGCGCCAGCAGCGCGGGCGCGCCGGTGAGGAGCCCCACCGCCCAGCTGGTCGCCAGCAGCCAGCGCAACTGATGCCGTCGTCCGACGAACACCAGCGCGAACCCGAACGCGAGCGGCATGCTCAGAGGCGACAGCGCATGGTCGAGCAGGTGCCACACCACCTGCGTCTCTCCCGAGGCGTGCCAGGCGTCGTCCGCGAAGTTCCACGCGGTGAGGTTCAGCACCAGGACGGCGAGCGGCGCGGCGAGAGGGCTCTGCCGCCCTCGCCAGATGACCAGCAGGACCAGCGACAGGCCGAAGACGCAGGCGATGATGACCGGCCAGTCGCGAAGCGTCATGAGGTGCAAGCCCGGGGGGAGTGGGCGTTCGCTTTGGCCGGGAGCACGCCGCGTGCCGTCCGGGCAAATCGAGGAATCCCGCTCGTACGCCGCGCCGCGCAGCGTGAGGCACAGTGCACAGCGTGCAATCCGCTGCACAGGGCCCTGGCCGGACAACGGGATCGGGTGGACGCGGGTATGGAAGGTGCACCCGGGCTGCGGCCATGCGTGTCTCGCTCGCGGCCGTGCTCGTCCTGAGTCTCGGCGCGGCCTCCGCGCGTGCCGGCGAGCCGCCGCCGGACCTCGGGTTCAAGGTGGGGGCGGTCCCGATTTTGGACTACGGCTCGGACGAGGGCTGGGGGTTCGGCGCGCACTTCAAGCTCACCGAGTTCGGCGACGGCACGCGGAAGCCGTTCATCTACAGCCTCGAGGGGAACGTCTTCGCGACCACCGGCGGCATCCAGACACACTGGCTCGCGCTCGACCTTCCCCAGATCGGCGGCTCGCCGTACCGGGTCACCCTCCGGGCGGGATACGAACGGGCCAAGTTCCAGCCGTACAGCGGGCTCGGCAACGGGAGCACGAAGGACGAGAACGCCGATCGCTGCGACGACGACGCGCTGACGCAGCAGCTACCGGCACCCCCCAACGTCTGCCCCTCGGCCCCGCCGGACGGCGCGCCCAATCCGCAGTTTCGGGGCAAGCGCTTCTACCAGTACGACGTGGAGACCTTCCCCAGCGTCCAGCTCACCGTCATCCGTCCCGTCGGTGGACCGTGGAGCATGCTCCTCGGCTACCAGTTCCTTCTGGTCGGGTTTCAGCCGCTCTACCGGCCCGACGACCTGGGCCAGGACACCGGGTCGCAGCTCGATGCGGACGCGCAGCGCGGCCTGCTGGTCGGGTGGAATGGCCAGCCGTTTCCGGGCGAGCCCTACCACCGCTTCAAGCAGCGCTACGCGGCGCTGACCGGCGGCGTGCGCTACGACACCCGGGACAACGAGTTCGCACCCACCCGGGGGATGTTCCACGAGCTGTCGGTGCGAGGAGCGGCGCACGCGCTCGGCGGCGAGTCGAACCTCTTCGGCGCCAACCTCACCCTGCGCCTCTACCAGCGGCCCATCCCCGAGTACTGGCGTCTGGTCCTTGCGCTGCGGCTCCTCGCGGACGTGGCCACGGATGGCTTGCCCTTCTACCTGCTGCCTGCCACCGGTGGAATCAGCGAGGCTGGGCAGCTCAACGGCCCGGACGCGCTGGGGGGGCGTGCGTCGATCCGTGGCCTCTCGCTCGATCGGTACCAGGGCAACGTGAAGCTGCTCGGCAATGCGGAGCTCCGCTGGCGATTCCTCACCCTCGGCGAGTTCGAGATCGGCACCGTCGCGGGCGTCGACGTGGGCCGCGTCTGGGCGCGGCTCGGCCAGTCCGACGTCGGGCCTCTTCACGTCGGGAGCTCGGTCGGGTTCCGGCTGGCGTGGAGCCACCACCTGGTGTTGCGCGCCGACGTGGGCCTCACGCCCGAGCAGACGTTCTTCCTCGACTTCGGCGAGATGTTCTGAGCCCCGGCGTGGCGGCCGGTGCGCAGGTGTGCAAGGCGATGCACGGGCTCGTCTCGATCACGGCCGGGCCAGTCGACGGGCGAATCGCTGGACCGTCGATTGCTATGCACCGGCCGCGACACGACACCGGAGGGGTCCTGCGCATGCGCCATCACTCACCGTTCATTCCCTTCGCCCCCTACCCGCTTGACGGAGGCGCGGGCATCACCTTTGCGCTGCGTGGCGTCCGCTTCGACGGGGTGACGACGTTCGGCGCGGACCGGGCGCAGGTGGTCACGCCCTGTCCCTGAGACAGGCCGATGGGGGGAGAGCAGGGCTCCGGGTGCGAGGGGCATCGCGCAGGCGGGGGGAACACCCCTCGCACCCGGAGGTAGTCCCCGCGGCGGCCTCTACAGCTTGAAGGGGTCGGGGTGCTTCTGCTTCCGGGGGATCTTCGCCGAAGAAGGCGTGGTCGTCCGGGGCAATCGCGGAAGCGCGACGTGGACCTCGCGCTCGGCCTGGGGCACCACCTCGACCTCCACGCCTCGACGTCCGGCGTGCTCGAGCCGCAGCCGACTCGGTGCGCTGGAGCGATCGAGCACGACGCTCAGCGGGGTGATCCCCAGCGCACGCCCCGACGGAAGCTCGACCACCCGTGCGCCCGGTGGATCCGACACCACCGTGACCTGGACCTCGGGCGCTGGCCCGGGCGCGACCGGTGCGGGCTCCGGCGAGCGCGCCGCGTCGGGGGCGCCGACGATGGTCCTGGTGACCACCGGCAGCGGTGCGGGCGCCCGGCGCGCCGAGCGGACCGTCGCCACCCCCGTCCCGAGCGCCACCACCGCCAGCGCACCGGCAGCCACACTCCAGCGCGGCGGACCACGGCGCACCGGCCCCTGCGCCGCGACCTCGAGCGCCCGGGCCAGCTCGCGCAGCGACGGGTACCGGTCGTCCGGGTTCTTCGCCAGGCACCGCTTCACCACCGCCCCGACCGCGCCGGGGATGCGGTCGCCGCTCCTTGTGTGGAGGGGCAGCGGCGGCGGAGGCGACGACAGCACCTGGGCCACCAGCTGCCCGAACGCCGGCGCCTGGAACGGCGGGTGTCCGGCCAGCAGCTCGTAGAGGACCACGCCCACCGAGTAGAGATCGGTCCGGGCGTCCGCGCTTCCTCCCGTCGCCTGCTCCGGAGCCATGTACGCCGGAGTCCCGACGATGGTTCCCTCGACGGTGGTGGTCAGCGGCACGTCGCCCAGCGGTGCGACCAGCTTCGCCACCCCGAAGTCGAGCACCTTCACGAAGTCGCGCCCGTCCCGCTCGAGCACGAAGAGGTTGTCCGGCTTCACGTCGCGGTGGATGACGCCCACGTCGTGCGCGGCCTGGAGCGCGTCGCAGACCTGCCGGACGATGCCCACCGCTCGAGCCACCCCCGGCAGCTCCCTGGCCAGGAGATCCGTGAGGCTCTGGCCCTCGAGCATCTCCATCACGCAGTACACCCGGGACCGGCCGGCCACCGCCGTCTCCTCGACGAAGTCGAGGATCTCCACGATGTGCGCGTGGTTGATCTGGTTCACCGCTCGCGCCTCGTGGAAGAAGCGCTGGATGAGGTGGGTGTTCTTCGCGTGCTCGGCCCGGAGCACCTTCACCGCCGCCGGCCGCCCGAGGCTCACGTGGCGGGCCTGGAACACCCGGCCCATCGCTCCCTCGCCCAGCATCCGCTCGAGCCGGTACTGGCCGAGCACGTCGCCCGGCTTCTCGCGCTCGGACTCCTCCACCAAGAGCAGCGGGGGCTGCTCGCCACCCTCCTTGGTGGGCAGGAGCTGGGTCCGCGGCTGGGCCTCCAGCAGCGCCCGCGCCAGCTCGCCCGGGGTGGTGAACCCACCCGCGGCCGCCTCGAGGACGCACCCGCTGTGGACGCCCTCCAGCCAGCCGAGATGCTCGGGGCAGGCCTCGCGCATCAGCCGTCCGAGCGCCACCACGTCACCGCGGGGATCGAAGGAGGTGCCGGCGTCCCCCAGCCCTGGGCCGATCAGCTTCGGGGCGAAGCGGGCCAGCCCGCCGACCAGGAACACCTGGGAGGAGGGAAGCACCTGGACCACGATGCCCCGTCCCCGCAGCTCCTCCAGCACGCTGCACAGCGGGAGGAGCAACAGCGCGAGTTCGTCGGGGCTCAGCGGGCCTGACCGCCGGAGGTGAGCGCCGAGGTCCTCGCCGTCGAGGTACTCGCTGACCACGTACGGCCGTCCGTCGTCGAGGCACCCCGCCTGGAGCTGCCGGGCCAGATGCGGGTGGTCGAGCCGGCCCAAGGCGTCGGCCCGCTCCCGGAACGCCCCCCGGGCGTCCTCGTCACCCCAGCGGCTCCCGTGGAAGACCCGGACCATGGCGCGACCTCCGCTGGTGCGGGCGCGGGCACGCCAGGCCGTCCCGGACGGCCCATCGTCGAGCTTCGTGAGAAGCTGGTACCCGAAGTCGCTGGTCATCCCGTCGCCGCGCCTGCTTGCCTGACTGTTGCGCATCGCCCAGGTCGCCGCCGAGCCGGTCTAGGTCGGATGTGGCCTTCGACACCACCCCTCTGTGCACCCGGACGGCAACCGGTCTCCCGGGTGACCGCCCGTCTGGCTGCTTTCGTACAGCTGGGTCCGGCACGACATCGGCGCTTGCCCGGCGCGGCCCGCGCTGTACTGTCGCGCGTTCACGATGGCCGAGAACTTCATCTTCACCATGCAGGACCTCCGGAAGGTCCGGGGCGGCAAGGACATCCTGAAGGGCATCTATCTGTCCTTCTTCCCGGGGGCGAAGATCGGCGTCATCGGCCCCAACGGCGCCGGGAAGTCCACGCTCCTGCGCATCATGGCGGGGCAGGACAGCGAGTTCTTCGGCACCGCCCGGCCCGACCCCAGCATCCGTGTGGGGTACCTCCCGCAGGAGCCGCAGCTCGACTCGTCGCTGGACGTGAAGGGCAATGTGGAGCTGGGGGTGAAGCCGCTCCGCGACGTGCTCGACCGGTTCAACGAGGTCTCGAACCAGCTGGGCGAGCCCATGGACGACGCCCAGATGGAGAAGCTCCTCGCGGAGCAGGCGAAGCTCCAGGACGCGATCGATGCGCAGAATGGGTGGGAGCTCGACCGCACGCTCGAGGTGGCCATGGACGCGCTGCGTCTCCCGCCCCCCGACGCCCCGCTGGCGCAGCTCTCGGGCGGCGAGAAGCGCCGGGTCGCGCTGTGCCGGATTCTCCTCGAGCGGCCGGATCTGCTCCTGCTCGACGAGCCCACGAACCATCTGGACGCCGAGAGCGTGGCTTGGCTCGAGCGGGCCCTCCAGGAATACCCCGGGACGGTGGTGAGCATCACCCACGACCGGTACTTTCTCGACAACGTCGCCGGCTGGATCCTCGAGCTGGACCGCGGCGAGGGCGTTCCCTGGAAGGGGAACTACTCCAGCTGGCTCGAGCAGAAGCAGAAGCGGCTGGAGATGGAGGAGAAGCAGGAGTCGGCGCGGCAGAAGCAGCTCAAGCGGGAGCTCGAGTGGGTGCGGTCGAGCCCACGCGCCCGCCAGGCGAAGAGCAAGGCGCGCGTCGCGGCGTACGAGCAGCTGGTCGCGGCGGCGCCCGAGAAGCGCGACACCTCGGGCGAGATTACCATCCCCAACGGACCGAAGCTCTCCGGCCTGGTGGTCGAGGCGCGGGGCCTCCGGAAGGCCTACGGAGACCGGCTGCTCATCGACGACCTGAACTTCAAGCTCCCGCCCGGCGGCATCGTGGGTGTCATCGGTCCCAACGGCGCGGGCAAGACCACGCTCTTCCGGATGATCACCGGCCAGGAGAAACCCGATGCAGGCGAGCTCCGCATCGGCGAGAACGTCAAGCTGGCCTACGTGGACCAGAGCCGCGATGCGCTCGCCGGCGAGAAGTCCGTGTTCCAGGAGGTGTCCGGCGGGCTGGATCAGCTCGACCTCGGCGGGCGGGTCGTCCCCTCGCGCGCCTATCTCGCCGGGTTCAACTTCAAGGGCGCCGACCAGCAGAAGCGGGTGAAGGACCTGTCCGGCGGCGAGCGCAACCGGGTGCACCTGGCCAAGATGCTGAAGAGCGGCGGCAACCTCCTGCTGCTCGACGAGCCGACCAACGACCTGGACGTGGAGACCCTGCGCTCGCTCGAGGAGGCGCTGCTCGCCTTCGCCGGCTGCGCGGTGGTCATCAGCCACGACCGGTGGTTCCTCGACCGGATCGCGACACACATGCTCGCCTTCGAGGGAGACAGCCGGGTGTTCTTCTTCGAGGGGAACTTCCAGGACTACGAGGCGGACAAGAAGAAGCGGCTCGGAGCGGAGTCGCTCCAGCCGACGCGCATCCGCTACAAACCGCTGGTCAGAGCCTGATCGACCGGACGCCCCTGCGCGCGGTCGCGGGCGTCCGTCTGGTCCCCTTACTTCTTCGCCTTCTTCGTCGAGCTCGAGGCGGGCTTCACCTCGACCTTCTTCGCGGTCATGGTGTACGTGATGGTGACCTTGTCGCCGGCCTTGACGTCGGTCTTGTCGTCGCCGCGGGCGATCTCCCAGTTCTCGCTGCCCTTCTTCACGGTGATCGAGTCCGGGGTCGAGGACACGACCGGTCCAGTCACCTGGTAGGTGTGCTCGGCGAGCGCGGCTCCGGGCAGGACGAGGGCGGCGGCGATGACGAGGGTGCGGAAGTTCATTCGAGTCTCCCCTGAGGTGGGACTGCCCGGGGGACGCTCGGGCAGCCGTCTCGCACTGTCAAGGATGCTGTCATCCCCCCCCAGGCGGGGCCAGGCAGCGACGTGCAGACGGATGGCCCGTGTCTCCGCTCTGTCACGCTGCGGCACGCGAGGAACATCCGCCGCCGGGCGCGCGTTGGGCCGCTGCCAGGCCTAGACTCCGAATTGGACCGGGTCCCCCCATGGAGCAGAAGAGCGACGTGGACGCGCGAAGGCGGGTGTGGATGAAGCGCGGAGCGGTCGCAGGGCTGGCGCTGACCTTCGTCGCGGTGACGGCGATCGTCGCCCCGCGGGTCCAGGCCCGGGGCGGGCTGGGGGGCGTCCCGTCGGGCAAGGGCGCCAACTGCGGGGGCGCCTTCGCCGACGACTTCGCCGCCCTCTCGGCCGTCGCACGCGAGGCCGAGCAGAAGCCCCAGTCGCAGTCCTGGGTGTACGCCATCCGCACCACCGCCACCTACGAGTGCCTCAGCTACGCGGGGGACGGCAACGTTCGGCGCGTGCGGCGCAAGGCGCTCGCCCACGGCACCGGCTTCGGCTACCGGCAGCAGAACGGCGAGACGTACATCCTCACCAACCAGCACGTGGCCGAGTGGCCGCCGGTGACCGACGACGAGCACAAGGTGGAGGACGTGCCGCCGGGCTGCAAGCGGGTGTCCGACGCGCTGAAGATCGTCGAGTCCGAGCGCGACACCTACGACCGCGACGACATCCCGCTCCAGCGCGTGGTGACCGACAGGTCGATGGACATGGCGGTGCTCAAGGCGCACGCGCTCCTGCCCATCCTGCCCTGGAAGGTGGGCCGCTCGGCCGACCTCAAGGAGCGCAACGTCGTCGACGTGCGCGGCTTCCCGCTCGGGGCGTTCAAGGCCACCAACGTCGGGAAGGTGGTCTCCACCTACGACCACGACGACGAGAAGGACTGGGACCACGTCGACTTCGTGGTGGATGCCCAGCTGTCGCCGGGGAACTCGGGCTCGCCGGTGCTCGCGGTGTCCTGCCGCACCGGCGAGTTCGAGCTGGTCGGCGTGTACCACGCGGGGTACGCCGGAAACACGCCGCTGAACGTCGTCGTCGCCATCGACCAGGTGCGCGACATGATGACCACCCTGAAGAAGAGCGCCCGGCGCGAGCGCGGCGAGGTGTCCAGCCTGGATCGCAAGGCGCGGACCCGGCTGTTCTCCGGCCTCGAGGGCACCATCGACCCGTTCTTCCCCTTCGATGGGGCGGTGGCGGTGGCCCGGCCGAGGAGCGACGGCGCGCTGGTCTTCGAGGTGATGTCCCCTGCATTTCCGGTGCGGAGCACGCCCGCGCTGGTGGTCGAGGACCTGGCGGAAGGGTCCGGGGAGGTCTACGGCGAGCTTGGCCGGGTCTGGGTGGGAGGGCGGTTCGGGCTCAAGGCCTACCCGAAGGGCGGGCTCGACGCGGACGGCCAGGCGCTGGTGGAGCGGGTGCTGGACGGGCTCCGGGCCAACGCCGGGCTCGCGCTCGAGCTGCGGGCTGCGCAAGGGCAGGCGTCGCGGGACCGCGAGCACTACGAGCACATGGGCAAGCTCGAGCGGCAGCTCCGGCGCGCCTCCGCGGCCCAGACCGACCTCGCGAGCAGCCTGACCGACCTGGTGGAGCGGCTCTCCCCGAAGGTGGGCGAGGCCACCGTCGGCCTGTCCGAGGCCTTTGCCCCGCCGGCCCCGCCGCCGGCGGGCAAGAACGTGGCCCAGGGGCCCGGAATGACGGAGGCTCCGCCTCAGCCTGAGACGCCTGCCCGGTAGCTTCCTGTCGCAGGTGTCACAAGACTGGCGACGACGGATCACCCCTGTACACTGCCCAGCCTGGTGAGCGACGGACGGGCAGAGGCACTCTTGAGGAGTGCCCTCGAGAAGATCGTCTATTTCGAGGCACGCTCGGAGGCGCTTCAGGCAGACGCGGCGACTCTCCGGGCGGAGGCCGAGGCCCTGCGCGCCGATCTCGCCGCCGCCTCCCAGCGTGAGGTCGAGCTGCGCCGCCGCGTGGCCGAGCTGGAGGTGGAGCTCGGTCGGGCCCACCGCGACCGCGAGGAGGCCGCCCGGGTGGTCGACGCGATGCGGGCCGAACGCGCCGGGCTGATGGGGAAGGTGCTGGAGGCCTCGCGCATCCAGGGTCACGCGGCCGGGCTGGACTTCGACCTCGCCGGGTTCATCGCGGACCTGCGGGCCGAGGCCATCGCGCTCCGGGTGCCCGAGGTGTCTGCGGCACGACGGAGCGAGCCCGGGGCGATGCTGGACGGGGCCGCGCCGGAGCGTGCCGAGGCGCCGGCGCTGGAGACGGTGGTGGCGCTGCACGCCAACGCCCCGCGGTCCTCGCTGCGAGCATCGTCCCCGGGCGGTGCCCTTCCGGGTGCTCCCCCGATGCCCACCCGGAGCACGCCGGAGCCGCCGGTCGACTCGGCGGCGACCATCCTCTCCGTGACCCGCGAGGCCGAGCGTCTCTTCGAGCAGGGGCGCCTCGCCGTGCCCCCGAGCCCCCGGCTCGGTGAGGAGAGCCTCTTCGGCTTCTCCATCCGCGAGCTGTCGAGCCCGGATCCCACCGCCCGGTCTCGCGCCGCCGAGCGCCTGCGTATGCTCGGTGACCGCACCGCCGCCCCCGCTCTTGCGGTGGCACTCCACGCGGAGCGGGACGAGACGGTGCTGGTCGCGCTGCTCGAGGCATTCCGCGCCCTGGCCACTCGCGAGGGCGCGGCCGTGGTCGAGCCGCTGCTCGGCGCGCCCGAGGCGACGGTGCGCATCGCGGCGCTCCGGGCCATCACCCATCTGGACCCGGACGCCGCCACGGCGCACCTCTCCCGCGCCGCGCACGACCCCGACGCCTCGGTCCGCCGCCGGACCGCGCTCCTCGCCGTGTCGCTCGGGCCGGAACGGATGCTCGAGGTCGAGCGGCAGGTCTCACGCGATCCGGATCCCGAGGTCCGCCGGCTGGCCGTGCTCGCCGCCGGCGCCGCGGGAGGCGAGCAGGCACGGACGCGGCTGCTGGGGGCCCTGGAGGATCCGGACCTCGGTGTCCGCCGCGCCGCCGCCCGGACCCTCTCGGGCCTCCTCGGCATCGAGGTGGGTCACGTCGCCACGCTCTCGGAGGAGGAGCGCCGGCGGGAGGTGCGGAGGCTGGCGACGGTCGCCTCGGTGCCTCTGTCCGAGCGCGCCCGTGCCCTGACCCTGGCGGCGCGCTCCGCTGCGCTGCAGGCTGCGCCCGATCTCGCTGCGAGCGGGCCCGGGCCCGACTCACCGGCGCCGCTGCACGCCGCCGAGCCAGCTCCACCGACGGACACCCGCCTGGTGCCCGAGCCGGAACCCGCGCCTGCCCGCATCGAGGTGACGCTCCCGCCCGCTGCCCGCGAGCATCCCGGCGCGAGCCTGCACGCCGACGAGGCGCTGTGCCGGCAGATCGCCTCGGAGCTCCGGACCTCGATGCGCGGGCGGACGGTGGTGGACCTGGCGACGCACCTGGGCGTGACGGACGAGCGGGTGATCGAGGCCGCAGCACTTCTCACGGCGCGCGGGCAGGTGGTCCGCCGCGGGGCGAAGCTGTTCGTCGCCTGACGAAGCACGAGGACTGACCAGATGGAACTCCCCATCTACACCCCGAAGACGACCGCCGAGCTGCTCGGCATCCCCCCCAAGGCGCTCCGGTCCGCGCTGGAGCAGGAGAGCTACTCGGCGCAGGACCTCTGGGCGCTGCGCAAGGCGCTCCGGGTCTACCCGCGCCCGCTCGGGCGGCGGAGGCAGCTGTTCCTCAACTTCAAGGGCGGCACCGGGAAGACGTCGCTCTCCACGTCGTACGCCTACCGTCTGGCCGAGCTGGGCTATGCGGTGCTCCTGGTCGACCTCGACAGCCAGGGCCACGCCACCAAGTGCCTCGGCTACGAGGGCGAAGACTTCGAGAAGACCCTGCTCCACGTGCTGGTCCGGAAGGTGCCGCTGTCCGAGGCCATCCAGCACACCCCGCTGCCCAACCTGGACTTCGTCCCCAGCAACCTCGGCATGAGCACGGTGGACCTGGCGCTGATGCCCATGGCCGGCCGGGAGTTCAAGCTGCGGAAGGCGGTGGAGGAGATCGAGGACCGCTACGACGTCGTGGTCTTCGACGCGCCGCCGTCCTTCGGGCTCTTGAACCTGAACGCGCTGATGGCGGCGCAGGACCTCATCGTCCCGGTGCTGCCGGACTTCCTGTCCTTCCATGGGCTGAAGCTGCTGTTCGAGACGGTCCAGAGCCTCGAGGAGGACCTGAACCACGTGCTCGACCACGTGTTCATCGTCGTCAATGCGTACAACCAGACCTACAAGCTGGCCAAGGAGGCCCTGGCCGCGCTGCGGGAGCACTACCCGGAATACCTCCTGACCACCCTGGTACGGCAGTGCACCAAGTTTGCTCAGGCCTCGAGCGAGGGTGTGCCGGTGTTCATCGCCGAGCGGGATTCCAAGGGCGCGCACGACGTGGACGCGTTCCTGAGGGAAGTGCTGCACCGGCTGGAGCAGTCCCGGGCACGGGCGGCCACCGACGCGCGGGCGGGGTAGGGGGAGAGCCGATGAAGAAAGCCTTCGACCAGAACGTGTCTCGCGCCAAGCCGAGGCTGAAGCTCGGCGGGTCGCCTGCCGAGCCTGTCGCGCCCGAGACGCGGGCCCCCGACGAGGACTGGGTCTACGAGGTCGCCGCGCAGGTGGCGGGTCAGCCCGCCGCCGCCCACGCGCCCACTGCCCGCGAGGGTCTCGCCGCGGCCGCCCGGGCGACGGTCGAGGAGGAGGCCGCAGAGGTCTCGACCCGGAGCCGCGTGGAAGCGACTCTTCGCGAGGCCGCCGCGGTGGCAGCGCCGGTGGTGGAGGAGGAGCAGGTCCCCGTGGCGGTCGGCGCGCGAGCACGCGGTGCGACCGGAGCGAACGGCTCGGTGCCCCGCGGATCGACCGCGGTCTCCGGCCCACCGTCGGCCCGCCGCGCCCCCGAGCCGGCGCCCGGACCGTCGGCCCGCGCTCCCTCGGTGTCCTCCTCTCCTGTCCCATCCGGACGCGCCTCCTCGCCCGCCCCGTCGGCACGAGGCGAGCGGCGCCCTCCGGCGCCAGCGCCGGCGCCCGTTCGTGCCTCCCCCCCGGCGACTCCGGCTCCCACCAGCGCCACCTCCGCCGCGGTCACCGAGCGCCGCCCATCCGCGACGGTACGCACCGAGACGGTGGTCGTGACCGACTCGGTGGAGGTCGAGCCCCCGGTGCGTCGCGCCTCCGCGCCCCCTCCCGACGACAACGCCTCGCGCCGTGAGCGGCTGCGCGAGCGGCTGCGCACCGTTCGCGAGCATCCGCGCCCCGAGCCGCTTCCCACCAGCGTCGCCGCCGCGGGCGTCCTGGCGGTGGAGCGCATCGCCCAGCTTCAGTCGGAGCTCACCGCGGTGAAGCAGCACAACGCCGCGCTCCAGCACGACCTGGACGTCTCCCGGCGCGCCGCCGAGCGCGCCACCGAGGAGGCCCGTGGCCGCGTGGAGGAGGCCCGCCGGCTGGCGGTACAGATGGAGGAGCGGGCCGGTCTCCTCTCCGAGCTGGAGCGCGAGCTACAGTCGGTCGAAGGTGAGCGCGACGAGGCGCTGCTGGCAGTGCAGGACGCCCGGACCCAGGCCGCGGCCGAGCGCGAGGAGCGCGAGCGGCTCTCGTCGGTGCTGGCGAAGAAGGACGCCGAGCTCGCCGACAGCCTCTCCGAGGAGGAGCGTCTGGCCGGGGAGCTGGAGCGCTTCCGCGACGAGTCGGTCCAGCTCCGGCGCAGCGTCGAGGTCCTGAGCGCCGAGCGGGACACCCTCGCCCGCCAGGTGGCGGACCTCACCGCCGAGCGCGCGGAGCTGCTCGAGGCCCGCAAGGCGCTCGAGTCGGTCCACCGCGCCCTGACCGAGGCCGCGCGCCGCTGAGGGTTCCGAACCCCCGAACCCAGGGGGACGCCTGAGGAGCCGCGCAGGGGCGCGGCGCGTCCAGGCTCAGCGTGCGGCGGCCAGCTCGTCGTGCAGCGGCACCAGCGGCAGCTGCGACATGTCCTGGCTGAACGGGGAGAACGGCGAACCCACCGGGCCGGACGTCATGCTCGCCATCCGCGTCTTCCCCAGCAGCAGCTTCATCGAGGCCACCCGGTCGCTGGGCGCCGGGTGGTGGGCGAAGAAGTTCTGTCCAGGGGGTAGCGCGCCGATGAAGTCCACGAACCCGCGCGGGCTGTACCCGGAGGCCACCGCCAGCTCGAGCCCGGTCGCGTCCGCCTGGATCTCCTGGTCGCGGGCGTAGCCGCCCTCCAGGTAGCGGTGGACGAACTCGTCGCTGAACAGCGTCAGGAGCGCGTTGTTCGCCGCGGCATTCAGGTCCAGCGCGCCTCCGCTGAACGCCTGCAACGCCGAGTAGGCCTGGTTGATGAATCCCGGCGAGTACGTTCGCAGCACCGCCGCGCCCTCCTTCTGGCCGGCCTTGGCGTACGCCAGGCTCTTGCACTGGTCGACCTTGGTCCTCTGGTAGATGGCGAAGGCGTCCTTGCGCGTCACGTGGGCGATCTCGTGCGAGAGGACGCCGGCCAGCGCCGCCTCGTTGTTGACCCGCTTGAGCAGCCCGCGGGTCACGAAGACGTAGCCCCCGGGCGCGGAGACCGCGTTCACCACCTCCGAGTCCAGCACTCCGAAGGTCCACTGCAAGCTGGGGCGGGTCGAGCGCGAGGCGAGATTCCTCCCCACCACGTTCAGGTATTTGTGCAGCTGGTTCCGGGGCGTGTCCTGGACGCCCAGCGTCTTCGGATTGCCGAGCGCGCTCGCCTCGCCCGTCGGCACGTCGACCAGGAGCCCGCCGCCCTGCTGCACCCAGTTGAGCGCCACCGTGCCGCCGATGGTTCGCTCCTCGTCGAAGCTGACCTCGGCCGCGCCGATCTGGTCGCACTTGGAGAGGTCCTGGGTGAGGCCGACCACCGTGGTGGTCGACTCGGCGAGCCCGTTGACGATGGAGTTGGGGTCCCCCTTCATCAAGCCCGCGGCGGCGCTGCACGCCACGAGGCCCAGGGCACCGAGGGACAGGAGCGCGCGCCTCACTGCTGCCCCCCGGTGACCCGTGCCGCCTGCGCGTCGAGCTCGGCGTCGGTGCGCTGCACGGCGATGGCCTCCAGCGTCTGGGTCTGCCGGACGGCTTCCTTCATCGTCGGATGCATCTCGCCCTTGTTCTTCTCGTCCTGGTTGCCGTAGCGGATGGCTCCCTCGGTCAGGGCCTTGCCGGCGGCGCCCGAGCTGGCGAAGGCCTGGGCGTCGACCTTCTTCGCCCCGCCGGGCGAGGTGAGCAGCTCCGAGGCCGGGGGGCTCAGGGAGAGGTTCGCGAAGTAGACGAACCCGCTCGTCCCCTTCGTCTCCACCCGGTGCCAGGTGGGCTTCTTCTTGTCGGCGCCGCGCCACAGCACCGCGTCTCCCGGCTGGAGCTTGGCCAGGGTCACCGCGTTGACGGCGGTGCTCTGGAGCACGGCCACGTCCCTTCCGCGGACGTACACCCGGTCTCCCGGGGCAAGCGCCCACGCCGCGCCCGCACCCAGAACGAGCGCCAGCACCGTTGCTGACTGTCGCATCGGAACACCCTCCAGCAGGCGCGTCAGTCTACTTGTCCAGGTCGACGACTCCATCGAAAGCCGGTGGCGGTGACGTCACGTGTCTGTCGCACCGCGCCAGCAGAGCCCGGGAAGGCGCGTCTTCCGGGTCGACGCCGACCGCCCGGGCGAAGGTGTCGCGTGCCTCGGCGAACCGGGCGCCCCGCCAGAGCGCCAGCCCTTGGGCGTAGAGGGCGCAGACCTGGTGCTTCCGGGACGACAGGGTTCCCTTCCGGCCCAGGAGCTCGTGGATGGCCACCGCCTCGTGCTTGCCGGCCACCCGGACCCGGTCGAGCTCGCGGGTCTCGAAGGCCTCCGACACCAGCGCCTGGGTCCGCGGGCCAATGAGGATGCGCGAGCCGTACGGCTTGTTCGCCCCTTCGAGCCTGGATGCGAGGTTCATCCCGTCGCCCATCGCCGTGTAGTTGAAGAGCTGCTCGCTGCCGAAGTTGCCGACGAACATCACCGCGGTGTTGAGGCCGACGCGGGTGTAGACGTCGGGCAGTCCCTGCGCGGCAAACTCGGTGCGGATGCGCTCCACCTCCGCCTGGACGTCCAGCGCCGCGGCGCAGGCCCGGAGCGCGTGGTCTTCGGTGCGGAGCGGCGCTCCGAAGATGCACACCACCGCGTCGCCGATGTACTTGTCGAGGCAGGCCCCGTGCTGGAGCAGCACCCCGCTCACCCGGGTCAGGTAGGTGTTGAGCACCCGGACCAGCCCCTGCGGGTCCTGGGCGAAGCGCTCGCTGAAGGTGCTGAAGCCCTTGATGTCGGAGAAGAAGGCGGTGACCTCGATCTGCTCGCCCGCCAGGCGCGGCAGCTCGGGCTGGGCGACCAGCTGGTCCACCACCTGGGGTGAGAGGTAGCGGCTGAACATCGCCTTCACCCGCGCCCGCTCCCGGTCGGCGTAGAGGTGGTTCACCGCCACCGCGGCGAGGTTGGCGATGGAGATCGCCAGCACCGGGATGACCAGCGCCACGTGCAGCTTGGCCCAGACCAGCAGCCAGCCCGTGGCGAGGAAGAGCAGCACCGGCGCGGCGAGGGGCCAGAGCCCCTCGACCCAGACGTTCCGCGTGGCGAGGAGGAGCAACGCGGAGCCCAGCGCCAAGAGGAAGGCGAGGGCGGCGGTGACGCCGGAGGGCGCCCGGGTGATGAAGCGGCCGCCGAGCAGCGCGGCCAGCTCGGTCGCGGGCTTCACCACTCCCACCGTCGCGCTGTCGAACGGCGTGGCTTTCATGTCGAAGGTACCCACCGCGAAGCCGGCGATGAGCACCACCTTGTCCCGGAAGAGGTCCGGTGCGAGCTGGGGGGGCTGGCCGTGCTCGCGGCGGACCGAGTCGTCGACCACTGCGAGCAGGCTCCGGGCGTCGAACCGCTGTCCCAGCGTCCCGCCGTAGTCGAGCGCCGCGCTGCCGTCGTCGTCGATGGCCAGGGTGCGAGGGCCGAGCTGGAGGCTTCCCGGGGAGAGCACCAGGGCGTCGGCCCCGAGCAGATCCGCGGCCAGCGCCACCGCGATCGTGACATAGCGGTTGGTGCCGTCGGTGTAGGCGAAGCGGGTGCGGCGCAACTTCCCATCCGGGTCCGGCTCCGGGTAGACGAGCCCGAGCGCAGGCACCACGTCGAGCAGCGGCCCGACCGGCGGCACCGGGTGTCGCATCGTCCGCGCCGCGCCGGGCAGGTCCACCGAGAGGTCCGGCAGCGGGCGCTCCGAGCGGACCGGGAAGGCGAGCACGCTCGCCACCAGCTCGGGTGTCGGCGGGGCCTCGGTGCCGTCGGGCGGGGCGAACGGGTCTTCGGACCTCACCCGCGCGCGCGGCGCCCGGGACTGCACCGTCCAGTTGTGCGGCGTCACCGCCGGCAGCGGCTCGCCGTTCTGGGAGGGGACGTTGACCGCGTAGCCGACGGCGACCGGGATGTGCAGCTGGGCGATGGTGTCGCGGAGGAGCGCGTCCTGTCCGCGGTCGGTGCTCTGTTCGTCCATGGTGAAGTCGAGCACCACCCCGCGCGCGCCCATCGCCTCGAGGTGGGTCAGCACCCGTGCCCAGAGCGAGCGGGCGTAGGGCCAGTTTCCCCAGGCGCGCGCGTAGCTCTCGTTGGCCCGGAGCCCCTGCACCGTGGCGTCGTCGACGCCGAGGATGACCACGTCCTTCTCCCGGGCCGGCGGGGGCGAGAAGCTGGTCAGGCGCAGGTCGTACGCGGCGTCCTCGGCGTTGCGGACCCCTGGCACCCGGCCGGCGAGCAGCGCCACCCCCGTCGCTGCTGTCGCCAGGGCCAGCGCCCAGGGCCATGAAACACGAAGGGCCGCCATGAATGCGGCCCTCGATGCTACTGGGAGCTGGACCCGATCAGGAATTACCGGGCGGGGCTGTTCCGGGCCAGGGGCGCGGGGTTCGAGCCGCGAGCGCTGATGGGCCCCGAACGGGCGTCACCCGGCACGGCGCTCCCCAGACAATCGGAGAGGAACGCGCGGAACCCGGCGGCGTCGGGCTTGGCGACCGGCCCGCCCGAGAGCGCAGGTCCGCCGGCGTCCTCGACCCAGGCGTTCAGGCAGGAGTCGAGCGCGTCCTCGCTGGACGTCTTGGCGAAGTCGGCGATCACCGCCTGCCCTTCGGCCGAAAGCAGGTAGGCCTGACGCAGGGCGCTGATGCTGGGCGACTGATTCACCGCATCGGTTTTGCGAACTCCACCGCCACAGGCGGCGAGAAGGAAGAATGCAAACAAGATCGTGCGACGCATGACGGGACCTCCCGAAGTTCCCGCCGCGAGGAGTTCGGGCGGAACGGTCATCCGGGATTGCACGCGTCTTGCCAGGCGCCTTTTCGAGGGGAGCCGCGGACTTGCGCGCGCCCGCAGTTGCCTGGCGTGCCGCTCGAGGACGGATCGATGTTGCGCCCGGCGCGACGGACCATGCGGCGCATGGTACGGCCTGGACCGGGCAACGCGTGCCGTCTCCGCTCGGATCTGCGCAGGTCGCGCAACGGCCTGCGCACGATGAACGGGCCACCGAGGAGCGATCGGGGAGGTTCCGGGCGAGCGGAGAGGCCTCGAGCTCAGCCGGCGTGGCTCACTCCCGGACGGGCAGGTCGACGGTCAACCCGTCGTGCGCGACCTCGACCGGGCCCTGGTACTCCTCGCGCGCCTGGGCGAGCAGCCGCCCGAAGTCGGTGTCGTACCGCGAGCTGAGGTGGGTGAGGATGAGGCGGTGCGCGCCGGCCTGCTGGGCGATGCGGCCGGCCTCGCGCGCCGTCGAATGCCGCGTCTCGAGCGCCCGGGCCTGGTCGTCGTCGCTGAAGGTCGACTCGTGGATGAGGATGTCCGCCTCGCGCGCCGCCTCGGCCATCGCCTCGCAGGGCCGGGTGTCGCCCGAGAGCACCAGCTTCCGCCCGGGCCGGGCGGCTCCCATCACGTCGGAGGGCTTCACCGTCTTCCCGTCGAGCGCAACCACCGACTCGCCTCGCTGCAGCCGCCCGAAGTCTGGCCCCTCGCGGACGCCCAGCGCCCGGGCGCGCTCGAGGTTGAAGCGGCCCGCGCGCACGTCCTCCTCCAGCACGTAGCCGAGCGCGTTGATGCGGTGCTGCACCCCCACCGCCCGCACCGCGTAGCCGTGCCGCTGGACCTTGTCGCCGTCCTTCAGCTCGATGATCTCCAGCGGGAAGCCGAGCTGATCCACGCCGAGGTGCACCGCCTGGTTCAGCAGCCGCTTTGCCGGGGGAGGGCCGTGGAGCACCAGCCTCTCCTCGCGGCCCATCATGCCCAGCGTGCGCAGGAAGCCGATGATTCCCAGGTAGTGGTCGGCGTGGAAATGGGTGAAGAAGACCGCGTCCACGGAGAAGCCGGTGCCGTAGCGGATCATCTGCCGCTGGCTCCCCTCGCCGCAGTCGAAGAGCAGGAGGTCCGAGTCCGCCTTCACCGCCAGGCCGGAGAGGTTCCGGTGGATCGTCGGCTGGGCGGCCGACGTGCCGAGGAAGGTGAAGCGCAAGAGTGACATCCCGGCGTTGCCCACGGCGTCTCGGACTCCTCCTACCTCGGCGGGGCAGGGGCGTTAACACGCCGGTCCGGAGCGCGCCAAGCCGCCGCCAAGCTCGTCTCTCAGGCGGTCGGGTGTGACGGCACGCCGTACTCGGTCGTGGCCGTCCGCGATCCCCTGCGGGCCTCAGCTCCCCGGACGCTCGATGGCGGCGAGCGCGGTGTCGATCGCCGCCCGGAGCTGGGGCCCGGCGAGCCGGGCCGCATCGTGAAGGGAGTGCCCCGCGACGACTTGCTGCGCCACCCCGAGCGCGAGCCAGCGCCCCACCGTGGCCTGCGGGCCCTCCGACGCGTCCACGCCGCTCGCCCGCCGGTCGGCGGCGCGGGTCGAGTCGAGCGAGCCCCGAACCCTGCGGGCCAGCGCGGCCACGGCCCGCGGGTCTCCCGCGCCGGGCGCGAGACGGAGATCGGACTCGGTCGCCCCCGGATCGATGGTTCTGACCAGGGCCAGCGGGAAGCCCTCTTCCCACAGCGCCCACCAGAGGGGCGCGGGTCCCGGGCCGCTCCATGGAGGCAGCAGCGCCGAGCCGAGGGCGTGGTCGAGGAGGGGCTCCAGCGGTACGTAGGGGCCCCGGTAGAAGGCGATGGCGTCGAGCCCGAGCACCAGCGTCCGCCGTCCTGACACTGTCCGCCACACCGCCTCGAACTCGCTGAAGGAGAGGCTGGTGGCGACGGGACCCGACCAGGCCAGCTCAGGGAACTGGTCCAGGAAGCGCCGCGTGCTGCGCTCCACCTCGCCAGGCATCCGCTCGGCCAGCGTCCGCAGCTTTGGCTCGAGCCGGGGCATCTCGACCATCAGCCGCTCGAGGTCGCGGTCGAGCGCCGCTCCTGGCCCGAAGATCTCGGCACCGAAGAGCTCGGGATGGGAGCCGAGCAGTGCCTGTCGGGTGCGCGCCACCTGCTCCGGTCGGGGAGCGGTCCGGACCGTGTCCCACGCGTCGAGGAATTCCGGCACGACGTTCACCTGGACGATGGTGTGGCCGGCTGGGGGAGGCGTGTGGGCGCACCCGGCGATCGAGGCGACCAGCAGCGCCGGCACCCCGAGGCGCACTCGGCGAACGTGACTTTCCATGTCGCCCGGGCTTACCAGAGGGCCGCCGCTCCGGCGGATCCCTTGCCCGCCCCGGAACGGCGACGCCCGCCCGGAGCACGAGGGCTCGGGCGGGCGACGGTGAGACCAAACGACCGGTGGCCCTTACGCGGCCTTGGCCGGGACCGGGGCCTTCGCCTCGGCCGGGCTGGTCTCGATGCGCATCCGGTAGAAGGACCGCCAGACGAAGACCACCGCGATGACGAAGAAGAGCACCGCGAGGATGGCGCTGGTGGTCCGGGGCAGGGTGATGGCCAGCTCGACCGCGAGAAGCCCGAACAGGGTGGTGAACTTGATGATCGGGTTCATCGCCACGCTCGAGGTGTCCTTGAAGGGATCGCCCACCGTGTCGCCGACCACGGTGGCGGCGTGCAGTTCGGTGTTCTTCGCCTTGAGCTCGGTCTCCACGATCTTCTTCGCGTTGTCCCAGGCGCCACCGGCGTCGGCCATGAAGATCGCCTGGTACAGACCGAAGGCGGCGATGGAGATGAGATAACCCACGAAGAAGAATGGCTCGACGCAGGCGAACGCCAGGGTGGTGAAGAACACCACCAGGAAGATGTTGATCGTCCCCTTCTGGGCGTACTGGGTGCAGATCTCCACCACCCGCTTGCTGTCCTCGACCGAGGCCTTCTCCACGCCCTCGAGCTTGATGTTCCGCTTGATGAACTCCACCGCGCGGTAGGCACCGGTGGAGACCGCCTGCATCGAGGCGCCGCTGAACCAGAAGATGATCGCCCCGCCGGTGATCAGGCCGAGCAGGAAGGGCGCGTGCAGCAGGGACAGGTTCTCGATTCCCTGGGTCAACCCGTTCGTCAGCAGCACGATGATCGAGTAGATCATCGTCATCGCGCCGACCACTGCGGTTCCGATGAGCACGGGCTTGGCGGTGGCCTTGAAGGTGTTGCCGGCCCCGTCGTTCTCCTCGAGGAACTGCTTGCCCTTCTCGAAGTCCGGCCTGAACCCGAACTCCTTCTGGACCTTGTTGGACACGTCGGGAATGTTCTCGATCAGGCTCAGCTCGTAGACGCTCTGCGCGTTGTCGGTCACCGGGCCGTAGCTGTCGACGGCGATGGTCACCGGGCCCATCCCGAGGAAGCCGAAGGCCACCAGGCCGAAGGCGAACACCGCCGAGGGGTCGATGGTGCTCCCCGCCACCGGGAACAGCGCGCCCAGGCCCAGGGTGCTGATCCCGAACGCGGTGGCCATCAGCGCGACGATGACCAGGCCCAGCCAGTAGGCGCTGAAGTCGCCCGCGACCAGACCGGAGATGATGTCCAGGGACGCGCCGCCCTCGCGCGCGGAGGTCACCACCTCACGGACGTGGGCCGAGTCCACCGAGGTGAAGGCCTTGACCACCTCGGGGATGATCGCGCCGGCGAGCGTTCCACAAGTGATGATCGCCGAGAGCTTCCACCAGAAGGTGCCGTCGCCCAGGCCGGGGATCACCAGGTAGCTGATGATGAAGGTCACCGCGACCGAGACCAGCGAGGTGATCCACACCAGCGAGGTGAGCGGCGCCTCGAAGTTCATGTGGGTGGCGTCATTGAAACGCACCGACTGGATCGCCTCGTTGATCACGTAGGAGACGAAGCTGGCGACGATCATCATCACCCGCATCACGAACAGCCAGACCAGGAGCTGCACCTGGACCGCGGGGTCGTGTGCCGCGAGGAGAATGAAGGTGATCAGGGCCACGCCGGTGACCCCGTAGGTCTCGAAGCCGTCCGCCGACGGACCGACCGAGTCGCCGGCGTTGTCCCCCGTGCAGTCGGCGATCACCCCGGGGTTCCGGGCGTCGTCCTCCTTGATGTGGAAGACGATCTTCATGAGATCCGAGCCGATGTCGGCGATCTTGGTGAAGATGCCGCCGGCGATGCGGAGGGCCGCGGCCCCGAGCGACTCGCCGATCGCGAATCCAATGAAGCACGGGCCGGCGAAGTCCCGCGGAACGAAGAGCAGGATGCAGAGCATGATCAGCAGCTCGGTGCTGATCAGCGCCATCCCAATGCTCATCCCGGCGCGGAGGGGAATGACGTAGCAGGGAAAGGGCTTCCCCCGGAGGCTGGCGAAGGCTGTCCGGCTGTTGGCGAAGGTGTTCACCCGGATCCCGAACCAGGCGACGCTGTAGCTCCCGCCCGCGCCGATGAGGCTGAAGAGCAGGATGGTGATGACCTTGATCGCGTCCATGTGCTGAAGGACGCCGAAGTAGAGGACCATCACCGCGCCGACCAGGACCTCGAGGACGAGGATGAATTTCCCCTGGGTGATCAGGTAGGTCTTGCAGGTCTCGTAGATGAGCTCGCTGATCTCGAGCATCGACTTGTGGACCGGCAGCTGCCGCAGCTTGGTGAATTGGTAGATCCCGAAGCCGAAGCCGAAGAGGCAGACCAGCAGGCCCCACATCAGGAGCGACCGGCCGCTGATGCCGCCCAGGAAGCCGATCCTGCTGAGATCGGGTAGCTGCAGCTCCGCCTCGCTGGCGAAGGCCGAACCGGACAGGACCAGCCCGGCAAGGGCCGTCCAGCGGGCCAGGCCCCGAAGACCCCGGTAGGCCCCGGGGGTGCGTGACGAGATCATGTGCACGTCTCCTCGAAAGGAAGATCGAGGGGTTGGCCGCCCGCATCGCGCGGACGCTTCAGCGCAGCCTCGTTCCACGGGGATGCGGGGAGTTCACCCCCTTCCGTGGCGGGCGGGCGCTTAGCACACACCGGGGGCCGACTTGAAGGGTCGGACGCCAGGGACTTCCGGAACGCGGGTGGCGCGCCTGTTTGGTCCGGTGAGCGGCCCTGGGGCCCGGCCAGCCCCCGGACGTCGGTCTCACGGGGGGACTCCCTGGCCTTCCCGCTCAGGCAGAGGGCCGGGGGGGGGCCGAAGCTGGGGAGGGCCACCGGGAGGAGCAACGGCCGCGGTCTCACCCGGCAGGGGGACTGAACACCGCGTCCGCCATGGAGCGAAGGCCAGTCCGGACGGTGTCCAGGCTTGCGGCGTCGAGACCCCAGGTGCTGAGCCAGAGACCGGTCTGGACCGGCCCGGTCCTGCCGGGCTCCATCTCCGCCAGGAGCAACGCGCCATCCAGGTCGGGGAGCCTTCCCCAGAGATGCGTGGGCAGCCGGACGTGCTCCACCTCGAACCGTCGCCGGGACCCGGCAAGCCGAAGGTGCGCGACCGAACCGGGCTGCGGCCGGTCCGGGTCGAGCGCCAGACCGATCGGACCGAAGAGCCGGGCCCCGATCTCCTCACGGGAGAGCACGCTCGCTCTTCGCTCCCAGACCACGACCCGCGGCTTGCCGGGATGATGGCGGAGCGTCTCGCCGAGGTGCCAGAGGAAGAAGCTCCACCCCGCCTCGGTGCCGTCGTATTGCTCGTCCCAGTCCCCCCCCTCGCCGAAGCCGGAGTGGACCAATCGCAGGCGGGTGCCTCCGGACTCGGTACCGAGGGTCCACTCGATCACCATGCCGGCCGGTGGACCGCCCTGCTGGTCGGCAGGTGCATCGCACCAGCGGACGAGCCTCCCGGGCTCGACTGCCTCCACCCGCGTGCGCCACGTGACGTCAGGGCCCCAGCTGAGAGTCAGCAGCTCGCCGACTCGCCCGGAGCCGTCGACGTACGGTGCGAACCACCGTGCGAGCTCGGCGGGATCGGTGAGCATTCGCGACACCTGCTCGGGCGTGGCCGGGAGCCGGGCCTCGAGGGTGAGCGTTCGTTGCGGCTTCTTGGGCGGGTCGCTCATGCCGTCGTCTCCTGTGCGGGGGGATTTCCGGAGGCTGGGGTGGTTGGGAGCGCCGGGTGGCCGAAGAGCGAGAGTCGGAACGAGCGGCCCGCGGTGGCGTCGGGATGGTGGTGCCTCGCGACGAGATCGGCGAAGGCGGCGAGCAGCTCCTCGAGGAAGGCGTTCTGCGAGCGGGCGGAGGCAAAGCGGATCTCGGTCTGGAGCGTGAGCGTGGGCAGCTTCTTCCCTGCCGCCTCGGCGCGAGGGCGGAGCGCGCTCACTTCCTGCACGACCCGGTTCGCCGCCGCGAGCAGGTAGGTGCTGGAGAAGCGGTCCTGGACCTCGTCCGTGGAGACGCCGAGCTGGCCGAGGAGCTGGGGTGCGAGGACATACGACCGCGCGGTGGCCTGCAGCAGCCTCTCGACGCAGTTCCGCCTCTTCCGCTCGCCGACGCAGGTGAGCAGGCCCGCCGCCTCGAGGGCACGGACGTGGTGCCCGACGCGCTGCCGTGGAAGCCCGAGGCGGCGGGCGACACCCGCGCTGGAGTCTGGCTCCCGGAGGACTGTCAGGATGCGCCGCCGGGCCGGCTCGAGCAGGGCCGCAGCCGCGTCGGCTGCCTCGAGGACCTGAACCGGCAGCTGCGCAGGAGCTTGCACGACCGGCATGTTGGTCAAGACAGCAATGCCTGTCAATGCCTGGCTGGCCGGCGGCAGGAGACAAAGACGAGAAAAATCATACGCCTGGACAGCGCTGCGAGGTGTCCGCTGCGAGGTGTCAGACACCTCGTTACGGGCGCCCCAAGGCCCGCCGAGCGCGGGCTCAGACCTCGAGGCGCTCGAACACCCGGACGGGCAGGGCGCGGATGACGGCCATGATCCACCGCCACTTCCCGGGCACGTAGACCACCCGCTCCCCTCGCTCGAGTGCCCGGTGGATCCTCCGGCCCGCAACGTCGACGTCGGCGACCAGCCGGGGCGAGAGCTTTCGGCCAGCGATCATCGGTGTGTCCACCGGTCCCGGTTTGATGGTGACCACGGTCACTCCGGTTCCGCGGAGCCGGTGTCCGAGCCCGCCGGCGTACGCCGTCAGCGCCGCCTTTGCCGCGCCGTAGACGTAGTTGTCTGCCCGGCCGCGGTCCCCCGCGACGCTGGAGATCGCGCCGATGGTGCCATGTCCCGCCACCGCCATCCGCTCGGCTGCCGCCTCCATCAGCGTGGCCGCGCTGGCGAAGTTCACGTCCCACGACGCCACCGCGCGCCGCGGGTCGTCCTGGCAGGCCTTCTGGTCGGGCAGCACCCCGTGGGCCACCAGGACCACGTCGAGGCCGTCCAGCGCCTGCTCGGCCTCCGCGACGAGCCTCCGGTGCCGCTCGAGCTGGCACAGGTCCACGGTCCGCTGCAGCACCACCTCCGCCCCGCGCACCGCGAGGTCGTCGGCCACGGTCGCCAGGTGGTCCCGCGAGCGGGCCACCAGCGCAAGCCGGGCGCCTCCCGCCGCGTAGACCCGCGCCACTGCCTGGGCGATGGCGCTCGTCGCGCCGAGGACCAGCACCCGTCGCGCCGTGCTCATCCCATCACCCGCGACCAGAAACGCGACCGGAACGCCGGGTCGATGAAGGTCGCGAAGGCGTCCAGCCGGGGGTAGCCGAGCCGGAACGTCTCGCCCGACATCCGCGCGTCCTTGGCCGGGTACATCGCTCCGCCGTAGGTCCGCACCACCGCGTCCATCTCGTCGAGGTAGGCCAGGCTCTCCTCACCGCGATTCGGCACGTCGAGCGCCAGGGTCCAGCCCGGCCGCGGGAAGGAGAGCATCCCCGGCGAGGTCAGCGGCCCGAACCGCTTCAGCACCGAGAGGAACGCGCCCTGTCCACGCGTCGAGGTGAGCGCGAGCAGTGCACGCACACCCTCCATGTCCGGCACCACCGACTGGTGCTGGAAGAAGCCGCGTCGACCGTACAGCCGGTTCCAGCTCCCGAGCGCGTCGAGCGGATGGAAGAACTTCCACACCGAGGTCCGCGAGCGCCCGCGGGGCAGGTGGTCGTAGAGCGCGTTGAAGGCCCGCAGGAGGAACGGCGAGAGCAGGAACTCGGGCGCCTCGAGGGAGATGTTCCTCGGGCTCGGCCGCCTCGGCGGTGTCGCGGGCCCCTGGGCGATGTTGCCCCGGAAGTAGACGCCCCGGCCCAGGGACCTCCCACGCGCCAGCCCGTCGATCCAAGCCACGGTGTGCGCGTGGGTGTCCCTTGACGCATCGTCCAGCGCTTCCATCTCCTCGAGCGAGGCGAAGCGGATGCCCTCGGTCTCGACCCACCCGCTCGGAACGCGCTCCAGCTGGAGCTCCACCCAGGTGATGAGCCCGGTCAGCCCGAGCCCGGCGATGGTGGCCTCGAACAGCGGATCGCCCGGATGGAGGGTGCTCACGCTCCCGTCGCTGCGCCGCAGGCCCAGCGCTCGCACGTGCCGGCCGAAGCACCCTGCGCGGTGGTGGTTCTTCCCGTGGATGTCGTTGGCCACCGCGCCGCCGAGCGTGACGAACTGGGTTCCCGGCAGCACCGGCGGCAGCCAACCCCTGCCGAGCACCAGCTCCGTCACCTCACCGAGCGAAGTCCCCGCCTCGGCCCGGAGCACCCCGGCCTCGGTGTCGAAGCCGATGAACCGCCGCAGCGTCCGGGTCAGGAGCACCGGACCGTCGGCGTTCAGGCAGCTGTCGCCGTAGCTCCGCCCCATTCCGTACGCCAGGACGGGCGCCCCCGACGGAAGTGGGTCATCCGCCCAGGCGAGCGGCAGCGCCTCCTGGACCCCCGGGGGATACCGCCCCCAGCTCTCCGGCCCCGATTCCCGTCCCGACCGTTCCACGCTGGGCTGGCGTAGCACGGTCCCTCGCCCCGACGACATGCTGGCATCGGGCGACCTTCGACATCGGACCGCGGGGCGACAGGCGGCCCGTTATCTGACCGCGGGATCTCATGGCCAACGACCCGGACGGGCCGCCGTCCTCACGACTCGCCCGGCTCCGGAAGCTCGCCGGCCTCGGCGCACAGCTCGGCAGCGACGCGCTCACCCGAGGGGTGAAGCGGCTGGCCGGCGCCGACCCGAGCAGCCTCTCGAAGGGTACCGCCGAGAAGCTGGTACGGACGCTCGGCGATCTGAAGGGCGCGGCGATGAAGCTCGGTCAGGCGGCCAGCATGGATCCGGACCTCTTCCCGCCCGAGGTGCGGGCGATCCTCTCCCGGCTGCAGAACGAGGCTCCGCCCATGCCCTTCGAGCGGGTGGCCGCGGTCGTCGAGGACGAGCTGGGCGGCAGCCCCGAGGTGCTGTTCGCCGAGTTCAGCCGCGAGCCTATGGCCGCCGCGAGCCTCGGACAGGTCCACCGCGCCCGGCTGCGCGACGGGCGCGAGGTGGTGGTGAAGGTCCAGTACCCCGGCATCGATCAGGCGCTCCGGAGCGACATCGACAACCTGGGGCTGGTGGTGAGGACCATGGCCCTGACCCACCGGGCGCTCGACGGCCGCCAGTACTTTCGGGAGCTCGCCGAGGAGCTGGGGCACGAGCTCGACTACTCCCGCGAGGGACGGCTGGCACGTGAGTTCGCCCGGGCCTCGGAGGGCATGCCGGACATCGTCGTCCCGGAGATCATCGACGAGCGCACCAGCACCCGGGTGCTGACGATGCAGTTCATCCCCGGTCACACCCTGAAGACCTTCCTCGCCTCGCACCCGGACAACGCCGAACGGCTTCGCGTCTCGGGTCTGATGATCCGCGCGATCCACGGCTCGTTCCTGGTCGACGGCACCGTGCACGCCGACCCGCATCCCGGGAACTTCACCGTGATGCCCGATGGACGGCTGGGAGTGCTCGACTTCGGGAGCGTGAAGCGCTTCAGCCGGGAGTTCTTCCAGGGTCATCGCGACGTGTTCCACCTGGTGCTCGAGCAGGCGCCGATCGACCTGCTCGCGCTGGCGCGCCGGGTGGGCTTCACCGTGGACCTTCCGGACGACCAGGCCCGCCCGCTGCTCGAGGAGCTGATCCACCTCGCCGGCCGCGCCCTTCGCACCGACGACTACGACTACGGGAACGACACCATGGCCTCCGACAGCAGGAGGCTCTTTCTGCAGCACGCGGGACAGCTCCTGAAGATCCGTCCGCCGGCCGAGGGCGTGATGTTCTTTCGGGCCTTCGGTGGGCTGCAGCAAAATCTCCGGCTGCTCGGGGCTCGCGGGGATTTCCGGCCGTTCTACCGGAGCCTGCTTCCGCTGCTCGGCTGAGCCGGCCGCGCGGCGCTCGGAGGACCTGCTCCGTTGTCGCACCCAGAGCCGGGCCCGAGCGAATGGCCAGGGTCGGCGAGCCGTGAGAGGCTTGCCCTCGCCCATGGTCCGTCGGCTCGCTCCGTTGCTCCTCGCCGCCGTCCTGCCCTCCACCGCCCTGGCCCAGGCAGCCGATCGCGCGCTGCTGACCGAGCTGGCGAAGGTGAAGGCGGTGGACGCGCACTCCCACCTCCTCATCAACCGCGTGGAGCCGGCGGGGAAGGCCCTCGCCCAGCAGCGCAGCGCGACCGACCTGCCGCTGCGGCTCCGCGGCCTCGGTCCGGAGTGGGCCCGCACCTGGAAGCTGCTCTACAAGGTCAACGTCCCCGACCCCTCGGACAAGCGCTTCGCCGAGCCCGAGAAACGCTTCGCCGATCTGCAGCAGGCCCGTGAGCTCCTGGTGGAGGACCTGGACGGAGAGTTCTCCGCCCGCATGCTCGACCAGGCGAACGTGGAGATGGCCATCGTCTCCGGCGAGCCGCTCACCGGAAAGGGCCTGGAGCGCTTCCGCTTCGTGCCCCGCGCCGACGTCTTCCTCCGCCCGTTCGCCCAGGACTCGGCCGAGGCGCTGAAGCCGTTCTTCATCGCCGCGCGGATCTACACCCTGCCCAAGGGACTGGACGAGTACCTGCGCAAGGTGGTGACCGCGGCGCTCGAGCGCTGGGTCTCCGAGGGCGCGGTGGGCATCGACCTCGGCATCTCGGCGTGGCGCAGCCTCGACTTCGACGAGGTGAACGCCGAGGCCGCGCGCTCCGCCTACGGCCGGCTGGTGATCGGCGGGGAGTTCGGTGCCAGCCCGGCCGACCTCAAGGCGTTCCAGGATTACACCTTCCGCTACCTGGCCCGGGAGGCTGGACGGGTGGGCCTGGTGGTACACGTCAAGACGGGGATGTCGCGCGATGCGACCGGCATCGTGGGCAACGGCAATCCGATCCTCCTCGGCTCGGCCATGGCGGACCCCACGCTGCAGAAGACCAAGTGGCTCCTGGTCCACGGGGGCTTCCCCTTCGACAAGGAGACCGGTCCGCTGCTCCTCCGGCCGAACGTCTACGCCGACGTGAGCGTGCAGGACCTGGTTCGCTCGCCGACCGAGCTGGGTGAGTCGCTCCGCCGCTGGTTCGAGCTGGCCCCGGAGCGGGTGTGCTTCGCCACCGACGCGGCGTCCGACCCGTCCGCGCCGCAGCTGCGCTGGCCGGAGCTGACCTACCTCGGCGCGGAGACCACCCGCGCGGCATTGGCGATCGCGCTCTCGCGGATGATCAGCGACGGCATGGTGACCAGGACGCAAGCGCTGGAGATCGGGAAGGGCGTGCTTCGCGAGAACGCGCTCGCCCTGCATGGGCTCGGCCCGCAGCAGTCGCGGCCCACGCTCGGCTCCGCGGAACCGGCCGCGCGCTGACCGCGCGCATCCGCCAGGGCACCGCCCCGGCCGCAGGCTGCGCGCGCCCCTGCCGGTCGGCCCCGCTGACCCGGCCGGGCAGGTACGCGCCTCGCCACGCGACTCCCCCCGGGTCCCGACGCAAGTCCGACCGGAGTCGTACGTCGGCTTCTGGTTCGGCAGTCGGCGATGCTTGCGTCGATGCGCAAAGCGGAGCAAACGCCTCACGTGGCGTTCGTCCCGGGAATGAAGGTCCGCTACGTCCTCCAGCCCGAGTGGGGCGTGGGGCATCTCGTCCGGACGCTCGAGGGCGGCGCGGTGGCCGAGGTGATGTTCCCCGGTCGCGCGCAGCCGACCCTCGTTTCCACCCGTGGCAACTCCCTGCTCCCGCACCCGTTTGCCCCTGGCGACCGGGTCCGAACGGCGAAGGGTCGGGCGGCCACCATCACCGGCGAGGAGCCCGGAGGGCGGGGCCTCCGTCGCTACGTGCTTCGCTACCAGGACGGGAGCGAGGACGAGCTCCCCGAGTCCGAGGTGCAGGCGCCGCCCCCGGACACCGACCTCCTCACCAGCCTCCGCGAGGGCCGGGTGGCGGACGCGCGCGCCTTCCTCCTCCGCCGGCAGGCTCTCACCCTCGACGAGGAGCGTCGGAACGACGCGCTCGGGGCGCTGCTCGCCAGCCGGGTGATGGTCAAGCCGCACCAGGTCGGTGTGGTGCAGCGGGTGCTCTCGGCGCGACGGCCTCGCTTCGTCCTCGCCGACGAGGTGGGGCTCGGGAAGACCATCGAGGCGGGGATGATCTTCTCCGCGCTCCGGCTCTCCGGCCTCGCCGCGCGGGTGCTGGTGATCGCCCCCAGCCACCTCACGGTGCAGTGGCTCGCCGAGCTGTTCCACAAGTTCCAGCAGCTGTTCACCCTGATGGATGGGGACCGGCTCGTCCGGAGCCGCCACGAGGATCCGGACACCTCCCCGTGGGAGCGCTTCAGCCGCGTCGTCACCAGCCTCGAGCTGCTCTCCCGCTCGCCGGACGAGGTCCGGGAGATCGCCGCCGCCGGCTGGGACCTGGTCATCGTCGACGAGGCCCATCACCTCCGCTCCGAGAAAGCGTTCGCGGCCGTCGAGGCGCTGGCCGCCCGCACCTGGGGTCTCCTGCTGCTCACCGCGACGCCGATGCAGCTCGACCCGGCCGAGTACCGGGCGCTGCTCACCCTCCTCGACCCGCTGACCGCGCCCGACGCGCAGTCATTCCGGGCGCGCATCGAACGTCAGGAGGCGCTCTCGCGCACCGTCCGCGCCCTGCTCGAGGGAGACGACGCCGAGGCCGCCTCGGCGGTCGGCGCGCTTCGCGCCCGCTTCCCCGACGACCGTGAGCTCGCCACCCTCGGCGGCCGCCAGGCGCTCCTCGCGCACCTGGCCGAGACCTACAGCCTCTCCGAGGCCCTGATCCGCAACCGCCGCGCGCGGGTGGGCGGGTTCAGCGCCCGCCGGCTCCATCGGCACGTCGTCGAGCCGCCCGAGTCCGAGCTGGTGGCTCGCGACGCGGTGCTGGGGGCAGTGAGGGCAAGCTCCGTCCGGGGCGCTGCGCTCGCCGGTGTGCTCCGGCGCCTCGACTCGTCGCCGGCCGCGTTCGCCCAGGCGGCGAGCGGGGTGCTCCCGTCGCCCCCCAGCCTCCCGGCGCGCGACGCGAAGTACCAGGCGCTCCGGGCGCTGCTCGATGACGTCTGGGAGGGCGAGCCGGACGCCAAGGTCCTGCTGTTCACCGAGGCCCAGGCCACCCTGGACAGCCTCCGGGCCTTGCTCTCGGCCGACGGGATCGAGGTGCTGGGCTACCACGGCGACCTGCCGCTGGTGGAGCGCGACCGGCAGGTGGCGCGCTTCCGTGACCCGGACGGCCCGAAGATCCTGGTCTCCACCGAGGTGGGTGGGGAAGGGCGCAACTTCCAGTTCGCCCACCACCTGGTGAACTACGACCTCCCGTGGAGCCCGGCGGCGATGGAGCAGCGCATCGGCCGGCTGGACCGCATCGGCCAGACCCAGCCGGTGGACATCCATGTCTTCGACGTCCGGGGCACGCTCGCCTCCGACGTGCTGGCCCTCCTGGCGGACGCGGTGGGCGTGTTCGGCGAGACGATGGGTGGCCTGGACGCGCTGCTCGAGGAGGTCGAGCCCCGGATCCTGGAGCTCGCCCTGGCCACTCCGGCGGAGCGCGCCGAGTACCGGACCGCGCTCGGCGCCCGGGTGGCCGAGGCCCGGAGCGCCATCCGCCGTGCCTACGACCCACTGCTCGACGAACGCAGCTTCGACCGCGCAGCGGTGCAGGCCCTGGTCGACCGCGCCGGAGTGCGCATCGGTCTCGATCTCGACCAGGACGGCTCGCTCGAGGACAGGCTCTGGGCCATCGCCCGCGACCTCGACGAGCGGCTCGAGGAGACGGTCACCGAGCTGGCGCGGCGGGTCGGGATCGGCGTCGACACCGACGAGCAGGTCGATGCCTTCCAGTGCGCGTTCCACTTCGGCCACGCGCTCAAGGTCGAGGCGCTGCCGGGCCTGCAGCTCGGCGAGGAGCGCACGGTGCTGGGGACCTTCTGGCGCGACACGGCCGTGGAGCAGGAGGAGATCGACTTCTTCGCCACCGGCCACCCCATCGTCGAGTCGCTCTTCGGCTTCCTGCGCGACGGACCCTACGGCCGCAACGGGTGCCGGGCCATCCAGCACCACGGCCCGGCGGCCCGCGGGATCGAGGTGCTGTTCCACGTCGTCCCCCCCGAGCCCGAGGACACCAGCCCCGGGGCTCGCGTGCCCTCGCGGCAGCTCGTCCGGGTGCTGGACCGCAGCCTGCTGCCGGTGGTGGTGACGGCCGGGCCGGGAGGCGCTCCGCGTCTCGAGCCGAAGCTGCTCGATCTGCTTGCCCGCGAGGAGGGCCGCTCGCTCCAGGGCGACCAGATCCGGGCGGCGTTCCCCGATCTCGCCGCGTTCGTCGATCCCGCCGTCGCCGAGGCGATGGGCGCCGCCAGCGCCGAGCTCCAGTCCCTGCAGGCGCAGGCGCGAACGAGGCTCGATGACGAGCGGGACCGGGTCCTCGCCCGGCTGGAGCGGGCGCTGCGGCACCAGGGGCTCGCCCCAGCGGCGATCCAGGCGCAGCTGGAACAGGAGCGTGCGCACCACCGTAGGCTCGCCGAGGCGCTCGACGGCCTCCGGCTCCAGCTCGACTCGGTCTGCGCGTTCGTCGTCGCCCGGTGAACCGAGGCCCCGGGCGCTTCGGCCGTGGGCACCCGCCTCAGCGGCCCATCGTGAGGACTGCTGCGCCGGTGAAGCGCCCCTCGCGCAGCGCCCGGAGCGCCTCGTTCGCCTGCGCGAGCGGGAACAGCGTGACCTCGGGACGGACGCCGAGCCGCGCCGCGAGCGGGAGAAACTCGCGCCCGTCCTCGCGGGTGAGGTTCGCCACCGAGCGGATGCTCCGCTCCTCCCAGAGCTCGTGGTAGCGGAATGAGGGGATGTCGCTCATGTGGATGCCGGCGCAGACCACGGTGCCGCCGGGAGCGAGCGACTCGAGCGCCCGCACCACCAGCTCGCCCGCCGAGGCAAAGACGATCGCCGCGTCGAGCTTCACCGGGGGCGGCTCGCTCGAGCCGCCCGCCCACACCGCGCCGCGCTCCCGGGCGAAGGCCTGTCCGCGCCGGTCGCCGTCCCGGGTGAAGGCGAACAGCTCCCGGCCCTGCGCAACGACCACCTGGGCGAGGAGATGGGCCGATGCGCCGAATCCGTAGAACCCGATGCGCGGAGCATCCCCGGCGAGCCGCAGCGCGCGGTAGCCGATGAGCCCGGCGCAGAGCAGCGGGGCGGCGTGCACGTCGTCCAGAGCGGGAGGGAGGGGGAAGCAAAAGCGCGCGTCGGCCACCGCCTCCTCCCCGTAGCCCCCGTCGAGCGTGTACCCGGTGAAGCCCGCCGCCACGCAGAGATTCTCCCGCCCCGAGCGGCAGTAGGCGCACGTCCCGTCGGTCCACCCCAGCCAGGGGATCCCGACTCGGCTACCGAGCTCGAGGGAGGTGGCGGCTGCGCCACGCTCCAGCACCGTCCCGACGATCTGGTGACCCAGGATGAGCGGGAGCTTGGGCCGGGTCAGCTCCCCATCGAGCACGTGCAGGTCCGTCCGGCACACGCCGCAAGCGCTCACCCGGACCCGCACCTGCTCGGGGGCAAGCGCCGGCGACTGCAGGTCACGCAGCACGAGCTCGCTCCGCGGACGCTCCAGCACCTGGGCAAGCATGATGGCCAGGATGGCGCTCCGGGGCTCCCGGGAAAAGCCGGGCCAGCGGATGGCGTCGTCCACTGGCGCGTCCCGCAGGAACGGTCTGCGAGGCCTCGCGCGAATGGCCCGTCGATCGGACACCAGCGGAATCCGGTTTCACGAGAACGGGTCCACCTGAGCCGGACCCGCCGGCCGTCACTTGCGCCAGCACCGGCATGGGTCCAGGGTTGCGCGACCGGCGCTGGCGCAGTGCCGGCGTCGGCCTCGCGCAAGGAGTCGAATCATGCCGACCTACGTGACGCTGATGCGCTTCACCGATCAGGGCATCCGGAACATCAAGGAGGGACCGGCCCGTCTGGAAGCGGCGAAGAAGGTCTTCCAGTCCGCCGGAGCGGAGATCAAGTCGTTCTACCTGGCGCTCGGGAACTACGACGCGGTCCTGGTCACCGACGGTCCGAACGACGAGACGGCGGCCCGACTGGCGCTGACCGTCGGCTCGCTGGGCAACGTCCGGACCGACACGATGCGGGTCTTCACCGAGGCCGAGTACCGCAAGTTGATCTCCTCGATGCCCTGACCATCACCGCTGACGCCGGGGGGCGGGCCCGACCTGGTCGCCCCTCGACGCCGGGGCTCCCCGGGAGGCGTGCACCAGGGGTACGCTGCAACGCCATGCCCACCGAGGACGAGCTGCGAGCCGAGCTGGAGCGGCTGAAGGCGGAGAACGAGGCGCTCCGGAACCGGCGGTCCGGTGCGGTTTCGATGAAGGTCAGCGAGAAGGGAGGGCTGTCCGTCTACGGCCTCGGACGCTTCCCGGTGACGCTGTACCAGGAGCAGTGGCTGAAGCTGCTCGACATGAGCGACGACATCCGCGCCTTCATCCAGGAGCATCAGGCCGAGCTGAAGAAGCGGGTCTGAATCTCCCGCGGGAAACAACCCCGTTTGCCCCGGCGGCGAGCGGAGCAGTAGAACCGCAAGGCCTCGCGTCTGGAGGGGAGCCGGACCAAGGGCCGGAGGTGCGCCATGCGCGGCGTGCTCGCCTGTCTGTTCGTCGGAATTGCATGCACCGCGTCCGGCCCCGCCGTGCAGGTGGCGGCACCTGCTCCGCAGCGGGCAGCCGAGGCGTCCGCCGGGTTCGACGGGCTCCCCAACGGGCTGGTCGACGTGCAGACGCACCGCGCGGACCAGGTCGCGTTCGACCATCAGGAGGAGGTCGCGTCCGGACTCGGCCCGCTCTACAACGCTCACTCCTGCCGGGACTGCCACGAGAACCCCGTGGCGGGCGGCACGAGTCAGGTGACCGAGCTCCGCGCCGGGCACCGCGACGCGCAGGGCGTGTTCGGCTTTCCCGAGATTCGCATCGGAGGTGGCAAGGTCGTGGTCTCGGGCCGCACGCTGATCAACGACAAGGCGATCTGCCCCGGCGTCGAGTTCACCGAGGGCGACGCGCAGGAGCATCTCCCGGACTCGGAGGACGTGCGCGCCCTGCGGGTCTCCATCAGCCTGCTCGGCGACGGCTACGTGGAGGCCGTGTCGGACGAGCTACTGCAGGCCATCGCCCGCTGGCAGTGCGGGCACCCCGAGCTCGGGGTCTGCGGATTGCCGATGCTGGTGCCGGTGCTCGAGTCACCGGGGACGATCCGCATCGGAAGGTTCGGCTGGAAGGCGGAGCACGCGAGCCTGCTCTCGTTCTCCGCGGACGCGTACCTGAACGAGATGGGCGTCACCAGCGCGCTCCGGCCCACCGACGTGACCTCGCTCTGCGACACGGTGCCGGACCCGGAGGACCACCCCGACGCCACCGGCGCCACGGACCTGGATCGCTTCGCCCGCTTCATCCGGGCCAGCAAGGTTCCGCCGCGGGACACCCGTCTGGCGGCGACGCCGGAAGCGCGAAACGGATCGACCCTCTTCGAGACCATCGGCTGCGCGGTCTGCCACGCGCCGCTGCTCACCACCCTGCCGGCCGGGACGCTGCTCTTCGGCGGCCCGTACCGCGTCGAGCCTGCACTGGGCGGCCGGGTCATCCATCCGTACAGCGACTACCTGACGCATGACGTGGGGACCGGCGACGGCATCGTGCTTGCCGTCCCGGAACACCATGGGGCCCAGTTCACCGGGATGCAGGACACGTTCGCCGCCAGCGCCAACCGGATGCGCACCGCGCCGCTCTGGGGGCTCCGGACCCGCAGCCGGCTGATGCACGACGGGCTCTCGTTCACTCTCCGCGAGGCCATCGCCCGCCACCAGGGCGAGGCAGCGTCCGCCCGGAAGGCGTTCGACGCGCTCCCGCCGCAGTCCCAGGAGCAGCTGCTCACCTTTCTCCGGTCGCTCTGAGGGCGATGCCGGAACCCATCACCTTTCCAACCAGCGTTCGTACGCCTTGAAGTCGTACGGCCGGCCGAGGAAGTCCGCGACCAGATCGGCTGCGGGCTTGCCGCCGCCTTGCTCCAGCACTCGCTCGCGGTACCGCGCCGCCGTCGGGCGATCGAACACGCCCCTGCTCTCGAACGGCGTGAACATGTCCTTGGCGATGACCAGCGACCACATGTACGTGTAGTACACGGCGCTGTACCCGTTCAGGTGTCCGAACGAGGCCTGGATGTACATCCCCTTCACGTAGGGGAAGGTCCAGTACTTCTCCATCGACTCGGCGACCACCGCGGTGGAGTCGAGCCCCCGGGCCTCGCGGTCATGCAGGTGGAGGCTGACGGCGGCGAGGAACATCTGACGTCGCACCTCGAGCCCCTTCCCGAACTCCTCGGCGATGCGGAGCTGTTCCACCATCTTTGCCGGGATGGGCTGGCCGGTCTTCACCTGCCTGGCGAACACCTGGAGCACACCCGGGTCACGCACCCACTCCTCCAGCATCTGCGACGGCGCCTCCACGAAGTCCTGCTCGGTGCGCACCCCGGAGTTTGCTGCCCACCGGGTGTGGCCACCCAGCACGTGGTGCACCAGGTGCCCGAACTCGTGGAAGAGCACCCGGACGTCGTCGTACTCCATCAGCCCGCCGGCCCTGGGGAAGTTGCAGAGCAGCGCGCCCTCGGGAAGGCGGTGTCCGGCCTGGCCGGAGACGACGGTGAACTCCGCCGCGTGCTTGAACTTGCCCTCGCGGGGGTGGAGATCCAGGTAGATGCGTCCCAGCGACTTCCCCGCTCGGTCACCGAACGAGGGGCCGGCGATGACGTCGAAGGTCCGCACGTCGGGGTGCCAGACCACTGCGTTCTCCACCGCCCGGTACGAGAGGTCGAAGAGCTTCCCCGACACGTCGAGCACGCCCTGGAACACCCGGCTGGCCTCGAAGTACGGCCGGGCGCTCTGCGCGTCAAAGTGGTAGCGCTCCGCCTTCACCCGCTCGCCGTAGTAGACGATGTCCCAGGGATCGAGCGCCCTCGCCCCCGGCACGTCCTTCCGCTTGCGCGCGAGCAGCGTCTTCTTCTCGCGGGCAGCGCGATCCCCGGACGCGGCGGTGATGCGCTCGATGAAGTCCGAGGCCGCCTTTCCGGTGCGGATCATCTTGTTCTCCGTCGCGTAGTCCGCCCAGTTCGCGTACCCGAGCGTGTGGGCCAGCTCCTGCCGCTTCACCAGCAGCCGCTCGAGCACGGCGATGTTCTGGGGAGCGGCGCGGGCCATGAACGCCCGCCAGAGCGCCTCGCGGGTCTTCGCCTGGCGGGCGTAGCTCCGCACCGGGAAGTAGTCCGGGTAGTCGGTGGTGAGGACGATCTTCCCGTCCGGTCCCGGTGGGTGTGCGGCGAGGAAATCGGCGGGCATCCCCGCGAGCTCCGCGCGGGTGAACGAGACCTTCCTCACGTCGGCGGGGATGTTCCGGTCGAACTCCTGCCCGATGGCCACCAGCTCGTCGCTGAGCGCACGGACCTTCTCGCGGGTGGTTTCGTCCCGGTCCACGCCGGCGCGCCGGAACTCACGGAGGTCCCGCGTCATCCACCACCGGGTGGTGACGTCCTGACCCGACAGGTCCAGCGCCGAGAGCACGTCGTACAGCGCGCGGTCCTGGTTGATGGAGGTGCCCATCGCCTGGATCTGCCGATCGCACTCCTCGGC
>Ga0335069_10000747_pt1 | contig 52805 bp, 30 predicted proteins | sample Lox_Sample_11_FD_206714 | JGI IMG/M metagenome (GOLD analysis project Ga0335069, IMG submission 206714) | Soil microbial communities from Loxahatchee National Wildlife Refuge, Florida, United States - Lox_Sample_1.1 | ecosystem: Environmental > Terrestrial > Soil > Wetlands | place: USA... | reverse complement strand
GCGCGGCGTTTATGCCGAATCCCTTGGCGGCATCAGCCTGGATGAGAGCTATCGCCTCGAACCCACTCAGTTGGCGGGCTTCCCCCAGGTCTTCCGCAGCCTGATCTCAGAGTCCATTGTAGGGTCGGTCGCTGCCCCCGAGTACGACATCGGCGGTGTGGCCCTCGACCTTAAGTTTCCCACACGAACCTACGCTGGAATCCAATTCCAGCACCTGGATACGCAAGTTGGGCGGGACATCGGCGATTTCCTGCTCGTTAACGGCAAAGCGCCTTACGTTACCAGCTCCACGCGCGAGAACCTCGACTACTACGAGAACACCCTCTACGGGAGCGTCAACCAGCTCATCGGCAAGATGTTCGCCGTCGGAGTCGGCTACGGGTTCACCCATGCTCACCTGCACGACCAGCTCCCGAACGTGCCGGTGAAGGCGCTCGCTTCCGCCGACCAGAGCGTCGGGGCCGATCTGCAGGTGCTCAATGGTTATATCCGCTTCAATCACCCCTCGGGGTTCTTCGCGGTAGCCGATGCCTACTGGTATCATCAAAACAACTATGGCTACACGCCCGCCTTGCCCGGCGACAACTTCCCCCAGCTCAACTTCTATGTGGGCTACTACTTCTATCGTCGCCACGGGCAGATCACGCTCGGTATCCTCGACGCCAACGACAGGAACTACCACCTCAACCCGCTCAACTACTACGCCGAACTGCCGCGCAAAATCACCTTCACCGCCGGCCTCAACTTCGTGTTCTAAAGCCCCGGGCGGCTCGCTCCACTTTAGCCCTTAGCCTTTAGCCTTGCTTATCTCGCCGCCTGCTGCACGAACTGCTGCAGCCGCTGCTGTAGCTTCTGCAACGGGCCCTGGAGATTGGCGAACCGCGGATCGGCGAGCCAATCCTGCGCGGCCTGCAGCGAGGCCGCGTCGCGGCTGACCAGCGAGGCATGGTCGGGCGTTGGCGTCGGCGTCAGCAGGTTCTGGGAGATCATGTAATTGGCGTTGGGGAATGTGCCTGCAAACTGCGCCAGCTCGGCTCCGCTTCGTGCGGGGTCGAGCAGGTAACTCTCCAATAACTGGCGTTGCTGCGGATCGCGCACGTCGGCCCGGGCGAAGTAGTCGGCCCGGGTTGCCTCCCGACCCTGCATCAGTTGCGGCGACGCCTCCAGAGCGGCCATCATAGCGGCCGGATCATTGATCACCAACCGGTCCAGCGCCAGATAAGCCGCATGCGCCACGGCGGGATTGTCCTGCTGCCGGACGAGGTCTCCCAAGGCAGGCGCGAGATTTGTGCCCCCTAAATAGACCGCCGCGTCAAAGGCCTCCAGGTAGCCCACGGACGGGTCTTGCTGCCAGGGTCCGTAGCCCAGCAGCTCGGCCGTCTTGGCCTCCAGCAGGGCGCGACCCTCCGCGCTCGGGTCACCGTTCGCCAGGTTGCGCAGTGCCAGCGCCCATTCGTCGGGCGAATCCTTCTGGCTGAGAATCGTGCGCGCGTAGGCTGCCGACGCCGCCGGGTCCGCCTGCCCCAGGTAATCCAGCAGGAACGTGCGCAGCGTCGGAGCCGAAGCCAGGGCGCCTTTGCCGGCCAACTTGAATCCCAGCCCCGTCGGCGTGTCTGCCTTCGAATCGAGAAACCTCCGTATGGCAGTTACCGCCTCGGGCACTGGGGCTGCTGCCAGCCCTTTTCGCAATCGGTCCAATTGCTCCATTCCCGAAGCTTTGCCCCCGGCCGCGGCCAATGCCCTGGCCGCTGTGTCCAGTTCCCGAGCGAGCCCACTTGTCTCAGGCCGACTGGCCACTACACCCGTGCTCGCCTGAACGGCGTGAATCGCTGTCGTCATCTTGGGAGCCGGGCCCGGCTTGCTCCGCCACGCCCACAGTCCCAGCCCTGCCACAACAGCAAGGCCTGGAACTACCCACACCAGCTTGTACGCTCGGCTTTGCACGCGCTCTCATCACCTTGTACATCACCGCGGCACGCCGGGCACGGAAAAACACCAGGAAGAACACCAGACTTGATGGTTGCCTGGCGATGTCGTTCTTGGCATCATGTAGTCTCTGGCCGCTGATCAACGATGCAGCGGGGGTTAGTGTGCGGTATGCGGCTGTCATAGCATCATGTTGCGCGATACTGAGGCCCAAGAACCAGGGCCCGGCTTGCGGAGGCATTGCCGGGGCAGACAGGGTCGGCTGATACTGAGATGGCTGTTGCTCAGCCTCCCGGTGGGGTGCCAGGCGGCGGCGCCGCCCGGATGGTCTTGGGGGCTCGCGGGCAATGCTCAGACGTTGGCCGATGTGAATGCCGTGGCTTGTCCGGGGGATGGTTCCAGTTTCGCGGCCGGAACATTTGGGCGCAATATTGTTCTTGGTAATCTCCAACTGACGGCTCCCGACCTCTACGGGACGTGGCAAGGGTTCGCGACTAAGTTTGACCTGACTGGCCAAGGCCTTTGGGCCGTGGAGATGACCGCAACCAACGGCATTTTACCATTGGGTGTTGCCAGCGACGGGGCGGGCGGGTGTTTTGTGGCGGGCGGATTCGCCGGGAATGCTGTCTTAGGCGGATGGAAACTCAGCGGTGGAACCAACTTCGAGGTATTTGTTACGCGCGTTTCTGCGGGCGGGGCATTCCTTTGGGCAAAGAGTTTCTCCGGGACGGAGGATTGTTATGCTTTAACCTGCTTGCCCGGACCTGCGGGCGGTTTGTATGTGGGCGGGGCCTTTGATGGACAGCTACTGGTGGGCACGAATTCGCTGACCGCTCAGCCGTCGGGCGCCCAGAACGGCTTCCTGGCGAGTTTGGATAACACGGGAAAGGTCAGGTGGGCCCACCGGACCGGCGGCGCATTGCTTGGCTCTGCGGTGTCACCTTCGGGAATCGTCTATGCCGCAGGGTCATTCTCCGGGCCTTCCGGGGTATTCGAGAATCAGACTGTGACGATCTCAGCCGCCGAAGCTCGCTACGTCGCGCGGTTCACGGCAGACGGATCCCCCGGCTGGGTGCAGTATTTCACCAGCGATGCCACGCCATCGGGAAACACGACTGCAGCCGTGGCCGCAACGGCAGACGAGAGCGTTTGCCTGGCGGGGACGTTTACGACCAGCACATCCGTTGGCGGGCAGACCTTTACGAGTGCGGGGGCTGAGGATGTTGCGTTGGTTAGGTATTCGCCCAGTGGCGTGATACTCAAGGCGGGGAGCTTTGGCGGCACGGGAAGCGACGTCAGCCAGGGAGTTGCCATTTACGGCTCGAACAACGTGGTCATCGTTGGCTCCTTTGAACAAGAGCTCTCGCTGGGTACCAACACCCTGGCAGCGACGGGGTCGCAAGGCATTTCCGCCTTTGTGGCGTGCTTCGATACCAACGCCGTTCCCGTATGGCTAACCGGACCGACCAATGTGACCGAACTGGCAGCAGCGCAGGGGGTGGCGGTAGATGGAGCCGGCGTGATGGTTGGAGGACAGCTCGAGGGCTATGGAGGTTTCGGACCGTTCCTTCTTGGCGCTGTCACGCCGGGTTTGAGTGGGGTGATGAATTGCTTTGTCGCCAGGTTGACAGACCTGACCGTGGCTCACAGGTTTCCGAGCCCGCCGGATAATTCTCAAGGGAACCTGGCGGTGTATCTCACACCGCCGGAGTCTAACGGCCAATGGCGTTTTCCCTGGGATTTGGCGTGGCGGAACAGCGGCGACACTGTAAGCAATCTGCTGGTGGGTAACTACACAATCAACTTTCGCAATGTGCCCGGCTGGCTGGCCTTTCCGCCGACCGCAACTGCCGTCGTAACCAAGGGCGGGCTGACGCAGGTGACCAACCAGTATTACCCCACCTTCGACGTCACGGGAACGACCAACACCGGGGCGCTGAAGGTGAACATCGGCCCCAGCGCACCCAACGGTGCCGGCTGGCGCTTCCTGGGAGAAACGGCTTGGCACGGCCCGGGTTTCACTGCGACCAACCTGGTGCCGGATGCTTACGCAGTTGAGTACGAGCCAGTCAGCGGTTATGCCAGACCGGCCAATCAGGCCGTGCAGGTGTATGCGGGTTCGACCACGGTAATTTGGGGCAGCTATTCGCTGGCCCAGTCACCTCCAGCGGGGGTTGATCTGCCGGTGCCGGTGGCGACCAACAGCATCAGTGATTTGATAGATTATCCTTACGGTTTTAACGGGCAGTTGCAGTCGGATGTCGGGTTCGGAAGTGGGGTGGCGGTGCAGACCAACGTGGTGATGACGGCAGCCCACCTGGTCTTCAGCGATCAGACTCTCTCTTACGTGAGCCAGATCTATTGGTATTTCCAGGAGGAGGCAGGGGTGTTTGTGCCCGAACCGCAGGCCGCCCGGGGATGGTATGTTCTCAGTGGCTATGCGTCGCAGCGGACCAATGACATACTCGGCGGCCTGGCGCCGGGGCAGTCTAGTCCTCAGTCGCGGAACCTGGACGTGGCAGCGTTGTATTTTCCATCGCCGGTGGCGGGAGGCGGTTATGGGGGCTATTTGCCGTCGGATACCGTGCCAAACTCCTGGCTGAACAGCACGAGCCAGAAGATGCTGGTGGGGTATCCCGTGGACGGGTCCTCGTTGGGGGATTCAAGCATCGCGCCCGGCGTGATGTATCAAGTCGGACCGCAGTCTAATCCGTTGAACCTGGCCACAGACCCCGTGGCGGACCAGCAAGTTTATACAGCGACATGGTTTTTGAGCTACCCAGGCAACAGTGGAGGCCCATTGTACGTGCAGTTCAACGGGTATTATTATCCAGCGGGCGTGTATTTGGGGACACTATATAACGGCATAGTGCCTTACGCGTCCCTGGTGCGGGGAATTGACAGCAACGTGGTGAACCTGATTACCCGGGCACAAGCGCTGGGCGACTCCGGGACCAACGGCACTGGGGGCGGGGTAATCACGATCGTCGCCGGTTCGGGCAGCCCACAGTTAGCCTATCTCCAGGTGGACATTGGGCCGCAAGCGGCACTCGATGCCGGTGGGGCCTGGCGGGTGCAAGGCACGACAGCCTGGGCGAGCGACCCTCAATACACGGCAACGCTTGCCAGCGGCAGTTCCGTGACCTTGGAGTTCAAGGCCATCCCGGCCTGGAATTTGCCGCCCAACAACACCGTGCAGATTACGCCCGGGCAGATGACCGTCGTGGCGGCAAATTACACTTCCAATCCGGCGCAAATGGGCGTCACGCCGGCGAGCGGCTTGAGCGCTGGTGGTTTTGCCGGCGGCCCTTTCAACCCATCCGAGAATACCTACACCCTCACCAACTCGGGCGGGGCAAGTTTGAACTGGTCGGCGAGCAAGCCGGGTGTCTGGCTGTCCTTATCGGTAAGCAACGGCACGCTGGCTGCGGGAGCCAGCACAAACGTCACCATTAGCCTGAACGCCAATGCCAACAGCCTGGCGGCGGGCGCCTACACGAACACGGTGGGCTTCACGAACCTGAGTAACGGCTTAGGCAACACAGCCCGCTCGGTCAGCTTGGCCATTTCGGTCCACCCGCCCGTCCAGTTCACTAATGTCCATGTGCTCAGCAACAAGAGCCTGGCGTTAACCCTGTTGGGGGTGACGAACCGCGTGTATTCCATTCTTGGGGCAACAAACCTGCTTCAGCCTGCCACCAATTGGACGGAGGTTTTGCGCCTGACCAACCTCGCCGGGCAAACCGCGTTCACACTCACCAACTCAACGCCTTCGAAGCCGCAGTTCTACCGCGCCCGGGAGCTCTGAGGCCCCGGTATTCGGACCCTGCGGACACAGTGACCTGCAGAGCGTTGGCGGATAATCAAAGGAAACGAATTAATCTTGCCAGTTCGCCCGGGATTTAGTATGGACGTACTCAACAGGCGTTCAGGGCACAGGCTTGGTTGGCAAGGCTATGAAGGTCATGCACGGACGAACGAACGAGGGCGCGGCTCCCGCAGGCGATCGCCTGCGGTCAGCGAGCAAGTGCGGGCTGGGCGGACGGAATGCCCTGAACCTCCTTGGTGCGCTGTGTCTGGCCTTGTTCGTCACGTCCGTCCCCTCGCGGGCGGCAAGCACCACGGTAACCAGCGCCAACGACAGCGGCCCGGGCACACTGCGCGCTGCGGTGGCGTTTGCCAACACCAACGCCGAGGAGACCAGCATCACGTTTGATGCTGCGCTATCAGGCCAATCGATTATCCTGACCAACGGCGGGATCTGGCTCAGCAACACCGTGGCCATTGACGCTTCCGCCCTGACGAACGGTATCCTCATCTCCGGCAACGCCAGCTCGCGGATATTCCAAATCACTGCTGCAGGCGTGGTCACGCTCAACTCGCTGATCCTGGCCTCAGGTAGCATCTCCAATGACCGCGGGGGAGCCATTCTGAATTCGGGGCAACTGATGGCGTTGAATTGTCTGTTTACAAATAACACCGCGCGTGGCGGCACGGGTCAGACCCCCGGCAGCAGCTCAAACGGCGGCCCGGGAGGTGGGGGCGCGGGCATGGGGGGCGCCGTGTTCTCGGACGGCGTTGCCCTGCTGCTAACGAACTGCGTTTTCAGTGGCAACCAGGCGGTGGGCGGACCGGGCGGCGCTGGCAATGGAAACAGCGGCATCAACCAGGCCGGCGGCGACGGCGGCGGTCCGAACCGGGGTCAGGGCGGAGCCATCGGCCAGGCCGGCGGCGCCGGCGGCTACGGCGGCGGGGGCGGAGGTGGTGCCGGTTCTTTCAACGGCGGTTACGCTGGAGGCAGCGGAGGTTTTGGCGGCGGCGGTGGTGGCGGTGGCGCCCATGGTGCCGGCTATGATGGTGGCGTGGGCGGGGCCGGCGGCCCATACGGCGGCAACGGCGGCGACGCACACTGGTCAGTGTCTGGTGGTGGCGGCGGCGGTGCTGGCCTGGGTGGGGCAGTGTTCGCCAAAACCGGCGCGGTCACGGTGGTGAGCTGCTCTTTCAGCAACAACACGGCGGCGAATGGTGTGGGAGGTCTCGGCTCCTACGGCGCGGGCAACGGCACCAACGGGCAAGCCGTGGGTGGCGCGCTGTTTTCCGCCGTGAGCCTGCTGATGTCGAACAATGTGTTCAGCGGCAACGCGGCCTCCAACGCCGCGCCCAATATCCAGGCTCCGAATGTGGTGACCAGTCTTGCCGACAGCGGACCCGGCACCTTGCGCGCCGCGCTGGCCGCCGCCGGGGACGGCTACGTTGTGGACGCAACAGGCGTCTCTGGCACTATCACGCTGACCAGCAGCCAACTTAACGTAACCAGCAGCGTGACTGTACGGGGGCCCGGCGCCACGAACCTGACGGTCAGCGGCAATAACGCCTTCCGCGTATTCAACGTCACCGGCACGAATGTGACGATTTGCGGGCTCACTATTGCAAATGGTTACGCCAACGCCAACGGCGGGGGTATCCAAGCTTCTGGTGCGGGCAACAGTCTCATGCTCGCCAATTGTGTCGTCTCCAACAACAATGCCTCAGTCGGCGGCTACCGCTATGGGGGCGGCATCTTCAACCCCGGAGCTACGCTCACCGTTAGCAATTCTCTCGTTTGCGGCAACTCCGCCTACGAAGGCGGCGGCCTGTTCAACCAGGGCACTCTGGCGGTCGTTGCCAGCACTATCAGCGGCAACTCCGCCAGCTACGGTGGCGGCATCTACAACTCCGCTTACAGCGGCAGTGCGACATTGACGGTCAGCGCCAGTACGCTCAGCGGCAACTCGGGCATCATCAATAGCGGCTACGGTGAAGGCGGCGGCATCTACAACGACGGCTATGGAGGCACCGCGACCGTGACGGTCAACATCAGTACGTTGAGCAGCAACGCGGCCTCCTACGCCGGCGGCGGCGGCCTGTACAATTCCGGCGACGGCGGCAACGCCGTGGTGACGGTTAACGCCAGCACCTTCAGCAGCAACTCGACCTACGGGGGCGGGGGCGGCTGCATCTTCAACGACGGCCGGGCCGGTGGCAGCGCGACGGTGCAGGTCGGGGACACCATTCTCAACGGCGGACCGGCGGCGGCGGGAAACCTCTTCAATACCTCGGGCACCATCAGCTCGGCCGGCTACAACCTGAGCAGCGACGCCGGGGCCGGCTTCCTGAACCAGCTCGGCGACCAGACCAACACCGACCCGATGCTCGGACCGTTACAGGACAACGGCGGCCCGACCTGGACGCATGCGCTGCTTACGGGCAGCCCGGCCATTGACCAGGGCAACCGGAATGCCATCCCAGCCCTCGCCAGCGCCACCGACCAGCGCGGGCAGCCTCGCATCTCGGACTGGCCTGGAGTGGATAAGGCCTCGGACGGCAGCGACATCGGAGCATTCGAGGCACAATATGTGTCTCCTTACTCCCCCTATTCTGGCGCCTACACCTTTACCACCGTGGCGGGCCGCTCCAGCATGGGCAGCGCGGACGGCGTGGGCAGCGACGCGCAGTTCTACCAGCCCGTTGGCGTTACTATGGACAGGGCGGGCAATCTCTACGTCGCGGACAGTTGGGACAACGTGATACGGAAGATCACGCCCGCCGGGGTAGTCACCACCATCGCCGGGTTTGCCGGCAGTTCGGGCAGCGCCGATGGCACTAACAGCGCCGCGCGATTTAATGAGCCACGCGGTATTGCTGTGGACCGGGCGGGCAATCTCTACGTAGCGGACTACTACAATTACACGATACGCAAGATCACGCCCGCAGGGGCCGTCAGCACCATCGCCGGGCTTGCCGGTAGTTACGGCAGTGCCGACGGCACGAATGATACGGCGCAGTTTTCCTTCCCCCAGGGTGTGGCGGTGGACCGGGCGGGCAATGTGTATGTGGCTGATGCGGGCAATTGCACGATTCGGGAAATCACGCCGGCGGGCACCAACTGGGTCGTGATTACCATCGCTGGCAGAGTGGGATGGTCCGGGAGCGCGGATGGCCTTGGCACCAATGCGCAGTTCGGTGGGGGGTACTCGATGTCTGTCGAGGGCTCCATGGCCCTGGCCATGGACGGCGCAACCAATTTGTATGTTGCCGATACCTACAATCACACCATTCGAAAGCTCACGCCCCTGGGCACGAACTGGATGGTCAGCACGATTGCCGGCCAGCCGCCCCAATGGATGGATTTTGGCGGGTATGCGGATGGCACCAACGGCGACGCGCGATTCTACCTGCCTTCCGGCATCGTTGTGGATGCCACCACCAATCTCTTTGTGGCAGACTGCCAGAACAATGCCCTTCGGAGGATCACACCGGTGGGGACCAACTGGGTGACGGGCACCCTGGCCGGCTGGCCCGGACCGGGGGGTATGGCCGACGGCACGGGAACCAATGCCCAATTCAACGCGCCTGAGGGCGTTGCGGTGGACACCAGCGCGGGCACCGTCTTCGTGGCGGATATGTACAATAACCTGATTCGCGAGATCACTTCGGCCGGAGTGGTGACGACCCTCGCCGGCGCAACAAGCCGGGGCAGTGCTGACGGCGCGCCTCAAACCGCACGCTTCAACTGGCCTTACGGCGTGGCGGTCGGCAGCTCGGGCAATGTCTACGTGGCAGACACTTACAACCACACCATCCGGAAAATAACGAGCGCCGGGCTGGTCAGCACCATTGCCGGACTTTCCGGCCAGTCCGGCAGCGCCGACGGCGCGGGCAGCAACGCGCGGTTTAATGGTCCGGGGGCTGTCGCCGTGGACGCCGCCGGCAATCTCTACGTGGCGGACATGTGGAACTACACGATTCGGAAGATCACGCCCGCCGGGATGGTCAGCACCATTGCCGGGCTGGCCGGACAATATGGCAGCGACGATGGAACGAACAGCGCGGCGCGGTTTTGGGGTCCTCTAGCCATTACCGCAGACAGCGCCACTAACCTCTACGTGGCGGATGGCGACAACACTATTCGGAAAATCACGCCCGTGGGCGCTAACTGGGTCGTGAAGACCATTGCCGGCTCTGCGTTGTCCAGTGGCCAGGGCAGCGCCGACGGCACCAACGGCGCGGCTCAATTTAACACTCCCATTGGCGTGGCGGTGGACACCGCAGGCAGGGTTTACGTTGCGGACATATACAATTACACGATTCGCCAGATCACACCTGTGGGGCCGAACTGGGTCGTGACTACTATCGCCGGTTCAGCAGGGCATTATGGCAGCGCCGACGGCACGGGAGCCAATGCGTCGTTTACTCAACCCTATGGCATTGCGGTAGACAGGGCGGGCAATCTTTATGTGACGGCTTTCTATACCATCCGCAAGATCACCCCCGTGGGAACGGACTGGGTGGTGAGCACCATAGGTGGGCTGAATGGCAGCCCCGGAGCGGCTGACGGCGCGGGCAGCGCGGCGCGCTTCTATAATGCCTGCGGCATCGCGCTGGACGCCGCCGGCAACCTCTATATTGCCGATACAGACAACAACACGATTCGCAAAGGGGTTCTGACTGCGTACGGGACAGCGAATCTGCAAGCCTACGCCCAGCCCCCCATGAGCGGGCAACTCGTCGTAACGCTTCTGCCGCCCGAGGCCAATGGCCAATGGCGCTTCCCCTGGGAGCTGGCCTGGCGCAACAGCGGCGACACGGCAGGCAACCTGGTGCCGGGCAATTACACCGTCGAGTGTCGTAATGCGCCCGGTTGGCTGGCAATCCCGCTGCCCGCGTTCCCCATACCGGGTGGAGCGACGACGTTCGTGACCAACCAGTATTACCCGACCTCCAATTTCCTGGGCACGACTAATACAGGATCGCTCACCGTGAATATAGGACCGACCGTGCCCGGCGGCGCCGGCTGGCGCTTCCTGGGCGAAGGGGCCTGGCGGCCGCCGGGTTCTACTGCCGCCAACCTGCTGCCGGACACTTATGCTATCGAGTTCGAGCCGGTGAGCGGCTACTCGAAGCCCGCCAGCCAGGCGGTGCAAGTGTCCGCCGGCACGACCACCGCCATCCTCGCCAGTTACCTGCTCGCTCAGTCGGCGCCGTCCGGGGTTTGCCTGCCGGCGCCGGTGCCGACCAACAGCATTAACGACCTGGCCGACTATCCCTACGGGTTCAACGGGCAGTTGCAGTCGGATCTGGGCTACGGCAGCGGCGTTGCGGTGCAGACCAATGTGGTGCTGACGGCCGCCCACCTCGTGTTCAACGACCAGACCTTATCCTATGTCAGCCAGGTCTATTGGTGGTTCCGGCAGGAAGCCAACGTCTTCATGCCCCAGCCTCAGGCCGCGCGGGGCTGGTATCTGCTGAGCGGCTACGCAGCGCAGCGCACGAATGATTTACTGGGCGGGTTCGCCCCCGAGCAGTCCAGCCCGCAGTCGCGCAACCTGGACGCGGCGGCGCTGTATTTTCCGTCCCCGGTAGCGGGCGGCGGGTGCGGAGGCTATCTGTCATCGGATGCGACGCCCAACTCGTGGCTGACCAGCATCAGCCAGAAGCTGCTCGTGGGGTATCCCGTGGACGGCTCTTCGCTGGGCGATGCCAGCATCCTGCCGGGCACGATGTATCAGACGGGGCCGCAGCCGTATCCGTTGAGCCTGGCAACCGACCCGGTGAGCGACCAGCAGGTGTACCTGGCGCAGTGGTTCCTGAGCTATCCGGGCAACAGCGGGGGGCCGTTCTATGTGCAGTACAACGGATATTACTATCCAGCGGGGGTGTACCTTGGAACGCTCTATAACGGCGTGGTGCCGTATGCCTCGCTGGTCCGGGGCATTGACAGCAACGTAGTCAACCTGATCACATCGGCTCAATTGCTTGGTGATTCGGGCACAAACTACACCGGCGGGGGCGTGATCACCATCACCGCCGGCGGGAGCGCCGGGCAGTTGGCCTACGTGCAGGTGGACATCGAGCCGGCGGCGGCGGTGGCGGCAGGCGCGGCATGGCGGTTGCAGGGAGCTGGGACCTGGAATCCTACCACCCCCTTTACCATTACGGTGGCCCCCGGGAGCCCGGCGACGATCGAGTTTCAGCAGATTCCGGGCTGGGCCCAGCCGTCAAGCAGCAGCCAGCAAGTCACAGCCGGCCAGCTCACTACGATTTCGGCCACCTACACCGTTATTCCTGCCCAGTTGGGCGTTAGCCCGACCTCAGGTTTCGCCGCCAGCGGTTTTGCCGGCGGCCCGTTCAATCCGTCCTCGACCACCTACACCCTGACCAACTCGGGCGGGGCCAGCCTCAACTGGTCCGCGTCGAAGTCCGCCGCCTGGCTCTCGCTCTCGGCGAGCAACGGGACGCTGGCAGCCGGGGCGAAGACCAACGTCACAGTCAGCCTAAATGCCAACGCCAATAGCCTGATCGCCAGCAACTACTCCGCGGTGGTTGGCTTCACTAACCTGACGGGTGGCAGGGGCAACACGAATCGCGCGGTCAGTCTGAATGTCCTGGTGCACCCGTCAGTCCTGTTGACCAACCTCCAGGTGCTCGCGAATGGAAGCCTGGCGATGAGGCTCCAAGGCGTGACCAACCGCGTCTATTCCATCCTCGGCACGACCAACCTGCTCCAGCCCCTCACCAACTGGCTGGAGGTGCTGCGCCTGACCAACACCGCAGGTCAGACCACCTTCACCAACCCTCTCCCCTCCACCACGCCGCAGTACTACCGGGCCAACGAGCTCTAAGGGCTGCCGCCCAAAAGGCGCCCCAAGCAACGTCAATTGAAATGGATGCCCAACCTATCGGCCACAGGCATTTCCACCAAGCGCGGGAGTGCACCCCTGACCGCCTGCCCCGAAACCCCTCCCGTTGAGCCTATCCCGGCCGTCTTCACCCCACCCTGATTCCCAACCCGTTACCAGTGTGCCACTTACGCTATAACACGCATTCCGCACCCTGACCACCCCGTCACCACACCGTATAATCCCCGTATACACACCGTATATTCAAATTGAACATACGGCGTGTATACGGGGATTATACGGCGTGGTGACGGTGTGGCAACGGTGGTTCCGGAAGGGTCGGAGCGGCGCTGGATTTCGACTTCGGATCGAGTCCATTTGGCTTACCAACTGGAACGAAGTTCTGCGCCTGACCCACAGCACTGGCCAGGTCACCTTCACGAACCCGCCACCGGCATCCGCCGCGCCACAGTTCTACCGGGCGAAAGAGTTGTAGGAGCACCGGGTTGCGGCGAGCTGGCCGGAGCGCGGCTGGCGGTCGAATTTGATTGCCTCCCCTCTTGTAAAGGCGTTTATGTGGGCATCATGTCGCGGACCAACGCCATGAAGGCCAGCCGCAGGCTGGCGGGCCCCGGCCGCCTCCGCGCCTGGCTCCTGCACCAAACCCGCTTTGGTTGGATCATGGGCGGCGTCTTGGCGGCGCTGGCGGGAGCGGCTTTCTGCAACCCCTTCCTCGGCCAATTCCTGATCCGGAAGAGTTACGATCTGCCCTTCCTTTTTCGTCAGCAGTCCGTGCCGCCTGACGTCGTCCTTGTGTACATGGACGAGGAGTCGCGGAAGGCCCTGAACCAGCCCTGGAACCAATTGTGGGATCGGGACCTCCATGCCCGACTCCTGGACCGTCTCAAGGCGGACGGGTCCCGCACGGTGGTGTTTGACGTCGTCTTCAGCCAGCAGGGCGCAAAGGGGACGAATTCCGGTCCTGATGGGGCAACGGTTCGACTGGCCGAGGCCATGCGGCGCCATGGCCGGGTTGTTGTCGCAAACCATCTTCGGACTCAGAGTGGCCGTGGCGATTTGGAAGCTCCGCACGAGATATTGGCCCGGGCAGCCGCTGCGATCGGCGTTGCGGAGGTGTTGGAGGACTCCGACACAGTTGTGCGGTATCTCCTTCTTGATTTGCCCAGCCTGACGGCCGGGGAAGTTGTCCCTACCCTGGCCTGGCAGGCGGCGCGCCAGGAAGGAAAGGACCCGGCTGCTGATGGACGGCCGAAGCGGGGTGACTGGTGGGTCAACTACTATGGCGTGCCGGGGACGATACCGAGCGAAAGCTATTCCCGTGCGCTGTATGAACTGCCCGCGGGGTATTTCAGTAACAAAGTGGTTGTCATAGGCGAGCATTACCCATTGACGATTGGTGGCGCCCGCATTGACACGTTTTGCAGCCCAATCCCTGTCGGGCGAGCGCGGTTTCCTGGCGCGGAGATTCATGCCACGATGATTCAGAACCTGCTTCGAAAAGAATGGCTGCGGCGGCCTGGGCCATTTTCAGAATTCGCAGTGGTTCTCCTGCTGGGCGCCGCTGTGGGGTCTTTGCTTCCGCGCCTGAAGCCCTGGCCCGCGCTGCTAGTCTGCCTGAGTCTAATGGCGTGCCTGGTGGTGCTGGCCTTTGAGGCGCAGTGGCATCTGCGGCTATGGTCAGTCTGGATGATCCCCGTCTTCGTCCAGCTCCCCGTGGCCTTGCTGTGGGCCGTCCTTTGGCAGACGGTAAGGGCGTCCATGGAGACGCAGTTCCTGGAACGTTCTCTTTCGCTATATCTTTCCCCAAATGCAGTTCAGGCTTTGGTCCGCAACCCGGAACTGCTAAAGCGAGGCGGCGAGCGACGGCACATCAGCGTCCTGGCGAGCGATATCACGAACTTCTCAAAAATTGCAAATCGCATGGACGCCGAGGATCTGCTCAGCGTCCTGAACCGGTATTACGAAGAGGTTATCGGATGCGTTCACGCCACGGATGGCACCATCATTAAGTTGATCGGCGACGCAGTTTTTGCCGTTTGGAATGCACCGCAGGATCAGGCCGATCATCAACAACAGGCAGCGCGGGCCGCCTTGTTACTCCAGGAGAGGGTGGCACAACTCAACCAGCGGTTGGACATTCCGCCGCTTGCCACGCGTTTGGGTCTTCACGCCGGGGAAGCCTGCGTCGGCAACGTCGGCAGTTCAACCCATTACGATTACACGGCCGTCGGCCAGACGGTGAACCTCGCGTTCCGCCTTGAGAGTTTTAACAAGCAACTCGGCACCGATATTCTGGCATCCCGGGATTTCGTTAAGGGAATAGGCGACCAACTCACGACGCGGATGATCGGGCACTTCCGGTTTAAGGGCCTTGATGGGGTCTGCGAGGTACACGAGATTCTGGGCAGCATCGAACTCGCTCAGGCTACGCAACCCTGGCGGGAAGCGTACGCCCGCGCTGTCCATCAATTCCATCGGCGCTCGTTTGAGTCCGCCGAATTGGCGTTGCGGGAGACGCTAGAACTTCGCCCCTGTGACGGCCCCTCGCTGTTTCTGCTCAAACGAATCGGCGAAATGCGCAGTGCTCCGCCTTCCAGAGATTGGGCCGGTGAAATTGATCTTGATCAAAAATAGCGATACGCACAGGCAGTCGGAAGCAAATGTCTTCTTCATATTGGGACGCCTGGCTTTTGCGGTAGCGCCTTGCGCAAGGTCAGGGAATTGCCTGTTCCCAGCGGCACATACGTCACTTCATCAAATACCTGGGTCATGACGAAGGTCCCCAGCCCGCCGGGACGAAGGTCCGAGAGCTCCCGGCCTCGAATATCCTCGGCGTTCACCGGCGCGGCTTCATCGGTTATCTGGATGATAAGGGCCTTGTCCGCGGTCTCAACCCGGACACGCACTGGGCCCGGCTGCTCGTGGTAACCGTGCCGAAAGATGTTGCTGGAGGCCTCGTCGCAGGCCATGACGATTTGACCCACGACTGTGTCGCCGAAGCCGGCGAAGTGGGCCCACTGTTCCACAAAATGCCGGACGCCCACCAGGTTCGCCGGGCTACAGGTGGTGTGAAGCTCCGGTGCGGGGGGTTGACCCCTCCAGGCGAGCAGCAACAGGGAGGCATCGTCATGCTGCGGGGTCGAATCGCGGTAGTTGTCCCAGGCTTGGTAGGCGGCACTCAAGGTTTCCGCCGCAGTCAATCCGACCGGAAGGCTCGCCGCAAAGCGCTCCAGGCTGTACTCCTCTCCCTGGTGATTGCGCGTTTCGGGGAAACCGTCCGTGAACAGAAGCCACGAGTCACCTGGACGCAATTCGACTTGTGCGACGACATACTTAGCTGTCGGAGAGATTCCCAACGGCAGGTGATTGCGCACGGCGCAGGATTTCCACTTTTGGCCGTCGAAATAGAGGGGAGGGAACTGGCCGGCGGTGCAGATTTGCAGGGTCCGTTTATCCACGTCCGCCAATAGCATGACCATGCTGATGAAACGGCCGGCCTTAAGCTCGCGAGTCAGGAGCGGGTTCAGCTTCGTGACCCATTCTCCCAGGTCGGCCTGGAGCTGATGTGTGAGGGCTTCAATGACGGCGGTGGCGCGAGCCATGGTTAGAGCGGCCGGGATGCCCTTGCCGCAGACATCGCCCAAGCCCAGGAGCAAGCGGCTCGTCCCTACTGGCTGCACGAAGCCAAAATCGCCGCCCACCATTTGGGCCGGTAGCTGGCGGTGGTAAACCTCGCAAAAGGGAAATTGGCTGAGCGTCGGCGGCAGAAAGGTGTCCTGGATTTCCTTGGCGAGGAGCAACTGTTGCCGGGCTGCCGCTTGCTCGATTTCGCGGCGCTGGGCCTCCAGCCTCACCAGGGCATTTACAATAAGGCCGCCAAATCCCTCGAAGATCTCTTCGTCTTCGGCGTTGAACGATTCCCGCTCCTGGGGATTCAGCGCCTGCAGGACACCCAGGCATGCCGCCCCGTCCAAGAGGGGGATCGTCAGCAGGGCCCGGGTCAGGATGCCGACGCGGTTGCTGACGTTAATATAGTGGCGTGGGTCAGTTTGGGCATCTTTGAGGTTGATCGGTCGTTTGGACTGGTAAACCGCGCCGGCAATCCCCGCACCCGGTGGCACTCGCAAAGGCTGGGGCAGATTCACCATCCAGGGATCGGTGCTATGGAGGATCAGTTCGCCGGTCCTGGCGTCGGGCAACAGGAACGAACACGCTCCTGCGTGCATCACTTCCTTGGCCCGGCGGAGAATCTCATCGATCAAGGCAGCCGAATCCATGGCGCGGCTGAAACAACGGGCCGCGTCCAGCAACGCCTGGTAACGTTCCACGGGGCCTTTTGAGAGCATAGCCGGGTCGGGGAATACGCGCTCAGCCCTTAGGTTTTTGCGCGGGTGAGTTGGTGGGCGTCTTATGAATCTCTGCCGGGGATGGCACGGGGTTGGTGTGCATCTGCCAGATCAGCCGCGAGGGTTTTTCCGCGAGGCGAGCCGTAAGAATCTTCGCATACTCCATCGTGACCTCGGTCCGGGCCACCACCCCCGTCAGGGTTCTCATGGTCTGATCCAGATTCGCCAGGAACTCGTTGGTCAGGAACGCTTGCACGTCAGCGGTGATGGCCCGCGTGTTATCCACTGTCCCGTTCAAGTTGGTGGCCACCCAGGTTGCTTCGGTCAGCAAGTTGCTCACCTGTGGCCGGACGCCCACGACGGTTTCGTCTACCTGGTGCAGGGTCCCGCGCGCGTCGGTCATCACCGCCTGAGCGCCGCTGATCAGGTTGGTCGCTGTGAGCAGGAGCGTGTCTCCGCTGGCCAGCAAATGGTTCAGGTTGGTGATCAAAGCTGGATAGTCATGGTCGAATTTCTCCAGGATTTCCGCGGCCGTGGCCGAGGCCTTTTCCAGAGCCTGGGTCAGCGCCTCGAAGCTGGGCAGGCTTTCACCTTCAATGACCGCTCCGTCCGGCAACGGTTCCGCGCCCGGAGCTCCAGCCGACAAGGCGATGAATTTCTCTCCCAGAATGGTCTCGGAACTTATGGTAGCCTTGACGTCCGAGGGTATCGGCGGCGCCTTCTTATCGAGGCGGATGGTCACGCGAACGGCCGCTTGGTGTTTGCCAGACTGCTCACGTTCCGTGGGGCTCATATACCGAATCGCCACCACCGAGCCCGCAACGGCGCCCGCATAACGGGCGGGCGAGTGCATTCTAATCCCAGTCGCATCCTGGAAGTCGACCTCCACCTTTCGCCCGCCGGCCTTCCCCCAGGACTGGCCGGAGAGCGAGACGGTCAGCGCCGCCAGCAGGACCAGGCTACAACCGATGACGGTGAGGGCGATAATGCAGTGTGACCAGTTCTTTGATTTCATGGGTGGGCCTCTCCCAGCAGGCGTTTGAGGTAATCTCCTTTGGAAAGTCGCAGGGGAATGGGGCCGTCGGCCTCCCCCTTGATGAATTGCTGCAACATCGGATCGGGGTTGCTCCTGATCTGCTGCGGCGTTCCTTCGGCGATGATCTTTCCTTGAAGCGGCCCGGTGCCGAGCATGATCATTCGCGTGGCGATGCGAAACGCGCTGGTCATGTCATGAGTCACCACCACCGCCGTCATTCCCAACTTGCGCGTCAAATCCTGCGTGAGCTTGTCCACGACGGCAGTCATTACCGGATCCAGACCGGAGGTGGGTTCGTCGCTGAATAGCAACTCCGGATCCAGCGCCAGGGCGCGGGCCAGGGCCACGCGCTTTTTCATGCCGCCGCTGATTTCCGCCGGCTTGAGATCCTCGAAGCCCGTCAGCCCCACCATTTCGAGCTTCATCTTTATCACCAAGTCCACGATCGTGTCATCCACCCGGCTATGCTCCTGGATGGGCAAGGCCACATTCTCGCCGACGGTGAGCGATTGGAGCAAGGCGCCGGACTGAAAAAGCACCCCAAACCGACCGCGAATGCAATCCATTTTCCGCTCATCGATGTCGGTGGTTTCCTCGCCAAAAATCCGGATGGAACCGGCATCCGGCTTGAGCGAGCCGATGAGATGCCGCAGCAGGGTGCTCTTGCCGCAACCGCTGCCGCCCATAATGATCAGCGTCTCGCCCCGCAGCACCTGGAAACTGATGCCGTTCAAAATCGTGCGCCCGCCGAGGTTCTTTACCAGGTCACGCACTTCGAGGACGGGCCCGGTGTCCGGACTGGCCATGGGGATGTCGGTTGGTATCAGGGAAGTCGCCATCAGAAAAAGAAGAAACAAGCCGTCAGGACGGCGTTGGCGACCAGGATGGCCAACATCGAATAGACCACCGAATGGGTCGTGGCCATGCCGACGCCTTCGGCTCCGCCTTCCACCTTCAGCCCGGCATGACAGGCGATCGTCACCACCAGCCACGCAAACACCACGCTCTTTGTCAAGCCGGAATACAGATCGTCGAGCTTGGCCGCTTCAATCGTGCGCATGACAAAGGTCGCCGTGTGCATGTCCAGGGCAAAATGGCAGATGGTCCAACCCCCCACGATGCCGATGTAATTGCCAAACACCGTCAGGACCGGGAGCATGATCATCATGGCCACGAATCGGGGCACAATCAGAAACCGGATGGGGTTGACAGCCATAGCGCCCAAGGCCTCGATTTCTTCCGCAACTTTCATGGTGCCCAATTCCGCGGTGATGGCGGAACCGCTGCGGCCGATCACAATGATGGCGATCAGCAGCGGGGCCAGTTCCCGCAGCAGACTGATCGAGACCATGCCGGGCACATACATGGTCGCGCCCATCCGCTGCAATTCGTGTGCCCCCTGCATGCCGATCGTCAAGCCGATGCTGAAGGCGGTGAGCGCGGCCATCGGCAAAGCGTCCACCCCGATCCGGAGCATCTGGGTGAAGGCGTGGCTGAGCTTCAACGGCTGCTTTTTCCACGGGCCAATCAACAACCAGTAAAAGATCTCGACGTTTAACTGGAGATAGCCTTTCACCCGTAGACTATGGCGGCAATCCCTGTCGCAGGACCTCCGTGCCTTCCGACACCGTGGCGCAAATAGGGAACACTTCGTTGAGCCGGACCAGCTCGAAAATGCTGCGGACGCGGTTGCTCAAGCCCGCCACAATGAGCTTCCCATTGTAAGCCCGTGAGCACTGATAGTATTCGATCAGGGTGGCCAGGCCCGAGGAATCGATGTACTTCACGCCGGTAAAATCTAGGAGCAGCGCCGGAATCCGTTGCGCCGCTCGGGCCTGCAAGAGCCGGCGCATCTCGGGCGAGTGCTGGAGGTCAATCTCCCCGCTGAACTCCAGCACCAGCACTCCTTCGGTCTCGGACTCTCTCCACTGCATGCCGAAAGTGATACCTACATTCCGGCCTCCGAGCAATGCCAAATGTTCCAAAACAATCGCAATTGCGGGGACACCACCCAGGGCACAAAGGCAAGAACGGCAGGGAGGACGGCCGCCTTCGTGAAGCGTACAGCGATTTAGGCAAGCTTTTCGACCGCTCCATAGAACTCTGCCGCCGCCCAGTGGTGCCGGTGGGATACGGGGGGGCACGACCAGTGAAGCCCAGCCTTCTATGCAAGCGATCCGCGCTGAATGGTTGTAAGCGTCACGCCAGGCTTTTCAATTACCCACAAATTTCTGCTGAGTAATTGGATCTTTCTGAACAATTAGCTGTACAAATTTAGCCACTTGGGATGAAACACTTGGGATGTCAACCAAGAGATCGGACGAAGATCAAGGCCATCACGAGCATTGGATAGAAGACGAGACGAAGGGCTGCGAATTCCCTGACGTGCGGTTGACCAAGCGGTTTGGCAATTTGCTGGGCATTATGGCCCGGCGAGTCGGAGATACAATCCCGGCGGCGTGCCAGGATTGGGCGAACACCAAGCCGGCTTATCGCTTTCTGGCTAACCCGCGCGTGACCGAGGAGCACGTGTTGGCCAGGCATCTGGCTGCCACCGCGGAAAGGGCGTTCGCAGTTGATGGACTGCTGCTGGTACTGCACGACACGTGCGAATTCTCGTACGAAAGGGGCGAAGCATGTTCGCTGGGGCTGCTCTCCAAGCCCTCGAACGGACGGCGAAAGGACGGCTCCCTGCGGCACCATACGGCGCGAGGTATCCTGATGCACTCGAGTCTCGTCGTCACGCCTCAGGGGCTGCCTCTGGGTCTGGCGGCGATCAGATTCTAGACGCGAAAACAATTCAAGGGGACTAACGCGCTAAAAGAAAAGCGCCTCGTCAGCAGAATCTGGGGGTTGTTTCCGGCTCGGGAAGCCGGCCTAACGTGTGGAACAGGGCTATTTCCATAGCGTCGTAGGTGCGAAAGCCATACGAGCGTCTGGTCACTAGCGGGGCAGCCTGGCAGTGAGGGCACGGAGCACTCGCCCGCATCGCAGTTGGCGGCGTAAATGAAACACACGTCCCGACCGACATATTCCTTCATGAACTGCGTCGGGAACCCCGCCACCATAGCAGGCATCGGCCAGTGGAGATCGTCCAAGGTGAAGTCGTGGGGCAGATCGGTCGCCGCTACGGCCCTGACAAAGTCCTGGGTGATGAAGTAGATCGGCGCTCTATACCGGATTAGCTGATAGGCAACGACGTGCGCGGCAATCTCGGTCGGGATGTACGGCAGACCCCGAGCCTCCTGTACGACCCTGTTTCCCAGCAGCACGAACAACCCGGCGCTGACGTTCTTGATGGAGTGGTAGCCAGGCGGCGCTTGAATCCGGCGCGGTTCAAGGAGCGCGGCTAGCTCGGTATCCGCGAACAGCTGGTAATGCTGGGCGAAGTAGTCGGAGAGGCTGCGCCAGGGCGCGGCGGACGCGCCTGCGCACAGATCGGCGAGGCGGTCCAGTTGCCGTCCCTGAGCTTGTTCAATGGTCGCAAGGGCCATCCTGGCAGTGTGGCATAGACCGGGTGGCAACCGGCGTTGGTGCAAGCCCCCTTAGGTGCCGCTCTGCGCCATTGCCATCAGCTTTCGGACCGCTTCGCGCTCTGTGGGGCTTCGCGCCAAACCGTAAACCGAAGCGATTTCGGCACGGCTCAACGTCCACGGCCTGGAACCCTGAGATGTGGCCTCCTCGATCTCGCCGGTCTTGCATTCGCGCCAAAGGCCCTTGAGGATGGGATTCCGCCGCAACTTCTCGATGGCGCGGCGCTCAATCTCGCGGACAGCGCGTTCGGAAATGCGCAGGACGATGCCGACCTCCTTTTGACTGAGGCATCCTCGCTGCCTTGCAGCGCTGCCAGGCCGGACCCGGATCGAAAGCTTGGGCGGCGCGGCACGTTGAGCCGTCCGCTTCTGTTTGGCGGCAGTCTCCCATTCTCTGGCCAGGACAAGAGCGGCCCTGTGGTCGCACAAACCGGTGCTGCGCCACACCTGCCGCCCGGTTTCATCGCGGAAGCTGGCAATCCATCGGGTGCCTCGGCGCGGCAGGTGCAGAGATACCTCCAGCAAGTCGCGGGCGCAGACCGGCCCATCCGCCTGAATCAGGATTTCAACAATATCGTGCGGCTTCATCGCCTTAATTACACGCAGACGAGAAAAAGCCCGCGCCGCTGATCACGCTCTTGGATTGCAAAGGCGCTGGAGCCGCACCAACAATAGCCGCCACGGTGAACTGGTCTCTATGAGCACATTCGACAAAGTCTCCGGCCAATACCAGCACAAGGCGCTGGTCCAGCAGGCTGCGGCTGAAAGGCTGCTGGCCCTCCTGAACCTCGGTGAGAACGAGGACGTGCTGGACGTTGGCTGCGGCCCTGGGCACATCACCCAGCACATCAAGACCCTCACCCAGGGCCGCGTGGTCGGCACCGATGTTTCTGCCGGTATGATCGCCCAGGCCCGAGCCAGATACCCCGCGATCGATTTCCGGCAGCTCGCTGTAGAGAGGCTGGACTACAAGGAGGACTTCGATGTGGTGTTCTGCAACTCCGCGTTACAGTGGTTTAATCCACCTGCGAGGGCGGTGGACGCAATGTGGGCTGGGCTGAGACCAGGGGGAAGAATCGGCGTGGCCTGCCCGGCGACCGATAACTGGTCGATCTGCTTCAAGGCCGTGGCCGCTGAGGCGGGCGCACATGCGGACACAAGCGCGGCTTTCGCCCGCTGTAAACCGGCCTGGGTGTATCTGCCGGACGAGCTGGAAGAGCATCATTACGAGACGGAGCAGGCGATCGCGGTTTTCGCATCGGGAGCCGCCCAGGGGTACACAACGAAGGAGTTTTACGACGTGCCGATCGACGACGATTATGTCCGTCGTTTCAACCAGTGCAGCCGGTCGGCAATAGAGAAACGGGTCCCTGCAGCTTCGCATCTTGAGACCGGAGCATGCGGTAGTGTTGGGCAAATACCCCGTGCGTGGCATCCAGCTTTCCAGCGATTGGCGGCGCCGGCTCCGCGCCGTCAACAATGGCCAGTTGGATAACCCCGGCTTCAAGCAGGTTTGCGAGTTGAATCCGGTCTCCCGCCACGCCGGGCACGGCGCCAAGCGTCATTGTGGCAACGACCAGCGCGGGCGGATGTCCTGAGCCGAGCCGCGCCACATCTTGCGGAGCCAATTCGGGCGCACCCACTATCGAGACCACAGCGCCCGCGTTGGTTGCCTTCCCCAGCGCCTCCAGGAAGTCTACGCTCTTTAACCTGGGGCGCGAGCGCATCGGATCACCCAGATCTGCCGATTTAACGATGACCACGGATATCCCGCGCTTTTGCATGGCATTGCGAAAGGTTTCCTCGACCGTGGAAGCCGGCCCCCAGTGTGCGTCGGGCGCGATGAGGGCAACCCGCTTGTTGGCTCCGGCGGCGCGTGCTGCTTCCTCGGCCAGCACGACGCCCAATGCCTGCGGCGGCTGCAACAGCGCCTGGGTCTCCCTGGAATTGCAGGCGGTCAGCACGAGCGCGACGGCCGTAAACCAGCCGGCAGTTGCCGGCTTCGGATGAGTTCTCATAGGCGTCCCCGCTAATCCGGCGCATTCTGCCAATCATAGCCGCTCGGGATGAACGGTTGGCCGGAGCCGGGATAGGTATAGTAAGCAAGTGGGGGTAAGCTAGTCGCCGCATCATAGTACATCCGGATATAGCCGGCATGGCCGTCCACGAAGCTGACATTATCCAACGCATTGTTGTAGGGGATGTTGGCATCGCCGGTGAGGCTCTTGTGCCACGAATAGCCCCAATGAATCGGCCATTCCGACATGAGCCAGGTGCGCGACGGGTGCTTGATGTTCGCCAGGGGGACGTTCAACAGGTTGTTCGCGTTCCAGATGTCGCAGCCATTGAAGACGTAGCTGCTGTAATCGAGGATTGGGTTCTGCCAATGCGGCACAAGATAGAGCGGGTTGGGTTTCCACCCCCGGTCCTTTGGACAGCGGAACACCACATCGTTGGTCCCCGAAGGCCCCTTCAGGCCGGCGTATGCCTTATCCAGCTCCTTGTACCACCACCAGATGTCCTGGTTCGGCACGCTGTTCGACGTGGGGGTTCTGTCCTGAAAATCCCCACAATAGATCACCATGGCCAGGTTAAGCTGTTTCAGATTGCTGAGGCACTGGATTTGGACTGCCTTGGCTTTGGCTCGCGCCAGGGCTGGAAGCAGCAGGGCGGCCAGGATCGCAATGATAGCTATGACTACGAGCAGTTCGATCAAGGTAAATCCATGCCCGGGGTCCCGCCGAAGGAATCTGGCGGGGCAGCCACCACGACGCGCCCGACCTTGGATTGGGGTGCGTGGCTTCATATTCGAGCCGTTCGGAAAATGCGGCGACCGGGAGCGTCCAGCTCCCGGTCGCCCTGTGACTCACCCTTCATTCGCTCACCGAATCTTGAAGTACATCTGTGGGATGCTGGTGCTGACCGGCACGTTGTAATAAGGCGCGGTTGCCCCGGCCACGGGCAGCCAGGCGGGCGCCGCGGTGTTCGTGGCGCAATAGAGCGTGTAACCCAAGGGCCAGATCAATTCGAGCTTCGTCCCTGTCGGCGATTGAGAGATGCGCGCCGTCAGGTTGGTCACTGACGCGGGCGGCAGCACCGTGAGGCTTGCTGCGGCGCTAACGGCTCCGCCATAGTTGTTAGTTGCGGCCAAGGTGTATGGGCCGGCGTTGGCGTAATCCACGCTGGCGAAGGTGAGGGTCTGGGCCGTGGCGCCCGTGACATTAAGCCCGGCCTGTTTCCACTGGTAGCTCATCGGTGAAGCGCCGGCCAGGGCCGGGCTGAAGCTCGCCGGCAAGCCTTCCTCGACCGTCTGGGACACCGGCTCCGTCACGAAAAGAGGCTGGCTGTTGGTTCCTGAGATCCCCAACTGGTAGTGCGCCATCACGCGCTCGGGAGTAAGCGCGCTCGGGTAAAAGGCGACTTCGTCGATTGGGCCGGTGAAGTAATAACCTCCCGCCGCGTCGTTCCATCCAATGGCTAGCGGCATGGTGGAGTTCTGGACGACCGTCCCGCCCGGGGTCACCAGTTGCCCCAGAGTGCCGTTGACGTACATCGCGGAATTGGTCCCGTCGAAGACGGACACCAGATGGGCCCAGGCATTGCTTGTAACGGCCGACCCATGGTTGAAGCACCAGTTCCCGCTGCTCTCCCCAAGCCACGCTTCCCAAAAGTTGTCGGCTGCCGCATAGATGAGGTATCCGCTATTGCCCCAGGCGACGCTCGACACCGCGCAATAGTAGTCGCTCAGCGGAGAGGCTCCCTGGTACTGCGCCCAGCACTCGATGCTGAAGACTTTCGTGTTGAGGGCGGGTGAATACGGCACGTTGACGTAGCCTTGGCTGAAGGACATGCACGTGTCGCCGTCGCCAGCCAGCACACCCGGCTGGGATAGACTGACCGACCCGGACATCCACCCGTCGTGCCGGCCCATTGAGTCGGAGACCGTGCCGGCGCTGGTTTCATCCAACCGCCAATACGCTTCGGGCTTGTCGGCGACAACACCGGCCACATAGCCGACGGCCGGCATCGGGATCAACGAGACGGTCACCGCCGGTGAGCTGGTGACGCTGTTGGCCGAGTTGGCGGCAATCAAGGTGTAACTGCCAACGGTGGCCGGGCTTGCGACTACCGTCAGGGAGGCGTTGGTTGCCCCGGGCACGTCCATGCCGCCAAGCCGCCATTGATAGGCGATGGGAGCACCTGTAACCAGGGCGTTGAAAGTCACGCTACCACCGGGCAGCACCGCCCGCGAGGCAGGCTGCGGTTGCTGCACCATCGTTAGCCGGATCGGCAGGGCGTTGTTGTAGAGCAGCGCAACGTCATCCTGCGACAATGCGCGCGAGAAAACCCGCACATCGTCTATCGTGCCGATCAAGTTCAGGTCATACACGTCGCCCCCGCTTTGGCGCGAGCCGACCGTCACATCATGACCTCCGTTAGACACCATGGTCGCCGGCGGGGTGCCGCTTTGGACCAACGCCCCGTTCACATAGATGCTGACCGCGTTGAGCGTCTTGCTGAAGGACACCACGACGTGCTGCCAGTTGTTGTTCGGCGCGACGGAGGTCTGGTAAACATACGGAGTGCCCGACGTGTCCCACGTGTAAAAGCGGTAGGCGCCATTCGGGACGTCGAGGCAGTACTGCTCACCGCCGCCGCCGGTGCCATTGCAGATGACCGGCGCGCCGGCGGTCTGGGCCGGGCCGGCTTTGACCCACGCCGACAGCGAAAACTCCATGCTACTTGAAAAATCGAGCGTGCCGTTGGAGTCGGGCACATCCACGTACTCATCGCCGGAGGACCCTGGCGGGTTGAAGCCCAAAGCGCCGCCAATGGCCCCGCTGACCCACTCGCTGTTGTCGCCCGGGAAATTGATCAGCGCCCCATTCAGCCCGTTGGTCGAGGAGTCGCGGGCGACCACACCAGTCGCTTCGTCCAACTTGAGCCACAGGCAAAGGGCATTGGTTGCATTGGGCGGCAAGCTATACACGGTAATTGCCACCGGCGTGCCTGTGATCGAGCTGCTGGCGTTGGCGGCAATGACTTGATAATTGCCGCTGTCCGTTACGGCGGCCCTGGCTTTGGTGAAAATGGCCGAGGTTGCGCCGGGAATGTTGGTGCCCGCGTGCTGCCATTGGAAGGTCGGCGACGGCTTGCCGTAAGCGTCAGATGTGAGGGTGAAGGACGTTGTCGCCATCACGGTCGCGCTCGGCGCCACCGTGGGTGGGTCAAACACGAATTGCGGCGCGACGCCTGCCGTGAAGGCGGCGAGGGCATGGCTGTGAAGCTGGCCCTCCGTCAGGGCTTTGTTGTAAATGGCCGCTTCATCCAGGAGGCCGTTGAAGTTGCGAGTGCCGGGGTTGTTGTCATCCTGGCCGATGGCGGTGCGCACATCGAAGGTCCCTGGGCTGTGGTTAACCGAGTTGACGGCCACCTGCCAGGTAGTGCCGTCGAACAGGCACATCTTCGCCTGGGTAGGGCTGATGGTGACCGCGACGTAGGACCATTGGCCGGGTGTTGGGTAAAGCCCGGAATACCAATTGTAGGTGTTGGCAGCCCAATTCCAGGTGTAGCTGAGCGAGCCATCGCCGCCAAAGGTCAAGCCGTGAGTGGCGTAATTGGGATCGTCCCGGTGGAGGATCAGCCCGGCGTAGCCCGCCTGCCCGCCGTCGGGATTGATGAGGCACTCGAAGGTGGCGCTGCTCATCGTGGTGTCCAGGGGTGGAATGCGGACGAATCCGTTCAAGGAGGAGTTCAAGCTCAGTGCACGATTGGTCGTTTCGAGTCCCGGATAGGTCGGAGCATCCAACTCGTTGGTGGTCGTGCTCCCATATTCATATTGGGCGTTAAAGGCAGTCCCGCCGCTGCCGCTGTTGGCCGCCACGGGCGGGATGACCGGTTGCTCGTTCAGTTTCCAGTATCCGGGAGGATTGTTGGTGAGAATCATACTCGCGTAGGCGGCCCCGGTCATCGTGGACGCCGCGTTGTAGTGATTCAGCACGTCCGTGTCGGTCAAAGCGTTGGTGTAATAGACAATCTCGTCCAGAGAGCCGGGGTACTCCCAGAAGGTTCCGCCGGTGGTGTCTCCGCGAGAGCCGAAGCACAGGTTGTGGCTGGAGAGCCAGGAGGGAACGCCCTGGTAGCCGCTGGCGGCTTCGTCGTCCTGTTTGACGCCGTTCACGTAGAGTCTGATGGCGCTGCCTGTATAGACGAAAGCGAGGTGGTACCACGTGCCCGGCACGACGGTCATATCGTAATTCGCCATCCCTGCTCTGCTGGTGCCGTTCCCCGCGTAGAGCCGGATCATCCAGCCGTTGCCGGTGTTTAGATCCGAGTCTGACTGATAGACCAACCAGCCATAGCGGTCGGCGGCGTCGTTCTGGTAAAAGTCAATCATGGCGGCCGGGCAGGTGAAGTCGTTCCCCGCCGGCTTGGCCCAAAACTCGACCGTGAAGGGGCCGTTATCAGCCAAGGTCGGCTGCCAGGGGACCTCCAGGGTGTTGAGGTTCCCGTTCGCCGCCGGCCCAGGGAAGGTATAAGCCGTTTCGGACGGATCGGTGGTCAGAGCGCCGGGGTCTCCCACGAGAATTGGATCATCGAGCAAGAACGAGGTGGGAGTGCCGTTGGCTGCCGCCCCCAGCGTGCCGGAGTTTGTCGCCACTGGATACGGGACGGAGACAACATTCGCTTCACTGAAGCGGTGATAGGTAAGCGGACCGTCGGCGAGGACGGCGGATTTATAGGATGAATCGGCGTGGGCGCTCGTGCCAGCCATAATGACTAGCGAGGCGACCAGCGCGACGCGCAGACCGGAAGGCCATAATCGGGTTGGTTTCATATATATATGCGTTCGTTAGCTGAATTTGCGAACCTTGGCGAGCAACGTCCCGAGGTTGCTATGCCGGTTCATTTGCGCGGATTCTAGCGGCAACCTGGAACGGCCCACATCCCCTAAATGGATAGGGGCCGGCATTACTTCAGGTTCATGCGATAGTGAGCTGCGAAGAAGCGGTCCAGCGTTGCCGCCAGCGCCAGCGAGAAATTGGTCCGGTTGACCGCCGTGTCGCGCACGCCCTCGAGGTTGGCTTCCAACTGCACCCCGTCAATCGGCCCGCCCTGGCCGGCCGCGCTGTGCCGCCGGGTGTTATAGCCGCCGGAAAAATACAGGGCTGCCTCGTCAGGGGCGACTGTAGCATTGGCAGCGCCCCAGGGACTGGGCATGGCCGGATCGGGCAGGGAGGGGTATCCCTGGGCCAGGAGCAGGCCGCCAAGGCTGTTGCTGCCCCGCAGCAGCTCCGAGAACGGGACGCGCACTTCCGCGGCCAGCACCCGAAGGCTGCTGCCCGATGCATAACCAGGCTGGTTCAGCACCGCATCGCTATTAGTCAGCAGCCGGGCGCTCAACAGGTAACCCAGTTCCACACGCTTCAATGGATGACTCTGGCCGTGCAGGTCAATGTAAAGGCCCCGACCCGTACCGGCCACGACGGCGCGGGCAGCGGAATTGATATAGTCGTGGAATTCATGCCAGGCCTGGCGCGCCAGCGCGTTGGTGCCGGCCGCTTCCTCGATCTCCCGGTTGCAATCAACCTTGGTGCGCTTCAGCCGGCAAATAATCACGTGCGGCGAGTGCCCAAAGTAGTCGCGGAACGTCTGATGCAGGGCCAGCGCCAATTCCTCGGTGTAGGCATCGCTGATGGTGGCGTAGTCGGGAAACCGCGCTGCCGGCTGGCGGTCCGGGATCTCCGGAGGCGTGAGTTCTCCTCCGTGCGGGACTGAGAAGATCACTGGCATGTCGCCAGCGATGTACTCGATGTAGTTGCTGCGCCCGAAATAGCAGTGGCCCGGCGCGTAGGCGACCTCGGCAGCACTGCCCGGCAGCGCAACCAACCCCAGCGCGCAGACCCACATCGCCCCGCCCCTTCGCAAGAAGGATTGGACGGCCCGGAAACGGCGCAGCAGCCAGGCCGGGCTTGTGATTGGTCTTCGGTCGCAGAACGTAGGGCGGAACATTGTGCAGGCAGTCTAGGGTGCCTATCGGCTCCGGAATCCCCCAATTGGATAGGTGGACCTGGCGATTCGGACTTCGGGCTTCGGATTTCGGCCTTGGCAGCCCGCGCCCATCGCAAACGCCGGAGCGTGCGAGAAGGCACGCCGGGTGTTTGAGGGGCTCGTAGCCACGGCATTGGCGGCGAAAGACCTTATGGCGCAGCAGGTTGCGTCGGACCTGATCAGCAACGGCCAGCGTTGAAGGTACCTCAGGCCACTCTCAAGGCGGCTCGCGGAGCCGGCGAGTAGACGGTGTGTGCCCGGTGTATCTCCCATGTGGCTCGACCCACATGGGAGATACACCGGGCACACACCGTCTGCTCGCCGACTCCGTGGGCGCCTGGGGCTTGGGCCAAGGCAGGCCTGGCAGACAAGCCTGCACCGGTACACGGAGCTAAGCTTCTAATGATCAACGGATTATAAACCAGAGCAGTTATGGCCGGATACAGGGGCCACGAGACCTTGCGATAGGAAGAGGTTCCGGTGGACGCAGGTCGCGGAGGCTTACTCCGCCGTGGTCGGCCCCCGCCGATGCTTCAACCCAAGTGCTTGATCACCGCTTCAACACGGGAACGGACGTGAAGCTTGTCGTAAATATGGCGGAGGTGATAGCGGACGGTGGCGCAACTGATGGCCAGCTTGTCGGCAATTTCCTTCGGCACGAAACCCTTGGCCAGGTAGTCGAGTATTTCCTCCTCTCGGGCCGTCAGCGCATCCTGTGGGTGCTCGGCGGGCCTGGACCGGTGGAACGAATCAATGACCTTGCGGGCAATTTCCCCCGTCATCGGCGCGCCGCCGTTGTGCAGCTCCGTGACCGCGTGCAGCACTTCGGCGGGGTCGCTGCGCTTGAGCAGGTAGCCGCTGGCGCCGGCCTTGAGGGCGTTAAAAATAGTATCCGTGTCCTCGTAAACCGTGAGCATCATGACCGGCACCGCGGGCAATGCCTTCTTGAGCAACGCCGTGCAGGCCACGCCGCTCTTGTTGGGCAGTTGGATGTCCATCAGCACCACATCGGGCGGCGATTTAGGGATCACGTTCAGCGCCTCTTCGGCCGAGGCGCAGGTGCAGGTGCAGCTAAAGCCCGGCGCGCCGCCGATATAGCGTGAAAGGCTGCGTCGCACTTGCGGGTTATCTTCGACGATGGCAACGGATATGGCCATACGAGTCTCAGCCTAGCAGCCGGCGGTGAGCCCGCCATCCCCCAAACGGATAGGGCCGGCGGGCTTCGACCGGCAGGGGCAGCCTCAGGCAGACCGTTGTCCCGTGCGCTGGCGCGCTGCGCACGCAGAACTGGCCGCCGACCTCGGCCATCCGCGCGGCCATGTTGCGCAAGCCGTTGCCGGACTCGTCGGCTGCATCCACCTTGAACCCGTGCCCGTTATCGGCGATCTCGATGGTGAGCGCACCGTCCTCTGCTGCCAGCCGCAGGCAAACCTCCGAAGCTCCCGAATGTTTGACCCCATTGTTCAGGGCTTCCTTCACCACCAGATAAACATTGTGGCGGACTTCAGTCGTGAGGGTGGCCTCCGGCAGACTGGGAGCGACGTCCAGGCGGCAGCGGATGCCGGTGGGTTCGAGGAACTCCCTGGCCGCATGGCAGAGGTAAGTTGCCAGGTGGCCGGAGGAATCGTTCTTGGGGTTCACCGCCCAGACGGTCTCATCGAGCCGGCGCGCCAACTCGCGCGTGCGCTGCATGATGTGGCCCAGTTGCTGGCGCGCCTCCTCCAGGGAGCGCGAGTCGCGCACCGCCAGCGCGCCCAGGTAGCCGATCTCCGTGAGGCTGCCTCCCAGGTCATCGTGAATGTCGCGCGCGATGCGCGTGCGTTCGCGCTCCAGGGCATTGAGCCGCTGCAGGAGCGCCACGCGGCGTTGATGGCGCTGCCGCAACGCGTAGCTCACTATCGCACCCACGGCGCTTCCGAATACGAGCAGGAAGACTCCCGTGAACCATCCCGTCTGCCAGAAATACGGCAGCACCGCGAAGTGGAGCGCGTCGCCCGTTTGGTTCCACACGCCTTCGCGATTGCAGGCCTGCACTCGGAAGACGTAAGCGCCGTGCGGCAGACGGTTGTAGCTGGCGTCCCGCTGGCTGCCCGTGTCCACCCATCCGGCATCCACTCCCTCCAGCATATGGCGAAAGCGCATCCGCTCCGGCGTGCTGAAGCTCAAGCCGGTGTAGTGAAACTCAAACCTTCGCTTCCCTGGCGGGATTCGCAATTCATTCAGCTCCGTCTGCCCGCCACCCGTAAGGCTCTCGGCGTGACTGCCCGTCCGCCACTGTTCGCTCGTAGAGACTTCGCCGTCAACAATGAGGCTCTCGATGTGGACGGGCGGCGCCAGTGTATTGGTGCTCACCTCGGCCGGATTCACCACCACCAGGCCGCGGATCGTCGCGAACCACAGCCGTCCATCCCGGCTACGGCAGCCCACTGGCTGGCAGCCGCCCTCGCACTCCAGCGCCGGCAGACCGTCTGACCTCCCGTACGCCACACACTGGACCCGCTGCCGTTTGCCGTCGGCGAATTGGTTCAGCGCCTCCTTGCTCACCCGGAAGATGCCCTGGTTCGAGCTGAACCAGTAATGGCCGCGCCCGTCGTCGGCGATGTGGCAAATCACGTCATCCACCAATCCTTGCCTGGTCGTGCAGCTCACCGCCTGCCCGTTCTTGAGCCGGGTCAGCCCGCCGCCGTAGGTCCCGACCCACAGCGCCCCGTTGGGCTCGGGCTGGAGCGCCCAGACGAAATCGCTGCTCAGCCCATTCTCGCGCGTGAAGCGCGTGAACCGGCCATCCCTCCAGCACAACAGACCCGTGCCGTCGGTGCCGAACCACAAGGCGCCCGCGGCATCTTCAGCCATCACGCGCACGTCGGCCGGCGGCATGGATTGAGGCAGCTCAATGGTGCTCACAGCCTCGCCCTGCACGCGCACCAACCCGCGCGTGTTGCGCTGGCCAATCCACACCGAACCATGAGAATCCTCGAAGAGGCTGCGCATCGGCACCAGCGCAGTCGGGAATCCCCCGAACTCGGTGAGGTTCCCATCCTGCCAGCGGAAGACGCCCCCTGAGCGAAGCCCTACCCAAATCCGTCCCCGGCGATCCGCCAGCACCGCCGCGATGCGGTAAGATGCACCAGGAGATTCAGCGCCGACCGGTTGAGCCATTTCCCCCTGAAGCCGGTTCAGGCCGTAGCCGTCGGTTCCCACCCACAGTTCGCCTCCCAATCCTTCGCTCACCGTCGTAACCCGCTCCGACGAGAGGCCCTGGGCGGGCCCGTACACCGTGAACAGTGGCAAACGCAGCCGGTCCAATCCGTCGTCCTGTGTGCCGACCCAAAGGTTGCCTTCGCTATCCTCGAACAACGTGCGAACGGAATTGCCGCTCATGCCATCCCGCCGGGTAAACCGCAGCACGGCACCGTTAGTGTCGCACCGGAACAGACCCTCGGCGGCTGTGCCCAGCCAAAGATACCCCGCATGGTCCTCGAGGCCGCAGTTGATCCGGTCAACCGGCACCCCGGGACTGGCCACGTGCGCCAGCCATTGGCCGTCGCGCCATAGTCGCACTTCACCTTCGGTGCCCAGCCACCAGCCTCCCGAGCGGCCAGGACAGTGCACCGCGTATTGGCCGGGCTTGCCCTCCAGCGCAGGTGCCAAGGCTGCCGCCGATAATCGGTACAGCCCCGAAGTGCTCAGTGCCCAGAGCTGTCCCTGGGCGTCTGCTCTGACGCTGAAGATGGATCCCTCGGCAGTGCTCCAGTGGGTCGAGACCACCGAATACTGGCCGCCGGCCAACCGGCCCACCTTTCCGTCTTCCGTCGAGAGCCAGAGTGCCCCTTGGTCGTCCTCGGCAACCTGCACGACTGCGGCGCGCACGCTGGGCGACTTGGGCAGTGCCAGTGGCTCAAACCGGCCATCCAGAACATGGACCACCCCGCCTTCCTGCGTCGAGAGCCATAGGTCGCCATGCCGGCCACCAAAGAGGAATCGGATGCGTCCACTGCCCAGAGCCGGGGTGTCAGCCGCCTTAAACATCTTGAAGCGCACCCCATCAAACCGTGCCACCCCGTCCAAGGTACTGAGCCATAGGTAACCATCCGGAGTCTGGGCGATCCCAGTCACCGTATTTTGCGACAACCCCTTTTCTCCCTGCCAAACGTCAATCAGGTACCCTCTGCCCGGAACAGGCTCCCCGCCCAACAAATGGGTGAGCGGAGCCAGGACCAGGAGAGCCGGCCAGGCATGACAGCGTAGCTGCTTGAGTGTTAGTGGCAACATACCGGGCACTCGATACCGAGCGGATCATCCGGCATTCGCGGCGCAGTTTACATCGGAATGTCCCTCATCATGCGGAATCCCCCTTTCCGGCAGGCCCCGTAGATCAAACCGGCCAGCAGCCACAGGCCGCCCACTATCTTCGCCGGCTTGCCCAAACCCAGCCACACGAGAAAACAGATGGCGCAGCCCAGCACCGGGGGCAGCCACGAAACCAGCCGGCGATCGCGCCCACGCACCGAGTAATGCACCAGCGCCGCCAGGTTCACCCCCATGAAAGCGATGAGGGCCCCAAAGTTCATCATCTCGCAGGTCAGATCGAAGTTGAGCGTCAGCGCGCCAACCATCGTCAGCGCGCCCGTCAGCAGCACGTTGTTGGAAGGGGTCTGCGTGCGAGGGCTAAGAGCGCCGAAGAACTTCCTGGGAATAACCTCATCGCGTCCCATGCTATAGAGCAGGCGCGCGGAGGCCAGTTGCGCCCCCATGCCCGAGCCGATGCTGGCGACCAGGAACGTGACACAGTTCACGAGCCAGCCCAACCAGGCGCCCCCGGCTCTTGACGCCACGTCAACATAAGCCGTCACCTCGTCCGGAAAGCTGCCCGAGCCGTAGGGCCAGACCAACTGCCCCAGGTATATTTGCAGCCCCGAAAAGATACCGGTGAAGAGACATGTCAGCACCGTCGCCAACAATACGTTGCGCCGGGGGTTCTCCACCTCCTCGGACAACGTCGAGATGCCATCGAAGCCGACGTAGGTCAGCACCGCAATAGCGGTGCCCCCCAAAACGCTTCCAAAGGAAAAGGTTGCCGGGTCATAGAAGGGCCTCAGGAAGAACGCCGCTCCACCGCCTGCGGGATGGACAAAAAGATAACGCCCAATAGCCGCAAACAGAATGACCACCACGGCGCTCATCGCTCCAGCCAACCACGTATTGGTGCGCGAGGACGCCTTGATGCCCCGCAAGTTAAGCCCGGTGAAGAGCAGGACGAAGAAGGCCGCCCACGCCCAGTATGGCACCAGGGGAAGGAACTTCAGGCACGCCTTACTGCAGATGGTGACGCACAGGATCGGACAAAGCAGGTAGTCCATGACCATGCTCCATCCCACCAGGTAGCCCGCTCGCCGGTCCAGCTCGCGTCCGACATAGGTGAAGGCGGAGCCGGCGCTCGGATACGCGCTAGCCATTCGGCCATAGCTAATCGCCGTGAAGAGCATCGCCACCATGGCCAATAGCAAGGTTGTCACCACATGGCCCCGTGCCTCCTTGCTCACGACACCGAACAGGGGCAAGGCTGCCGTGGGCGAAATCAGGATGATACCATAGATGACCAGGTCCCAGAGCTTGAGCGAGCGCTTGAGAGTGAGTTCCGGCGTGCAGGATACGGCCGGGACGGGAGGGGGGCTAATGGCTGTTGGCAAGGCAGCCTCCTATGGTGCAGCGGCTTTTTTTGCGAGCCGTTCCACGCTGGCGGTGATCGCATCCTCGACGTCATCCGCCCAACGCCGGGCGGGCAGGCCCAGAACCAGCATCGCCTGGCTCCCTTCGTAGCCCCATGACTTCGAGGCGACCGGCGGCTTGTCTTCGTTAAGCACGCGCAGGGAGGGGATATAACACATGACTTCGTTCGCATAGCCTGCGACCCACGTCTGCGGACCGAATTCGCGCTTGAACTTGAGCGCATAGTCCACCACCGGCTCGCCGCCAAGCGTGATCAAGCGCTGCTGGCCCAACTGCCAGACCTGCACAGGGTAGGGATACGAGCGCTCAATGGCCCTGCCGGCCTTGATGTCTGCCAACAGGCCCGTCGCCCAGCGGCGGATGTACGCGGTTTGGTTGGTTGTGAGCGGCAGTAAATCGGCCTCGCCAGGCACGGCCCCCAGGTTCAAAGGAATGGTTTCCATCGCGGTCTTCAAGGTTGGCGCCAACGGGACCGGCGGCGCCAACAGGGTTTCCTCCACCGCCGCGGCCAGCATATTGCCATAGCGCTCGGCCAAGCCCAACCCCCCGCGTACTACCGGGTCCTGGTCACCGGCGCAGCCGACGAAGAACAACGCCATGGCCCCTGGATGGCTCTTCTCGAGTTCGGCCTGGGCGAACCCCGCATAATCACTGCAGTATTGGTAAAAGTCGCGGGTCAGAGTCGTGTTGTGGCAGGCATACCCGAACAGCACAGCCGTCAGTTTCCCGTCCAGCCCATAAACCGCCAGCACCGGCACTGAGTGTTCTACGGGGCCCACCAGCGCGCCCTCTCGAACAAGCCGCGGCCGATCCGCCTCGGCGTCGTTGCGCCGGTTCGCGCCAAACCCCGTGCTGCCCTGGCCCGCCGCGAGACGGACGGGCTTTAGCTCGGCCAACGCCCGGCCGGCAGTCTCAACTACCTGGTCCTCCAGGCCTTCCGCGTAATGCTCGGTCGCCGAACGGTCGCTGGCGTCCAGCGCCGACAGGCTCCGCCCCCAGTTTGGCACCAGCGGCCCGCAATGGGTGTGCGACGCGGTCAACAGAACCTGCTGCCCCTCCAGCCCAAACCTCGCCTTGAGCCGCGGCAGGCAATTGCTGTAAAGCGGCCCGCGGATGGCGAGCAAATCCGCAGTGATAATCACCGCGCGACGACCTGCCGCATCCTCCAGCGCCAACGCCTTCAGCCACAAGTCGGTAGCCTTGCCGTCGGCCGGATGATTGCGGCCCGCGTAACCGCCCATCCATAGCGCATTGGTCGGCGTGATGTTCGACCGCGCGACGCCGGCCTTCCAGAATTTCTCCGCGCCTGATGTGCCAACCAAGGAGGCCATGATCGCCAGGCATCCAAATAGTACACGAACGCGCATTGCCACCATCTTGAGTCCGAGCCTTTACGGTGCAAGCAGAATGGCCAAAACTACCCAATTGGAGGGCCAGGACCGTTCCCCCCCTGACGCGGATGGCCTCGGCCAATGGTTCTATCGCAAGAAGCCGGGAGGGTCCTACCGAAATGCCCCTACGATGGCCGACATCATCCAATGGCTGCCCAAGAGCGGTTGGATGGACACTCTCAACGGCGTGAGCTACCCGAACTCCGCACACCGCGCGGCGAACAACGTCCCGGTGGGCGCCAACTTCCTTTATGAGGACGGTCGCGTCACTTGGAGGAAGTTCCTCTTCGGCAACCCCAGCACCATCACCCTGGGTGCCGAAAAAGGCGGCAAGAACAGCGGCAGCTACCAGTATTATCTCAAACCCGCCGACCTCAGTCCCGGGCCGTGGTAAGCGACAGGGCGAGGCGTTCCAAGGCCCGAGGGTCTCGATCCCAATCAGGACCCCGTCCCGGCTCAGATGTGTAACTTATTATGCCCGAGCTACTTCCCAACTGCTTGCCGCCATCCCGCCCCCGTTTCCCCACCGTAACCACACCGTATCCTCGCCGTATCCTCACCGGAGAACCTCTAACTTGAAGTTAGAGGTTCTCCGGCGAGGATACGGCGAGGTCACGGTGTGGTCCCGGTGTGGTGAGCGGGAGGAACCCGTCTAATCCCTGCATTTTCTCAGAACTACGAAACTCCCAGCGGGTTGACCGGATGCTTACGCGACCTCCCCCTTATTGCGCACCTAAGTCCCTCCAACACCTGCAGGTTAGCCTCGCACGCGCAGTAAACGTCCTTGACCGGGAAGTCGCCGGGAATACGCTTTAACGCATGGCAGTGCCGCGGCGCCCTGCAAACCCGAGATGGCCTTCTGCGGATAACAGTGGGGGCCTCCCTGCCCACCGGCTTCGCGGGCGTGGCGGGCTTTGCCTTTGGCTTGCGGCCTTATTCCTGGGGCTGACGGCCCGACCGTTGCGTTCTGAAACGGCGGTTGCCAGGCATTTCCTCATAGACGGCTGGCGAACCGAGAGCGGGCTCCCGCAGAACACAGTGACCGGCATCGCCCAGACTCCCGATGGCTACTTATGGGTCAGCACGTTCGACGGCGTGGCTCGGTTCGACGGCATGCACTTCAGAACCTTCAACGCGGGCAACACGCCGGCCCTGGGCAGCGGGCGCATCCGGTTTCTCTTCCAAGGCCGGGACGGGGTCCTGTGGCTTGCCCCGCAGGAAGGGGGATTGGTGCGACTGGAGAACGGCAACTTCAGCCCGGTCGTCATGTCGGCACCAGGGGCGGTCCGGATGGCCTGCTCGCAGGTGGCCGAGGAGGCCTTCGGGGCCCTTTGGCTCTCCGACGAAGACGGCGTGGTCAGCCGACTGACCGATGGCCACGTGTCGCAGGAGTCGGCGAAGTGGACGGTGCCCGCGGGCAGCAAATTGCAGGTAACCACCGATGCCGAGGGCGCCCTGTGGGTGGTCGGTAACAGCGGTCTATACCGGATCGAGCAGGGGCGGCTGGTGCCAGTGCTCCAAGGCAGGAGGGATGAGTATATTGTCCACTGCCCTAGTCGGCGCGGCGGTTGGTGGCTCAGCTCCGGTGGCCAGCTCTGTCTTTGGCGCAACGGCCAATGGCTGCTGAGGGTCCCGGCTCCACCGGCCTTGCCTCGCCTGCTGCGCGCAAGCCTGGAGGATCGCAGCGGGCATTTTTGGCTCGGCACGCAGGGCAACGGCCTTTTTCGCTACGACACCAATGGGGCGGTCCTGCATCTCACTCGGAAAGAGGGCCTCAGCAGCGACTGGGTCCGCACGGTCCTCGAGGACCGGGAGGGCAACCTATGGGTAGGGTATGGCGTGGTCGCAAGCTTTGCTTTCGCCGAGACCGAGGGCGGCGGACTCGGGCGGTTGCGGCTGCCGCTCTTTGGGGTTTACCCGTCCGCCCAGGCTCCGCCCTCCGGGGAACCGCCCACCGAGGCGCCAACTCCTGCGCCACGGCCTGCCGCCGGGCAAAGCCCTCCCTGGTGGGAGCGAATCACCAGCGTGAGCGAGGCGCCGGATGGCGAATTGTGGGTGGGAACTTATGGCCGGGGGCTCAAGCGCTTGCCGCCCGAGGCGGACCAAGGCGCGCTCGACGACCCGGCCACGGCGTCGTTCCACATCCTGACGGCGCTGGCCGACCATCGAGGGGATGTCTGGTTGGGGACGACTGCCGGCGGAGTGTTTCAGCGGCGGGAAGGGGACCTCATCCGGCTGAGCGCCTTTCCCACCAACGGCCCCCGCGTGCTGAGCATTTACGAGGATTCACATGGGGCAATTTGGTTTGGACGCCACGAGACCGGCGCCCTCGTGCAAATCCAGGACGGCGCCACTAACTTCGTTCCGTTGCCCAAAAACCTGGGGCTCGTGAGTGTGCGGACCATGACCGAGGACCCCGCGGGCAACCTCTGGATCGGCACCTCCGGCGCCGGTCTCTTATGCTGGAAGGACGGCCACTTTACCCGCTTCACCCATACGAACGGGCTGAGCAGCGACCTGATCTGGTCCCTTCTCGCCGAACCGGATGGCGCGCTGTGGGTCGGCACGGCAGGCGGCGGCTTAACACGGCTCAAAGCGGGGCGGACCGCGATATGCACGACCCGCGATGGGCTGCCCGACAACGTGATCTGCTCCATCGCGGACGATGGCCACGGGCAGTACTGGTTCAGTTCCCACCAGGGCATCTTCCGCGTCAGCAAGCGGGAACTCAATCGCTTTGCGGACGGCGCCGCCGAGCGCGTCCAGTGCATCGCCTATGGCCGCTCCGACGGCCTGCCGGTGCTGGAATTCAAGGGCGGCTATCAACCGGCAAGTTGCCGCACCCGTGATGGGCGCCTTTGGTTTCCCACCAGCCAGGGGCTCGTGTTTGTGGACCCTGCGGACGTGAGCACCAACAGCGTCCCACCGACGATCCACATTGAGGAGGTCGTCGTGGACGGCAAGCCCATCCCCGCAGTTCGATGGCAAGCGGAGTCGCCGCCCGAGAGCAGTGGCGGGAAAAAACCGGGCGCGTCCGGGCGGCTGGAGATTCCCTCCGGCCGCCACCGCATCGAGATTCGTTACACCGGCCTGAACTTCAGTGCCCCTGAGAAGATGCGCTTCCGGCACCGCCTGGAGGGCGTGGACGCCGGTTGGGTGGACACAGAAAGCCAACGGGTTGCCAGCTATGACCGGCTGCCGCACGGCAGCTATGCCTTTCAGGTGCAGGCCTGCAATCGCGAAGGCGCCTGGAGCCCCCAAAGCGCCTCGCTTACCTTTGTGCTCCTGCCCTTCCTTTGGCAAACTTGGTGGTTCGAATGCCTGTTTTTGCTGGTCTTCGGCGGCGCCATCGGCTGGGGCGTGGGACAGGTGCTCCGACGGCGGCACCGGCGCCACCTGCGATTGGTCGAGCGGCTTCACCGGCTGGAACGCGAGCGGGTTCGAGTTGCCCGTGATATCCATGATGACCTGGGCAGCAGCCTGACGGCGATGGGCTATTGGGGAGCGTGGGCCGCGCGGGATTCCAAGACGCTTCCCGAGGCCCAGGAACAGTTGCTGTCCATTGCGGACCGGACCCGGGAGCTCGGGAGGAAGCTGGATGAGACGGTTTGGGCGGTAAGCCCGAAGAATGATTCCTCCACGCGTCTGGCCACCTATCTCTGCCGTTTCGTCGAGGAGTTCCTGGAACCCAGGAATATCCGGTGGCGGCTCGACGTAGCGGCCGACCTGCCGGAAGTCGAGCTTACCACTGAAACGCGGCATAATGTGCTGCTCGTGGTCAAGGAGGCTGTGAACAATACCGCCAAGCATGCGCGAGCCGCGGAGGTGACTCTGCGCGTCGCAGCCGAGAAGGGCGTCATGAGCATTGAAGTCTCCGACAACGGCCTGGGGTTCAACCCGCAGGCAGCGGGTGAACAGGGCAATGGCTTAAAGAACATGGCCGCGCGGATGGCGGAAATCGGAGGCCAGTTCGAGGTGCGCAGTGCTCCAGAGAAGGGGACTACTGTGTGCCTGCGTCTGCCGCTGCCACAACCCGATGGGGCGACCAGCAATCTCCCAGCTCGATGAAAGCCCGGATGTGAGCGCAGAACGACACAGCGACCGCCCCATCTCGGTAGCCATTGTCGAAGACAACGCTGAGTTCCGGCGGCAGCTTACACAGTTCCTTTCCGGGGCACCGGGCTTCCGTTGCGCCTGTGTCTGCGCTTCTGCTGAAGAGGCGCTCGTGCAAATCCCCAAATCAGCGCCGGATGTAGTGCTGATGGACATCCAACTGCCGGGGATGAGCGGCATCGCCTGCACGGCCGCCCTCCGGAAGAAGCTGCCGGAGGTGCCGGTGATGATACTCACGGTGTACGAGGACGCCGATGCCATATTCGATGCCCTCAAGGCGGGCGCCCGCGGCTACCTGCTGAAGCGGGGTGACCCGGCGCGGACGTTGGAAGCGATTGTGGAACTGCATCGTGGCGGAGCGCCCATGACCAGCCAGATTGCCCGTCGGGTCATTGCTTCCTTCCATCGCGCGCCTCCCCTCGAGCATCCACAGGACCGGCTGACGGCCCGCGAGGAGGAAATCCTGGAGCTGTTCGCCAGCGGCCATTCAACCCGCGAAGTCGCCGGCAAGCTGAACCTCGCCTATGAAACTGTCCGCTGGCACCTCAGGCACATCTACGATAAGCTCCATGTCCACACGCTCACCGAGGCTGTGCTGCGGCGCCGGGCCTGAACCCTATCCCCTGAAGCTGCTGCTTCGCGCCACTCAACCCCGCGCAAACCAGCGCAGCGCCTCCGGCCTCACGGAAAGTCTATCCACGACAACCTGGACCAGTCGTCGTAAAGGCCCTGGCCATCGTAGTACCATTTGTTCCATTTCTGGTACGCCGCATGCCCGTCCACAAACGCGACCGTGAACGCAAATGGGCCATGCACCTGCGGCCAGACGTTCGCCCCAGTCTGACCCATCTGTTGTAACAGAGCCCAGTTGTTTCCGCTCGGCAGTGCACAGCAGACTACCATCGCCTTTTGCGAAGGGTGGGTCACCTCCACCCTGCGCCGCTGCGCCAGGCTGGAGCCAGGCGGGTCGCTGTTAAAAAACCCCGGAAGATAGTAATAAGAGCTCGGCACCACGTTGGTTGAAAGACCGTTAAAGGCCAGCCAGACCTGGTTGAAAGGCCCTCCCCGGTCGGAACGACAGTCGAGGAATGCCCGGTTGGTGCTCAAGATGGGCTGGAACGTCACCCAGACGTCCACCACGCCCACGACGCGGTGGTCGATGCTCGGGTTGTTAGTGAAGTAGAACTTGTCATCATTATCGGAGGTGTATTGCATCATGGCCAAGGCGATCTGGCGCTGAACAGAGAGACAATTGGCCAGGTCGGCTTTCGCTTTGGCCCGGGCGAGAGCCGGCAAGAGCAGCGCCGCCAAAATGGCGATTATGGCGATCACCACCAGCAGTTCGATCAACGTGAATGCATCAGTCTCCCGCGCGGTGCGAGAACGGGAAGGCTGGCAAGGCGCCTCGTCGGTGGTGCCAGACCTTCCTGCCTCATCATCCATTTCCCACGCGGTTGTTCCCGCAGAACGCATATTTGGAATCCGCAGAGCTAGTTAGCTACGTGTTTCGCTGTTGAAGGGTCTATCTGAACAAGCGACGCCAGAAGCCCAAGGCCATCCCCCCCAGGCCCATCATCGCGAGCGTGGAGGGCTCGGGCACCGGTGTCACGTCCGCCCAAGTGGTCCCGACCCGGACGTCGTCAATCAGGAACGGAGCATTGATATTTGGGGAGACGAGCGCATTCCCGCCTGCTCGAATGTAGAACTGGCTCAGGTCGTTCGCCGTCCCGGTGTTGACGCCGGTGATGACATTGGGTGTTTGGGGATCATCCCCGCCGAGTGAAGTCGGGTCGATATACACAGACGCCTTTTTGGTGCTGAAGTCGTATTTGATGACGATGAAATTGATCGTGTTGGTCAGGAGCGTCACTGGCGTGCTGCCGTAAACGGCGCCCACGCCGTTCGCAGTTCTGATCCCCAAATTGAAATACGTCCCGTCTTTACTGAGGGACTGGATGGCGAGGTCACATGGGTCGCCGGTGGAGGAGTAGGACGCCCCGGTCGGGAGGAGCCCTGCCAGGGTGTAGTTCTGGTTGTAACCGTTCAATAGAGAGGTGTAATCCAGGAGGAAAGAGGCGTACACCGCCCCGCCGCCCGCCAGTGTCTGCGAGGCGAAGGTGGCGGCGTTCTGCTGCCCGCCTGCGTTGAGTGAGGCGACCGAGGCGCTGTCGGCGCCCGGCAGGTCGGCCAAACCGGTCCAACTTAAGTTCGCGTTGCTGACTGTGATAGCCGTGCTGTTAACTCCGCTGCTCCCGTTCCAGTTGCCGCCGCTTCCATAGAGGTTGGCGCCGGCCGCATAGTCGAAGCCATCCTGAAACAGCACGCCGGCCTGAGCAGTTGTGCAGAGCAAGAGGAGAGCGCCGAGCGGGATCAATCTGCGCGGGACAGCGGCGGGCCGATCCTGCGCGGCGGTTGTGAGCCTTACCATCCGGGTTTGTTTTGTCATACTGGTTCCTTGTAGTTGACTGCTTGTTGGTGTTGCTGTTGCGTTAGAGATAATGCTGAGTTGCAGAATCTGGCGACAAATCGCGCATGCGGCCCGTCGAGCCGTCTGCCAGGCTGGTGTTCATCAGGGCAGAGCCTCCCACATCTGGTCAGTCAGCGAGCCATAGCGGAACAGGACGAATCCTTTGATGCCCTGCTTCTCGATCGCCAGGACAGCCTCCCGCAAGTCTTGCGAGGAGGCCCCGCTCGGATCCGGGTTAGCTGCTTTATCCTGGGCATCCAGGGGCACCTTGGTCAAGTCCCGGCCGAAGCCCTGGATGCCGCTATAAACGGGGCGATGCGACTTCTGCTCCGCGTTTTGGGCGATCTGCACCACCCAGGCAGGCGTCTGCCCAAAAGTCTTGTGATAGGTCATGGGCAGGATGTAATCGAGTTCGGCCCCCGCAGAAGCGTAGTTCTGCGCGTAGTGGCAGAGGGCGAAGGTATCGTCGCGTTCCCCTCCCTCCGGCATGAATGAGGCCGATACAACCAAGGCGGGGTTCCTGGCCTTCACCATCCCGCGGATTTCTTTCACCACTCCATCTATCTCCTTCACTCGCTGGCCCACCCATTTTGTCACGTCGGGATCGCCGGACCGGTAGAGACTGAAATAGCGGTCACGTTTCTTCTGCGGCGCGTAGAAGGTGTCGTAGATCGCCTCGCGGACTTTGTCCAGGTGAATGCCGTTGGTGGCCGCCAGGGCCTGGTGGCGAGGACAGAAGCAATACTGCGCGTGGGAATAGCGGATGCCGTCCAGGTGGATCCCGTCCACAGCGTAATGGTCCAGCACTTCCTGAATCTGGCTCTTGAGGTAGGCCAGGTAACCTTGGCTGAGCGGGCAGATATGGATGGTCTGCCCGTCACCGGCCCGCTGCGGCCCGAGCTTCCAATCGTCGGGCTTTCCCGCCCGCCACATGACGTCTTCCGGGTGCTTTTGCCCCCAAGCACTATCGGAATTGAACATATACCAGGCATGGACCTCGATATGCCGCTTATGGCAAGCATCCAGAATTTCTTGGAGCGCGTCCCCGTCCGCTGACGACGCAGGGGCAATCTTGCTCGGATAGCAAACCCTGCCCCCGCAGCCCTTCACCAGGAAGTAAACCTTGTTGATGTGGTGCTGCCGTAGCCGTTCCGCCGCAGCCTCGGCCCCTTCCGGGCGCATGTCCGAACTCCACATCCACACTCCCCGCGTCTCCTCTGCCAGAGGCAGCACGTGTTCCGGGTTGGCGGGAAGGGAACCCGCTCCGTTGGCTCGGGCTAGGAAACCCAGCCACAGCATCGGCAGCAGGACCGCCAACCACCACAAGGGCCGGCGGCAACACAGCTCATGACAGGACTTGAACTGGTGGCGACCGACGGGCGCGAGGTCCACCGGTCGCCACACCTGCTCAAGCCAGCGTTCGCAACAGCAACAGCTCATTCTCTCTCCAACATGCTTTGTCAGGCTTCGGCTTACTGCAGGCCGACCATCAGCCGGTAGAAGGCGGGAGCGCCACTCACCGGGACTGTGACCTGGCAGTTGCCGCTGCTCGTGACCGTCACCGGGTTGCTGACGCTCGCCCAGTTGGTCGCGGTGATATCGCTGCGCTGCAGCAACGAGAAGCCCGCGTACGTGCCAGGCCAGGTGACGACCGCCTGGCCGCTCCCGTTCTCGGTGATCCAGAGCTTCGGCAGGGTCGGCAGGCTCACGAACATGAAGTTAGTGATGGTTTGAGCCGAAGCGGCATCGCCGTCGGAGCCGCTGAACCCGACATAGGCGGTTCGGGAGCCTATCACAGAGGTTAGGTCACCAACGGCTAGGGTGGTGCTGAAGGAGTTGGTTGCGACCGGGCCTGCATCCGTCATCGTCAGCCCCAGGGAGCTGCCATCGTAATACAGAGTCATAGTGATCGGGTCGCCGTTTGCGATGTTAACGCTTCCCGGCGTCTGCTGCGTAGGCAGGGTCACATGGGCCTGCGTATTCCAGGAGTATCCCACCAGCGCCTGAGGCGAATACAGGTTAAGGACCAACTCGGCGCTCGGGGCAACCGACGGGGAGAAGGAGCCTCCTCTCAGGCCGAAGTTATAGGTCACTCCACCGCAGGCGGTTGGTCCTCGCGGATCATCCTGCAGGCAGAACGTCGCGCCGTCGCCCACGGGCGCGACCGGGTTGAGGACCTGGTAGGTGAACTTCGCGTAGAACCCGCCGATGTACTGGGCCACGTTGAAGAACGCCGTGCCGGCTTCACCGATGCTCCCATCCGTCAACGTCAGGAGATTGCTGACCAGGTTAGGGACGCTAGCCGTCGAGGCGCCGACCGAGCTGTTAATGGTCCATGCCCCCGGGTCGCTCGCGCTGGCAAAACCCACCGGCGCCGTGCCGACCGTCAGCGCGCACGGGCTGCTGGTGACCGAGCCGGAGCCATTCCAGGCGATGAGCTGATATGTGCCGGTGTCGCCCGGCAGGGCGGCAAGGATGCTCAGCCGCGTGGCATGCGCACCAACGATGCGGCCGTTGTCCGCCAGGTTGTTGCCGTTGAGCTGCCACTGGTAGCTCGTGGCGCCTGCCGCAACCGCCGGAACGGCGGCGGCGAAGCCTTGCATGGCAAAGAGTTGGGCCGGCGGGTTCTGGACCATGACCGGCGCTCCCGAGGAGGGCAGGCTGTCGGTCAATTTGAAGTTGTCGAACGCCCCGTTGCCGGTCTGGTAATTGCCGATGAAGGCTGAGAGGATGCTTGGATTCGCGGGGTAACTGTCTGGTCCATACAGGAGAATCCCGTCCTCCCAGACTTTGATGGTCCAGCCCGAACCCGAGTCGCCGGTCGCCGTATCCAGCTCAATTTGATACGTGCTCGAGCCGGAAGCGTCAAACGGCGTCACCCCCGTGGCCGGGTAGCTCGTGCCGGGCACCACCACGGCGCCGGAGTTGGCCGACGCGCGATTGCCGCGGGCCTCGACATAGGTCGCCAGTTCGCCGGTCTGCAGTCCGGTGTCCTGCGCGGTGGCAAACCCCAGCCCCAGCCAGTTGTCGCTGGAATTCAGCGGGTTCAGGTCGCAGGACAGCGTATAGACATGGCCCACTTGGGGGATAAAGGGCAGCCAGGCCGCGAACGCGTACGCGCTGCTGTTCACAGCCGAGGAGCCGTTGCAGGTAAAACTGCCGTCCGCCGTCCATAACGCGGAATAGAGATCAGCCATGTCGGGCGCCGTGCCGCTCAGCGCGCCACTCCGGGTGAAGGAGTCGCTATAAATGGTCGTGGCAGCCGGCGGCGGCGCGTCAATCGTCAGCGTGACCGAGCTGTTGGTGGACCCATAGATCGTGGTGGCCGTCACGTTGAGCGTGTAGGGGCCGCCGCCGACCGTCAGCCCTGGAATGCTCTGAAACGCAAGGCTGGCATTGATGGCGCCGCTGATGGGAACGGGACCGTAGCCCGAGTCCAGCGTCCACGCATAGGACAGGGTCTGCCCGAAGCCGTTAAAGGCGGGTTGGAATACGTAGGTGGAACTCGACCAGCACTCGGCGTTCGGGTTCGGGAACACCGGCTTGATTACTACGGGCCCCTGCCCGCATACGGTTGTGTTATAGAGGTTGGACACCTGCACCGAGCTGAGCGCGGAGTTGAAGATGGCCGCGTGCGCGATGTTGCCTATGAAATTGCGTCCGGTCCAGTCCGGCGCGCCGCCGATCAGCAGCTCGGCGGCCGTGTTGCCGACCGTCGGCGCCGTAAAGGTGCCGCTGGCCGCTGGCACGCCGTCAATGTAGAGCGCTGCGGCGTTATTGGTCGCATTGTAGGTCCCAACCCAGAAATGCCAGTTCTCGTCATTCTGGGCGATCTTATTAGCGCCGACCAGCACGTTACCGGAGGCTGTTCCAAAACCGAAGTCGGGATAGTTGCCGCTGTCCACCCACAAGCGGTAGGAATTCTCGCTGTGACCGATCAGGTCCTGGTTGACGCCCCAATTCCCCACCGCCCGGGCCCAGGCCATGAGGGAAATTGAGCCGGTGAGATTCCACATCGCCGGACTACCGACGCCGCAAGGCACCCCGGGCCCAGTGGAGGAGGTGATGCGCCCGGAACCCGATTGCCAGGCCACGCTGGTGGCGCCGAAGCCGCAATTGGTCGGGCCGGCCACGCCGGGGAGCAGAGTGTTGTTGCCGGTCCAGTCCGTCGGATAATAACCGTTGGCGGCGGCGCCGAGCGAGCCGCAGTTCGTAGCCACCGGCTGCGACAGCAGTTCGTCCATCTTCCACCAGATGATGGGATGCCGCGCCTGCACGAGCGCCTCGTATGAGGCTGCGTTGTTCCTGGCATTGTAGTCCGCCAGTGCATCGGACCCGAGCAACACGTTTGTGTAGTAAGCGACTTCCGCGACGGCGCCCGCCCAATTGTACTCCCGGTCAGTGTCCCCGCGCGTGGCGATGGCCAGGCCGGTGGCGCCGCTAGCGCCGTTGTTGGCCACGTAGCTGGAGAAGGTGGCGGAGCCCGCGGACACGCCGTTCGTGTAGGCCCGAACGGTGCTGTTGGTAACAACAATCACGACGTGCATCCATTGGCCTGCTCCCACCGTATTGTTAGGAGAAACCGTCAGTGTGGCCGAGGCGGTGGTCCCGTTATTGTAGAACATCCTGAACGTATAGTCGGTGTTGGTATAGCCCGAGAGCTGGTCCTTGTTATAGTTGGCGTAGAGGACCCAGCCGCTGCGCGAACCGCTCATATCACTCAGCACGATCTGCTGCGACTGGTACTGCGGCTGGCCATTGGGGTTACCATAGGGATCGCCCGTCGGATAGGTCGTGTTGACCCAAGCCTCGATGGAGAACGGGGGCGCCGGGCTGGCAGCGGCGGCGTAAGGGGCCGAAATCCAAGCCCCCGGAATGGTGCCGGGCGGAGCCTGATTGTAAACCTGAATGCCGTCAAATGCATTAGCCTGCGCGCCGGTCACCGGACCCGGCCCGGACACGACGTTGCCGCTGAGGTTGCCGTTCTCGGCGGTGCCCAGCGTGCCGTAGTTCTGGACCTGCGTCACTGGCGAGGCGGGCGGCAGGTTGGTCTCCTGCAGCGGCCAGTAGGCTAGCGGATGCAGGGCCATGACGGCATTGGAGAAGGCCTGGCCTTGCGCGGACAGGCCGCCCGCCAACACCAATGCACATCCGACAGGGAACAGCGAGGCTTTGAGTATGGTTGATTTCATAGTCTGCAATATTTACTGCGAACGTTCGGCACAGGAGCCCGCTTTGGGCCGAATCGGCAAGCGGACTCACCTGTGCGGCGCGCCGAGCCAATTTCTGGGTGCGAGTGTGGCAGATCTCCGCCCTCCGCACGCCCTCCAATTGGGTGGGTAGCCCTGGCTCCGCCGGAGCGCGTCCGTCGGGCGCAGCAACATTGGAAGGCGGCAGGGGGTTGTATAAAAGCGAGATGGAGGCGTGGCGGAGATGATGCGCCCAAGGACGGGCGCGCTCTGGTGCGCAGCGGCCTCACTCAGCCTTGAAGAAAAGGCTCGGTGCGGCAGGCGCAATTGGCACCTGGTAGTAAGGCGCACTCGCCCCGCTTACCGGCGTCCACGGGCCGGTCACATTGCTCGCCGAATAAAGCGTGCCCGAGGGCCAGATCAGGTCCAGGGCTTGGCCCGCGCCCCCCGGGAGCAGCCGGTAAGTAAGGTTCGTAACCGAGGGGGGAGGCAAGACGGTGAGGGTCGCCGCCGGGCTGAGCACGCCGCCGTAGTTGTTTGAGGCGGCCAAGGCATACGGGCCGGCATTGGTGTAATCCACGCTAGCGAAGCTCAGGGGCAGTCCTGTGGCGGCGAGCAGGTTGGCACCCTGGAACTTCCACTGGTACGAGATGGTCGGTGTCCCGCTTACCTGCGAGCTGAAGGACGCACTGGCGCCGGCATAAGCAGCTTGCGAAACAGGCAACTGGGTGAAGAACACCAGGTTCGTGCTGCCGAAGGCCGACAAGGCGTGGTTGCGGAGCTGGGTTTGGCTGAGGGCGCTGCTGTAGATCGCCGCCTCGTCGATGCTTCCCTTGAACCAGCGACCGCTTAACCCGCCATCTGAGCCGATGCGGGTGACGCCTGCGAAAGCCTGGTTGGCATGGCTGAGGGACTGCGTCGCCGCGCTCCATGTGGTGCCGTCATACATGCTGATGACCGCCTGGGACGGGCTGATGGTTAGCGCGGCGTATGTCCATTGGCCGTCGGCGGGCTGCAGGCCGGAATCCCAGTTGTAGGTGCTGGAGGCGTCGTTCCACCAGTACCCGAGGTGGTTGTTGGCGCCATGGAAGCCCAAGCCGCAGGCGTTGGTGCCGTATGCGTCGCGGTGCATGAGCACGCCAGCGTAGTTTGGCTGGTCGCCGTTGCGCTTTAGCCAGCACTCAAAGGTCACCGTGTTCGTGTTGAGGTTGAGAGGCGGCAGGGCTGCCTGCCCATTTGTGCCGAAGACTTGCAGGACGGCATTGGCTGCTTCGAGTCCTGCGTAGGCGGGGGCCTGGAAGTCGGGGGTCGTTGTGCTCCAGTTCAGATAAGCCCCATTGAAAGCGGCGCCGCTGGTGCCGCTGTTAGCGGCCACGGGCGGATTGAACCCGTCGTTAAAGGGCCAATAACCGGCTGGGTGCAGGGCAAGAATCTGGCTGGCATAGCCGGCGGCATTGGTCGTCGCCGCTGCATAGTGCGCCGCGATCTGGCCGGCGGTCAGGGCGTTGGTATAAAAGGCCGGCTCGTCTATGAAGCCGCTAAGAGCCAATTGGCCGCCGTCGGCTCGGGCGCCGAAGGTCAGGGGGTAAGAGGTATTGGGGACGTAAGTGCCGCTCAGGGCCGTGCTGGCGGCAAGGCTCCCATTGACGTATAGCAGGGCATTCGCTCCGTCATAGACGCCCACAATATAATACCAGGCACTGGGGCTGACGGTCATGTCCAGTTGCGCATTCGCCTTGCCGCCCGAGCCATATACCCGGAAATACCAGCCGTTGCCGCTGGTTTGGGCCAGATTTCCTTGATATACCAGCCAGCCAAGGCTGTTGGTCCAGTCGGTTGACGCGGCAGGACAGCAGAGGTTGGCTCCGCCCTTGACCCAGAGCTCGACGCTGAAAGGGGCACTGCGATTCCAGATCGAGTTATAGGGAACAATGATGCGGTTAGTGTCGCCGCAGAACTCGAGGGCGGTGTCTGTGGAACTGGCCAGCGCGCCGGGTTGGCCACCGAGAATGCTGCTGCTGAAGCCATTGTTGGTAACCGCCGCCACGCCGGTGCCGGCCAAGCCCACCGTGCCCAGGTTGGCAGTCGTGAAAGGACTGGGGACCGTCACGACGTTTGTCTCGGAGAAGCGCAGCCAAGCCACGGGTCCGTCAACCACAACCGCCCCCACATAGGCGCTGCTGGGCGCCACCACCAGGTTCGTTGCAAACGTGGCATAGGTCATGAACCTCGACGGGGCATTGTAATGTATGTCATCCGGGCTGCGCGCGACGTAAGGGACTGGCGGGTTGGTATCGGTGCAGAGGCTATCCTTGGCGGTCATCCACGCCCTGTATTGGAGTGCGAACGGAGCCGGCGCGGTAACGACGATGTCGCCGCTCTGCGCTTGTTGTGCGGAGAGGTTCTCGAAGAACCAGCGCCTCAGTTCAAGCACCGGCGCACCGCTGATGCTGCCGAGTTGGTTGCCCGACGTATCGAAGGCCAGGGCGGCGTGGAATGAGCCCGGGTCCGCCGATGCGAACGAAGCCCCCTGTAACTGCAAGTGCACCCCGGCGGAGGCCGCGTCGCCCAGGATCTGCTCCGACGGGTAGGCATTGGTCAGGCCCACCCGCAGATGCGCCACGTTCCCCGAGACGCTGACGACCGCGAGGCTGACCTGCGGGATGGGGTAGGTGGTGTTGGTCAGCGTCAGCCCGGCCTGCCTCTCGCTGGTGGAGTCGAACAGAGTGGTATAGAGGAAGGAGCAGGCGCCCACGTAATTGGAGCCGTGCGGGGCGTTGGTGCCGGCGTTATTGGCCTTGGCGATGGAGAGGCCCAGGCCCACTGGCGTCATCTCGTCCACGTCAAACCAGTCGGTCGAGCTATAGTTGAACCGGTAGGTGCTCACGCCGGTGATGGGCTGGTAGGCGACCGACACCAGCGGGTAATGCTGGACGAGCTGGGGAACGCAGTAGGTGCCGCTGCCCATGGTCGGCCCGTTGCCGCCGCTGCCGCCGACGTTCCAGTCAACGCCGCCTCCCTTGGTCACCGCGTAAGTGTAGTCGTAGCCGGACAGCCCGGTCATCATCTGGCCGGTCGTGGGGAGCTTGGCCAGGATATTGGTCGTCTTGTAGGAGATGCTGTCCGAGCCCGTGAGGCTGAACCCATACACGAGGTTGCCCCCCGAATAGCCGAGATCGTCCATGATGTAGATCATGGGGATCAGCACATCCAGGCTGGTGGTCGCCAGCAGGCTGTTATAATAGCTCTCCACGTTGCTGTAGAACTCGTTGGGCTGGACGGCGGCCGAGAAAACCATGGTCGAAGGCACACTCACCTGCTGCACTAGCGACAGCAGGGCCGCGCCGTTGGTGCCCTCGATGTCTATTTGCATGCCGTCAAACTGCGCGCCCGGGTTGTTGGTATTGTACATGAGGACCTGGGCCAGGACGTTGGACAGCAGGACGGGAGAGAGCCCACCCGAGTCGGTGACGGTTGCATTGAAAGCGCACACCGGATGGACGGTCATTTGGCTATTGTGGGCGGTCTGGATGAACGGGGCAAACTGAGCGTACTGCGCGCTGGTGTAACCGCCGGTCATGAGGAAGATGTGTTTGATCCAGCGCGCCTGGAGGTTATTGATGACTTGCGAGGGGTTGCTGGTCACCTGGGGGGTGTCAGAAGATCTGATCCAGATCCCATTTCCCGGCGCCAAGCGGGCGCCGTTCGTTGCGTGAGCGCCCGCAGCCGGCAGCAAACCCAGCAAGAGGCACGCTGTCAATCGCCTGGTGGGTGACATGTCGCGGGTATTTTAGGGCCTGGACGCGCTGTGTCTCCACCCAAATGGGTAGGTCGAGCGCTCTGGCCCACGACCCGCCGTTCACAGTCCAGCACCCATGGTTGACGTGGGGCGGGCGCCCACAGAAGCCTGAACCAAAGGCGAACGCAGCGGCGATGACCATAAGGCCGTGGCTCCAGGTCGCCCGGCCCGAGCACCGTTCTTCATCGTCCCGCTCCATGTACTACAGATGCACTACGGATGCACAGCGGATTCTGTGTAGTGCATCTGTAATGCATCCGTGGTGCATCCGTAGTGCACGGCTTTGGGGTACCTTCAAGGTCCTGGTGGGCACCTCCGGTGGGGTCAGGCTGGGTCGCTACCGCGAGACCCGCCTAAGAGCAGGGGATCGGTCCCGAGAGCGGTTCAAATAGGTGCTTAACCGGCCGCAGAAAGCCATGCCTGGCGGTCCAGTTCCTCGCGGTTCGCGTAGACCTTCTCGAAGGCGCGCGCGATGTCGTCCATGTCTGACTGGCTGCCCAGGAACAGGCTCTGCTCCAGCCAGGCGCCCTGCTCGGAGCAGATC
>Ga0335069_10000746_pt1 | contig 52836 bp, 46 predicted proteins | sample Lox_Sample_11_FD_206714 | JGI IMG/M metagenome (GOLD analysis project Ga0335069, IMG submission 206714) | Soil microbial communities from Loxahatchee National Wildlife Refuge, Florida, United States - Lox_Sample_1.1 | ecosystem: Environmental > Terrestrial > Soil > Wetlands | place: USA... | reverse complement strand
CAGTTGCGCGCGCGTCAGCAACAACACGTTGGGATCGCTGAATATCGGCTCGATCAGGCGGGGGTGAGTGGCGAGATAGCCGGACAGATACTCCGACGCGGCGAACAGCGCCGCCAAGCGCGGCACCAGCTCGGGACGGTCGAGCAACAACTCGTAGTAGAAGCGCCGCCGGCCGACGCCGCGGATGAAGCGGTCGAGGTTGTTCATCGCGCGTTCCGGATCGGTCGACGCGTCGATCTCGCGCGCAAAGTGCCGCGCGAGGTCTTCGATCAACGACCGGGTCGCCGGGTTGGCGAGCACCTGCGGGGCGCTCTGCATGAACAGAGCGAGGACGCGTTCGCTCCCTTGGTCGTGCAGCAACGCTCCGAAACTGCGACGGACGCGGTCGCGATGGGAGGCGAGCGCGGCGTCGAAATCCGCCACCGCGGTCGCGCCACGGAATCCCATCGCTCGCGCCAATTGCTCGCGTGCCGCCGGCGCCTCGGGCAGGCGATGGGTCTGCCGCTCGGCGTCCATTTGAATGCGGTTTTCCGTGCGGCGCAGAAACCGATAGGCGGCGAGCAGCTCGGCGCTCTGCGGCGCCGGCAACACGCCCACTTGCGTCAGCGCCTCCAGTGCCCGCAGGGTTGAGCGTCCCCGCACGTCGGGAATGCGGCCGCCGTGCAGGAGTTGCAGCGCCTGCGCGACGAACTCGACGTCGCGAATGCCGCCGGCACCGATCTTCACGTCGAAGCCGCCGTCGCTGCGGCCTTTCGCCTCCTCGATCTTCTCCTTCATCGCCTTGATCGCGGCGACCGCATTGAAGTCCATCGCCGAGCGATAGATCATCGGGCTGATCGCGCGGATTGTGCGCCAGCCCAGCTCGACATCGCCGGCGACCGGGCGCGCCTTCATGAACGCGGTCTTCTCCCACGTCGCCGCCCACAGCTCGTAGTAGGTGATCAGCACGTCGGTCGACACGACGAGCGGGCCGGCCGCTCCCTCCGGACGGAGGTCGAGATCGATGCGGTAGAGAAAACCGTCCGACGAGGTTTCGCCGACGAGTCGGCCGAATTCGCGCGCCACGCGGGCAAAATACTCCGGCGGTGCGGCACCGCGCGGCCCGCCGCTGATACCGTCCGGCGGGCTCTCGTAAGCATAAATGAGATCGACATCGGAGGAATAGTTCAACTCCTCCGATCCCAGCTTGCCGAGGCCGAGAACGAAGAGTCGCAGCGATACCTCTTCGTTGGCAGGGCCGCGCCAGCGCGGCGGACCGATCTGCTGCGCAATGCGCGCGGCGGCGATCGCCAGCGATTGCGCCAGCAATGCATCGGCGAGGTGAGACAGCTCCGCGAGCGTCTCGCCCGCGCGTTCCGCGGGGACGAGATCCGCAGACAATTCACGCACGGTGATGCGCGCGAGCTCGAAGTACTTCGCGCGGCGCAACGCAGCCCCCTCGTCGCCGTGGGCGACGCCGGCAACGGACGCTGCCACTCGCGTGGTGTAGTCCGCCACGCTCCGCGCAACCGCGAGATCGTCCGCCGCCAGCGTGAGGATCCACTCGGGGTGGCGCGTCAGAAACGGCACGAAGAACGGTGCCGCGCCGCACAACGTCGTCAGCACCCGCAGCAACGACTCTGGATCGCGCGACCATTGCCGTATCAGCGAAGATCGCGACTCTCCGGCGACCGCCTCCAGCACCGCGATCGCCAACGCCGGCGCATGCGCGGGATCGGCTGCATCCGTCAACGCGGCGTCGAGTCGTCGCGCCAGGCCAGGCAGTTTGAGACGTTTTTCGAGGGACGACAGTTCGGCGGCGCTCACGTGGTCGTCCTGACTCACGCCGCCGCGTTAGTCAACGTCGCCCAGGCGCATCGCAATCTCCGACGGCCTTGTCTAAGATTCCGCTGCCACTACGTCGAGAGGAGCAAGCATATGGCGGTACCAGTACCAAGTCGCGCCGAGGTCGAGGCGGCGTTCAAGCGCTATCTCAAGGTCGGGGCGGAGGACCACGACTGGAACGCGTGGGCGGACCTGTTCACGGACGACGCCCTGTACGTCGAAGTGCAGTACGGGACGTTTCACGGCCGCGAGGCGATTCGCAAGTGGATCACCAGCGTCATGGCGACCGTGCCCGACATGTATTTCCCGGCGCCGGAATGGTACGCGCTCGACGGCGATCGAGTCATCTTCTATCTGCAAAACGTGTTACCCAACCCCAACCCGACGGCGCCGCCGCTCGCGTTCCCTTCCGTCAGCATTCTGCGCTACCGCGACGGCTTGTGGTCATACGAAGAAGACATCTACGACGTGCGCGCCAGCATTCGTGCCAAGGAGCAATTTCGGGCAGGGCGTGCGGGGGCGTAGTCGACCTTGTCCGAACTGCAGCGTCGTGCGAGGCTGAGGTCATGAACAGCAGCAGCGACACACCCGAGCGGACGGTGCTGGTGGCGGCGCCGCGCGGATTTTGCGCGGGGGTGTCGTATGCGATCGAGATCGTCAACCTGGTGATCGAACGCTACGGGCCGCCGGTCTACGTGCGGCACGAGATCGTGCACAATCGCTACGTCGTCGAGCAACTGCGCGCGAAAGGTGCGCGCTTCGTCGACGACCTCGCCGACGTTCCGCCGGGGAGCTTGCTGATCTTCAGCGCCCACGGCGTCTCGCCGGCGGTGCGCGCGGACGCCGACACGCGCCGGCTGCGAGTGATCGACGCCACCTGCCCGCTGGTGACGAAGGTGCATCTCCAAGCGCTCAAGTTTGCGCGCGAGGGCTACGAGATCGTGTTGATCGGCCATCGCGGCCACGTCGAAGTGGAAGGAACGTTGGGCCACGCGCCCGATCGCATGCAACTGGTCGAGACGGTCGAAGACGTTGCGGGCCTGCGCGTGCGCGATCCCGAACGGCTGGCGATCGTGACGCAAACGACGCTGTCGGTCGACGACACCCGCGCCATCGTCGACGCGATCCGCCAGCGCTTCCCGCACGTGCGGACGCAAACCAAAGACGACATCTGTTACGCCACGCAGAATCGGCAGACCGCGGTGAAGGAGTTGGCGCGACAGAGCGATCTCATCTTCGTGTTGGGGTCACCAACGTCGAGCAATGCCAACCGGCTGGTCGAGGTGGCGAACAACGAAGGCACGCCGGCCCGTTTGATCGAAGACGCCGCCGATGTCGATGCGAGCGCGCTCGCGGACGCACGCACCATCGGTCTCACCGCCGGAGCGTCGACGCCGGAAGCGCTGGTCGCCGACACCATCGCTCGCTTGCAAGGTCTCGGATTTCCCGCCGTGCGGATGCTCGAAACCGCGGAAGAGCACGTGACCTTTCCATTGCCGCGCGAGTTGCGCAGCGACGGTGCGATCGTCAACTCTTGATCTGAAACTGCGGCAGCGAGATCCGCCGGCCGCGGCAGTTCGGGCAATGACTCGGCCGGGTGAAGCGGTGCCGGCGAGTGAATACGAATGCGCAATCCAAACAAGTCGGCGGCTCGACCACCAGCGACTCGCCGGTGTGTTTGAGCGACCGCTCGACGTGTTCGAGATGCCCGGGGACGTCATGCTCGGGCATCCCGACGAGCTTGGAGAGATCGCGCGCGGTGGCCGGCCCTTCGCTGAGGATGCGGCGGATGTCTTTGCGCACGGTCGCATGTCGCGCAGCCTGAACGGTCTCCGATGTCGGTCGCTTGTTCATGACAGTGTGAGCTTAGCACGAGGCGCGCATCCAGTTGGATTGTCCGTTGAGGAAGAGCTAGTGTCCTGAATTGCAAATGCGCTGAAGAAATGTCGATTCGCCTCGTCTGCTGATATGGCGAGGTGAGCGATGGGAGTGGTGTGGGGTCGACCGAAGGCGGAGCTGATCGTGACCGAGGCGGAGAGAGAACACGTCGAACGCTGGGCGCGGCGGCCGAAGACGGCCCAGGCGCTGCGGGCGCGCATCATCCTGCGGTGCGCGGACGGGAAGCCCAATACGCGTGTGGCCGCGGGGCTGGGTGTCACCAAGCAGATGGTCGTCAAGTGGCGCGCGCGCTTCGTGGCAAAGCGAGCCGCGGGCCTGCTCGACGAGCCGCGGCCAGGCGATCCACGTGATTACTCGCGTCGACGGCCACTGGCCGTGCACGCACGCTCCAGCTACGCGCCTTGAGCGCCGTTCGCTACGAGCGAGCGCCGCTAGCCAACGCCAGCCGCACTTCGGCCCAGCGGCGGTCGGCAGCGGCGAGCTGATACGCTTCTTCGAGCGGTGAATGTTCCTGCATGCGGGTTTCGGCGTCGAGGCGCTCCGCTTGTACTTTGGTGGAGTCGACCTCTTCGGCGAACTGGGCGGCATCGGCGAGCACGGTCATCACGTCGTCCGCGACCTCGGCAAAGCCGCCGCGGATGGCAAGGCGACGGGTGGTACGGCCGCTGCGAAACGTCAGCGTGCCGATTTCGAGCGAGCTGAGAAACGTGATGTGCTCGGGCAACACGCCGAACTCGCCGGCGCTGCCGGGCGCGGTGACTTCATCGACCGGCTCGTCGAGAAGCTGGCGTGTGGGCGTCACGATGCGAAGTTGAAACGTCTCGGCCATGGCGCAGTCCAGCGCTTACGCAGCGAGCTCCTTGGCGCGGGCGACGACGTCCTCGATCGTTCCCATCATGTAAAACGCCTGCTCCGGAATGTCGTCGTGTTTGCCGTCGACGACTTCCTTGAAGCCGCGAATCGTGTCGGCCAGCTTCACGTACACACCGGCACGGCCGGTGAACGCCTCGGCGACGTGGAACGGCTGCGACAAAAAGCGCTGGATCTTGCGCGCACGTGAAACGATGAGCTTGTCCTCTTCCGACAGCTCGTCCATGCCGAGGATCGCAATGATGTCTTGCAGATCCTTATAGCGCTGCAGAATCTCCTGCACCTGGCGGGCGACGGTGTAATGCTCTTGCCCGACGATGTTGGGATCGAGGATGCGGGAGGTCGAGTCGAGCGGGTCGACGGCCGGATAGATGCCCAACTCGGCGATCTGGCGCGACAGCACCGTGGTCGCGTCGAGGTGTGCGAAGGTGGTAGCCGGGGCCGGATCGGTCAAGTCGTCGGCGGGCACGTAGATCGCTTGCACCGACGTGATCGAGCCCTTCTTGGTCGACGTGATGCGCTCCTGCAATTCGCCGAGGTCGGTGGATAGAGTCGGCTGGTAGCCCACGGCGGACGGCATGCGGCCGAGCAGCGCGGACACTTCCGAGTTGGCCTGGGTGAAGCGGAAGATGTTGTCGATGAACAGCAACACGTCCTTGCCTTCCTCATCACGGAAGTATTCGGCTGCGGTGAGCGCGGTGAGACCGACGCGCGCGCGTGCCCCGGGCGGCTCGTTCATTTGCCCGTACACCAGCGCGGTCTTGCCCAGCACGCCGGACTCGCGCATTTCGAGGAACAGGTCGTTGCCCTCACGGGTGCGCTCGCCGACGCCGCCGAAGATGGAGTACCCGCCGTGCTGCTTGGCGATGTTGTTGATCAGCTCCATGATGACGACGGTCTTGCCGACGCCGGCGCCGCCGAACAAGCCGATCTTGCCGCCGCGCGCGTACGGGGCGAGCAAGTCGACGACCTTGATGCCGGTTTCGAGCGCTTGCACCTCGGTCGCCTGATCCGTGAACGACGGCGCCGACCGGTGAATGGGATAGCGCTTCGCCGTTTCGATCGGACCCGCGTCGTCGACCGGTTCGCCGATCACGTTGATAATGCGGCCGAGGGTTTGCGGGCCGACCGGCACCGTGATCGCGTCGCCGGTGTCCTGCACGTCCATGCCGCGTACCAGGCCCTCGGTCGAATCCATCGCGATGCAGCGCACGGTGTTTTCCCCGAGATGCTGCGCCACTTCAACGACCAGGTTCCACGGCTGATCGCTGATCGCCGGGTTGGTGATCTTCAGTGCGTTGTAGATCGGGGGCACCGCGCTGTTCTCGAATTCGACGTCGATGACCGGGCCGATGACTTGGGTGATCTTTCCGATATTCATATGTTCCAGTCTCTCGGTTCTGGTTTGTGGCCTGTGGTTGGAATGGTGCTTAGCCCTTCAACGCTTCCGCGCCGCTGACGATTTCCATCAGCTCGGTGGTGATCGCACCTTGGCGGGCGCGGTTCATTTGCAGCGTCAACCGGTCGATCATATCGGCGGCGTTCTTACTGGCACTGTCCATCGCAGTCATCTGCGCGCCGTGGAAACTGGCCGTCGATTCCAAGAACGCCCGATGGATGAGGACGGTGATGTATTGACGCAGCAGTCGTTCGAGCAACGTCGGCGCATCCGGCTCGTACAGGTAGTCGATCGCGCTCGCGTTCTCGCTCGCTGCGGGCGTCAATGGGAGCAAGCGTTCCACCGTGGGCACTTGCGAGATCGCGGAGCGGAACTGGTTGTACAACAGATATACGCCGTCGACCTCGCCGTTGGCGAACGATCGCGCCAGGCCGCGCCCGATGGTCTCCGCCAACTCGTGATTCGGCCCGCCGAACAAGTTGATGTGATGTTCGACGATCTGCAGCGGGCGCCGCTTGTAGTAGTCGTAGGCCTTGCGCCCGACGATCGTCACGCGCACCCGGTCGCGGCCGCGCTCGGTGAAGAACGCTTCGGCCTTGCGGATCAGGTTGGTGTTGTAGCCGCCGCACAAGCCGCGATCGCTGCTGACGAGCAGGAGATGCGTGGTGCGCTCTTCGCGCCGCGCGGCGAGCAGCGGATGCGCCTCGCTGCCGACGCGGGCGGCGACGTTTTGCAGCAAGGCTTCGAGTTTGTCGGCATACGGGCGCGCGGAGATGACCGCATCTTGCGCGCGGCGGAGCTTGGCGGCCGCCACCATCTTCATCGCCTTGGTGATCTGCTGCGTGCTCTTCACCGACGCGATGCGTTTGCGGATGGCTTTTAGGCTGGCCATGGGCAGTCAGGAGACACGAATCGCTACGCAACAAACGCCGCGTTGAACTCGTCCAGCAAGCGATTGAGTTTCGCCTTCAACTCGTCGTCGATTTGTTTCTTGGCGACGATGTCCTTGAGCACATCGGGATGACGGCTGTCGACGAAGCGATAGAGTTCTTGTTCGTAGCGTTTGAGCACGCTGGGATCGAGGTGATCGACGTAGCCGTTGGTGGCGGCGTAGATGATCAGGACTTGATTCGCCACCGGCTGCGGTTCGTACTGCCCTTGCTTCAAGACTTCGACCAGACGGCTGCCGCGCGCGAGCATCTTCTGGGTCGAGGCATCAAGGTCGGAACCGAACTGAGCGAACGCGGCCATCTCGCGGTATTGCGCGAGATCCAAGCGTAACGACCCGGCGACTTGCCGCATCGCCTTGATCTGCGCGTTGCCGCCGACGCGCGACACCGAGATGCCGACGTTGACCGCCGGGCGTTGTCCGGAGAAGAACAAATCGCTCTCGAGGAAGATTTGGCCGTCGGTGATCGAGATGACGTTGGTGGGAATATAGGCCGACACGTCGCCGGCCTGGGTTTCGATGACCGGCAGCGCGGTGAGCGAGCCGCCGCCGCGCTCGTCACTCATCTTGGCGGCGCGTTCGAGCAACCGCGAGTGCAAGTAGAAGACGTCGCCGGGGAACGCTTCGCGGCCGGGCGGGCGGCGCAGCAAGAGCGACAGTTGGCGGTAGGCGACGGCGTGCTTCGACAAGTCATCGTAGATGCACAGCGCGTGGCGGCCGCTGTCGCGGAAGTATTCGCCGATGGTGCACCCGGTGTAGGGCGCGATGAATTGCAGTGGGGCCGCCTCGGAGGCCGTGGCGGCGACGACGATGGTGTAGTCCATCGCGCCGTTGCGCGTGAGCCGGTCCACGACTTGCGCGACCGTCGACCGTTTCTGGCCGATGGCGACGTAGATGCAGACCACGTCGCCACCGCGCTGGTTGATGATCGTGTCGATGGCGACCGCGGTCTTGCCGGTCTGGCGATCACCGATGATCAACTCGCGCTGGCCGCGGCCGATCGGGATCATGCTGTCGATGGCCTTGAGGCCCGTCTGCAGCGGTTCCTTCACCGGTTGCCGCGCAATGATGCCCGGCGCCTTCAGCTCGATGCGGCGCGATTCCTTGGACTCGATCGGACCCTTACCGTCGATCGACTGGCCGAGTGCATCGACGACGCGCCCGAGCAACGCATCGCCGACCGGCACTTCGGCGATGCGGCCGGTGCGCCGCACTTCGTCGCCTTCGTGAATTTCCTGGGCCTCGCCGAACACCGCAGCGCCGACGTTGTCTTCTTCGAGATTCAGCACCATGCCGTAGACGTTGTGCGGGAACTCGAGCAGCTCGCCGGCGGCGGCCTTGTCGAGGCCGTAGATGCGGGCGATGCCGTCGCTGGTCGACAACACGCGGCCGGTTTCACGCACTTCCACGGCGCGTTCGTAGCCTTGAATTTGTTTCTTGATGATGTCGCTGATTTCCGCTGCGCGGATTTCCATCGAGGCTGGACCTCCTGACTACAAATAGGTGCTGGCGCCGGTGATCTCGTCCGCAAGGCGATCGAGTTGCGTCCGAACGCTGCCGTCGTAGACCTTGCCTTCGGCTTCGACGACCACGCCGCCGAGCAAGGCCGGATCGGTCACGGTCGTGGCGAGGACCGTCTTACCGGTTGCCTTTTCGAAGTTGGCGACGATCGCGTTGAGGCGCTCGGTCGGCAGCGCCGTCGCGCTGCGGATGCTGACGCGAATCCGGTTGAGCGCGCGATCGTGCAATTCCTGGAAGCGGTCGCACACGCCCGGCAGTTGATCGAGGCGGCGGTTGTGCGCGAGCACCATGAGAAAATTCGCCGTCAGCTCGGAGACTCGGAGCTGTTGAGTGAGTTGTTGGACCAGCGTGGTGAGGCGTGCCGCGGTCATCGTCGGGCTGGCCAAGACCGCGAGCACGGTCGGATCACCGAATGCCGTCCGAAGCTCGTTCAACTCCGCGGCGACCGACTCGATCGTACGTGCCTCGCGCGCGAGCGCGAACAACGCCTTGGCGTAACGCCGCGCGACTTTGCCGCTCATGCTTTCACCTGATTCAAAAACTCGCTGACGAAGCGGTCGTGATCTGCGGGGGTCAGGCGGTCGCGAATCAGTTGGGTGGCCAACGCGACCGCTTCGCGCGCGACGGTCTCGCGCAGCGCGGCGTGCGCCTGGCGCACTTCCTGGTCGGCGGTGCGGCGCGCGTCGTTGCGGATGCCCTCTGCGGTTTTGCGCGCCGCTTCGAGGATGCGGTCGCGCTCGTGCGCCGAGTCAGCGGCCGCCTGCTCGCGGATTGCGGCGATCTCTTGATCGAGCGCCTGCAGCCGCGCTTCCCATTGAGCTTTGAGTTGTTCGGCTTCGGTCCGTGCTTTGGCCGCGGCGCTGAGCTCCTCGACGATGCGATCGTGTCGGGCGCGGACCCAATTGCGCGCGCCCGGGAGCGCGAAGCGGGCGATGATCCAACAGAAGATCGAAAAGTTGATGAGGTTGAAGAGCAACGTGCCCCAGGGAATTCCGCCGTGCTCGTGACCCTCGTCGTGCTCGCCGGCGATGGCCGCGATGGGCGCGAGCCACAGCAGGGCCGCGAGCAGCGAGCCGCTGCGAACCCGACGGCGCATTAGGCCAGGCTCCTGCCGCTGACGCGCTCGGCCATCAGCGCCGCGATGGCTCGCGCCTCGGCCGTAAGGCTGGCCTGGGCGCGTTCCACCTCAGACCGGATGTCGGCGCGCAACACGGCCAGATCGGCCTCCGCGTCACTGCGCGCTGCCGCCAACTGTTGCTGGCCCTCGGCTTCGGCGCGTTGACGAGCGCGGTCTCGATCAGCGAGGACCGCCTGCCGGACGCCGTGCAAATCGGCCTCATACCGCTCTTGCGCGTTCTGGGCCGCGTTGCGTAGGGCTTCCGCCTCTTCCATGCCGCCGCGCGTACGCTTCTCGCGCTCTTCGAGCAGCTGCAGCATCGGGTCGAACGCAAGTCGCTTCAACGCGGCCCACAAGAGTAGGAACGAGACGATTTGGATGACGAAAGAGAAGTCCGGTGGAAACGTCAACATGAGAGATTGTGTCGCGACCTTCGTTGCGGCGCACCGCTGCGATGCTCGCCGCGCGACGGAGGGCGCTCGTTGCAGCGCCTCGGTGTGACTGAAGGGACGCGGTCTTTACTCAAGCCGCTAGGCGGTACGTTTAGTTGGTAGCCTCCGACGACATGCGGACCGCGACGGTTCCGCGATCCTCCTTGGGAAAGATCGCCACCTTCTTGTCGGACTTGTCCGATTTTGTCTCGGCGCCACCCATGGTGCAGTGGCCCTCGAACACCACGCCTTCCTGAATTACCAGACTCGGCGTCACGATGTTTCCGAGCAACTTTGCGGGCGCGCGCAGTTCCACTCGCTTGCGGGCGGTGACGTCGCCGCTCACCTTGCCCTTGATGATAATCGTGTTGGCGACGACCTGCGCTGAAACGACGGCACTTTCGCCGATGATCACCGTTTCTTGAGCTTGAATCTCGCCGTCGACGGTGCCGTCGACCTGGACGCTGCCCTCGAACGTGAGCTTTCCTTCGACTCGACTGCCCTTACCGAGGAGCGTTTGCGGCTGCGCCTCGCTCGTGGACGGAGTCGACTCGACGTAGCTCCGCGGGCTTTGGCCGACCGTCGGATGGGTGTCTTCAGGGCGTTGCGCCCGGTCCTCTTTGCCAAACAAGGCCATTCGCACACTCCGGCAAGTGGGGTGGAAAAGCGGGGCGCTTATACCACCGGCTCGCGTGACTTGTCAAAAGTTTGTTGCAGCTTGCAGGCGGTTGCTGAGACGGTCGGCCAGGCCGTTCAGCTCGGCAACCGAGTAGAACTGCATCTCGATCTTGCCGCGGCCACTGTGGTGAAGGTGGATCTTCACCTTGGTTCCGAGCGTGCGGGTGAGCTGTTCTTCAAGCGCACGATGATCCGGGGTCGTCTGCGGTTGACGGTGCTTGCGGACGTAGTGCTCAGTCTCGCGGACACTCAGTCGAGCCGTCGCAACGTGGCGGCCGATTGCAATTTGCTCTCGTCGAGACCCAACGTTGAGGAGTGTACGAGCGTGTCCAGCGGACAGGGTACCGTCGATGATCTGCTGCTTCACTTCGTCGGGAAGCTGCAACAGTCGGATCGCGTTCGCGACGGTTGAGCGATCTTTCGCCACTTTCTCGGCGACCTGATCCTGGGTCAGGTGGAATTCATCCATCAGCCGCCTGTAGGCACGCGCTTCCTCAAGCGGATTGAGATTTTCGCGCTGGATGTTCTCGATCAGAGCGAGTTCCAGCAGCTCATCGTCACTCGCTTCGCGGATGACGACCGGCACCCGTTCCAATCCGGCCTGCCGTGCCGCGCGGAATCGCCGCTCGCCAGCAATGAGCTCGAAGCCCTCGGCGACGCGGCGAACCACCAATGGTTGCAGCACGCCCTTGCGCCGAATCGACTCGGCTAGCTCACAAATGCCGCTCTCCGAAAATACCTCGCGCGGCTGCAGCGGGTTTGCTCGTATCTCGGACAGAAGAACTTCGTTCTCGTCAGTAGAACTAACTACATTATCAACCGGTATCAGTGCGCCCAAACCGCGACCGAGTGCTTTGCGCTTCAGTTCCATCCCGTCACCCTCCTTCCAACACCTGAACAGTTTCGCGTCGTTCTCGGCTTTCGAGTTCGCGCGCCAATTCGAAGTACGCCTGCGCCCCGCGGGAATCCGGATCGTAAATCACCGCTGGTAAGCCATGGCTCGGAGATTCGCTGAGTCTCACGTTTCGGGGTATCACCGTAGTCAAGGTGTCGGCGGCGAAGTGACTGCGGACTTCGAGCGCCACTTGGTGGCTGAGACTATTCCGAGTGTCGAACATCGTCAGCAGCAATCCCTCGAGACGCAATGCGGGATTGAGCCGTTGACGGATCCGCTCAATCGTATCGACCAGGGCGGTGAGACCCTCGAGTGCGTAGTATTCGCATTGCAGGGGCACGAGGACGGCATCTGCCGCGGTCATCGCGTTCACCGTCAGCAGTCCCAACGAAGGCGGACAATCGACGATGACGTAGGCGTAGGAACTGCGGATCGACTTCAGCGCGTCCGCCAGCCGGTACTCTCGGCCCAGCATCGGCACGAGTTCGATTTCGGCACCGATGAGCTCGCGATTCGAAGGCAGGACCGATAACAGATTGATCTGCGATTCGCTGATTGCGTTGGCGACCGCCTGCCCGTCGATCAGCACGTCGTAGACGGTTACCGCGAGGTCGCCGGGTCGGAGCCCTACGCCGCTTGTCGCGCTCGCCTGCGGGTCGAGGTCAACCAGCAGCGTCGTGTGGCCTGCCAGCGCGAGCGCGGCGGAAAGATTGACCGCGGTTGTAGTTTTTCCGACGCCGCCTTTTTGATTTGCGATGCAGATGATGCGACCCACCGCCGCGTCCCGCCTCTCACGCGCTCCCGTACCACACGGGGGTGATCAAGTGAAGGTGTTTCACGTGAAACGCAACTCGACCAACAGGCGGCTTTCACCGGAAACCAGCCGATACGGAACCCGGCCGTGAACGCGAAAACCGAGCGCCGCGATTTTGGCTCCATCGATCTCCGCATCGACCGCCGGACCCTTCATCGCGATCACGATTCCATCGCGCCGCACGAGGTGACGGAAGGCCCGCAATAGATCCTCGATCGTCCCGACGGCTCGCGAGACCACTGCGTCGAATTGCTGATCGGGAGCGTACTTTTCGACTCGGGTTTCGACGATCGATACGTTCGGGAGCGACAACAGGCGAGCGGCCTCGCGAAGAAAATTGGCCTTGCGCTGATTTGATTCAATCAACGTGACGTGCGCTGCCGGCAACACCAAGGCCAGCGGTATTCCGGGCAGCCCGGCGCCGCTGCCGACGTCTGCGATCAGGCGACGGCCACGCAGCCGTTCGACCAGGGCAAACGAATCGGCGATATGTTTCGCGATGAGTTCGGAACGGGTTTGTCGCTGCGAGACCAGTCGGGCATGGGTGCGCCACTGAAAGAGCACATCGAGGTAGCGGCCGAACCGATCCACATGATTCGGCAGCAACTCGATCCCAAATTGCCGCGCCACCGATTGCAGCTCGCGCTGCTCTGCCGGGCTCAACGGCATCAGGCGTGACCACGCCGCTTGAGGTGAACAGCCAGCAATGCGACCGCGGCCGGCGTCACTCCCGAAATTCGCGCCGCTTGGCCGAGCGTGCGAGGGGCGATCGTGACCAGTTTCTCGCGCACCTCGCGCGACAGCCCGTCGACGGCTTCGAAATTGAGATCCTGGGGAATGACGGTTCTTTCCATACGCTGAAATCGCCGCACCCCGTCTTCTTGCCGTCGAACGTAGCCGGCGTATTTCACCGTGACCTCGACTTGAGCGGCGACATCGGCGGCAGTTGATTCGCGCGGCACGCCACTCAGAGCGAGAAGGTCTTGATAGCGGATCTCCGGCCGCCGGAGAATCTGCGCGAGCGAGACCGGATTGCGCAGCGGCGTACTGCCGAGCCTCCCAAGGTGCTCGTTCAGGCAGTCGCTTGGGTTGAGGAGCGTGTTCTCCAACCGGTCGACCTCGGCATCGACCAGCTCTCGCTTGCGCGAGCCACGCGCGTGATCGGCCTCAGCGACCACGCCGAGCTTGTGGCCGATTTCACCCAAACGCAGGTCCGCGTTGTCTTCGCGCAACAGCAGCCGATACTCGGCTCGCGAGGTAAACATGCGATACGGCTCGCCGGCGACCCCCTTGGTCACCAAGTCATCGATCATGACCCCGATATACGCCTGCTCGCGACCGAGGATGAGCGGCTGCTCGGACCTGAGACTCAACGCTGCGTTGATGCCGGCCATCAGACCTTGGGCCGCGGCCTCCTCGTAGCCGGTCGTCCCATTGATCTGACCTGCATGGTACAGACCGCTGATGAGCTTGGTTTCCAGCGACGGCTTGAGCTGCGTGGGATCGCAATAATCGTACTCGATTGCGTACCCGGGGCGCATGATTCGTGCGTTTTCCAGCCCCGGGATCGTGTGAACCATCGCGATCTGAACATCGAGCGGCAACGAGGTCGAGAGGCCATTGGGGTAGACCTCAACCGTGTCGCGGCCTTCCGGCTCGAGGAAAATCTGGTGGCGATCCTTGTCGGCGAAGCGGACGACCTTGTCTTCGATCGATGGACAATAGCGTGGCCCGCGCCCCTGAATGCGCCCGCTGAACAGCGGCGAGCGATCAAGGCCGCGGTGGATGATCTCGTGTGTCCGGGCGTTGGTGTACGTGATGTGACACGGAATCTGGCTTTGGGTGATGCGGTCGGTCGAAAACGAAAACGGAATCGGCGGGTCGTCGCCGGGTTGAATTTCGAGATGGGAGTAGTCGATAGTGCGCGCGTCAATCCGCGGGCATGTCCCCGTCTTGAGCCGTCCAACCCGGAAGCCAAGCCCGGCGAGCTGCGCGCTGACACCCACCGCTGCCGCATCGCCCGCGCGACCCCCGGCGTAGTTCGTCAGCCCCACGTGAATCAGACCGTTCAGGAAGGTTCCGGTCGTCAAGATCACCCGCTGGCCCGCGATGTGTTCGCCGAGTTGGGTCTCCACACCGACTGCCTTCCCGTCTTCGATCAGCAGTCGCACCACGCTGCCCTGGTACAACGTCAGGCGCTCGGCGCGTTCCAGTCGGGTCTTCATCCGCTGGCGGTACGCGGCCTTGTCGGCTTGCGCGCGCGACGCTCGTACCGCGGGACCTTTGCGGGTGTTGAGTTGGCGGAATTGGATGCCGGTCTCATCGATCGCGCGTGCCATCTCGCCGCCGAGGGCATCGATCTCTTTGGTCAAATGGCCCTTGCCGATACCGCCGATCGCCGGATTGCACGACATCTGGCCGATGTGATCGAGGTTCAGCGTGATCATCAGCGTCGCGCACCCCATGCGAGCTGCTGCCAGCGCGGCCTCGATTCCCGCGTGGCCCGCGCCCACAACGATCACGTCAAACGGTGCTGCAAACGGTCCCATCCGCACTCCTGTGTTTCACGTGAAACCTCACTTGCCGATGCAGAACTCCGAGAAGATACGATCTAGCACATCTTCGGACGTAATCACGCCGGTTATTTCGGCGAGATGGTCCGCGGCATTCTGAATATCGACGGCGATCAAGTCGGGCGGCATGCCCCGCCGCAGACCGTCGAGCGCGAGACGAAGACTATCCCCCGTCTTCAGCAGGGCATCGCGATGGCGAGCGACAGAAATCGTGGGGGCTTCCGACCGCGACTCGCCATGCTCGCCGACGCGGCGCACCACGGCCTTACGCAACTCGTCCAAACCCACACCGGTCAGCGCCGAAATGCGAACGACCGGTGTATCCGCCACGGCGAGCGTGGATTCGTCATACACCGGGGGCAGATCGGCCTTGTTCACCGCCACCACGGATCGCTGATCCGCAACCAACGCCAGCACGTCGGTGTCCTGCTCGTCGAGCGCCCGCGACCCGTCGAACACCGCCACCACCACGTCGGCGTCGGCGACCTTGGCGCGGGCGCGTTCGACACCGATCGCCTCCACCGGATCGGCGCTCGGGCGCAGGCCGGCGGTGTCACTGAGCACCACCGGCACGCCGTCGAAGTCAGCCGACTCTTCGACGATGTCCCGGGTGGTCCCCGGAATCGCCGTTACGATGGCCCGATCCGCACGCAGCAAGGCGTTGAGCAGACTGGATTTTCCCACGTTCGGCTTGCCGGCGATCACGACCCGCAGGCCTTCGCGAACGAGGCGCCCGTGGCCGTAGGAGTCGACGAGGTGCTGCACATCGCCGAGGGCCCGGGCGATCGAGTCGGACAGTGCCTGCGGTGCGATGGCAACGTCTTCATCGCTAAAGTCAATCTGTACTTCAAGTTGTACTCTAATGCTAATTAATTCTGAGCGAATTTGATCTAGCTCTGAAGACACTCGACCGAAGATTTGCTCCGCCGCGATAGCGGCGCCCGCATCGGTGCGGGCCCGGATCAATTCGGCGACCGCCTCGGCTTGGGTCAGATCGATGCGTCCGTTGAGAAACGCGCGCCGGGTGAACTCGCCGGGTTCGGCGATCCGGGCGCCGCACGCCAGCACGGCGGCGAGTACCCGCCGCAGGCCGATCGGGCTCCCGTGGCAGTGCAACTCGAGCACGTCTTCGCCGGTGTAGCTGTGCGGGGCGCGCATGCGGACGGCGAGCCCGTCGTCGAGCGCTTCGCCGGCCGCACTGCGCACCGTGCCATGAGCCAGGTGAAACGGTTTCCAGTCAGATGGACGCGCGGGTGCAAACAGGCGCTGCGCGATGTCGCCGGCGAGCGGCCCGCTGACCCGCACGATGCCGATGCCCCCCGCGCCGGGGGGCGTGGCAATCGCAGCAATGGTGTCGGCAGCGTACATAGCAACACACGCTGCGCTCGCCGACGTACGTCAGCGAGGGCCGGTGCGGGCCGCCCGGCGCGGGGGGCGCGCGTTTCGTCGTTCGCCCGGCGGGACGGTCGGCGGCGGCGCGCCGTCCGGGAGGATCAACAGGTCCCGATAGTGGCCCTCGCCGGAACTGCGCGTGGTCACGCCGGGTTCGTCCTCGAGCGCGAGATGGACGATGCGACGATCGCGCGGACTGAGCGATTCCATGCTCATTGCCCGCTGCTTATTCTTCGCTTCCTGCGCCAGGCGCGCCGCGATGGCCTCGAGCATCGAGCGGCGACGCACGCGGTATTGCTCGCAGTCGACGCTGAGATGCGCCGCGGCATCGTCGCGCCCCAACGCGCGATGGAGGAAGTATTCCAGCGCGTCGAGCGTCTGCCCGTGCCGGCCGATGAGCACACCGCTTTGGTCCCCGCGAATCGACAATTCGATGGTGTCGTCGCGTTCGGCAACATCGACCGTCACCGCGAAGCCCATGTGGTCCAGGATGTCCTGCAACAGCGCCCGCGCTCGTGCCGCCAGCCCGGTATCAACCGTCGCAGGACCCTCTCGTTTCGGGGGTTGGGAATTGCCGGCCGATTCCGTCTCGAACACAACCGGCTGGCGACGGCTGACGCGCACCTTCGCCTTGCGCCCGCCGATGCCCAACACGCCCTTGGTCGGGCTCGCGATGATGTCGACTTCAACTTGATCGCGCGTGACAGCCAGTTGCTGCAAGGCACTCTCGATCGCCTCGTCGATCGTGGTTCCTTCGACCTCCACGACATTCATGCGGGCTCCTTCGACTGTCACCGCTCGGGGCGGTTGATCGCGTACTGCTGCCCGATCGTCAGCACGTTGTTCACCAGCCAATACAGCGTCAGCCCGGCGGGGAAGCTGACGAACATGAAGGTGAACATCAGCGGCATGATCATCATCACCCGCTGCTGCTGCGGATCACCGGTGCTCGGCGTCATCCACTGCTGGACGAACATACTTGCGCCCATCAGCAGCGTCATCACCGGAATTCCCGGCGGAGACACGAATGGAATCGCCAGCGTGCCCAAACGGTCCGGCGCCGACAGATCGTTGATCCACAAGAAAAAGGGCGCGTGGCGCAGCTCGATCGCGTGCGACAGCGCGTTGTACAGCCCGATGAACACGGGGATTTGCAGCACCATCGGCAAGCACCCGCCGAGCGGGTTGACCTTGTGCCGCCGATATAGCTCCATGATCTCTTTGTTCATTTGATCGGGCTGATCCTTGAACTTCTCGCGGATCTTGGCCATTTGCGGCTGCAGCTTTTGCATCTCCTTCATCGATTTGAAGCTGCGCCGAGTCAGCGGAATGAACAGCACCTTGATGACCACGGTCAGCAAAATGATGTCGAGCCCGTAGTTGCCCGTTATCTGGTGCGAGAGCTTGAGCGCGTGCATCAACGGCACCGCGATCACCGCGAAGTAGCCGAGATCCACCGCGCGCGAGAGCGAATGGCCGGTCGCCTCCAACGTGTCGACGTCTTTGGGGCCGATGTAGAGATCGAACTGGGCCGTCAGGCGCCCGTCTTGGGGCGGCACCAGCAACATGGTCTCGACGTTGTGTTCGCGCTTCTTCAACCATAGCCGCATCGCCTCGCCGTTCGCGGGCACCAACGCTGCCATGAAGTAGCGCCCATCGTAGCCGGCCCACTGGATGTCCTTCTCGAGGATCATCCCTTCCGCGAGCTTGTCGAACGGCTCGTGCACAACCTTCTTCGCCTGCAGGAGGGACACTTGTTCGTAGAGCCGCAGGGTGCCCGCAACCGGCATCGCTTCGATGCTCTTGTCCCAGGTAATGCCCAGTTCGCCGTACGGCACGTCGGTGTTTGCGGCCACGTCCAAGCCGATCAAGTAGGCATCGCCACGGAACGTCAGCTTCTTCGTGATGTGGGTGGAGCCGAGCGTGCCGGTGAGCGTCAGCGTAGCGGCTTCTCCATCTCGCGCCTGGAGCGCCTCCTGATCGCTTTGGTAGACGACGTCCACATCGCTAGCGCTCTCCTTGCCGCGGAGCTGCACGCCCAACGGATACTCGCCGCCGGCGATGTAGACCATTTCCTGCGGCGGCGAGTCCGGCGCGACGCTGGTGCGGTAGCGCTTGAGTTGAAAGCTCTTCAAGCGGCCGCCACCGGTGGTAATCACGGCCCGATACAGCGGGGTGTCGATGGTTACGTCGCGCCCCCCGGCCGCTGCCGCAACCCGCGGGACCTCCGCCGCCGGCTCGATCGCCGGCAGATTCGGGGGCGCACTCCGCTCGACCGGACTGGGGATCGATTCGGCCGCGCCCTCTGGTTGCACGGGAGGTGGAGGGTATAGCCGCTTCAGTATCACCTCTTGATATATGACAAGGATCGCCAACGAGATGGCGACCGCGATGAGCGCGCGCTTTTCCATGAACTACTGGACGGGATCCCACCCGCCTGCCTGCCACGGATGGCAGCGGCCGATCCGCCGGAGAGCCAGGGCAAACCCGCGCCAAAGGCCGTAACGGCGCAGCGCATCCATCGCATAATGTGAGCAGGACGGGGCGAAGCGGCAGTGCGGTCCGAACCAGCTCGCAAGAGACAGTTGGTATAGTCGAATCAGTACAATCGCCACCGATGCGACCGGCGCTACCGGCGAAGTACCGAGGATGTGGGCGGCAGGTTTGTCCATCATTCGAGTCGCAACGGCTTGGTCAGCTCGGCGGCGATTTCCGCGCCGGTCAGTGCCGCGGCCCCGGGCTTGGCGATGATCACGAGATCCTGCGCCGGGTGGATGCGGTGCCGCAGCCGGCGGAACCATTCGCGCACGCGGCGCTTCACGTGATTGCGCTGCACCGCGCCCCCGACCCGCCGGCTGACGGTGATGCCCAACCGTGTGCCCTCCGTCCGCGGTCGCGACACCACCACGAAGTGCGGCGTGCTGCGGCGGTGACCATCCTGTTGCAGCGAGGCATACTCGCGACGGTCGCGGACCCGCCAGCGTTTCGGCAGGCGGGCGCTCGACCCGTTGGTGCTCAGCGCGGCTGCTTCGGCGGGATGCTGACGGTCAGCCGTTTGCGGCCCTTGTCGCGCCGGCGCTTGAGCACGGCGCGCCCGCCGGCGGTCTCCATCCGGCTGAGAAACCCGTGGGTGCGCTTGCGGCGCGTGTTGCTCGGTTGGTAGGTGCGTTTCATTGACTCCCCCGCGGCCCGCGGCCTCGACGTTCATGGTCCGGGACCCCTGATGTGTCCGTGGCGTAAGGGCACATTAACACCACACGATTCCGTGCAAGTCAATTTGATCCGTCGTCGGGGGGTTCCTGCTTTCGGTCATTGCGATTCCGCCGGCGCTGTGGTCTGGAACCGGTGCGAAGGAGACGCCCTTGTTGACCTCTGCCGATGACTATCCGGTGCACCAAACCCCCGAACCCATCGCCTGCGTCGGCACCAGCGACCGCAACTTTTACGACCGCTTCTTTTTCAACGGCTACGCGCGCGACGGCAGCACGTTTTTCGCCGCGGCGATGGGACAGTACCCCAACCGTCACGTCATGGACGCCGCGTTCAATGTCATCCACCGCGGCCGCCAGTACGTCGTGCGCGCCTCCCGTCGGGCACCAGCCGACCGGATGGAAACCACCGTGGGCCCCATCGCAATCTCGGTAATTCAACCGTTGCGAACATTCCGGCTGGTTGTGCAGCCCAATGCGTTCGAGATCAGCGGCGATCTCACCCTCACCGCTCGGGCCGGAGTCATCGAAGAGCCGCGCTTCTTCCGCCGCATCGACGGTCGGGTGTTCATGGACTACACGCGCCTCACCCAACATGTCGCGGTCGAGGGCACGTTGACGATCGCCGGCGAGACCGTGCGCGTCACCCCCGACCGCTTCTGGGGCTCGCGCGATCGCTCGTGGGGCATTCGCCCGGTGGGCGAACGCGAGGCCGGCGCACCCGGACCGTTTCAATTCTTCTGGCTGTGGTCGCCGGTCAACTTCGAGGACCTGTGCACCCACTTCGACGTCAACGACGAGGCCGACGGCTCACGTTGGCACGAAGCCGGTATGATCGCGCCGGTAGGCGGCGAGGTCGAAATGATGAAGTCGGTCGACTATCGCATCGACTGGCAATCCGGCACTCGCCACGCCAAGCACGCGGAGATCATCCTGCGACGCCGCTCCGGCGAAGAGTCGGTGCTGGCGCTCAAGCCGCTCTACAACTTCTACATGATCGGGCTCGGCTACCAGCATCCGCAATGGGGCCACGGAATGTGGGTGGGCGAGAACGAAGTCGGCGGCGAGTCGTGGGCACTGAAGGACGTCGACCCGGCGATCCCGCTCTACCTCCACATCCAAGCCATCTGCGAAGCCACGCTGGGAAAGCGCCGCGGGATCGGTATCCTGGAGCAACTCGTCATCGGCCCGCACCAGCCGTCGGGTTTCAAAGATCTGCTCGATCTGGCGCCGTGAGCCGCACTCACCCCGCAACGTCGAACACCACCTTCACCGCCACCGTCTTCCCGGATTTCACTCGCTCCGGGCGGGGGCGGAAGAGGCCGAGCCAGGCGATCCAGTACTTGTTCGAATACTCGGCGCCGAGCTTCTCGACCAGCTCAAGATCATTGATGACTTCGGCCTTCCCTTCGAAGAACGGGCCGTCTTTGCTGACCGCCACGAATACGGAACTGCCTTTGCGGATGCGCTTGGCCTTGTGCGAGTCGGGGCTGGTGGTGAAGTACACCACCTTCCCGTCCCACCAGAACCACACCGGTACGGCTTTGCTGCGCGAACCGTCGGCGCGTTTGGTGGCGACGTAGATCTCGCTCTGCGAGCGCAGCGCCGCCTGCACGTCGGGCGGAAACGTCGCCGCGCGACTACTCGCTGCCATCGCGACCAGCAACAGGCCGGTCATCAGTATCGTCGTCATCGATCCTCCCAGTAGCCCCGTCACATCTTGGCGATGACTCGCTCGCCGAATTCGCGAATCTGATCGAGGCCGCTGAAATTGATCGCCAGCAGCGACAGCCCGTGCACGGCTTCGCGCCGGCGCAATTCGGCGATCATCTCTTCGGGTGTGCCCATCAACGCGATGGGATGCTTGAGCAGATCGTCCGCCGACAGGCCGAACACGCCGCCGAGACGCTCGGCCATTTGCTGCGTCCGCTTGGGCGAATCAGTCATCGCGTAGTTGAAGATGGTTGAGGCAAAGCGTGTGGAACCCTTCGGCCGCCCGGCTTTCACCTCGGCCGCGCGCACGCGCGCGAGCTTATCGGCGAGCGCCGCGTCGCTGAACTTGCGCACTTCCTCCAGCGTCGTCGTCCCGGCGGCGCCGATCACCGGCACCATGTGAATGATGTCCGCCCACTCGCCGGCGCGCCGGAGAATGCCGTTGCCGCTGCCGCCGAGCATCAGGGGCGGCGCCGGCTTCTGCACGGGCTTCGGCAGGCAGACCGCACCGGTCACTCGAAAGTACTTGCCGGCGAAGGTGAACGGCTCGTCGCGCCACAGACCGCGCATCACTGCGACGGCTTCGTCCATGATCTTGAGCCGCTCGGAAATGTCCGGGAAGTCGATGCCCATCATCACGAACTCGGCGCGCGTCCAGCCGGCACCGACGCCGGCAATCACGCGCCCGCCGCTGGCCTCATCGATTTGCGCAAACAACCGCGCGTGCATCGCTGGGTGGCGAAACAACATGCAGGCAACATGGCTGCCGATCTTGATGGTCTTGGTACGCTGCGCCAGCGTCGCCATCACCAACGACATTTCATACGCGGCGCGATCGGGCTGCAGCACGCCGAGCGCTTCGAAGCAGTAGTGATCGGGCACGAAGACGGTCCCGAAGCCGACAGCTTCGGCCAGTTGCGCTTCCTCGACAATCGCTTCGATGCCGGTCTGGTTGTGGCGAACCTGCCCGCCGGCGACTTGGATCGCGAACTCCATGCGCCTCCTCTTAGTGGTCGGACGTCAGTACATCGGCAAATACAAAGCCGTCGCGGGTCACAATTTCACCGGTCCTTACCGCGATGTCGTGACGAAACATCGGGCCAGCGCAGGCGAAGGTGTGAAACTCGCCGCGTTCGCCGCACGGATCCACCCCCGACGGGAGTTCGTCGAGGAGCTGCGTATCGAACGTGCGGCCTGCAAAGCGTGCCTCGAGTTGCTTGGGATCGACGCAGGTCAGCACCGCGCGCAAACCGTTGCCAATCATCTCCCGCGCCAGCGCATCGGTCGGTTGCAGCCACAAGGGGAACAGCGGCGTCAAACCGGTACCGGCGAGTTGGCGTTCGCGATAGACACGAATGTCGGTGAGGAAGAGATCGCCGAACGCAACGGCGTCGACGCCTTCGCTGCGTGCCCGTTCGACAACCCGGCGCATCGCCGCTTCGTAGTGCTCGTTGCTGCACGGCGATGGGATCGGCACCGGCCACAACGGGAGCCCGACCGCTTCGGCTTGTGCGGCCAGCAGTTCAGCCCGCACTGCGTGCATCGCCACGCGATCCGCCGCCTCGTTGATGGTCGTGACCAGACCAACGATCTCGTACTCGTTCTGCTGCCGCAGGACGTGCAACGCCCAGGCGCTGTCTTTCCCGCTGCTCCACGACAAGACTGCTTGCGGTCTCATGGCCCTTCACTCTTGCTGAGCACCGACCCTATCGCAACGCCGTTCCCACCTCCACCGCGCTTGACTCAGCTCCTCCTGGCCCGCAGACATGGCCGGTCGCTATGGCAAGCATCGAAGTCAGGCCCGCTCGATTCAACTTCGTCGCCGTCAGGTTCCCGCTGACTATTGCTCTCGCGCTGTCGCTGCTGGCGCGGAGTGCGGGAGCATACTCGGGAGGAATCTCCAGCTTTTCAGGCAATCCGAAGGCGGGCGGCGGCACGATCTGCACGAGTTGTCACGGCGGCGGAACTGCGCCGTCGGTTCGATTCGAGGGGCCGTCGACCGTGACCACCGGCTCGACCACGACGCTTCGCTTCGTCGTCCATTCGAACGCATCCACCAGACAAAGGGCCGCGGGACTCGACGTCTCGGTGAGCAGCGGACAGCTAGCGACGATCGCGGGGCAGAGGGAACAGCTCTCCGCAAAGGAGATCACCCACACCAGCCCGAAGACCATCGACGGCAACGACGAGGCGGCGTGGGACTTCAACTTCATCGCACCGGCGTCACCCGCCGACGTCACGCTCTATGGCGCCGGCAACAGTGTGAATCAGAACGGCTCGACTTCCGGTGACAATGCCAAGTCGACCAGGTTCGCGGTCTCCGTCATCGCCGCAGGCCCGTCATCGACACCGACGGACACGGCGACGCCCACCGACACCCCGACACCGACCAACACCCCGGCGCCGTCGCCTACCGCATCGGCGACGACCACGGCGACACCGTCGTTCACCGCAACAGATACCGCAACGGCGACGTCAACGATCACGTTCGGACCGAGTCCAACGCCCACGGCAACTCGGGTGCCCGGATCGTGCGTCGGTGACTGCGACGACAGCGGAATCGTCAGCGTCGATGAGCTGGTCGTGGCCGTGCGCATCGCGCTCGGCACGCTCACGCCGGACTTCTGCCCCGCTGCCGATGCCGATCACAGCAGTCAGGTGACCGTCGACGAATTAGTCTTGGCGGTGAACGCCGCACTCAACGGATGTCCGTAGTGCGGAGTGCGGAATGATGAATGCGGAATCGTGGGAGCCCGAACTTCCGAATTCCGCATTCGTTAGGCGCGACGGTACATCGCGATGATGCCGGCGCCGCCGAGGCCGAGGTTGTGTTGCAGCGCGACCTCTGCGCCTTCGACCTGACGTTGTTCGGCTTGGCCCCGCAACTGCCAACTCAACTCGGCACATTGCGCGAGTCCGGTGGCGCCCAGCGGGTGTCCCTTCGAGAGCAGTCCGCCTGACGGATTGATCACCCAACGGCCACCGTAGGTGCAGGCGTTGTCCTCAACCAGCTTCTCGCCTTCGCCTTCCTTGCAGAGACCGAGACCTTCGTACGTGATCAGCTCGTTGCTGCTGAAGCAGTCGTGCAGCTCGATGACCTGCACGTCGTTCGGTCCCAGCCCCGCCTGTTCGTACACCGATTTGGCGGCGCGCTCGGTCATCCCCATACCGATCATGCCGATGTTGCCGCGGGCGAAGTCCTCGAACTTGTCGGTGGCCATGGCCATGCCGAGAATCTCGATCGCACCCGGATGCGGGTGCTTGCGGAGAAAATCTTCCGACACCACCACGGCGGCGGCGGCGCCGTCGGAGGTAGGGCAGCACTGCAACAGCGTGAGCGGCTCGTAGACCATGCGCGACGCGAGCACCTCTTCGAGCGAGAAGGCTTCGCGGTACTGCGCCCGCGGGTTGTGCACGGAGTGGCGGTGATTCTTGACGGCGATCTTGGCGAAGGTTTCGGGCTTGGTGCCGTACTTCTCCATGTGATCGCGGCCGCCATTGCCGAACATCCGCGCGGCGATGGGAGCAGATTTTTTCTCAGCGGTTTCCTTGGCGACTTCTTGCAAGCCTTGGAGCTGATTTTCCAGCGGCCCCTTCTGCATCTTCTCGAAGCCGAGCGCGAGTACGCACTGGTTTTGCCCGTACTTGATCGCGTTGTAGCCCATGAACAAGGCGGTCGAGCCGGTCGAGCAGTTGTTGTTGACGTTGTACACCGGGATGCCGGTCATGCCGATGTTGTAGACGCACTGCTGGCCCATCGTGCTCATGCCGTTGACGTAGCCGCAGAACGCCTGCTCGATCTGATCGAACTCGACGCCGGCGTCCTTCAGTGCTTGCGTGCCCGCTTCGTGCGTCAGCTCGCGCACGTCACGCTCGCAGCGCTCGAACTTCGTCATGCCGACGCCGATGATGAACACGCGATTGCCTTTGCTCATGCTTGATCCCCTTCGAAGTGAGATGCAATCGACATAGCGACTAGAGGCGGGGCAGGTCAATCCGGCCTGCGCCGCCATGTAGCCGCAGCCTCTTGGGGTCCGTCCTTCCCGTCGTATCTTCCAGCATCGGAGCGCAGGCTGAAGCCTGCGGCTACATGAAGAGGAACGGGAAACCTGTGGGCGCACCCTTTAGGGTGCGTCCGTTCAAAGTGACCCACCACCAACGTTTCAGCGGCGACGCCCCGCTCGGTTGCCGCCGACAAAGTACACATAGAACGGCACGCCGGTCGCCGTGACCGCTAGGGCGATCGCGCATTCCTTGGGCCGGCCCGTCAGCATCGAGATCGCGATCGCGGCGTTGGCGATCAAGTACAGCGCCGGCACCAGCGGGTAGCCCCAGGCGTGGTAGGGGCGCCGGCGGTCGGGTTGGCGCCAGCGCAGGGCGTACAACGCGGCGGTGTCGGCCATGGTCGCCAACACGATGGCGAAGGTCGTGTAATCAAGCACGCTGGGAAAACTCTGCAGCACGACGATCAAGGCGAGCGCCGTCAGCGCCTGCGCCGCGATCGCGATGTGCGGCGTCTTGTACAGCTCGTGCACGCGGTGCACGCCGCGGAAGAACAAGTCGTCGAGCGCCATCGCGTAGGCGATGCGCGGCCCAACGAGAATGGTTGCATTGAGGCAGCCCAGCACCGAGGCGAGCACCAATGCCGCCATGATCGTCCCGCCGGCGTCGCCGAACAGCGCGCGGGCCGCCGCTTCGCCGACGCGCACTTCGCCGCGCAGGGCGCTCATCGGTAAAGCGTAGAGATAGACGCCGTTGATGAGCAGATAGATCGCGGTACAAATCGCCAAGCCGATGAAGAGCGAGCCCGGCACGTTGCGGTCGGGATCGCGGATTTCGCTGGCGACGTAGACCGACGCGTTCCAGCCGAGATACGAAAACAGGATCGGCGATAGCGCCAGACCGAAGTGGCTGACAGATACGCTCGTGCTGGAGGGCTGGAAAATTTGCGCAACGTCGCCGCGCCCCATCATCGGACCGACGACAACGATTCCCACCATCGCGGCGATTTTGATGTAGCCGGTCACGTTGTTGAAGCGCGCCCCGCGGCGCACGCCGATGTAGTTGATCCACGACGTGGCGATCGTGATGACGACCGCCGCCAGCGTCTTTCCTGAAGCATCCAACGTGACGAATTGCGCGAGCCCTTCGGCGAAGCCGGTTGCCAGCGTCGCGACGGTTCCGGCGTAGATCACAAAGAACGACAGCCAGCCGACGATGAATCCCGCCGCCGGATGGTACGCCTCGCGTAGGTAGACATAGTCGCCGCCCGCGTGCGGAAACATCGCGCCCAGCTCGGCATTCGCGAGCGCACCGGCGAGCGATAACAGTCCGCCGGTCAGCCACGCGAGGAGGAACAAACGCGGCGACGGCAGCACGTTCGCCACCGCCCCGGGCGTGAGAAAGATCCCCACGCCGATGACCGACGAGACCACCAACATCGTCGCGTCGGTCAGCGACAGCCCGCGCTCGAGCAGATCGAGCGGATGGCGATCAGGCGCCGCGGCATTCAGCATCGCCGCTGCGTATGTGAAGAGGGGCGGTGCGGTCAAATCGAATGCCGCCGACGGACGGCCGTGCGCAAGAGCTAGAACGCGGCCATCGACGCGATGGACTCAGTCGTTGTCGTTCCAGGCTTCGTGCAGATCAAGCACGAAGCTGGGGAGAAGCGGTGTGGCCGCCAGCGAATGTGGTCGCTCCAGAACTTCGGCGGGGACCTGCGGTCGATACACGTAGACTCGCCGCTGCTCGGGATCGATCAACCATCCGAGTTGCGCGCCGTTGCCGAGATACTCCTGCATCTTCTCTTGCAGGGTGCTCAGGCTATCGGTCGGCGAGCGGATCTCGATCACGAAGTCCGGGCACAGGGGAATGAACTTCCGTCGCTGTTCGCGCGACAGTGACGCGAGTCGCTCGCGTTTCACCCAGGCAGCGTCCGGCGAACGCACCGCCCGATTCGGCAGCAGGAATCCTGCGGACGAATCGAACGTCGCACCGCTTCCGTCGCGCTTTGCCCAGGCGCGCAACTGCATAGTGATCTCCGCGTTCAGCTCACTGGTTGCCCCTCCGGTTGGTGGCATGACAATGAGCTCTCCGTGCGCGCTGCGCTCGATGCGCAGGTCCCGGTTGATCTGGCAGAACTCAAAGAACTGATCGTCAGAGAGATCGAGCACCGGTTCGAGATGCACGATCAAAGGCGGGTGACCGAGGTAGGTACCGGCGGATTCCATGCAGACAGGATTGTCGATCTTTGATCAAAGGTTTTCAAGCATGTGCGACGCTACTCCGGTGCCGGTCCGCGTGTGATCGACTGAATCGTGCCGTCGGCGAAGACGACGCGGTCGACGAAGCCCGGCGTGTCGAAGTACATCCACTCGTTGCCATCGAGGCTCGGCGTGCGATGCGCGGGCGGGTAGCCACGCGCGATCAGCGCCTGCTCCTTCGTCATGCCCTGCACCAGCTTGCTTTCGTGGATCGCGTCGGCAATCGATCGCGGCGCATTCGCGAGCGTTTCCATCGGGTTCGTGTCGCGCAAGATGTTGTGAAAGTACTGACCGGGGGAAAGCTGCTTTTGGCCGTAGCGGAAAATGAGCATATAGGTGGTCTGCGAGTCGGCCGGCTGAAACGTGATCGCCGAGCTGCCGACCTTGGTCACGTGCACCCGCGTTCCAGCGGCCAGCCTCGGGCCAACGCCGTAACCCTCCGAAGAACGGTAGCGACCGTAGTTCGCATCCGATGCGGCGAACTCGGTACTGAAGGCGATGTTGCAACAAAGAAAGTAGTCGCGGCCGACCAAGCTTGGGTCGAACGGCGTACCCTTCATTGCCGAGCATCCGCTGATGACGACAAGCGTCAGCAGCGTCATGAGGCGTCGATCCAGCGTGCTCATGTGCGCGTCCTCCTCGATCGAGTTCGCGGGCCGGGACCTTTACCGATCGCATCAATTTTCATTTGTCCGCTCCGAATGATTCCATTGCTTCGGGGGCGTCAGGATCTTCATACACCCATTGTTGCGCCAGTGTACTTACACGGCCATGACGACTTCACCGTCCGGCTCCTGAGCGTTGTCACCGCCGGTGCTCGCGGCCTAGAGAGGTACAACTCTACCGGCTTGCGCGAAGCCGCGCGAGCGAAGTAATCCTCCGCTGCAGTGGGAGCGAAAACGTGAAACCTGATCTCGTCATTCGTCACGGCACCATAGTCGACGGCCGTGGCGGCACTCCGTTCGAGGCCGACATCGTCGTCGCCGGCGATCGCATCCAGGGAATTGGGCGCTACGACGGGCCGGCGCACGAAGTCATCGACGCTACGGGCAAGATCGTCACACCCGGATTCATCGATGTGCACACGCATCTCGACGCGCAGATCACGTGGGATCCGCTCGGCTCACCATCGCACTTGCACGGCGTCACCTCGGTGGTCGTCGGCAACTGCGGCGTCGGGTTTGCTCCCTGCAAGCCGCGCGATCGCGACTACCTCATGTTTCTGATGGAGGGCGTGGAGGATGTTCCGCAAGTTGCTCTCAAGGCCGGTCTCAAGTGGAACTGGGAAAGCTTTCCGCAGTACCTCGATGCGCTCGCGCGCCAGCCGCTTGGATTGAACGTCGGCGCGCACATCAGCCACGCGCCGTTGCGCATTTTCGCGATGGGTGAACGCGGCGCCACCGATGCCGCGGCGACGGATGACGAACTGGCCCAGATGCGCGCGTGCGTCGTCGACGCCATGCGGGCGGGGGCGCTGGGATTCGACACCGGCCGCACGACGATGCATCGCACTCCGGCCTGGGACCCGGTCCCTGGCACCTTTGCCGATCGCCGCGAGTTGTCGGCGATCGCCGCCGCACTCGCCGAGTTCGGTGCCGGCGTGTTCGAGGTCGTTCCCTACGGCGGCGCGGGTGAGGACGCCGACGGTACCGAGCGCGAGTTCGAGTGGATGGAGCCGCTCGCGCGTGCGTGCGGACGGCCGATCAGCCTCTGCACCATCCAAAACCTTGCCTATCCGGATCGCTGGCGCCGAGTCTTCGAGCGCGCCGACGCGGCCCGGCTGCACGGCGCGAACATCCGCCCGCAGGTCGCCGTCCGCAGCGTGGGCATTCTGCTGGGAATCGGCGCGGCGGTCTCGCCCTTGGCGATGTTCCCCGCGGCCGGCGATCTGATCGGCAAACCGATCGACGAGCTGCGCCGGTTGCTACGCGATCCTGCCGTACGAGCCACGCTGCTGACCGGCATCCACGAAACCACCGGCGACATTCTCGGCGGCATGGCGCGCGTCGAGAACGTGTTCCCGCTACGCGACGCCGGCGTCCGCGCCTATGAGACCACGCCAGACAAGAGTGTCGTCGCGATCGGCCAACGACTGGGAAAACATCCGCTCGAAGTCATGTTGGATCTCCTGATCGAGCACGACTTGAGCACCTACTTTCTCGTGCCGCTGTACAACTTCGATCTTGACGCCGCCGCGGCGATGCTGACGCATCCGCTGAGCACCGTCGGTCTTGGCGATTCGGGCGCGCATACCAGTCAGACCTCGGATTCGAGCTATTCGACGTTTTTGCTCGCCTACTGGGTACGCGAGCGCAAGCTGATGCCGCTGGAGATTGCCGTGCGTAAGCTGACGGTCGACCTCGCGGAGATGTGGGGCGTGCGCGATCGCGGCGTCCTGCACGCCGGCGCGCACGCGGACATCAACATCATCGACTTCAATCGTCTCGATCTCTGTTTACCCGAGATTCGACACGACCTGCCCGCGAGCGCTCCGCACTTTCATCAAGCCGCAAAAGGGTACGACGCCACGATCGTCAACGGCCGAGTGTTGATGCGCAACGGCGAAGACACGGGCGAACGCCCGGGCACGGTATTGCGCAACCAGCACTCAGCACCGCAGGGAGCGTAACCACTGATGAACACCGATACGCACCGACCGCGGTCCGAATCGGTGCTCATCGGTGGCGTTCGTTCAACGTCCGCCCCGCGCGCCGCCATGAAATCCGGAATGAGCTGCGCCACGTGGCCCGCCGGCGAAATGGGGGACCCCGGCACGAGCCGGACCCGCAGGTACCGCATGGTAGGGAGCGGGCGCGCGCGAGGATGCGACAGAGCCGGGCGAACGCGGCGGTACGGCCGACGGTGCACCCGCTCCGAATCGAGAGGGCCCCGGCGACGAGAACGAGCCGTGTGCTGCGCGCGGCGGTGGCGGCGCCACGGGCGCGTTGCTCGCAACACGTCCCGCGCCGGTGGGGCGATCATTGCGTGGTTGCGAGACGGCTGGCGCCGAGAAGGTTCCGCGCGGCAACGAACCCGTGGTGAACCTCGGCTGGTTGGCCATCGGTTGGAACACATGCTGCCCCGCTCGCGGAGGAGCCGGCGGTTGCATCGCCGGTGGCCGGTTGCCGAAGAGTTGCGTCGCGGCGCGCGGAGCCACGTCGTAAGCATGACCACGACCGGCGAATGATGGAACCGGACCGGTCGAACCAACGCGTGACGATAGCACCGGGCCACCTCCGGCGGGCCGTGCGGTGGTTACCGGCTTGCTCACCAATGCGGCCGGAGGTCGGACGCTCCACGCGCCGGCGCGAGCCGCGTTTGGCGCAATCGGCAGCGCGCCGTGCACCGGTTGCATGGCGTGCATGGGCGTATTGGCAACGCGCGTGAATCCGCCGCCGTGAAACTGCTCGCGACGCGCCGTGACCACCGCGTTGTGAACGCCGACGTTCTGATAGTAGTGATCGTGACCGCCATGATGATCGCCATCGTGGTGGTGATGATCATCGTGATCGTGGTGCGGGCCGCACCATCCGCCCCACCACGGATAGCCGATGAAGAAGGTTGGGCCCCACCATGGATACAGCGGCTCGCCCCACCCGAGCGCAACCCAACTGACGTAGGGTACCCCGACGCCGACGCTGACGCCGGCGACCGGCGTGAAGAACGCGACCAGTGCCGGCGCATAGACCGGCGGCACCGCGACCGCGATCGGTCCCGGCGCCCACGCCCAATACGAGTCGGTATACACCCAGCGGCCGTAGTGATATGGCGCCCAACCCCACGGTGCGTCGTCGACCCAGGTCCAGCCGTAGTACGGGTCGTAGATCCAGCGGCCCGTGCTGTACGGCGCCCAACCGGGTGCAACACTCGCCGGTACCCAGACGCGCCCGTACGTCGGCACGACGCGCCACGAGCCGTAACGATCGAGATCGTAGGTGCCGTACATCCCCGCGGGCACGTAGCGCTCGCTGTCGGCGGCCAAGATCTGATCGGTGCGGTCGTAGTTCCAACGGTCCCAATTGTCCACCGGCGTCGCACGGTTGGTTGCAACCCGCGGCGTGCCGGTGCCTTCGATCACCACCTCTTCGTTCGGCTCGATTTCGATGGCTTGACCTCCCGATGGCGTCACTTTGGCCTGGCCGCCGCGTCGGGTGATGAAGCGGGTGCGGTCCTTGTCGACATCAATCCGATAGAATCCCACTTGGTCGAGCGTGAATGCGGCTGCCGGTGTGTCCACCTCGACCGTGTGACCGCGGTCGAGCTGTCGCAGGTCAACGATCATCCGGCCGTTGGTGAGCTTGAGTTGGAGGTAATCGGGTTCCTGATTCACCACGCCGAGCTGCGTATCGCCGTCGCCACGCACGAACGCGCGCGCGCCAATCTGCAATTCGAGACGCGAATTCTCGGCGCTGTAGAGCTGATCGCCCGGCGCCAGTGCCAGGTTCACGCTGGCACGTTCCCAGTCGGTTGCGTTCGGTCGCCAGAACGACACCTCGCCTTGGATGAGGCTCAGCCGCGGGGGCGTGCGGGCGATGGGTGTTTCGTCGTCGGCGCGCACCATTCCGCTGGCGGCCGAGATCGCGAGCATCACCGCCATCGTCCATCCAGTGACATTGAAGCAACGCCGCCCGTTTGAAGAGGTCATCGTGAGGCCCTCGTTCTGGCTACAACAACGCCTTGGTCGAAGAAAAGTTGCTCGGACTTGCGATGATCCACCCACCTGGTTACGAGATCTAGCCCAAACGGGGGAGGACCTGCGCATGAGTCAAAATGCGAATCGCCTGCGCCAACTCTTCGTGGATCTCGACCGTCTCGACTTTGCCGCGGTCGCCAGTCACTGCTCCGACGACTGTCGCTACGACGACATGCCGTATCCCGACGCGACGGTGGTCGGCCCTGACGCGATCCGGGCCAAGCTCGAAATGGGCCTGGGGATGCTCGAACGAATCCCCACTACCATTCACGAATTGGTTGAGGGCGGCGACACGATCTTGGTCGAGCGTACCGAGGTCTGGCACCACAAGACCGGCGAGCGCGCCACCTTGCCGGTGGCGGCGGTGTTCAAGTTCCGCGATGGCAAGATCACGCTCTGGCGTGACTACTGGGACGCCAAGACGTTGTTCTCGCAGCAACCGGCGAGTTGGTTGCCGGATATCCCGCGGCCGTAGGTCGGTTGCCGGTGTTCGGTTTCCCATCCGTTTGCGCCAACTCCGTGGCTCCGATAAGGCGACATCATCCTGAGACGCGGGGGGATCTATGGATGCGACCGAATCCAACGACGTGGTCGTTCTGCACCCGGCCATCGCAATGACCGGACGGATCATGTTCACGCTGATCTTCTTCCTGTCGGGCGTGACGCATTTCACCGCGCTCGACGATTACGCGAAACTAATGCCCGCGGCGATTCCGTTTCGCCCGTTCTGGGTGATGATCTCCGGCATCGTGGAACTGATCGGGGCGACGATGATCGTGACCAACAAGTATCCGCGTCTCGGCGGGTGGCTCATTGCAATCTTTCTGGTTCCGGTGACCGTTACGGTCCACGGTGTGTTGATGATCACCGCGCCCGACCCCGAAATGCGCAGAATCCAGACGTCGTTCTTCCTGAAGGGCGTGACCATGACCGGCTCGGCGTTGTTGATCACGCAGTTCGGGGTCAAGCGAGCCAGGTCATCCGCCGCTCGTTGACATCGCATGGGGAGACTGTGGGCGATCACCGCGTACTTCAATCCCGTCGGTTACCGCCGCCGGCTGCTCAACTATCGCATCTTTCGGCAGCGTCTGGCGGTCCCATTGATCACGGTCGAACTGGCGTACGGACCGGGGTTCGAGCTGAACCGTGACGATGCCGACGTCTTGATCCAACTGCGGGGGCACGACGTCCTGTGGCAAAAGGAACGCCTGCTCAACCTTGCCCAGCAGTCAGTGCCGCGTGATTGCGATCGGATCGCGTGGCTCGATTGCGACATCATCTTCGCCGACGACCGATGGTCCGACCGCGCCGCGCAGTTGCTCGATGAGTACCCGCTGCTGCAGGTGTTCAGCGAACGCGTCAACCTCGATCGCGATGCACAGGCCGATGCGCTCGCTGCGTCACCGGCGCTGTTCACGGCGGAATCGATCGCCTCGCGTGCCGCGCGCGGCGCGGCGACCGCGGATGATTTTCGCATCGCCGGTGCAGGTGTGTACCGCGGCGCTTCAACCGGGTTGGGCTGGGCCGCGCGGAGAGAGGTGCTCGATTCCGGCGGGCTCTACGACGTCTGCGTCGTTGGAAACGGCGACCGCGTCATGGCCTGCGCCGCCTACGGCCGTTTCGCCGACGGCATGGCCGTCACCAAGATGAACGCGCGCCGAGCGGTCCACTTCATGGCGTGGGCGCAGCCGTTCTTCGATCGCGTGCGTGGTCGCGTCGGGTACGTCGACGGCCGCGTGTACCATCTCTGGCACGGCGATTTCGCGGCTCGGCAGCACGCCGCGCGCCATGCGCGCTTGGACGAATTCGACTTCGACCCCTTCACCGATATCGCGCTCGACACCGCCGGCTGTTGGCGCTGGAACTCCGACAAGCCTGCCATGCAGCAATGGCTGCGCCGGTATTTCCAGGATCGCAACGAGGACGGCGATCAGTAAGCGAGCGAGCGGCGCCTCGCGCATAGGGGCTGATTGCGGATAGCGTATCGACCGGACTACCGGCGCGACAGCATCTGTTTCATCGTCGTCGCGTTCATCACACCGAAGTTGGCGTAGCAGTTGTTGAAGATCGCGTGCACGCGGCGCACGCCGGTGAGATCGCGCAACTTGCTCGCCCACTCCGCCAACTCGCGTTCGGCGTAGAGGTACTTGTACCGCTCGGCGGCCGTGATCCCTTTCTTCCGCCACGCCTCGGCGTTGCGGCCGTGAAAGCGGACGTACGCGTCGGGCGCAGTGACCGCGCACACCGGCGGCACGGCGTCCTTTACCTGCGGCTCGTCGACAATCACATAGGTGAGTTGGTGGTCGCGCAGCCAATCGAGCGTCCGTGGCTGCCGTTCCGGCATCAGCCAGCTCGCGTGGCGGAACTCGATCGCCAGGGCCGAATCGGGTAAGCGCGCGCGGCACTGCTCGACATAGCGGGCGTTCGCGCGCGTGGCCGTAAACCACGGCGGAAACTGAAACACCAGCAATCCCAGCTTGCCCGCGACGCGCAACGGATCGAGCGCGCTGGCGAACATCTGGAACGCCAGGTCGCGCACCGCGTCGCTCGGACGGTGGAGCCGAGGCTGCGCCAGCTCGGCGGGCGACAGCAGCGCCTTGAGCGCGCTCGGCAGCCGCTTGGTGTCGGCCGCATGCGTCGTCAGCAACGAAAACGCTTTGATGTGGAAGGTGAAGTCGTCAGGCGTTCGCGCTGCCCACAGCGTCGCGTTGCGCTCGGACACCAGCGCGTAGTAGGTCGCGTCGACCTCCACGGTATCAAACTGTTCGGCGTAGAACCGCAGCCGATCTTCGGCGGTGGTGACGTCGGGCGGATAGAACGCGCCGGTGGCGATCAGACTCGGATCGGTCCACGACGCAGTGCCGACGTGGAATGCAGCGGACGTGACGCTCACGACCCGTCGCTATCGCATTGCCGTCAGTCAGGCCAGCACGCCTTGACCCCCACCCGCACAAGGCGGATGGTGCGTCCGAACAAGAGGAGTCGCGGTGCCCGAGCACACCAATCGTCTCATCCACGAGTCGAGTCCCTACCTGCGCCAGCACGCGCACAATCCGGTCGACTGGTACCCGTGGGGCGCGGACGCGCTCGACAAGGCGCGGCGCGAGAACAAGCCGATTCTCCTCAGCATCGGCTACTCGGCGTGTCATTGGTGTCACGTCATGGAGCACGAGTCGTTCGAAGACGAGGCGACCGCGGCGCTGATGAATCAGCACTTCGTCAGCATCAAGATCGATCGGGAAGAGCGGCCGGACATCGACCACATCTACATGAACGCCGTGCAACTGCTCACCGGACGCGGCGGCTGGCCGATGACCGTGTTTCTCACGCCCGACGGCAAGCCGTTCTACGGCGGCACGTACTTCCCCCCGCAAGATCGTCACGGGCTCCCGAGCTTCCAGCGCGTGCTGCTTGCCGTTGCCGATGCGTATCGCAACAAGCCGGACGACGTACAAAAGACCGTCGGGCAATTGATGGCGGCGTTGCACGGCGTCGACACGCATCAGGCGTCGACCCAAGCGCTCGACGCGACGGTGGTGGCGGCCGGTGCCGCCGCGCTGGCACGCGCATACGATGAAACCTACGGTGGGATCGGCCAGGCGCCCAAGTTTCCCAACGAAGCCGCGCTCGATCTGTTCTTGCGCGTCCATCGCAACGGGGGCGGCGAGCGCTACCGCGACATGACCCTCCACACGCTGCGACAAATGGCGCGCGGCGGCATCTACGATCAGATCGGCGGCGGTTTCCACCGCTACTCGGTCGACCAGCGGTGGCTGGTGCCGCACTTCGAGAAGATGCTGTACGACAACGCCCAACTCGTTCCGCTCTATCTGTCGGCGTTCCAGCTCACCGGCGACGAGTTCTTCGCCCGCATCGCGCGCGAGACCCTCGATTACGTCCTGCGCGAAATGCGAGATCCGGCCGGCGGGTTCTACTCGACGCAGGACGCCGACAGCGAAGGGGAAGAAGGCAAGTTCTTTCTGTGGGATGTCACCGAGGTGCGCGCGCTGTTGGGCGATGACGCGGCGGACGTGGTGCGCCGCTACTGGGACATCAGCGAGGAAGGCAACTTTGAGCACCGCAACATCCTGCACGTCACGCTTGAAGTCGAGCAGCTCGCGAAGATGTTCCGTCGTGAGGTCTCAGACGCGCAGCGACTGTTGGCCGAGGCGCGCTGCAAAATGTTCGGAGCGCGCGAACGGCGAGTCAAACCCGGACGCGACGACAAGGTGCTGACCGCGTGGAACGCGCTCATGATCAGCGCGTTCGCCAAAGCGGCGGAGGTGCTGGACGACGCACGCTATCGACAAGCCGCGGTCGACGGCGTTGCGTTCGTGGAGTCGGCGCTGCAGCGCGGCGACCGCTTGCTCAGCACGTTCAAAGATGGCGTCGCCAAGTTGAACGGCTACCTCGACGACTACGCGTTCTTCATCGCGGCGTTGATCGACGTGTTCGAAGCCGTGCAGGATCGGCGCTATCTCGAACGCGCTGGCATGCTCGCCGATTCGATGCTCGTTCATTTCTGGGATGCGGACGCGGGCGGATTTTTCTTCACCAGCGACGATCACGAACAGCTCATCCTGCGCAGCAAGCCCGCGTTCGACGGCTCGATCCCGTCAGGGAACTCGGTGGCGGCGCATGATCTCCTGCGTCTTCATCGCTACACCGAGACCGCACTGTATCTTGATCGCGCCGAGACCGCGCTGCGCGTGTACGCCGGCCAGATGGCCCAGCAGCCCTTCGGCTTCGCCAACATGCTGTGCGCGCTGGACTTCGCGACGCAGCAGCCGCACGAGGTTGTCGTGGTTGCGCCGCCCGACACCGGCGCGGTGCTGCTCCAACGAATTCGTCGAACCTATCTTCCCAACCGCACGCTGACGCTCGTTGATTCGCCGGCGACCCCCTCGTTGCCCGGACCATTGCAAGGCAAAGGTGCGGTGGACGGTAAGCCGACGGTCTACGTCTGCCGTCGCATGACCTGCTCTTCGCCGGCGACCGAGTGGGACGACGTCGAGCCGCTGCTCAATCCATAGGGTGGCACGCGTGCCACCGCAAAAATCCTGAAGCAATTGCTGGCGTTTGGCGATAGACTCGGTCGACGGAGCAGTTGACGGAGGGAACCGTGGCGATAGATGCGTCGGACCTGGAGGCGTTGCGCAGCGAAGCGCGACGCGTGTTGCCGCAAGTCGCCGGCGAGATTCGGCTGCGCGGGATCGAACAACCAATCAAGGTCGTTCGCGATCGCTGGGGTGTCCCGCACGTGTTTGCCAAGAGTACGCGCGATCTGTTCTTTGCGCAGGGGTTCGTACACGCGCAGGATCGGCTGTGGCAGATGGAGCTGCGCCGGCGCATTTCGTCGGGGCGATTGGCCGAAGTGTTCGGACCCGGCGCACTCAAGCGCGACGTGTTTGCACGCACGCTCGGATTCCAGCGCGGACTGGCGCAAGAATGGGACAGCTACGACGAGGAGACCCGCGCCATCGTCGAGGCCTACGTCGCCGGCGTCAACGCATTTGTCGCCGACCATCTCGATCGCCTGCCGATCGAGTTTCAGCTCGTCGGCTTCGCGCCCGAACCGTGGACGTTTCTCGACGCGCTCACGCGGGCCGTGGCCTACAACCAGGGGGGCATCTGGCCGCGGAAGATTCTCCGCGCGCGCCTGATCGCCCGGCTCGGGGTCGAGCGAGCGCGCCAGTTGATGCCGACCGATCCCGATGTCGCGATCGAGGTCCCCGACGGGCTCGACTACGGCTGGCTCGGTGCCGATGCGGTTGCGGATCACCTCGAATCCCTCGGCTATCCAGCCGACGGCGAACTCGGCGCACGCAATCTCGATCTGGCACCGGGTGCTCCCTGGTTGGCGGGTGAAGCAGCCGGCGATGCCGCGGTCGGCTCGAACAATTGGGCGGTCGACAGCTTCAAGGCCCTCGGCGGCAAGCCGCTGCTGGCGTCCGATCCGCATCTCGGGATCGCGCATCCGTCGCATTGGTACGAGATGCATCTGATCGGCCCAACCTATGACGGCAAGCGGTTCTACAACGTCGCCGGATGCTCGACGCCCGGACAGCCGGGGATCGTGATCGGCCGCAACGCCCGCATCGCGTGGGGGCTCACCAACGCGTCCGCGGACATTCAGGACGTGTACATCGAAGAATTCGATCCGAACGATCCGTTGCGCTATCGCACGCCGGCGGGCTGGGCGCTGGCGGACACCGGCGAGGAGGCGTTCGCTGTGCGCGGCGCGCGTGAACCGGAGCGCCGTACGATCCGCATCACGCGTCACGGCCCGATCGTGCACACGTCGGCCGACAGACGCCTCGGTTTGGCGCTGCGCTGGACGGCGTACGAACCCGGCTCGGTGTTCATGGGCGTGCTGCGCATCAATCGCGCGGCGAATTGGGAGGAGTTCACCGGGGCGCTGCGCGAGTGGGCGGCGCCGCCGATGAACTTTCTCTACGCCGACGTCGACGGCCACATCGGCCATGTCGCCGCCGGCCGCTACCCGATTCGGCGGTGCGGCAAGGGACTGGTGCCGGTGCCGGGATGGACCGATGACTATGAATGGGACGGCTTCGCGCCGTTCGAGCATTGCCCACAGACGTTGAATGCATCGGATCACTTCATCGCCACCGCCAACCAACGCACCACCAGCGCGAGCTCGCCGCATCCGGTGTCGCACGAGTGGGATGCCGGCTTTCGCGCGGCACGCATCAAGAGCCGCCTGCACGAGCAACGGCGCTGGAGCGTCGGCGACATGGCCGAACTGCAGTCGGACGTTCTGTCGCTGCCCGCGCAGAGCATCGTCCCGTTTGTGCTCGGAGCGGTCGACGGCGACGGTGATGACGCCGCGGCCATCGCCCGCGAGCTGTTCGGCGGGTGGAACTTCGTCTTGGACCGCGGCAGCGCGGCGGCGGCGTTGTACGAAGCGACGCTCCATCGCTGGTTCGCCAACGTGTTTCGTCCACGCTTGGGCGATCTCTTTCACCACTACGTCGACCAGAGCAGCGCGGTGTTGCTCTCGGCGATGCGGTTACTCGAGCGCCCCGACGCGTTTTGGCTCGCCGCGGCCGCCGGCATCCGCAGCGAGAGCGCGGCGGAGCTGCGCGACGCGGTGCTGCGCCGCTGCGTGCGTGAGGCGGTGGCCGAGTTGCAGCAGCGATTCGGCGAGGACGTCGGCGCCTGGCGCTGGGGCCGCCTGCACACAATCTATTTCGCTCACGGCGCCGCGCGCACACCCGCGTTGAAACGGCTGTTCAATGTCGGCCCGTTCGAAATGCCGGGCGACGGCTTCACCCCCAACAACACCGGTCAGAATTTTCGCTTCTCCTATCGGCAAGTCGCCCTCGCGTCGTACCGGCAGATCGTCGACCTCGGCAATCCCGACGCCTCGCTCGCGATTCACCCCATCGGCCAGAGCGGTCAGCCCGAGAGCCCACACTACAGCGACCTCGCGCCGCTGTGGGCACGCGGCGAATATCATCCGATGCTGTTCACTCGCGGTGCCATCGAGGCCGTCGCCGAAGCGACGGTGATGCTGCTTCCGGCGGAGTGATTCATCGCGCCGGCAACGCGGCGAACCAATCGAGGATGCGCACGTTCTCCGATCGGGGATACGTGTGCGAAAGTTCCGGCAGCTCGCGGTAGGTTAGGACCGCGCCGGCGGCGGCCAGGGTCTCCCGCGCGGCGCGCGCCAGTTGCACCGGAAACACAAAGTCGCGCGCGCCGTGGACCAGATAGATCGGCACGCCGCGCGCGCGATCGAGATTGCCGATGGCGTGATTTGCCGGATGGAGCACGCCGCACAGCGGTGCGAGCGCTCGGAAGACCTGCGGATGCGCGAGTCCATACAACAGGGTGAAGGTCGCGCCGTCGGACAAGCCGGTGAGGAGAATCCGCTCGCGGTCGATGCGATACTGCTGAGACAGCCACGCCAAGATTTCCAGCAGGCCGCGTTCCTCGATGTCGCCCCACGTGTCCGCTACCGCACTCGGCGCGACTAACAGGTATCCCAAACTCTTGGCCTCGCGGACCCAGGTCCACAGGAAGTCGGGGCCGTTGCCGGAGCCGCCGTGCAAGGCCACGATCACTGGCCAACTCCGTTCCGCGGTGTAGGACTCGGGAACATACAACGCGAAACCGCCATGGTGGCCGCCGCTGCTGACACGGATGACGCCGGTGGTCGACCCGTCGCCACGGCGCGCCGGCTCATCCGGCACGGTGGTACCGGGTAGCTGCCAGAAGTCGGCGAACGGCGGTAACGCTTGCCGAAAGAGATAGAAGCTTGCCTGGGCTTGCGCCAATTCGTGCAGTGCGCCGAGGACGCGCGGAATCCGTTCGGGCGGCGGCGCGGCAGTGAACGAGGCGAACGATTCGAACGCGGTCTCGGCGTGATGAAAGCCCTCACGCACCCCGGATGCGAACGCCGCAAGGTCAGGCGGCGGCGGCGCGGCGTCGACGGCCGAGCGCGCTGTCGCGAAGGCGTCGCGGAACAACTGAGTCATCTCCGCCGCCAGCGCCGTCGAACGCTCCGGAGCCAGTTGCTCCGCCGCGGCTTCCATCCACGCAAGAAAGCGGCGTGCAACCTCCGCCATCATCAGGGCCGCCCGCAAATATCGCGCTTCGCCTTGCGAAACCGGCTCGCTCATGAATCAGCCGCCCGCGGCGTTTCCCTGCCATTTCCATCCGTCAATGGTGAGGCCCGCCGCGCGGGTGTAGCCGGACTGATAGTGCTGCACCACACCGTGGTCGTCGATCAACACGAAGGTCGGCGTGCCGCTCACCCCGAAACCTTGAAACGTGGCGCGATAGGGATCGGTCGCCACGATGGTCGGAAACGGCTCGTGAAAGTTGCGCAAGAACTCGCGGACCTTGTCGGGCTCCTCGTCGGTGATGGCGACGATCTCGATCCCGCGTTCGCGGCCGAAGGCCAGCAACTCGCTCAGCGAACTGTGGCAGATCGTGCACCATGTCGCCCAGAAGAAGAGCAGACGCGGGCGATGCGCGACCAGTCTCGTAGCGCCTTGGACCAACTCGACTTTGACCGGCGGCGCCGCGCTGCCGACCTGCGGCGGACCCGGCAATTGCGGCAGCTCGAGCGGAAATGGACCCGGTCGCAACGTGACCTGCATCAGCCGATTGTTCCGCACGATCTGCAGCCGCATCGGCGTAGCGACGTCGCTACGCATGACCCATTCGCGCAGTTGGTGTGGCTCGGTGAACCGATCGGCGTCTGCGCCGGTGATGATGTCGCCGACGCGAAGATCTGCGTCGGTCGCGGGAGAGTTGGGATACACGGTCATCACCGTAACCGCACCGCGGCCGACTCGTTGATGCTGCTGCGGTGTCTCCGATAGCGGACGGTACTGGACGCCGATCCATGCCGGCATGGCGGCTTGAACGACGTGCTGCTCGTCCGCCAGCGGCGGGAACGGCGTGGGCTCCGCGACCATCGTGGCGGCGCCGGCATCCGGCTGACCCGGCAACGTGAGATCTTCGCAGGCGGTGAGTCGTTGCAGCGCCGCACGATCCTCATCACTGCCGTGCCGCGTGACGTACTGACGACCGGCGATCGAGATCAGGCGCTGACTCAACCGCAGTACGGCGCCAACGCGCACCTCGTTGCGATAGGCCGCGGCTGCCGTTACGTCAGTCTTGTCGCGCAGTGAGTGCAGCCGATTGAAGCGGTCGGCATCGGCGCGTGCAAACGCCCCCAACCCGCCGAGCAACTCGATGCGCGTGCTGCTGCGCGCGTCGTCATCTGCCTCTGCGAGGTGTTTCGGATCGAGCCGATCGCGCCACATCGGATTAGCGTCGATGAAGCTCACCAGCGTGTCGACTTGCAGCGCGTTGAGCGCCTCATGCCAGCGGCTGGCATACAGACCTAGCTGTCGGCTGAGATCCGGCAGCGCTTGTGCCTGGATCTTCAGTTCGGCGAGCGAGCGCGGGCTGAACATGCCGAACCGGTGCGCGATGTGATCGAGCAAGCGAATATCGGGCTCCCACGCTTCGCGCTGCTGCCACGCTTCGCTGAGGAGGGCATCGACTGCCGCCAATTCTTCCTTGCCCTCGGCCTCGGCGAGCTGCGACAGTCGCTGATCGAGCCAGAAGTCGACCGTGCTGAACGGGACGTCCGGCGTGTCGTCGGTCACGAGCACGCGAGTGTGCGCGTCGGGGAATCGCTTGAGATCCCCGAGCGCGCGCATGAACTCGAACGAATGTCCGACGCCCTCCTGGCCGCGGTTCTCCGGATAGCAGCCGTACGCCGGTCGGTCCGCGGTCACCGCGAAGTAGCCGCAGACGTTACCGGGCGCCAGCCGGTGGCCATCCGCGGAAAAAATGAGCTGCGCGAACGCGCCGCCAAAGCATTGCGACATCAGCATCACCACACGAACCCGCGGATCGAGTTGTGCCAACGTCTCTCGTAGCTCGCTCACGCTGAGCGATTCGCCCCACAAGGTGATGGTGTTGTCGTCCGCCGCATCCTTGCGGCGCTCGCCGTGGTCGGTCACGTACAGCAGCAACGTATCGCCGTCGCGCAAGCGCCTCCCGTCGTGTGCAAACCAATCGTGCAAGGCGTTCTTGGTCGCCGGTCTCAGCGTGAAGCCGTCGATCTGTGAGTTGACGTAGCGGGTCGGCGGACGGAGCACGCGCTCGAGTCCCGATTGCGGCAGCAACCAATGGTCGGGATCCACCGAATCGTCACGGGTCGCCAGATCGGGCGCGGGATCGGCGCCGTCGCCGCTGAAGATCACGATGTCGTCGTGGCGAACCGCGGGCTGCAAGAGGTCGAGGAGCATGCGGATGTTGGCCAGATGCGATTGGTAGTTGTTTGCCGTGTCACCGCCGCCGTTGAGCAGCAACGCGTGCAAACGGCCATGCGACAGACTGAAGGGCCGCAACACGTTTTGGGTGCACCCGGTGAGCCACGCGAGCGCACAGAGCCCAAGCGACCAACGGATTGCGCGACGCATGACCTCGTACCCTAGCAGAGCGTGCGCGATGAGCGAACCGCACTAGGGATTCTTCGAGCGCATTCGGATGGGTGAGGCGCGGCAACTCGCACACTCCGCCACGCGACGTACAGCCGGACGATCGCGGCGTCGCTTGCCTCTTGCACTCGGCACCGTTAGTGGTGAGGGTAGGTGAGCACGCCTCGCACATTGCACCCCGCCCTGCGCTTCGCGGTGTTGATGGCGCTCGTGGCGGCGACCGGCGTCGTAGCGGTGTGGCGAACGCGTGCCGGCTTGCCGCTGACGCCCGATGCCATCCGCGCGGAGATCGCGAGCTGGGGACCCTTGGCGCCGGTGGTGTTCATCGGCGCCTGGGCGTTGCGCCCGTTTCTGTTCTTTCCAACCATCTTGCTGTTCGTCGGCGGTGGATTGGCCTTCGGGGCGACCTGGGGCACGATGTATTCCGTGATCGGCGGGACGGTTGCGGGCGTGATCACCTTCGCACTTGCACGCGCACTCGGACGAGAGTTCGTGCAGACGAGGATCGAAGATCGCTTCCCCGATTTGCACGAGGAGCGCTGGGGACCAGGGCTCGTCTTTCTGTTGAACCTGATTCCGATCGTGCCGATCACCGCGATCAACTACGGCGCCGGCCTGTCGCGCATCAGCTTGGGTCGATTCATCGTCGCGGTGATCGCAGGGCTCACTCCGCGCGCGCTGGCCTACAGCATGTTCGGCAGCTCGGTCGTCAACATCCGCTCGCCGAGGTTCATCGCGGCGGTGGTGCTGCTGGTGGTGTTGATCGTCGTTCCGGCGTGGCTGCGTCGCCGGCTGCTGGCTGACGTGGGCAAGGTCAAAGCCGAGGGCTGAGCCGGCGAGCGAACTCTATCCCCGTTTTGCCGCGACCGTTCCGCGACCGAGGCGCCGCAGATACATCGCCAAACCAATCGCACACGCCAGCGCAGCCAGGGCGCGCGGGACGGCCCCGAGGTCGGCATTGGAGAGATAGTTCCCCACCTCCCACCAGCCGTAGATCAGGATCACGGCGATCGCGCCGATGATGAAACTCTTGTGGACGGTCAGCAGCGACATGGGCGTCGTCGCAAACAATAGGATAGCGGCGGCTTTGGTGCCAGCTGACCGTACAGTCCGTCAGTGGACAACTCCATCATGAGCGAGTATTGCTGTTTCATCCTGGTCCACGTCGGCATTGCAGCCGCCCTGCGGGTGCTCGACCGCATCGCAGCGAGCGAACGCCTCGTCGTCAAGTTCGCCACAAGCACACATCACGAAGCGGCGCTTCGTTGGCTTGCCAAGTTTCCCGACCAACGCGTCAGCTACACCGACGCCGTGAGCTTCGCGCTGATGAGCGCCACCCGCTGCACCGCCGCGCTGGGCTTCGATCATGACTTCGAGTTGGCGGGCTTCAAACTGTGGCGACCGCAGTCGGCTTGACCCATGCGGCGCGAGAAACCCTGTCCGCACTATCCCGATTGCGTCGGCTGCGCGTTGATCGGCCAACCGTACGGGGTGCAACTCGCGCGCAAGCGGGAGACCGTGCGCGCCGCGCTGGCGCGGTACCCGAGCGTAGCGTCGCTCGACGTGCCGGAGGTAATCGGGTCGCCGAAAGCCTTCGGCTATCGCAATCAAGCCAAGTTGGTCGCGCGCCGGATTCGGCGTGACCTCTTACTGGGCATCTACCGGCCCGACTCGCATCATGTGGTCGACATTCAGCGTTGTCCGGTGCATCACCCGCTGATCGAAGCGGTGCTCGCCGGTGCGGCGTCCGCGATCGAGCGGCACGCCATCCCGATCTACGACGAACGCACGCGCACCGGCCTGCTGCGCTACGTCGTCGTGCGCGTCAGCACCTGGACCAAGCGGGCGCAACTGATTCTCGTCACACGCGAGCGCTCGCTGCCGGGCGCGCGCCAGCTCGTGCGGACGCTGGGTCGCATCCGCGGACTCGCGAGCGTGGTACAGAACGTCAATCCCGATGCGGGCAACGTGATCTTCGGCCCCGAGTTCGTCCCGTTGGACGGCGACCTCGATCTTGTCGAGCGCGTCGGGTTCCTCAAGCTCAAGAGCCGCGCGGGAGCGTTCCTGCAAGCCAACATTCCCATCGCACGCAAAATCTACGAGCGGGTCCTCGAGTGGGCAGCGCCGACCGCGAGCGACACTGCGGTCGATCTCTACTGCGGCGTCGGCGCCATCAGTTTCCACCTCGCCACCGGGGCGGGTCACGTCGTCGGCATCGAGGCATCGAAGCCGGCCGTGCTCGATGCCAAGACGAACACCCGCATCAATGGTTTCCACAACGTTCGGTTTCACGCCGGCGAAGCCGCCGAGGTGTTGCCGTCGGTTGCCGCGCAACTCGATCGCATCGATCTGATCACCCTCAATCCGCCGCGCAAAGGCGCCGACGAAGCGACGCGCCGCGCGATCGTCGCCTGCGCGCCGCGCCGCGTCCTGTACGTCTCGTGCGACCCGGCGACGCTGGCGCGCGATCTCGATTGGTTCGCCGCGCACGATTACGCGACGACCGCCGTGCAGCCCTACGACATGCTGCCGCAGACGGAGCACGTTGAGTGCGTCGCGCGGTTGGAGCGGGCGTAAGCACGCAGCGATCTTCGCCACGACTCGGTGGCGGTACGAACCGAACGGAGTGGACAGCAGGCAGCAAGCTAGGCCATTGTACTCGGCGTCACTGAGCCCCCGGGGGGAATGCTTCTGATCAACGGGGGTCCAATGCTGCTGAAAACCGACAGTGTACGGATCATCGGACTTCTAATTCAACGTGTACCGCAATTGGCGTCTCCTTCAGACTGTGCCTCGATCACCACCAAGTGAGTGTCCCTGGTATCGACGCCCCCACCCTCATCGAAGACCGCTGCGCGCAGAGTATATTCACCTGCCTCACCTCGGCTCGGCAGCAGCTCAAGTCTGGCGTTACCGTCTCCCCTATCGGTGAACACCTCCACCCCACTTTACGACCACGCCCTTTTTGCACGCTCTCGTCCTCGCGGGGGAGTTTTTCAGCAGCCTGCTAGAGCGGCTGGGTGAACCGCTCGAAGCGCAGGTCGATCGGTCTTGCGGCCATCTTCCGACCGCGTGCGTTCGCCGAGCAGCGGCACTATACTCCACCGCCCATGCGCGGGTTTGTGTTGACTCCCACGTATCGGGTCGCCAACGGCGTACCCGAGGTCCACCTCTACGGCGTGCTCGAATCAGGCGAACCGTGCCTGATCATCGACGATCGAACGCGCCCGCACTTCTTCATTCGAGCGGCCGACGCTGACGTGGCCCGCAAGCTCGGCGTCGGCGTGCAGCCAACCGACTTGCGCTCGCTCGCCGGCGAGCCGGTGGCGACGATCACCGTCGGCGTGCCCGGCGATGTCCCGCCGTTGCGCCGCAAGCTCGAAGAGCGCGGCGTCGTCTGCCTCGAAGCCGACGTGCGCTTCGCGTACCGCTACCTCATCGATCGCGGAATCCGCGGTGCATTCCAGGTCAGCGGCACATCCCAGCACCACGGGCGCCTCGGGCGCGTGTTCCGCAATCCCGAGATCACACCGGCGCATTGGAAACCGGCGCTGAAGGTGCTGTCGATCGACATCGAGACCAGCCTCGACGGCGAGCAATTGTATTCGATCGCGCTGCACACGCGCGAGTTCAGCCGCGTTCTGCTCGTCGGTCACCAGGTCTTCGAGCGCGCCGAGCCGGTGCACTCGGAGAAGGCCGCCATCCGCCGTTTTCTCGAATACGTCGAAATCCTCGACCCCGACGTGGTCACCGGCTGGAACGTCGTCGACTTCGACTTGGCGTTTCTCTCTCGCGCCGCCCATCGCCACGGCATTCACTTCGCGATCGGCCGCTCCGACGATGAATTCGATTTGCGCAAAGACGCGTCGTTCACGCGCGAGTCGCGAGCGGTGACGTATGGGCGGGTCGTCCTCGACGCGCTGTCGCTGCTGCGCGGTGCATTCATCCGGCTCGACGACTACAAGCTCGAAACCGCCGCGCAGGCGTTCCTCGGCACCGGCAAACTGTTCGCCGGCGACGGCCGTCATGAGCAGATCGCCGCGGCCTACGAGCACGACCCGCAGTTGTTGGTGGACTACAACCTGAAGGATGCGCAACTGGTCAGCGCGATTCTGGATCGCACCGGTCTGATCGATCTGGCGATCGAGCGCAGTCTGTTGACCGGTATGCAGCTCGATCGGGTCAGCGCCGCCATCGCCTCGGTCGATTCGCTCTATCTCGGCGAACTGCGCCGTCGCGGCCTGGTCGCGCCGTCGGTGGGTACCGACGAGCAGGAGGCCCGGATCACCGGCGGCTATGTGATGAATTCGCGGCCCGGCCTCTATCGCAACGTGCTGGTGTTCGACTTCAAGAGTCTGTACCCGAGCATCATTCGGACCTTGAATCTCGATCCGCTCACCTACGATCCCAAACCGGCACCGGGCCGCGGCGACATCGTCGCGCCCAACGGTGCGCACTTTCGCCGCGATGTGCCGGGGATTTTGCCCGACTTGGTGGCACGGCTGGCCACCGAGCGCGAGCAGGCGAAACGCGCGGGGCAGCCGGTGAAGGCCAACGCCATCAAGATTTTGATGAACTCGATGTTCGGCGTGCTCGGCTCGGGCGTCTCGCGTCTGTTCTTTCCCGCGGTCGCCAACGCGATCACGCATGCGGGCCAGCACTTCATCAAGATCGCGGCCGACCACGCCGTGGCGCGCGGCTACGAGGTCATTTACGGCGACACCGATTCATTGTTCGTGCATCCCAACGAGCCCGACCCCGAACGCGCGTTGGCGCTTGCCGAGCCGCTGCGTGCCGACATCGGCGCGGCGGTTGCCCATGCGGTGCGCCACGAGTTTGGTTGCGACAGCCATCTCGAGTTGGAATTCGAGAAGCTCTACCGCCGCTTCTTCTTGCCCGAAGTGCGCGGCGGCAAGGTCGGCAGCAAGAAGCGCTACGCCGGCTTGCTCGTGACCGACGGGCGCGAAGACATCGAGTTTGTCGGCCTCGAATCGGTGCGGCGTGATTGGAGTGAAGTGAGCAAGCGATTCCAAGGCGAATTGTTGCAGCGTGTGTTTCACGATCAGCCGATCGAGGGGTTCATCAAGACGTTTGTCGCCGATCTTGGCGCCGGCAAATTCGACGCCCTGCTCGCGTACAAAAAGGCGATTCGCAAGGATCTCGGTGCCTACACCAAGACCACTCCGGCCCACGTGAAAGCCGCGCGCAAGCTGCGGGGTGGCGTCGGGCGCATCGTCGAGTATGTGGTCACCCGCAACGGTCCCGAGCCGGTGGGCGAAGAGACCGCGCCGCCCGATTATGCGCACTACATCGAGCACCAACTCGAACCGGTCGCGGATGCGATCCTGCGCTTTCTCGGTACCGACTTCGCCACCATCGTAGAACGTCGCCGGCAGTTGAAGTTGTTTTGACCGTTCGGACTGCGCGACCGGCGGAGCAAATCGCGTCGTACCTTTGATGTACGGGTGATGAACGGCTCAAGACTGATTTTGCGAACCGAGCGTAGTAGCTATAATTCGCGCATGGCAACCCGCAGCTTTCGTCCTCGCCGGCACCGCGCCAGCACGCCGCCGGACACCGACGCCATCATCCGCGAGGCCAAGGCCGCCGCGGTCGCGCGCATGCAAGGCTATCGTGCGCGATCATTGGTGCTCCACGGCTGGATCTGCGCCAAGTGTGCACGCGAGTTCGACGAGAAGACGCTCCATCTGCTGACCGTCCATCATCGCGACGGCAACCACGAGAACAATCCTCCCGACGGGAGCAACTGGGAGAATCTCTGCATTGATTGCCACGACGACGAACACAGCCGCGACCGGCTCGCCGACTACCTCGCGGGCCGCGATTAGCCGTTGGGCCCGGCGCATCGGTGCCATGCCAGACGCGGCATCGAGTCGTCCTTCCTCACAAGACGTGGTGGCGATTCGGTGACGATTGTCACAACAAAACCCGCCCCGGTGCCGAGAGTACGCGGCTCGAAGAGGGTATGGGCTTCACCCAGACCGAAGCAAATTCGCGGACTTCAATGGCATGAGATTGGCTGGACGTTTCGCCCCGAGGCTTGGAGGCTTGGATGAGCTCGCCGCAGCAACGAACCGGTCACCGCCTCGACATCGCATGAGCAATCGATTCGGACAAGCTGGGTTGGCAGGAGCGGTCGCACTTGCGACGCTGCTGGCAGCGATGCGAGCGGCAAACGCGCGGCCGGTCCAATCAAGCGACGGGGTCCCGCCGTCCATCTTGCGCTGGGAGGTGGTCCGCAACGCGGCCCTGCAGCCGCGCGCGGCGGGGGGAGCCGGCGCGGTCGATGGACGCCAACACGCAAGCTTTCAGGCGCTGGGTCGCTCGTTTGATCTCGACTTAGAGGTCAACCCGCTCTTCGCCCCGGGCGCCAAGAATCTTTGGGTCGGCGACGCTGGGGTGGTCGAGGAGGCGCCAACGATCACCTTGTACCGCGGGAAGGTGAGCGGCGAGCCCGACTCGTGGGTTCGTGTCACTGTCCGCAACGGCGCGCTTGACGGCATGATCCACACGGCCGCGGAGACCTACTTCGTCGAGCCGCGCGCGCGCTACTTCGCCGGCGCGGCGGCCCACGAGATGATCGCCTACCGGCTGTCGGATACGTCCCAAGCGCTCGACGCCGGGAGTTGCGCCGCGCAACATCCGGCCGGCCATCGGTGGTCGAACGCCGACGCGGTCGCGCATTCGTTGCGCGAATTCACCGCCGACAGCGGCGGTGGAGCGGCGGCGGTGACCTACAAGCAAGCCACCGTCGGCATTGTCGGCGACTACGCCTACTACCAAGCTCACCTCGATAAGTCGGCGAGCGACATGCAGAACATCCTCAATCAGGTCGACGGCGTCTATCGGAGCGAACTCAGCGTCACGCTCTCGATCGCGCAGACGATCGTGTTCACCGCCTCGGGGAGTGATCCGTGGAACAACGTCTGCTTCAACAACTTCTGCTCAGTTCACCAGCAGCAATCGTGCACCACCAACGCAAATTGTCCGAGCGGCGAGACGTGCGTCCCGACCACCGACTACTCGTGCTTACTCGGCAAGTTCAGCACCTACCACAACACCTCGGGCAGTCCGGTGTACGGCGACGCGCTGGCGCACTTGTTCACGCGACGCAACCTCACCGGAAATGTGATCGGCGTCGCCTGGATCGGGTCGGTCTGCGACAACTACTACGGCAGCGGCTTGTCGGAAGACTTTACGACCGACACAAAGTCGATGGTGTTGCTGATCGCCCACGAGATCGGACACAACTTCAATTCCCCGCACGACAACGTCGCGGTCGCTTCGAGTTCGAACTGCGGCATCACCGAGACGTCCGCGTGTGCTTCGGCCTCGGGCGGGTACATCATGAACCCGTGTCTCTTCTCCTCGCTCAACACGTTGTTCACCAGTTGCAGCAAGACACAAATCAACGGTTTCCTACCCAGCGCAAGCTGCATGACGAATGTCACCCTCGATACCCCATCGCCCACCGCGACGGCGACTCCAACGCCGACGTTCACCGTGCCGGGCCCGACGTCCACCAAGACCGCGATACCCACAGCCACCCTTCCGCCGACGCCCACGTCGACGCCGAGCATTCCGATGGGCTACTGGAAGTTCGATGAAGGCAGCGGCACGGTCGTCAGCGACAGCAGCGGACTCGGCAACACCGGAACCGCAGAGAATGGAATGGCGTGGGGGAGCGGTCGTGTCGGTAATGGCGGCGTATTCGACGGCGGCAACGACGACGTGCGCGTCGCCAACAGTTCCAGCCTGAACATCACCGGCACCGGCTTGTCGATCGAGGCCTGGGTCAAGCCGACGGCGGTGGACAGCTACCGCGTGTTGGTACACAAGGATCAACAATACTCACTCACCATCAGCAACGGTCAGCTTTCGTATGCCGATAGCATCACGTGGAGCTACGCGACCATCGGCAGCTACGGCAGCGTGCCGGCCGGCGTGTGGAGCCACGTCGCCGTCACCTTCGATGGCAGCGTGATCCGTTTCTACGTGAACGGGGTCGAAGTCGGTAACAAGGCGCGCGCCGGCAGCCTCACCGCGACCAGCAATCCTGTGTGTCTTGGCGCCTACGGGTGCTCGGCGCTCCAATTGGCCGGAACGTTGGACGAAGTAGTCGTGTATGCGCGACCCCTATCCGCTTCCGAAGTGCAGGCCCATTTCGCCGCCGCCCCGCCGCTGCCAACGGCGACCGGGACGGCGACGCAGACGGGTACGGTGACGCAGACACCAACGCTCTCCCCTGTGCCAACTGCGACCGTCACGCTTCAGCCGACACCGAGCGTGACGGCGAGCATTACCCAGACGCCCCTCGATACGCCGGTGCCGACCAACACCGTGCCGGGCGCACCGACGTCGACCCTGACGACGGCTCCGACGGTCACATTCACCGTGCCGCCGACACCCACACTCACGACTGCGCTCGCGACTCCGACGTCGACCGCGGGTCCGGCCGCGCTGTGGCGATTCGACGAGGGCGCAGGCACGGTTGTCAGCGACGGCAGCGGGTCGGGCAATACCGGCACGGCCGAAAACGGAATGGCGTGGGGCGCGGGCAAGATCGGCAACGCGGGGGTGTTCGACGGCGTCAACGATGACGTTCGCGTTGCGAGCACGACCACGACAAACGTCACCGGCACAGGTCTGTCGATCGAAGCTTGGGTAAAGCCGACCGCCACCGACGGCATTCGCGTGTTGGTGCACAAGGAACAACAATACTCGCTGGCGATTTCCGCCGGGCAACTTACGTTCGCCGACAGCATCATGTGGAGCTACGCAAACATGGGCTCGTATGGCACCGTTGCAGTGGGTTCGTGGAGCCATGTAGCAGTGACGTTCGACGGCAGCATCGTGCGCTTCTACGTCAACGGCGTCGAGGTCGGGAACAAGGCGCATGTCGGCTCGATCGCAGCCACGACCAACCAGGTGTCGCTGGGCCGATACAATTTCGGGGCGCTCCCCTTCGCCGGGAGTTTGGATGAGACGGCGCTCTACGCTCGCACGCTTTCAGCGGCGGAGATTCAGGCGCACTTCAACAGTGCCAACGCCCCCACGGTCACGCGAACCGCAACGGCGTCGATCACCGCCACCGCGACTCGTACGCCCAGCTCTACGGTTGGGACTCCTGCCACTGCCACGCCGGTGCCGCCGGTCGGCAATTGGCGATTCGAAGAAGGCACTGGCACGACGGTGAGCGATAGCAGCGGGTCCGGTAACACCGGCATTGCGGAAAACGGGATGGCGTGGGGCACGGGCCGGATCGGCAAGGGCGGCGTTTTCGACGGCGTCAACGACGACGTACGGATCGGCAACACTTCAACGATGAACATCACCGGCACCGGCTTGTCGATCGAAGCGTGGGTGAAACCGACCGCGACCGACAGCATCCGAGTGCTGGTGCACAAGGAACAACAATACTCGCTGGCAATTTCAGCCGGGCAGCTGACGTTCGCGGACGGCATCATGTGGAGTTACGCCAACATGGGTTCGTACGGCACCGTGCCGGCGGGCTCGTGGAGCCACGTGGCGGTGACATTCGACGGTAATATCGTACGCTTCTACATCAACGGCGTTGAGGTCGGGAA
>Ga0335069_10000745_pt1 | contig 52844 bp, 44 predicted proteins | sample Lox_Sample_11_FD_206714 | JGI IMG/M metagenome (GOLD analysis project Ga0335069, IMG submission 206714) | Soil microbial communities from Loxahatchee National Wildlife Refuge, Florida, United States - Lox_Sample_1.1 | ecosystem: Environmental > Terrestrial > Soil > Wetlands | place: USA... | reverse complement strand
CAGAGAATGGATTGCTCCTCGGGCCGCAACTCCCACTCCGGCATGGATGCCTGGGTCTGCAGGGCTGCAGGCGAAGGAGAAAACGCGCCGCGGGTCATGCGTTCCATCCTTCTGGCGATTTCCAGGCAGGCAAAGGCCGGCTCGCTCAGGCGGATCTTCTCGCCTGGGGCCAGCAATGCGGCTTGAGCAATCTCGCTGCCGGCGCGAAACCGGCTCAATTGCGATTCCAGCCGGTCCAGAAGATCGAACGCTGCCTGCGCTGCCTGCGCGGCATACGATCCTTCTTCATTGGCGACGCGTGCCTGAAAGTACGTCGCCATAGCGCGGTGGTTGAACCGATGAATATCAGCCATACGATTTCATTGGGGCGCAGGCGACCACAGGAGGATGAACACGCCCCGCCGCACACCGAAGAACTCCGGACGAAAACCCCGCAACCGATCTTTATATTGTTCGCCGGCTTCGGGCGATGTGACATAGAAATCGGCATCTCCGGCTTGCTGCCCCGGCTGCCAGAAGCCGACTTGGGAGTAGTGCCGCAAGTACCACGGCAGCGGCCAGGGATCGGACGCGATCACCGCGATGCGCGGCGACTTGATCGTGCCCCTGCGCGCCAATTCGTCGATCTCCGCCGGCAGCCCGGCCAGGTCCTCCGAAGTCTGGGCATAGGCATAGGGATTGGTCTCGTCGGAAGGATGAATGAAAACGCGCTGCCGCGTGTCGCCGGCGATCGCGGCGGCTGCCAGGGCTCCGAGAATGCAGAAAACCGGAATGGCTGCGCGAGGGGTGAAGCGCCTCGCCGTCGTGCGCCACAGAGACACGGCTGCCGCTGCTGCGAACAGAGTGATGGGCAGCCAGAAATTGAGCGCCAGCCACGGCGTTTTGTAGGGAATCAGGCTGTAGAGGACAACAAGAATCAGAGCATAGTGCGCGAGGAAGGCATAGGGCGAGGCATCGCGCTTGCGGATGGCCTGGAAGATCCCGATGCCGGCAAGCGCGAGCAGCATCGCGCCCGACCAGCCGCCGGTCAGGAGTTGGCCGTAGTACCAGAATGGCTTTTGATGCCCCTCGCCGCCGGCGCGCGCCAGGAAATCCGGAACGGCCTGCAACAACGCTGCAAGAGCCTTCCAGTTTCTGCCGAACCATGTGAAGAGCATTCCGCTGAGAAGCAGGAACGAAACAACCGCGGCAAACACCGCCTTGGTCCGCGGCCCGGCGGCGAAGGGCTCTCCGCGCAAATTCCAGAACCGGAAGACGGCGGCCGCGGCAGCCAGGGCAAAGAAGTGAAGAACGGCGGTCTCCTTGCCGGCAAGCATGAGTGCGGCGCATGCGCCCGCCAGCGCCGCCCTGCCTGCCGAGCGCCCATTGCAGGCGCGCCAGCCGGACAGAATCACTCCGAATGTCGCAGTTACGAAGAGCGGCTCATGAATGAAAAACCGGTCGTAATAGACAGGCAGGGGCGCACTGGCAAAGAGCAGCGCGGCGATCAGGCAGGGCGCGAACCCGAACAGCTCGACGGCGGCGCCGAACAGCAGAATCGTGACCGATCCTGCCAGGGCCGGCGCCAGGCGCAGCTCTTGTTCCGTCAGGTCAGGAAATGTCTCCGCTCCCTGGGCCCTGACCAGCGGCAGGGCAAGCGCGGCCAGCGCAGGGCCGTGACGGTCGTGCGGATCGTAGACGAAGGGTTCCCCGGCCAGCAATTGCCCCACAATGTAGGCGTTGACAGCTTCATCGGTATGCATGGGCCGGGCGCCCCGTTGCGGCAGCCGGAGAGCGAGTCCGGCAAGTGCGATGAGGAAGAAAACCGGCCAGCGGGCCCACCGCCAACGCCCGGCGGAATTCGCCAGCGGACTGGATGTGGTCAAATCACGCGGCAGGCTTGCCCCACACTTCGACCTCGATGTAGTCGTTCAATTTGTTGGTCGTGTTTCCGTTGCTGTAAAGGCGAACATAACGGCCCTTCACGCCCTTGGCGTCGATGAGCTTGCCCTGGTAAGTCTCGACGTAATTCAAGTCCTTGCCCGCGCCGAGGCCGAGGTCGTTTTTGAAGTCGTTGTTGAAAAGGGTGGTCACACCCGACTTGAAAGCCGGGTCATCGCTGGCCTGCACCACGACATCGCGGTAGACGCGCGCCTGCGAGTGATAGTGCCAGAGAAGGACGGCGTAGATATTCGCGCTCTTCGCCAGGTCGATCTGCACCCACTGCTTGCCGGGTCCAAGTTCGACCCACGAACCTTCGTCGCCGGCCTTGTCTCCGTCGGTGACCAGATCCAGTGTTCCGACTACGGGGCTATTGTCGCTGGCCGTGACATTCTTGTTGCGGGCCAGATTCACGGTGCCGGCGGGCACGAGGAAATCGGGGCGCTTGCCCTTCATCGGCGGCTCGAGATTGGGCACATTGAGGGGTACCGGGGTGCCGACGAAAAGAGGCTTGGGCAGCTGGGTTTTCAAAGGCACTTTGTCCTGCGCGTGCGCGGCGTTCGTGACCGGCAGCCCAACCAAAACGAACACAATCAACGAAAACAAAACGAATACAAGCTTGCGCATTCCCGTCATCGTTTCAAGCCCTCACTTCCTCGCTGGTAATCTCAAGCCTGGTCTCGGCGGCAATGGCCTCATTGGCTTTATGGATGATGTATTCGCTGCCGAAGGCCTCATCGGCAGGGCAGTTCAACTTCGCCGTGCCGCGGATCGCGTTGAAGAAGTTTTCCAGGTGAGGCTGATGCGGCGGCTTGTTGAAGAACACCGGAATCTCGTATTCCGCCAGTTGCGCGGTTTCCCGCACATCGACTTTTGCGGCGTCGGCGGCCGAAGCCTGACGGGCGCGCACGTATCCCTTCTGGACCAGGTCGTCCCATGAGACCGCGTTGGCGCGGGCTTCACGGTAAATCGCACAGATGGACGGGTCTTCCGACATTTTGATGGTGCCGTCGTCGCCCATGAAGGATTCAAAGTAGCCGCCGCCGGCGCTGGTGGTCGTCTGCACCTGGTAGAACGCGCGCGCCACGCCCTCGGCCAGGGGATACTCATAGATGACCATCGCGTTGTCATACCAGTCGTGATTCTTGAAGTAGTCCAGGCCGCCGCTGGCGATCACGGATTTCGGCAGCGTGCCCAGCCACCAGTTGAAGATGTCGATCTGGTGCGCGCCGAGGTCGGACAGCGGTCCCCCGCCCAGCCCCTTGTACCACCGCCAATTGCGGAACTGGTGCATGTCTTTATAGCCGTACCTGGCCAGCAGGCTCGCCGGCATCTCGAATTTCCTGGGCCAGCCGAAGTCTTCCTTGACCGCGCGGTTCCACTGTGCCTGGACGGCTGTCAGGCGGCCGCAAAACTGCGCCTCGTGGAGCAGGCGGTTCAGCGTGAAGACATAGCGCGGGTTGCTGCGCCGTTGATGGCCTATCTGCAACAGCTTTCCGGTCTGGCGCATGGTCTGCACCATGGAGCGCGCACCGTCGATCGTGTTGCTCATCATCTTTTCGCAGTAAACATGCAGGCCGGCCTTCAGGCAGGTGTTGGTCATCGGCGCGTGGCAGAAGTCGGGCGTCGCGATCAGTACCGCCTGCAGGTCCTTTTCCTTGGCCAGCAGATCCTCGTAGTCCTGGTAGGCGCGGACCTGGTTGCCGAGCTTCTGCAAATAGCGCTCGCCCTCGCCGCGGTGGTATTCCCAGATGTCGCACAGCGCCACCAGCCGAACGCCCTCGATGTTGAGCAGCGATTCCAGCAGGATTTTGCCTTCCTCGCCATAACCGATGAGTGCGACATTCAGCGTGTTCAGCGAGGACGCCTTGACAGCGGCCTTCTTCTCGCCAGGCTCGGAATTGCACGCGTCGAGCAACAGGCCGGCGCCTGCGATGGCCGTTGCGCCAATGAACTGACGACGATTGAAAAGCGGATCTACCATTTTTTCAGGACCATGAATCTGTTGTGCTGGGCGAGCAGGAGCGCCGCGGCGACCAGTCCGATATGGATGCCGAGATAGGCCACCCCGTCGTTTTGATCGATCAGGACCAGGCCGACGGTCAGGGCGATGTAGAGCAGCGCCTGGGCCAGCAGCGAGAGGCGTGTCCCCAGGCCAACGATGAGCATGATCCCGGTGAGGATGAATGCCGGACCCAGCATCCGGTCGAAGACCGTCAATGCGAATTTGGGAAACAACGGCTCCTGCGCGAATTTGTCCCTGAGCGATGGCGCCATGCCTGCATAGTTGGACCACGCATAAGACTTCACGCTCACGTTGACCATCACGCCGCTCGCATCCGGCTGTCCGGTGGCGGGATCGATGAGCGGCATGGCCACGGACTTGTATGCGGCAAATTTCTCGATGCCGACAAACAAGGCCCGCACTCCCAGCCAAAGCCGCAAACACAGAAAGGCGAAGGTGTAATCCCAAAGAACCCGCGAGCCGGCGTCCGGCTTCTTTTCACTTGAATCCGTCATGTGTCCTCGATCCACGTTGAGGCTCAACCCGAATGCCTCTCGAAAAAGTACGCGCCGTCAATCCCGCCGGGAATCTGAAACCGGTTGAGGAAAACAGCATGGTTCAGCTCATCTTCCAGGGTCCGCGGTACTCCCGCGTCATCAACTTGCTGGCTTCCGCATCGCCGATGATCTTCTCTTCCTTCACATCCCAGCGGATCTTTCTCCCGGTGAGCATGGAGATCAGGCAAAGGTGTCCGGGAATGGCCGAGTGGTGCCCGATCTCGACAGGGGTGACCGTCGCCTGGCGGGTTCTTACGCAGTCCAGGAAGTTCTGCCCATGGTCGGACGACGTGTAGAGCTTGACCTTGCGCAACTCCCTGGGCAGGTATTTGCCTTGCTTCCATGCGGGATTCGAGGCGTCGAACCCTTCGCGATCCACCCACACCCAGCCTTCGGAGCCGATCCATTTCACGCCGGACTTGATGTCGGGATGTCCACCGGCAATGGTCATGGTGATGCCTTGCGGGTACTTCAATTCGAAGCGGTACTTCGGGGCGGTATTCCAAACCGCGTTGGCCGGCGGGAGGTCGCCGCTCCCTTCCACCTCCGACGGACCGCTGTTATCGAAGTTCAAGCCCCAGTGGGCGATGTCGCAATGGTGGCCAATCCAGTCGAGGAGCTCGCCGCCGCCCGTGTTGTAGTTCCAGCGCCACGATTTGTGCGATCGCGCCTTGATGTACGGCTCCATCTTCGATGGACCGATCCACATCTCGTAATCCAGTTCCTTGGGCGGATCGGTCACCAGCCCATCCCATGCCGGCGTGCCTTTCACGATTTGTTCCAGGCTGGTCGCGTTGGTCCCCGCGGCCGCCAGTTTGGCCAGCGACTCCTTGCCCACGTCGTCGAAATCCGAGTTGCCGCCGGGCAGGCCGACCTCCACCCGGGTCACCGTGCCGATCAGCCCGTTGCGCACAATCTCCGCTGCCTTGTGAAACGTCGGCACCGAACGCTGCCACGATCCCATCTGCCAGATAACCCCGTTCGCCTGGACCGCGCGCACGATGGATTGCTGTTCGGCGATCGTGTGCGCCAGCGGCTTTTCGGCGTAAATGTCTTTCTTGCGGCGCGCGGCCTCGGTGGCCACGATCTCGTGCCAATGATCGGGCACGGCGATCATCACGGCGTCGATATCGTCGCGCGCCAGCAACTCGCGGTAATCGTGATAGCCCTTGCAATCCTCGTTGCCGTACGCGTCGTTGACCAGCTTGACCGCGGCCTGCAGATGGTTTGCGTCGATATCGCACGCCGCAACCACCTGGCAGTCCTGTGACGCCAGAAAGCCTTGCGTATTGCCCGGCCCCTGCCACCCCATGCCGATCACGCCCATATTGATGCGGTTGTTGGCGGATGTTCCTCCGCCCTGTTGAGCCAGGGCAGGAAGAACTGCCGGAAGAACTGCGGCGGACCCGGCGGCCTGCAGGAACCGGCGGCGAGTGATTGAGCGGCGCATGGCGTCAGAAAACGGTTGTCGAGGCATGCCCATCTACATATCACTTCCCCCAACCGGGCCGCAACGGCACGCAGCACGGTTCCGGGCCGCTCGTCTCATCCTTTGACGAATCTTCGTCGAACTCTTTCTGCATCGATCAAGCACAAGCGGACTTCAGCCGATCATGCGGGTGGCCTGAAGCGAAGCGTAAGGGAGAGGGGATAGTGGTCGGAAGCGCGGACCGAATCATGCAGTTTTGGCTCTGAAGCGATGAGCGGTCCTGTCGTCAGGATCCAGTCGATGGCCGGCGAACCGTTGAGAGCCGATAAATCAGCGCCGTGGCAACTGCGGCGGCGATCGAACGGATTGTCGAATCGCATATTTCCGACAATTGCCGCGGCAGGCTTCTGACACAAATCGAAATTGAAGTCGCCTGCCACGACGATCGGCAGGTCCGGCGAGTATTGACACAGATCGTCGTAGATCTCCGAAAGTTGACTGCAACGCAAGAGGTTGTTACCCCGGCTTTCCAGGTGCACGTTGTACAAGACGAGTTTCCGTTCCGGCAGGTCGACATCGCTGATGAGCGCCATTCTGCCGCCCAGCCTCCTCTGCAGGAACCTCATTTGCGGGATAAACCATCTTGGACGCCAGAAGCTCGACTGGTTCTGGAACCTGAGGATGCGCGCATTCGAGAGGGGCAATCGAGAGAGTGTCGCCTGACCGTGATAGGCAGGCGACAAACTGTGCCCTTGTGTGAGTTCCTCGAATTCGCACCCGAAGACGTAGTTCATCTTCACGGCCTGCGCGATGTCCCGAGCAATGTTCCGGCGATCGGTCCGCCGGGCATTCACATCGGTCTCCTGCAACAGAATCAGGTCCGCTTCCTGGTCGCTTAGAAACTGAATCGTCTCGTGCAGCCGCTCGCCACGATTGATGTTCCAGCTGATAATCCGGATTTGGTCTGAACGCGTCGCCACGCAAGGCTCCGTGACAAAAGAGCCTGTCTCGAGTTGTTTCATCGGTTTCACTTGCTTTGCCCGAACACCGGCCGGCTTGGATGTCAGACGTTGGGTCTTAGACGATCTGTGCCCTTGTTACTGTTGCCGCAGAAGCCTGTTTGACCTTGTCCTTCTTCGAAGAAAAGGTAATCCGGGAATTGAGACTGATCATCCACGCCAGATTGGCTCCGATTGCGGTCAGATACAGCGCCAGCTGGGTCAGATTCATCAGTGCAAACACCAGAAGAGCGTACGGCATGAAGCAACGCCGGATGACAAACTCAGTGTAGCGCCCAATGTACAGCAGCGGATTCGAGAGATGGCTCTCCGCGTTCTTGTGCCAGACCGTCAGGAACTGTTCGGGCTGTTTGCCGGAAAGCCTGCTTCGTTCAAACCAGGCGATGAGGATGGTGAACATGGCGCCGAAGAGAAGAACCGCTCCCCACGCCGCAAAGGCGTGGTTGCCCGTGCTGCGCACCAGGCCGACCGTCATGCCTACAAAGATGAAGAGGTAGTAGAGGTAGTCGCACAGCGTTTCCAGCCAGCATCCAAAGTCGGACGCCTGCAGTTTCAACCGGGCGACCTCGCCGTCGCAACCATCGAGGATGCTGGCCCACACGGACAAAATCGCTCCCAGAAGCGTATTCCAATATCCGCCCAATGCGTAAAACGCGCCGGCGGCAAAACTCACACCCAGCGTGAACAGACTTACCATATTCGGCGTGATCGGAAACTTAATGAGCTGGCGGCTGATAGGAATGGAGATCCTGCGGTTCATCTTCGCGAAAACGCCATCGGTGGGTTTGACAAGCCACCGGTCGAGCTTTTGTTCGGCGCGAACTCGATCCTCCGGCGTCACGATTTGCTGCCACGAATCCCCTTCGACCAGCCTGTAATCGACGGCCCCTTCTCCGTTCGAGAGGGCTTTCCAAGTGATCCAGCGGTGCAAATCCTGCACGGTCATCACATTGGACTCGGTGTCGTCGGCAAGCTCCATAGCCATTTCATGGGAAAGGGCGAAGAGTCCAACCGGCTCTCTCCCCGTGGCGAGTTCCAAAGCGCCGCAGTGCCCTTGCCATTCGTTCACCGTTCTATGCAGCGCGGGCTTATAGGTGCGGTCCCCGGCAACTAAGATGACGCGGGCCGAGCCGGCCGTCGAAGTTACCCGGCGAATGATGGAGGACAGGGTCGTTCCCGCCGCGACTTCGAGCCATTCGACATAGCCCCGCAGGCGCCGCGACCTGAACAACTCCAGCCGCATCCTGGGTCCCGTAACCCGGTTGCAAACAACCACAATGCGCTCCGGATCCTTGCTTTGCACACCCAGGATGACCCGCAGTAACACCGGCAGCGCTCCCACGCGCGCTAACATCGGTTCGTATTGGCTGGCCGGCACGTCGTTTGCCAGAATGATTGCGACTCTTGCATTGCGGCGCCAATGAGTATTGAGCTGCTCTTCTTCTTGAACCGGCATATCTCTCTCCTCGTTTTCGGTTCTGCTGATCTTGTTCGGCCCGGCATTCTTGTTCGATCTCGATAAACAGGGCAGGCAAATTCCTCCCACGATGGCCCAGAAGATCGCTCTGCATCGCCGGCACAGCGCGAGAATCAAACCCGCGCCGCCGCTGAGACCGACCAGCCGGCCAATCACCATGTTTCCGCCTTCATAAGTTCCCAGGTTTCCCGGAATGATAGCTCCGATAACATTGATGAGCTTGGTCAACGATTCCAGAATGAGTGCGCTTACAAAGCTGACGTGCATGCCGAGAAAATTGAGGATGAGGTAGACCTCGGCAATGGCAAGCAGGTGGGTGCCGATGTTCAGCAGCAGGCTGCCCCAGAAGGCGCCCGGCGCCTGGCGGTGAAACTGAAGAAACTGGCTCTCCGCCGACTGAATCACGGCCTTCTTGCTGTTCAGCCATTGACGAAACCACGGAATCGAAGCGGCTGCGCGCGTTGTTCCAGAGAGCAGCGGCCACCCTTTGTGGACGGCAAGCGCGGCCATCGCCAGAAGGCCCAGCAACGCAAACACGAAGATCCCTGCATAAATACGCAATGCGCCGCCGATGGCGACCCCGAGGATCGCAACCAGAATTCCAGCCACCGTCACCAGCGCGCCGGTTGCAACAAACAGCCCGCGGTCCAGCGTCACGGACGATATCGCACTGGCCGCGGTCACTCCCGGGCCGAGAAGAGCCACGCGCGCAGACTCGCCGAACACCAGGCCCACAAACCCGAACTGCCCGATTGCCTCCGATGCGAGGCGTAGACCCAGAGTGCGCAGGAAGGAAACCTTCTTCGCTTCGCCGCGCAGGGCGAGCCGCCAAGCCCACGTCTTTACGACATGGGAAAGGCCGGCCAGGGCGATGACGATGAACATTCCCCAGCCGATCCTTCTCGCGTTCAACAAGAGTTGTGCCGGGCCGGCTCGTTCAACCAGATAGACCAGCAAGGCCATGCCAAGAAGCACCGCCAAGACCCGCAGCGCCAACCTTGCTCGCGGCTTGAGGCTACGCATACGCCGGCCCCGCTGCCTCCGCAGCCGGCCAGGGCTGCGCCACAAAGGAGTCTCGCGCATAAGCCAATGCCGCCGGCGTATCCACGTCCTGCCAATACGCATCTCCGATATCGAACCCTTTGAACTTCCGGTTCTGTCCCATGAGGCGCATGCCATCCGACAAAGAGCAATTCCCGTTGATCATGGCGGTTTCGAGCCAGTGGAAGAGCACCGGTTGACAATGGAACATGCCTGTGTCCAACGCGTCGTAGCGCCGCAGGTTCTTGCCGATATCGACGATCCGATCTTCTTCGAGCCTGACTTTGGTTGCATCGTCCAGGTCGAAAACGCTCCCGATTTTCCGGTCGATCGCCAAAATGACCTCGTCCTCACCAATCGGCTGACGAAGTAACGCCCTGGCTGTCTCCGCTTCAAAAACGTGGTCCGACATCAGCAGGAGGAACGGTTCGTCGATCGCATCCTTGGCGCGCAGGACGGAAACTCCGTTGTTCTTATGGAAGTCGGGATTCTCGACAAACTTGACGTCGACTCCGCGAAGAGGCCGGTTCCTGTACCATGACCGGATCATGTGGCCGCGGCACCCAACAACGATCACAAACTTCTCGATGCCGGCCTCGCAGGCGCTCCGCATCACGTGCTCGAGCAGCGGCTTTCCGTTGAGCGGCACAAGGGGCTTGGGCAGTTCTCCCGAACATGCCGCCAGGCGGCTGCCGTTACCGGCGGCCAGAATCAGGGCCAATTTCGTATTCGACATAACTCGCCTCCTTGGGCGGAAGTCCTGCATGCCTAACTGCGGTTTCGGCGCACGGCTGGTAATCGAAATAGTGGATCGTGACTTCGGTTTTGCCGAAGAGATGCGCTTCGCTGATGCTTGTGGTCGACGATGGAAACCAATAGGCGCCGCTCTTGCGATACTCCTGGGTGAAATGCACGCTGCGGATCCACAGCGACGGGTTCTTGGCCGGCTGGCCCTCCACCCGAGCCAGCGCATATTCTTCGGCGTCCACCCAAATCCGCCCTCGGATCAAGAAAGGTTCGTCGCGCTTGGGAATAACATCGATCACATAGGTTTGCCGGCCGCCAAGAGCGTCGGTCCCGACCATCTGAAATGCATAATTGTCCGCGGTGATCTGCACCTTTCCGCGCATGAGCGGGCGCGAGGTTTCTGATTCCGAGTCGAGCATCTCGCGCAGAACGTGGCTATTTGCCGACTTCCAGCCTTCCTCGGAAACTACCCGCAAGATCTTTGTTCCATCCGGAGCGCAGGCTTCGTTCGCTGCCATCCGGGCATACTTGCCGAATCGGGAGTTTTCAAGAAAGTATTGCCGGTTGCCGGTGTAGCCGCCGGACGCAGCATCGCGTTGCGCGTCCCGTGCGGACATCCGGGCAATCACTTCGGACGCTGTGGGCATTGGCGCCGCGGCCAACTGCGCAACCAGCGGACAAAATCCCGGGATCAGTAATGCGGCGACTATCGCACGGAGTCTCATCGTCAAAACCCAAATACAAGCTTCCCGCGAAACTCTCTCCACGCGGGGTTGTAGAAATGGCCGAACGTCGCGCTGTCGACGTCGTTTTGTACGTCGCGGGGATTATCGTGATTGAACACGTTGAATACAGAGCCGCCAGCAACCAGATGCATGTGTCTTCTCGCAACGTGGAGTGTGACTGGCCGGGTGATCTGCACGTCGCAGGATGAAAACTGTGGGAACCGGCGGTCGTTGCGCGGGCCGATGTACTGGCGGTACTGGTTCTCAGGCGAATAAGGGAAACCTGTGTGCAGGTCGTACACGGGAAGAATGTTCAGCTTCCACGGACCGGCAATGTTGGGCCACAGCAGGAATCGGTTCGGGGCGTCAAAGAGCAGGCGCGCTTTCGCGTCCGGTTGAATTACAGCCTGCGGAGTGTTCCCGATGAATAGGAACGGGTCGTTCAGGTTGCCGTAGGCCCGCGAGCGCACATACGATGCGTTCGCCGTGAAGCGTTCCGCCTGGTAGCGCCCTGTGACCTGAAACTCGCGATAAGAATCGCCGCCTCCGTTCGATAACGAGATAACACCGGGACCGTTCCCCGTGACTGGAGTTACCACGAAATCCTTTGCCGTGTTGCGTTCTTCGTAGCCGGCCCGGACGGTGAGACTGCTCGTGACCTGCCGCTCCAGTTCAACGTTCCACGATGTACTGCGCGGATTCTCCAACCCGCCGACAATGCGGTTGACGAAAGGAGTGGAACTCGTTGCCTGGCCGGTAGAGTCGTAGAAGAGCACTGTCCGATCCGGCAGGGATGAGAACGCCGGAAGCATCAGCGGCACGCGGTCGTAGAAGACACCCGCTCCTCCCCTGAGCAGCGTCTTGCCGTCGCCCGTGAGGGTAAGGAGCAGGCTGCCGCGCGGCGCAATGTGAGTCGATCCCGTAACGGTGTCGTTATCCAGCCGCATGCCGAAACCGAAACGCAACCGGCTAAAGGGATTCCATTGATCGGAAACATACGCCGCGGTCTCGTTCTGGCGGATTGCGAAAGAACCGGGTGGAGTGAAGTTGATTCTCTCGATCGTCTGTCCCGACGATCCAACCAGCTCGGCGGGAAGAAATGTCTCCACGCCATCCAGGGAAGAGTGGGCGTAGTCCAAACCCGCCTTGATCCGATGAGGGCCGACAAACTGGCGAGTTGCGAATTGGTAACTCTCCTGCCAGTCATACCGCTCGGTCCGGCGGCTTTGCCGGTTGAAGAACCCGCCTTCGGTTGTGTCGATCATCAACCGGTAAACATCGTCGCTCTGCGCGTTGATGTCCACGTCGTAAGTCTTATAGCTGAACTGAGAAGTTAGAACACTTTCAGGTCCGGTGATATACCGATGCTGTGCGTAAACCTCGTGACCGCGCTGCCGGAAATCCGTGGTCGAGGGCTGAGGATTGAAGGTATTCAGCCCCATGTAATCGAGTTTCTGCGGAAAAATCGCCAGCGAGACGGTTGCGGTCTGCTTTGCTCCCCCGATGAAATCCGCCTGAGTATAGGAGTTGAACCCTTCGAGCTTTGTGTCTCGCTGCAATGGGGGCAGGCTGTTTACCGGGGTCCGTATAAATCGGTACTCGACCGACTGAGTAAACGCCACACGGTCCCTGACCAGCGGGCCAGTGTAGGTGAGCCGTGGCGTGGCGGCGCCCAGGCCGGCGATCGTGCCGGCGCGATCCCGCCAGCGGGGAAGAATATTCTGAATGGTGAAATGCCGCTTCTCGTAGTTGCCGGTCTTTGTCTCCACTGTCGAGAGGGCTCCGGCAAATCTTCCGTATTGGGGATCGAAGGGATTGGAGACCACCTGGACCGACGAGACCACATCGATTGGCAGGTTGATGGCCTGTCCCCCGGAGGCCGGGTCGGTCACGTTGGCGCTATTGACCAGTGAACCGCCCTGGGCATTGCGGGTCCCCTTCATGTTGATGCGGCCGTCCGGACCGCGAATCACTCCCGGAACTAGAGGAAGCAAGCTTTCAAAGCGGTCATTCACATTGGGAGCGTCGTTGACGACCTTTTCGGAGATCGTCACGGCAGTGGTCGAGACTTCTGCATCGTTTGGGCTGCCGGCCACTGTAACGGAGGTGACGACCGCAACGAGTTTCAGTTCCAATGCCGCCTTGATTTCTTCTCCGGGTTCCACGGTGACCGTCTGTTCAGCGTGCATGCCCGGAAAGTCGGCCGCGATGGTGTATGTGCCGGGCTCGACTCCAGAAAAACCGAACTTCCCATTTGCATCCGACTCGGTCTCGACTGTCGCGATGTTCTTCAAAGCGACCTTCGCACCTGGCAGAAACGAGGTTCCTCCGGAGTCCACTACAAAAACAGTGCCTTCGACAGCGCCGGGCTTGGCAGCGCTCTGCCCATGCGCGTGTTGCGAGACCAGCATGTTCGTTGCAAGCGAGGCAATGACGAGGAGGAAGGCTTTGCATGGAATCTTCGCTCGTGCGCATTGACGCTTGTCTTCAGCAGGTGGGAATCTCATAGTCGCCTTGCCTTCGTCAGCCATGTCCAGGCTTGCTGCCTGAGTAAGAGCAAGACGTCTGCCAAACGCGCACAAACCCTAATTACTTGAGAATCAATGCGGTTGTCGGCGCTATCTGCGGTCGAGTCGAAAGTGTCGATGACATTCTCGTTGGAACAGAACTTGTCCAGTGTCAAAACAAGATATAAGGACAACCGGAGAGAGGCGGCCAGGTCTCTGACCGTTTGAATCGGCTGCATTCGCGGCGCGCCGGGGCCGCGCTTTGAGACCTGGCAAGCCGAGACAAACAAGTACGACTTCATGCGGTTGGAGACCCCCGGCTGGGCAACCGGGTTATCGTCAGATGCCGGTCCCTCAAGACGGCCCGGGAGCCGGCCCATTTTAGAAACAGAACTGGGGAATCTTGCCGAAGAGCCTGCTTGAGCGTGGCGCTATGGAGAGCGAGTGCCGGAGGGAGTGGTCAGTGCAGGGTATGTGAAAAAGAAAGGCGAGGCTCGCAGCGGCCTTCCGGCGGCCGCCAGAACCACGCCTTATCCCTTGCTGCGTTTACCGGCCGGTTGGCACACGAGCCGCCGTCGCCAGTTCCGAGTCCCCGCTCCTGATGAGTGCCGGCGATGAGGGCTGGCTGATCTCGTAAGGACCGTAATCGATGGTCAACGTTGCTTTCCCCCCAATGCGGACCTTGGTCTCGCTCAGGCTCTGTTGCGGGAGCCAGAAGTCTCCAACCTTAGAACTCGTGTGGTGGATATTCGTCTGCACGATCCAGAAGGAGGGATTCTTGGCGGGTTGCACTTCCATCTTCGACACCGCCGCATCCGCCGCATCGACCCAGATCTTTCCGCGATAAAGATAAGGGTTGGGTGACACCGGCTCGACCTGCAGGATGTAGGTTGGCCGGCCCTCCAGGTTTTCGCTCCCCAGCAACTGGAACTTGTAGTTTTCCCGCGACAGCGCCGTCGCGCTCTGGTTCAGGAACGCCTCTCTCTCGCTTTCCAGAGCCCGCTTGAGAACCTTCTCGCGGAGAGTGCGCGAACCGCTCTCGGAAACAATCTGAAAGGTCTTTCCCGAGGCGGCGTCAAACTCGAGTTTTACGTCCATTGTCGCGGTGATGTTCTTGATCCAGCTCTTGTAAGTGATCGAGTAGTGCCGAAGCGCCTGGTAGCGCTCCAGGGCCCTGGCTTGCGCCTCGTTGTGCCGTTCGATTGCCTGCACAACCTGCGTGGTGTCCGCTGTCGTTCCTGAAGGAGTTGGACCTTCCTGGGACCACGCAGGGGCAGCAAGACACAGAAATGTCAAAGGAAGAAATACCTGACATCTGCGACTGAAATAGGTGCGAAAATTCATCGCTGTGCTCCATTCTGTCCGGCTGCGGGGCTTGCCCAAAATAGCGCGGCTGGCCACTAAGGCAAGATATCCCATTCGCAATTTTCTCCAGACGCTGTGAAGCGGCTCCGATCCGCCGGCTGACGCAAAGGTTGGTTGGCCGGAGTTCGCTTCAGTAATTGTTCACGGTAATGGCTTAGAAAGTAGTGCATGGTTTCGATGCGAATGCGGATCGATGCCAACGGCCGATTCTCATCCAGATCGCGGAAGGAAAAGTGCGGCTTGCCGGACCCGGCGATGATCCGCTCGATGATCCGGCTGATAAAGGCGTCGTGGCCGCACTTGAAATTCGAGAGCTCCACAGAAATTAGGTTAGGGTGGCGGGCCACAAACTTCGCGGCCCATATCTTGTGGTTGGAGTTCGCCGAGGACGTGTTCTTCCACACATCGGAAATATCCAGCGGAGAACGAATCAGGCCGGCCTCGACATCGGCACCAAAAAGACGGTCCAAAAGATCCGCGTCGAGTGGAAGGAGGTTTTGCGAGAAGATGGGATAGCCAAGCCTGTGGAGCTCGTCAAGAATGCCTTGATTTAATCCAGGATCGTGATGATAAGGCCGGCCCAGCATCACCAGGCCGATCTGCCCGCTGCGTTCCAGCTCGCTCAGGGTCTGGCGGCTCTTGCGGCGAAATTCTTCTTCAAACCCGGAACACGCAGCAAACGCAACATCGACCGCACGAGCGTTCTCTTCCCAATCCAGATGCAGGAGTTCCTTCCAGCAGGTGAACATCTGATACTTGAAAAGTTCGCGGTCGCACATATTCAGCACCGGGTTCACATACCGCAAGCCCGCCTTGTCGAACCAGTTCACCTTGCGGTAGAAGGCAGCTTTGACGGCTTCCGGCGTTGCCGAACCCGACGGACAAGCATTCGAGCCCACGCAACCCTCCAGCTGCGTTGTCAGCACGTCGAACATCGGAAAGAAAATGGCATCGAGAGGTTCTTTCCGGCAGTACTGGAGCAGCTCGTAAATGTGAGCGACGGCAACTTTCGACGGGAAGCATGGATCGATTGCCGAAAATCCGGCGGCCTCCTGATACTGTTTCGGAGTCGAGAAGCGCGAGTAGTGCAGGTTTCGCGCCGGAATACCGAGGCTCACAAAATACGTGGAGAACAGCGGTGCATAGAGATAGAGGTTGAGGACTCTGGGAATTCCAATGCGGATCTGGGCGCGAAGCTGAGATTTCGATCTTGCCTTGCGCGATGCCGGAGCGAAATGCTTTCCACTCGAAACCGCAGGAGCGCCTTGCACGGGCAGCCACACCTGCTCGGCCGCCAATTGAACATAGTTCGGCAGGCTTTGGCGCTGCGCGTACCATGTGTTGTTGATCTTCCTTACTTCACCCGCGTTCTCCGCTTCTCCACGCTCGCACGTCGCAATGATGACCCGCTTCGCATCGCATTCACCGCGCCCGCCTGTGCTCAGGTCGACAAATGTCCGCAAGCAACGGTTCGCGCAATACGTGCAACGCGTCGATTCATCGCGGCGAATGGAATACTTGAGCCGATCCAGGGATTCGAATCCGGGGAAGCCGCAGACACTTCGCGATCGCCAATTCTCCGCCGCCTCCAGTGCCGCGCCGATGGCGCCGGCTTCACTGCAGTTGGGATGAATCGTCACTTCCGGCGTGCCGGTTCCGTGATAATGCTTGCGGATGAAATCCAGCTCCGCTTTCACAACCGCGAGGTTCTTCTGGGTTCCGCCCTGAAGAACAAATCGTCTTCCGAGCGTGGCCACGTTGGATACCCCGGCCACATAGAGGAAGATGTTCTTGGGAAGCACGGTGGCAAGGCCCGCGAGGATCTCCGCCGGCTGCCAGCCCTGGCGTTGAAAATTGACGATGTCCGACTGCAGAAAAACGGCGCATCCATAGCTGAATTGAGGCACCCGCTGCGCCTGGAAGGCCGCATCGGCGAAGTTTTCGACACGGATCCCGAAAGACTCAGCCGCAGCCTGCAGGAAATAGCCGTTGCCGGCCGAACACTGCGTATTCAACTTGAAGTCTTTTACGGCGCCATCTTGCAGAACGATGATCTTGATGTCCTGTCCTCCGACATCGAGGATCGTTTCCACGTCAGGGAACAAACGCAGCGAAGACTTCGCGTGAGCCACGGTCTCAACCACGGCGACATCCGCGGAGAGAACTTTCTTCAAGAGGTCCTTGGAGTAGCCGGTAGTCCCCATTCCAAGGACCTTCACGGGCCGCGCCGATGGACCCAGCTTCTGGCGCAGATCCTTCAGGACCGCGATGGCGTCGGTGATGGGGTCGGCCTGGGAAAGGCGATAGGAACTGGCCAGAAGTTCGCCATGGGAAGTAAGCGCAACGGCTTTGCTGGAAGTCGAACCCCCGTCCAGGCCAACCAGGATCTCCAGTTCATGTTCCGTTGGGGCCAGAGCGGGCGCCGCGGGCACGGAGTGGGTTCTGCGAAAGCGCTCCAATTCGGCCTCATCGGCACACAGACCTCCGGTGCCGGCCTGGCTGACGCGGAATGCGTCGCCTGCGCGAATGTAGCGTTCCAGCCGCTGTGTGCCCAGGAACTGCACTTCTTCCGCTTCGCCGGCCCCGAACTGGATCGCTCCCGTCGCAGCGAAGTATTCAGCCATGGGCGGGACAGTCACCAACGCCTCGGGGGTCGCTCCCTTGGGCAGAGAGATGTCCTTCCGCTTCCAGAGGTCGAGCAGCCCTCTTCGCCATGCGCTTTGCAGGCCTGGAAAATAGGCATTCGGGCCGCCGAGCAGAAACACATTGGGGAACAACGTGTTTCCCCGCGTCAGCACGGAAAGATTCTGCAAAACAATGGCGTGAAAGAGAGAGGCCATGAGATGGCCAACGGGAACGCCTTGTTTTTGAAGCCCGGTGATATCGGTTTCGGCAAAGACTCCGCACTTGCCGGCTACTGGATAAATATGGGCGTCTTCATACGTCTGCGTGAACAGGTCGTGATAAGGAACGTGCAACTTCGCTGCGATCTTCTCGATCACCACGCCGGTGCCCCCGGCGCATTTGTCATTCATCGTGGCGATCTTTTTCCGGCGGCTCTCGACGTCGCTTTCCTCGAAGATAATCATCTTCGCGTCCTGGCCGCCGAGTTCGATCACGGAACGGACTTCAGGAAACGAAGTCTCCACCGCCAGGCTTACGGCGGCGACCTCCTGAACGAAACGGGCGCCTAGCAACTCTGCGAGGTGGACTCCTCCGCTCCCTGTCATAAAGAGGCGGATCCGCCCATCCGCCATTGCGAATTCGCGCTTCGCCGCCTGCAGCGCATGGAGCACAGCCGATGCCTGCTGGCCCTCATGCCGCCGATAGTCGCGGAAGAGAATCTCTCCGGCAGGCGTGGAACGAACAACGGTTTTGACCGTTGTCGAGCCGACATCGAGACCTACCAGAAACTGCTCCATGGTTCCCTGCTCCCCGTTCGCGTGCTCCGCCTACTCCATGTTTCCTGTAACGCCCTGGAATCCGTGCAGGGCTTGCTTCAACAGCCAGCGAATGACGCGCGCGTCGTTGTAACAGAACGCCAGGATGTGATTGAGCGTCGAAAAACAGTTCGGTTCACATTCCCGCTTCATCGCGCTAAGTTGTTTTGGTTCCATCCGGGCCGCTTCAATGGTGCCCCAGTCGTGGTTCGACGAATACATGGGAAAGCAAGGCGCCAGCGTTCCATCGGTCCTGATGATCATGCTGTTCTGGCCGGCGCGGCAGCCCCACCCCTCCAGTTCCTTGTTCATGAACTTCTTCATTTCAGCCAGGCGCTGCACGGAGTTCACCATGTGCCAGCCGCTCTGCTGCTTTTCGATGAGCCAGTCGATCAATTCGCCGATCGCCGCGTGATCCTCGGGCCTGATGAACACTGGATTGTCGCTATAGTGCCTGAACTCGGAGTGCTCCATCATCGGCGTTTCGCAGATGTGGTAATCCGTGGCGATATTGTTGTCGTGCGCCAGTTCGGTCAGCATGCGCACATCTTCAAGGTTGTTGCGGCAGATGTTGATGTTGAGGAAGACAGAGTAGGCGTATTTGTGCTGTTTGCGGATGAGGTAATCGAAGTTCTCCCGGATGGGCTCCATGGCTTTGGGCAGGCCGGGCTTGATGTCCCACGCATCCACGGCCAGGTTTACCGTGGCCACGCCGGCATCGGCGAGCCGGTCGATCGTGTCTGGCTTCATCAGCCTTCCGTTCGTGGGCAGGTAGACCCAGAAGCCCTTTTGAGTCGCGTAGTCGATGACCTTGTGCGCAAATTTGGGACGGAGCAGGACCTCGCCGCCCATGAGCGCGAGAACCCTGCATGTGGTCGAGTGCAGCCAGTCGATCGACCGTTTGGCGACGTCTTCCGTCATTCCCTGAACGCGATTGTCGAAGGCCCAGCAGTAATGGCAATCGAGATTGCACTTCCATTCCGTGAAGAGATAAGTGATGAGTGGATGGAACTCGCCCGGTAACACGCGGGAGCGGAAATAGGGAAACATCCATCCCCGCATGGTGTGGTAAATCTGCGAGAACGTGTAGTGGCGCTTTCCGTCCTTGGGGAAATAATCCTCATCGGGAGCGTTGAACAGATCCGGATCCCGGGGAAAGACCGGGTTGGGAAGGGGTTCCGGGATCCAGTTCGGCGGTGGAGGCAGCTTTGTGCGCGCTCCTTTCTTCAGTTCGTCGTTGACGACTTCGTCCAGACGAAGCGTCGGAAATGACGAAGCGGTGTTTGCGAACGGCCGTGGTAGATCGCTCATGGAATCATTCTCCTTTCGACGAGATAGGACCGAAAGCCGCATCGCTCGACTGCTGTTGGAACCAATTCCAGGAGCGTGCCTTTTCTTTTCGGTGCGCGGACATCAGCCAATCGGCATACAAAACGAAGTTGGCGGCGGTTGAGATTACGCCCGGTGTACGTGGAACAGGATGCAAAGGGCGGCGAAGCTCCGGCGAATCCGCGACAAATGCGCGGATCTCGTCGATCGAGTGGTGAGCTGATGCGAGGACTCGCTCAAATTCAAGCGACGCCTTGGCCTTGGCTTCGGAGAGAGCCATCTGCACGCGGCTGTAGGCGTGGATCTCCCCGTCCCCCGATGTCTCGATGGGAAGGAAACTCACGTCGGGGAATCGCTCGACAAGCGACGCCTGCACGCCATCGGACTGCATCGACGGCAGGCAACCGAACGGCTTGAGCGCCAGCACCAGGTGGCACATTTTCTTTTGCGTGTAGTAGAGAGTCTTGCCGACCTCCAGATGTCCCTCGCCACCGCGCAGAAGCGGATCGTAAAATGGCGCCGCCAGAGCGGAAAGATCTCGCTGGGACGGCAGGTGCGGAGCAGGAAAGCCGAGCAGCTTTGCGACGCGATGGAAATGACGCCGGTAAATGCCGGCCCCGGCGGAATAGCCAAGAAGCTTTGCGAAGGATGACAAGCGCGCCAGGGCCGCCTTCCCGGGAGAAGTCCACGGAGCCGTGTAGCGAGCCATCTGCCCGCGAAGCGCGGCATTCGCCCTCTTCTGCTGGATCAGGTAAAGGACCCAGGTGCTGATTGGCTCGACGGCGACCTCGGCTCCCTCCTTTTCAAGAAAGTCCAGCATGCGGAAGTTGCCGTCGCTCTCCGTCATCTGCGCCCAGAACTCGCCGATAACCTTCACGACCGGCTTCACGCGCAACCAATCGACTTCGACGTCGTGCAGCTCGCGCGAAACCGCGGGAAGAATCGTAGTGAGCGCGTCGCCATACAGATGGGACCAGATTTTTCCCGCCCGGTTGGGGACGAAGTAAGCCGGTGACTCCCGCGGCGGGCAAAAACCGCGCGGCACGATCTCGTCCAGCTCAAATCCGCGATCGGTCCTGAAGTGCTCGGCGATGCCGTCGGTCATCCGCGCGATCGCCCGCTGAGCAGCCCCGGCGCGCACTTCGTAGGGCTGGAGACGCCGTTGAGCGCCGTTCAGCAAATCGCCAAGGATGAAGGCGTGCATGGCGTTGAAGCCGAAGTTCACCGTGAAATCGAGCCCGGTGTGGCCGGTCGTGGCGTGGATGCCGTGATCTTGCGAGAACGACAAAACGCGGAAGCCATCGAAACCGGCAGCGGCCAGCGCCGTGCGAAACTCCGCCTCATACATGCCGAAGCGGCAGGGTCCTCCGCAGGCAGCCGTGAAATAGAGATACTTCTTTACGATTTCAGATGTGCTGAGCCCGGCGTCCTGTAGACGGCGGAGATACCGGATCAGATTTCCCACCGTAAAATAGACCGGGTTGCACAGTCCGCTTGCACAATACTCCTGCGCCAGCTCATGCGCGGAACGATCGGTTTCAGGCAGGCGACGGCAGCGGTAACCCGCGCCCTCAAGCAGGCCTTCGATCAGACGCTCGTGCTTCCACGTGAGGCCGCCGAAAAGAATGGTCACTGAACTGCGCTCTTCTGCCGTAAAGGGAAGTTCCAGAGGCCGCAGGCATACGGAGACATTCGCCGATGCGTGCCGCTTTTGAGAACCGGTTCCGCAAATGACCCTTTCTGATGGGTTCCCCTGTTCAGCTTCGTGTTGGACCAACATGCTCATCCAAAGCACTCTCCGCAGCCGGAATTACAACGCACGCGACCCGGCATGAACGTGCTCGCGCATGCCTGCATTTCTCCGCATTGCTGCCGATAGCTTCCTTCTCGCCCTGTATAAGTGCGACTTCGCGGTTCCGTATTTCATGCCCAACGACTGCGCGACTTGACCGAGCGAGCGATCGTCGAAGACGCAGGCCGTCACTAAGAATCGATACTTTGGGTCCAGTTTCGAGATTTCGCCCTGCAACAGCTCGTGAAGCTCCTGGCTCATGTAGTCGTCCTCAGGGTTGGCACGGACGTCAGGGAGGGTTCCATAGGAGTCCTGACCATCCGCCCCTTTGGGCTCATCGAGATATAGCCAGTGAACGTGCTTTTCCTTCCGCATTCTGGACAATGCCGAATTCACCACAATGGCGCTCAGCCAGGTGGCAAAGCGAGACTCGCCACGGAACTTGTCGATGTTCGTGATGGCGCGCAGCATGGTCTCCTGAACAAGGTCGTCGGCATCGGCGGCGCTCGCGACAAAGCGGCGCGCAAAGCAGCGCAGCCTCTTCTGGTGGCGGACCAGCAGCTGGCCCAATGCGCTGGACTCTCCGCTCTGCGCTGCGATGACGAGTTCTCCATCGCTTCGCTGCAGGCCGCCGTCTTCAACGTCGCTGAGTTGCGAACTACGCCCGTATTCAACTGCGGGTGCTAACTCCGGTTTGAGTGTCATTTCCATTTCATTCTCCGGGTACGATTTAACTTCTCTTGCCGGCGTCAGGCACCGTCGTCCAGCCTTCCGCTCTCGATTTGCTTTGCCCGCTCCTTGCCAACAGCGCCTTCGAATCTATTCGGCGGCTTGGCGCAATTCATGCCTCGGAAAGGAACCATGAAGAATTGCTAGGTCAACCGAAACGGACTCTGGGAGGCCACACAAATCCCAAAGGCTGTTAACCGCAACTAAGCTTTGTTTCCGCGATGAGGATAGGACCCTTCGGATGGCATTACTCCATTCCTCGAGCCCGAGTGACAACACCTCTGTCGTCTTTCTCATAGCCGGTGTCGTTCCATTCTCCTTGTACTTGAGGATTAGCAACGCGATTGCCAAATTCCGCGGGGGACTATCCCTTTTGTTATCAGTCAAGAGCTGCGCCATCGTTTGCCGGTGTCGAAAGTGTCGACGTCAATGTCATATTCCATGCGACATTTCCCTCGATGGGGAGACGACACGACGGAATCCCGCCTTGTTCGGGACGTCCCCGCCGAAGCGTCACTGCACAATCGGAAAGACCGGTGCATAATGGCTGGAGTCGAAGCAACTCGTTTGTTCCGTTGAAGCTGAAGGCGCCCTGCGGGCGACCTGCAAGGGTGCAATCCAACAACTATCCCGGGGCGGAAAAGGCGGACGACAAATTGCCGCGCCATTTGGAACGCTCATTGCTTACATCCGGAGTGAGGACCTGAGGTGGGGCGGGCGATTCCGCAGATTGGGGTGAGCATCACGCCGGGCTTTTGGCGCGCGGGCGCAGATTCAAAGTCTGGCAGAGCGTTTGCTTTTCGAGAGATTGAGCTCGACGAACCGGAAAGCGGCTGGCGTGCTCAGCTCAACGATGATGCGATCGATAGCTTGTTTCGCCACGGGCAAAACTGGAGTTAGAAAGCGAGGGAGATGAGATATGGGCTCGCGAAGTCTGAAGTCACTCTGCATTGGTCTTTCCGCGGCAAGTCTGATCTTGGCCGTTGCGGGATGCAAAAAGGCGCCGCAAATCACTCTGGCGTGCAATGCCGCGCCGCCCGCGGTCTTTCCGGGAGAGTCTGTGAATGCGACGGCGACAGCCGGTTCGGTCAGCACCAAAAAGCACAACAACGTGCTTTACAGCTGGTCGGGGACGCAGGTCACGGGCAACGGAAGCACAGCTACCATAGCCACCGATACGCTCGATCCGGGAAGCTACACCGTAAAAGCGGCGGTCAAGGAAGGCAAGAAAGGCAAGGAGGGGTTGAAGCCCGGCCAATCGGCGGAGTGCTCGACTAGCTTTACGGTCAAGGATTTCGAGCCGCCCACAGTCAGTTGCACGGCCGCCCCATCCACGCTGAGGCCCGGAGAGACCAGCACAATTAACTGCACCGGTGTGAGCCCGCAGAATCGTCCGCTGACTTACAAGTACACGGCTGCGGCGGGGACGATCGAGGGCAGCGGCACAACAGCCCAGTTCTCTTCGGCCGGCGCTCCCACGGGGCCGGTAGAAATCAACTGCGACGTGCAGGACGACAGGAAACATACGGCGAGAGCGGATACCAATGTGACCATCGTGGCTCCGCCGCCGCCACCGGTTCCCCATGTGCAGCCGCTGTGCAACGCTTCGTTTGAAAGAGACAAGAAGCGTCCCACCCGCGTCGACAATGAAGCAAAAGCATGTTTGGACATGATCGCCATCGACCTGAAACAAGCCCCCGAAGCAACCGTTGTGGTGGTTGCCGACTCAAGCGCGAAGGAAAAAGAGATCTCCGCGAAGGAGCAGAAATCGGCGGCCAGGCATAGACATGCCAAGGTGCACTACTTTGCCGAACAGCGCGCAGTCAACATAAAGGACTACCTGACCAAGGAACAAGGCATCGATCCCACGCGCATCCGCGTGGCGACCGGAACGGGCGATGACGAAAACGCCCAGAACTACCTGGTGCCCGCCGGCGCACACTTCGAGAATGACGTGCAAGGCTCCGCACCAATCGATGAAGCCTCGGTGAAACCCGAGGATCGCAAGCCCCTGCCTGAGCGCCGCCACAACAAGGCAAAAGCCAAGTAGGAATAGCTTGCCTGCAGAAGTCCCGGCCCCGAGTCTAGGTGGTGAGGGCCGGGCGTCTGCTGATCTGGCGCGGGAGAAACGCGGGATCGGGAAACAACCTTTCACGGGACAAACGCGCCTCCCGGGAAATAGACGATGCCTAAAGAGCACGAGAAGGGCGGCAAGGAGCCATGCTAAGCACTTCGGCCCAAGCGGCATATGACGGCGGTTGGAAAGTTCAACCTCTGCATACTCCGCCGCGTCGGCTTAACTTCCGGCCGTGGCCCGCGGATTCCTTCCTGGGCATGTTGTCGAGGGAGGCTCTGCAAGAACTCGAATCAATGGTGTCGATTTCAGAACACAAAGCCGGCGACACTCTGTTCATGGAACAACAGTTGCTCCCCGGTGTATTTATTGTCTTGGCTGGAGACGTCAGGCTTTCCTTGAATGATGCCGGCGGCAGGGGGCTGACGGTGCATATTGCGAAGCGGGGTTCCGTACTCGGAGCGCACTCGGCATTATTCGCGAGCCCTTCCGACTGGACCGCAGATACCCTATATTTTTCCAAAATTGCCTTCGTCAAGCTCAACGACTTTCTCCGCTTTGCAGATCGTTATCCAGAGGCGTACCGCCTGGCGACGATTGAACTCACCCGGACCCTGAGATATACATGTAGAACGCTGCGAATGGTCGGACTCTCGTGTTGTGTCCGCAAGAGACTGGCTTCGCAACTGTTGGCCTGGGGTGAGCAAGGCAACAAGTCGGGGGACCAGACACAGTACTGCCTGGTACTGACCCATGCTCAGATTGCAGAATTCATCGGCGCCGTGCGTGAGACTGTCACCCGCGCCATGACGGCATTCAAGAAGCGCGGCCTGGTTGATATCCGAGGTACCGTGCTGACCATCCCAAGTACGACAGCCCTCCGGCGGTACGCAGAACGCCCCTAGCCAGACTGGAACGGAGCTGCATTGTGTCCCCAGGGAACAGTGCAGTTCCGCAGAATACCCGGACGCACGGGTATTGGCTCCGCTGCGGATCGCGATCCCCGACCAAAGCCCAGAGGGAATCCATGACCAAGCCCCCCGGTTCCCATCGGCCATTCCATGCGATCGGCTTGCTTGTTGGAGCCATTCAGCGTCGCGGATCGATCGAAGGTCAAAGAACTGACGTCGACAATTTCGACAGGTCCATCGACTGAATAAAAATAGCCGCTGAAAACAGGAAAGATAACGCTTCAGAGGTTTGGCATCCTCCTTGCACTTCTTCCAGGGCGAGAGGAAAGCTACATGTTGAGGAAATGCCTTCTGCTGATCAGCTTGGCGACCGGCCTGCCGATATTCGCACAGGAAGTATCGGCTCCCGAGCCACAGCTTGGAAACATAAGCGGAACCGTACTCGATGTAAATGGCGGTCTCGTCCCCGGAGCCACGGTCACACTCGAGTGCCCTTCCCCTTGCGAGACCCAGTCCGCAACAACAAGCGACTCCGCGGCATTTGCATTCCGCAATCTTAAGCTCGGCGTTCCTTATAAAGTACGTGCCAGCGCCGCGGACTTCGACGATTGGACCTCGCCGGAAATCGTCCTCACGCCGGATCAGTCTTTTGTCCTGCTTACGGGCGTCAAGCTCCAGGTTGCGGACCCGACCACGACGGTCACGGTCTATGCTTCGACCGAACAGATCGCCGTCGAACAAGTACACCTGGAGGAACAGCAGCGGGTCCTGGGCTTCATCCCCAATTTTTATGTCGTCTATGACTCCAAGAACGCCGTTCCACTCACTGCAAAGTTGAAGTTCCAGCTTGCGATGCGGGTCGCCAGGGATCCTGTGACCATTGCCGGGATAGGATTCATGGCTGGGATCAACCAGACCGCGAACACTCCGAATTACGTTCTTGGAGCAAAAGGCTATGGCCAGCGCTTTGGCGCCGTGGCAGCTGGCGCATTCAGCGACATCCTGATCGGCGGAGCCATCCTGCCGTCCGTTCTGCACCAGGACCCGCGCTACTTCTACCAGGGAACAGGAACCACGGGATCGCGGCTGAGGCACGCTTTGTCCAACCCCTTTATATGCAGGGGCGACAACGGCCGGTTGCAGCCGAATTACTCGAGCATTGGAGGCGATCTCGCGGCGAGCGCTCTGCAGCAGGCTTATTATCCGCAATCGAACCGCGGTCCGGGACTCATGTTCGGGGGATTTGCAATCAACACCGCGGAGCGCGAATTAGCCGCCGTGGTACAGGAATTTATCTTGCGCAGACTGACTCCCGGCGCGAGAAGGAACAGGTAGCTTCACCCACAGGGCCGGAGTCCGGAGAAAGAGATCGTTATGAACGACGAAATGCGGAAAGGTCCACAGCTTGTGATGCATTGGCGCTGCGTCGGCGCGAAGGGCCCGGCGAAATGTCGACACCTGCGCCTCGCAATGAATTGGACATCCGTCTCTTCAGTGCAACAAGGACGAGTCCTTGGGTGAAGAGGACATGAGTTGTCGAATGATCCACGGCGGCATAACAAAGTGCGAAAAGAAGTTCGCGCGCACCGCCGTTCAGCGCCTGCCGACCGAGCAAAGCCGCAGGCTCTACCTGCTCTCGTTTCTGCTGACCGCAGATCGCGCCAAGGCGGAACAGTGCTTTGTGCCCGGCCTTGATTGGGGAAGTGAAGAAAGCGCGGCTTTTCGCGATTGGGCGTATTCCTGGGCGAGACGGATCGTTGTTCGCAATGCGCTTCGGGCCGTCGGACTCCATTCCGGGAAAGGAAAGCAACAGATGGACATCAGAGGATCAGGCAACACGGCCGGCTAAGTCAACGTCTCGACTTAGACCAGGGGCATTGACCCCTTCGATTAGGTCCATCGAACAGCGTTTTTACAGGAGGATAATCCATGCGGTTCAAAACATACGTCCGCAGAACAGTCAGCGGCGATCAGGCCGAGTCAGTGCACTTTGGCCCAGAGCATTACAAGAAAGCCGGTATTCCCTATTCACCATTTAGCGGCATGCCGGTTCTGGAGGCTTACCAGCTCGTGAATGACTTGAACCGGGATCAGTCGGAACACTTGTTCGTTTACTACCTGGCATAGTGTGGTGATCATGTCGATGAATTCGCACTTATTCGAAAACAGCTGGCTTCGCACCGGCGAGGACGGCAGGCTGCCTGGATGCGGATTGCAGGATCCGGAACTTAGGGCGATTCTTGTGCTTCCGCATTTTGATCGCTTTGTGTATGTCCTGTCGTTTCTGGATGGATGCACGGATCAGGAATGCGCCGATTTCCTGGGTGTATCGCCGCGTGAGATCAAGGAGACGCGGCATCGCGTTCTTCGTGACATTCGCAAGAATAACCCGGTCCCTGAGTATCCCTGCGGATGATCGAAGGTAAGAGATTCCGGCGAGTTGGATGGGATGCCCTGCCGCGGACCGGCAGGCGGAACAAGCCGTGGTCCGAGCGCCACGAACTGCCCTTTGAGCGAAACGCAAGGATGCTCCGATTGGGATTCAATCGCGTGCCATCCAAAGCATTTTCGTGAGCCGGCCAACAGACACAATGACGGTGCCTGCAGACCGGGGACGGATGACTGGCACTTAGATCCATGGAGACTGAGATGAACCCCGAAACGAATGCTTCTTCGAATGGCGCCGTGACAGAGACCCTGACGGAACTGGCGCTGAATCTGGACTGGTCCTGGAGCCACGCAGCGGACGATCTCTGGAGACAGCTCGACCCCGAGTTGTGGGGCCTGACGCACAACCCCTGGGTGATACTGCAGACCGTTTCCCGCGAAAGACTGCAGTCCGTCACGTCGACCCCCCAGTTCCAGCGCAATCTCGGTCAGGTGCTTGAAACCAGGCAAGTACGCGAAGAGGCGGCAAACTGGTTCCAGCGGTCCTTTCCGCAGGCTCCGCTCAACCGGATCGCATATTTCAGCATGGAGTTCATGCTCAGCGATGCGTTGCCAATTTATTCCGGGGGCCTCGGCAATGTCGCCGGCGACCAGCTGAAGGCCGCCAGTGACCTCGGTCTTCCGATAACAGCCATCGGCCTGCTATATCAGAGAGGTTACTTTCGCCAGCATATCAATGCGGAAGGCAGCCAGGAGGCATACTATCCGTTCAATGAGCCCGGGCAATTACCGATTCGGCCCGTGCGGCAACCCGGCGGCGAATGGTTGCGCATTGCGGTCAATTTGCCCGGTTTCCGCGTGTGGCTCCGTACCTGGGAGGTCAGGGTGGGGCGTGTGCAACTCTTCCTCCTCGACACCAATGACCCGGCCAACCTGCCGACGCATCGCGGCATTACCAGCGAACTCTACGGTGGTGGATCCGAGGTGCGGATTGCCCAGGAAATCGTGCTGGGAGTCGGCGGCTGGCGTCTTCTCCGTGCACTCGGAATGCAGCCCGAAATATGCCATCTCAACGAGGGCCACGCAGCGTTCGTCGTACTCGAAAGAGCCCGCGACTTCATGGAATCCGCAAAGGTGCCATTTGACGTTGCCCTCGCCGCCACTCGCGCGGGGAATCTCTTCACCACGCACACGCCCGTCGAGGCCGGCTTCGACCGCTTCACGCCGCAACTGATGAGCACGTTTTTCCGGCGCTATGCCGCGGATGTCTTGCACATTTCGATGGATGACCTGCTGGCCCTGGGACGCCAGAACCCGCAGAACGGGTCGGAGCCTTTCAGCATGGCGCTGCTGGCCATGCGGGGCAGCGGAGCGGTCAACGGCGTCAGCCGGTTGCATGGGCAGGTTAGCCAGCGAATCTTCCACAACCTGTTTCCCCGCTGGCCGGAAGCTGAAGTGCCCATCAAGTATGTGACGAATGGCGTTCACGTCCCCGTGTGGGATTCTGCCGAGGCCGACGAACTGTGGACTGAGGCCTGCGGCAAGAGACTGTGGGCTACGGATCTGAAGGCCAAGGAACTGATCAGGAAGGTCGAGGGCGATATCCGGAAGATTTCAGACGTCCGGATTTGGCAGATGCGTTCGGCTTCCCGAAAATCTCTCGTCGATTTCGTCCGCCGCCATCTCGCACGGCAGATTGCCGGCCACGGCGGCCAGGCGGAAGACATTGCACAAGCGCAGCGCATATTCGATCCCGATACCCTCACCATCGGTTTCGCTCGCCGCTTTGCAACCTACAAGCGGCCGAACCTGCTGCTGCACAACCTTGACCGCATGCTGTCCATCGTGACTAATCAATCGCGGCCGGTGCAAATCGTGATCGCCGGCAAGGCGCATCCTCAGGATGCCGGCGGGCAGGAGATGATTCGCCAATGGATCCATTTCATCCGCCATACCCCGGCCCGCTCGCAAGTGGTGTTCCTCGCCGACTACGATATGCGTTTGGCCGAGCACCTGGTGCAGGGAGTCGATCTCTGGGTGAACACGCCGCGCCGTCCCTGGGAGGCATGCGGTACCAGCGGGATGAAGGTGCTGACCAACGGCGGTCTCAACCTGTCTGAACTCGACGGCTGGTGGGCCGAGGCATACACGCCCGAAGTGGGCTGGGCCCTGGGGGACGGTTGCGAACATGGAGACGATCCGGCCTGGGACGACAAAGAGGCAGAACAACTTTACAAATTGCTGGAAGAGGAAGTGATTCCGGAATTCTACACGCGGGACGACTCAGGCATACCCCGCGGGTGGGTCGCCCGCGTACGCGAAAGCATGGCTCGGCTGACGCCTGCCTTCTCTGCCAACCGGTGCGTGCTGGAATATGCGGAAGAGTATTATCTTCCGTTAACCAACGCGTACCTGCAGCGAACCAGCAACGGCGGCAAATGCGCAGAAGACCTGTTGCGCTGGCAGCGTCAGCTATCCGATCACTGGTCGCGGCTGCGCTTCGTGTCGGTTCACGTCGAGCCTGCCGGAGTCGACTTGAGGTTTGATGTCCAGGTCTTCCTCGATGGGCTTGACCCGGAGGCGGTCCAGGTCGAACTCTACGCCAACGCAGCCGGGGACGGCGAGCCCACCCGGTTGGTCATGACTCGCGGCGAGCCTCTGGTCGGCCAGAATGTCTGGCGCTACTCCGCGTCGGTCCCGGCCACTCGTCCGGCCGAGGATTTTACGCCCCGAGTTGTTCCCTATCACCCCCACGCATTTGTCCCACTGGAGGCTTCTTACATCCTCTGGTCCAAATGATGCTGGAGAAAGGCGGCCTGGTTTCAATGAGACCTTGCCTTGGTGGTCCATGCAGAGCCGCCTTCCTCTCCAGTGTGGCCGGCATCCCTGGATCGAAATGCTCGATTCCCGTGTTCTCGCGCTTCATTCCGTCACAGGTCGCCGCTCCGGTCGCTCGCTTGTCGATGCTGACGACGGCACTTTCGACCGCTAGACTTCCGGTCTCAGATCAACCTCTGAATCTTCAATAGATTAACCAGTTTGTAATTTTGGCATCCCGGTTGCATCTTCATTCGTGCGAAAGGCAAAACTCGATGTTGAAGATATCAGTCGTAGACAGCCCCAATCAGCGCCGCTTGGTTCTCGAGGGCGAGCTGATTACTCCGTGGGTTGCCGAACTGAAGATCGCCTGGATGAAAGCCTGCGTGCGAAGGGATGGACGAAGAATGGTTCTCGACTTCAAGGACGTCACCTACATCAGCGCGGATGGAGAGGCGGCTCTTTGGGAATTGATGAATCGCGGAGCCAGATTCTGTTCCGGAGGTGTGCTGACCAAGCATATTCTCCACCAACTGAAGCGAAAGAGAAAGGCGATGGCGAGCGCAGCCATCTTGCCGTTCGTTGCGGAGGAAGGCCAATGACAGGAAGGGCTCTTCGGGAAATCACTCGCCGCGGGTTGCCCGCGGCAGAACGCTACGCGACACCGGACGACTTTCAGCGCATATTCGCGATGGCGATGACGGACTTGTTTCGCCTCGCCCTGCTTCTGACCGCCGACGCTGAGGAAGCGGAACGGTCTCTGATATTGGCCATGAGGGACTGTTTTGACAGCGGCGCCGTTTCCAGGGAATGGGCTCACATCTGGGCTCGGCGCGCTGTCGTCCGCAAAGCGATTGAAAGAATCTCGAGCATTAAAGGCGCCCCGCCCGCCGTGGCCACGTCCGAACGCGGATCCCGGATTGACTTGCTGCCCCGAGAGTATCCGGTCGCAATGTTGCCGGAATCTCTCGCGATCCTTGATCTGCCCGACTTCGAGCGTCTTGTGTTTGTCATCTGCACTCTCGAGCACTTTTCCACTCAGGATTGCGCATTGCTTCTGGGCAGATCGCTGAAGGACGTCCGCGGTGCGTTGGCGCGCGCGACCGATACGATCGTTTCCTCTGAGGAACGCCGGCAAACGGAAAGAAGTGAATCTTGCCGGGCTGGCTCCCGGGGGGCATGGGGCGGTGCATGTGTGGAGCAAAATGGCGCATGCGGAACTCTTCTTGACTAACGACTCTTTCGCGATACCGGCTCTCGTCATTCCTGGGAAGCAGATTGGCGCACCCATCGCCAGTGCGCCGCAATCGATTCCGATCGGCGAACTGGTGTTCGGTGCGCCGGCAAGCGGCCACCTCAATGTGAGGCTTCGAACTATGCGCGGGACAGGGTGTTAACATTGAATCCGCTCGGATTCGTAATGGATACGGTGTCTGCAGACACGCAACGGCACGACGCTATTCTTCGCGTGAGCGAGGCAATCTATGCCTGCCGGGAACCTTGGCAGCTTTCAAGTGTGCTTGCCGAAGAACTGGGCAGATTCCTTGCGTTCGATCACCTCGATGTTCTGGTCTTCAAAGAGGAGTCGGCTGAGATCGAGTGGCACACGATCGGCAAGGGGTCGTGGCGTTTGCCGGACATCCCCGTCGAGGAGCTGACGGCCTGGTATGTGTACAACTCCCAGGAGCCCCTGTACATTCCCGACTGGCAGACCGACGATCGCTTTCCCCGGCTGAGGCTGCTGTCCGCGGCTGCCGGCGCTGAAATCGGCTCGGTTGTCCGTGTTCCCCTTACCACTGCGTACCGGCGCCTGGGAACGCTGGGCATCGCCGGCCGCCCTGGCGTTACCTATAGCGAAGAAGACATCGAATTCCTGCGGCTGATCGCGCGTGTCGTGGCCTACGGCATCGATGACGCCATTAATGTGAGACGGGCGCAAAGGGCGCAAGTCGACTTGCAGCACCAGAATGAACGGCTGGAGCTGCTCCTGAACCTGACCCAGCAGATCACTTCCAACCTCGAGCTGCGGGAGGTCTTGCGCGGCATCTCTGTCCATATCCGCGAACTCATGCGGGGAGACATCGCCTCGGTTTCCATTCACGATGAAGCGTCAGGAAAACAGAGCCTGTACGTTCTCGATTTTCCGCACAGCGTGGGACTCATCAAAGAGGGTTTGCTGTTCACGGCAACCGGCGCCGGAAAGAGAGCTCTGGAAAGCCTCCAGCCCGCAATCGCGAGCACCGCTGAGCTCGACGAGCTTGCCCCGGAGGTGCGCGAAGAACTGTCGCTCGTTCGGGGACCCCAGAGCATGTGCGTGATTCCGCTCGTGAACCGCGGCCGCGCGCTCGGCCTCCTCGCCGTGATGAGAACCACGGAGAACCCGTTCTCTCCAGAGGAAGTCGAGTTTCTTACCCAGGTAGCGGGTCCGATCGCCATCGCCATCGAAAACGCTCTCGCTTATGAAGAGATCTCCGACCTGAAAAACAAGCTCGCCCAGGAGAAGCTCTATCTCGAAGAAGAGATCCGCAGCGGGATGGGGTTCGAGCAGATCATTGGCGAGAGTGCGGCGCTGAGACACGTGCTGGCCATGGTCGAGACCGTCGCTCCCAGCGATTCGACTGTGTTGCTGCTGGGCGAAACGGGTACGGGCAAGGAGCTGATCGCCCGCGCGATCCATGAACGCAGCCGGCGCAAGGACCGGACTTTCGTGAAGCTGAACTGTGCGGCGATTCCGACCGGGCTTCTGGAGAGCGAGTTATTCGGACATGAGAAGGGAGCGTTTACCGGCGCCATCAATCAGAAGGTCGGGCGCATGGAACTTGCCGATCAGGGCACGCTGTTTCTGGACGAAGTGGGAGATATTCCGCCCGAGATTCAGCCGAAACTGCTGCGCGCCTTGCAGGAGCGGGAATTCGAGCGCCTGGGCAGCACGCATACTCGCCGGGTGAATATACGCATGGTGGCGGCGACCAACCGCGATCTCGAGAAGATGGTTGCGGACCGCGAATTTCGCTCCGATCTGTTCTACCGCCTCAACGTGTTTCCCATCCGGATTCCCCCGCTGCGCGAGCGCCGGGAAGACATTCCCGTGCTGACGAAGTACTTCGTTCAGAAGATAGCCAAGCAGATGCAAAAGAAGATCGATTCCGTTCCCATGTCGGTGATCAAGGGATTGACCGCGTGGGAATGGCCGGGCAACATCCGCGAACTGGAAAACTTCATCGAACGCGCCGTGATCCTCACCCGGGGACGGTCGCTGGATGCGCCGCTTTCCGAGTTGCGCAAATCGAACACGAATCAGCCTGCGCAGCCGGCCGCCACGAAAGGGGACGAACAGATCGCACGAATCGTGAAGGAGACGATCAGTTCGCTCGGCCCAAGGCGGGCGGCCAATGAGCATGCCAATAAGCAGCGCGAGGATATCGCTCGTGTGCTCATGGAATGCAAAGGGCGCATCGGAGGAATCGATGGAGCCGCGGCCCGCATGGGCGTCAGCCGCACAACGCTGATCTCTCGAATCAACAGACTCGGCATCAACCCATACCAATATGCCTGAACGCGTCACGCGGTCCGGCGAATTGCATCGGCTTGCATCGGCATCGAGTTTTGACAATCCCGGGAGTAGCCGGCAAGGATCGTCATTTCGCCGTCGCTGTATTCGCCGTTTTCTTGTTCGCCAAGGATCGCGCAGGGCAGGTCACTGGAATCGGCGCGTTCAACCGGCTCAACTGGTGCGATGGACACAGGTTTGGAATCGCGGACTAGGCGATGCCGCTGAACCAACTTGTAGTAGGCGACGTAAATGCAGATTCCAGTCAGTGCGAGACTTACCAGAAGCGATCCCGCCCGGGACACAATGGCAGCCACGCGGTCCAGATCGTTGCTGAAGATATAGCCGAGTCCGCCATAAACGCCTGCATAGAGACCGGAGCCAACCGCATCAAAGGCCAGAAAGCGGACCCGGCTGGTGCGGGATATCCCAGCCAGGGGAGGCGCTACCGCATCCACTCCAGGGATGAACTTAGCTACCAGCAGGAGAGGCAGCCCATACCGGGCAAAGATCCTCTTTGCCCGGCGGTTGTGGAAGTCAGGATCTCGCGAGAATCGGTGAATGAAGTGCAACAGCTTGTCACCATCTCGACGGCCTGCCTCGTACCATCCCCAGTCGGCCAGCACACAGGCAGTGATCACCAGGCCCATCCCGGCAAGGACGCCCAGCTTGCCGGCCGCGACGAGCGCGCCGGCCACCAGCAGAAAGAGTGGTCCAGGTAAGGGGATCCCTATCTGATGCGCAAGCGTCGCACCGAACAGGACCGAATAGCCATGCTTTAGAACGAACTGAAAAAGAGCATTCACTGGCGGCCCTCCGTGCGTACAAGCTCTGCCTGAGCGATGACCCGTTGCATCTGCGCATCGAAGAGCTGAGCCTTCGAGTCGGCCAGTTGCGCCTGCGCGTCTTTGAGAACAGATTCCGTGGCGGTCTTGGCAACCACCTCATCCTTCGTGATGCGAACAACTTCACTTCGTGCGGCAACGCCGGCGCGAGCAGCATCGAGGCCGGTCTCGGAACGATGGATCTTGCGCGCTTCCGTTTCCACGTCCATCCGGACTTTTCTCTCCGTTGCTCGAAGATTCTCTTCTGCTTGCGCCACCTGGGACTTGCGCTCGCGGACAAGGCCGATGCGCTTGCCGAACTCCGTGACGGTCCACTCCACGTGCACGCCGACTGCGTAGGAGTTATCAGGCAGGAGCGGCGAGCCGTTCTGGTATGTGTGCTGGAGAACGAGCGACAGGTCGGGGATGTACTCGGCCCGCGCGGCGTTCAGCCCGGAATGCGACTTGGCCAACGCCTGTTTTGCCGAGAGAAGCTCGGGGTTATGCTGCAGTGCTTCGGCCTCAGGAGCCGCAGCGTCCGTCGCGGTCTGCGCAGCCGTGCCTTCATCCAATGTGTCGGCAGGCTCGACCAGCTCGGTCTGGGTTGGCAGCGGCAAGCCTATCAGATCGTTGAATGAGTTCGTCATGTCGGCGATCTGATCTTCGATCGAGCCAAGCGTATGCCGCGCTTCGGATATCTCGGCCTCTCCTTCGAGAACCTTTACCTGGAGCACCACGCCGCTCTTGGCGGCGTCGTTCGCCTCCTTCAAACGCGCTTCTCCAGCTTCAATGCGCAGTTCAGCCGCATGCTTGCGTTGCTGAGCGGAGAGGAGTCCGTAGTAGAGTTTCTTGACATTCAGCGAGACTTCATTCCGCGCGCGGTCAAGATCGCTGTGCGCCATGCGTGCTTCGGCCTCGGCCGCGCTCGCGCCGGCATGGATCTTGAACACCTGCGTCACCGGTTGCGCGACAGTTGTCTGAGTAATCTCGAAGTCCTGCTTGCCCTCCTGGATCCTCACGTCCTTGCCGGGGAGCGGCCCGGTGGCGCCGTAGGTACCGAGCGCACCTGCCGGGATCGTCATGAAATCCGATTGATTGGCGTGAAAGGCATTGGTCTGATTGATCGCCTCCGGAAAGTACTTTGCCCTGGCCTGAAGCACTTTCGCGTCGGCCTCCTTGACCTTTTGTTCGGCGATCCGGACATTCGAGTTTTTCTTCATCGCCGATTGCAGGGACTCATCCAGCGTGATGGACTGCTGTTGGGCCTGGCTGGGAGTGGCGAAAGCAAGCAGAAGCGCGGCGGCTGCTGTCGCGGCGACTGCAGGCTTGGAGAGTTTGGAGACTTTGGTTGTGTTCACCACGACGAAAAGCACCGGAATGACGACCAGGGTAAAGAACATGGAGCCGAGCAGGCCGAAGGCAATCACGCTGGCCAGCGGCGACCACATGGTGGAACGCGAGATGATCATGGGAGTAACTCCGACGGCGGCTGCCATCGTGGTTAGAAAGATGGGGCGCAGCCTCCGTTCGCCGGCCTCGAGAGTCGCCTCTTCCAATGGCACTCCGTGTTTCATGCGTTCGTGCACATAGTCGACGAGGATGATGGAGTTACGCACAACCAGCCCACCCAGGCTGATGACCCCGATGAATGCGGTAAAGCCGAATGGGTTGTTGGTGAGGAACAGGCCGAAGGCGGCTCCGGGCAAGGCCAGGGGGAACGCGGTCATGACGATGAGGGCATCGGCCAGCGTGCGGAACTGGAGCAAGAGGATCAGGAAGATCAGCACCAGGCTAATGCCGAGCGCACTGCGCATCTCGACAAAAGTCTCGCGCTGAATATTGTCCTCGCCTCCGTACATGATTCGATAGCCAGGCGGTAATTGCAGCTTGTCGATCTGCTTTCTGGCAGGGGACAGGATCTGGCTGGCGAGCCGGCCCTCACTGGGGAAGGCGCGCACTGTAAGGGTGCGGACACCGTTGCGGCGCACGATCCTGCCGGGATGCCACTCCGGCGAGAGCGAAGCCACCGCTCTGACGGGAACGCGAGCGCCTGTGATGGGCGACAGGATGTAGGTATCCGAAATATTCTGGAACGTCTGGCGCTGCGCCGGATCGAGACGAAGGTCGATGTCCACATCGCGATCGCCCTCCCAGAATGTCGAGACGGTCTCACCCTCGAAACTGCCCGCCAGTTCATTGGCGATGGTGGCATTGGTGAATCCCATCCGGTTCGCGACTTCCTGGCGCACGTCGACTCCGGCCAGCAACTGCTCTTCGCGCCAATCTGAATCGACGTAAATAGCGCCCGGCGTGCGATTGAGGATGTTCTGGACCTGGTCGCCGATCGACCGGATGGTGCCCAGGTCGTCGCCTACGATGCGCACCTCAATGGGAGCTTCCATGGTTTCGCCCTGCTGCATTTCCTTGACGAATACCCTGGCCTCGGGCGTGACGGACGGCAGTTGCTCGCGAAGTTGTTCCACCAGTTTCGGGGTTCCTTTGACGGTGTGCGTGTTGACAAGGATCTGCGCATAATTGGCCGCAGGCTGCTGCGGATTTACGTTGTAGTAGAAGCGCGGCGCGCTGGAGCCCAGGAAGCTGGTATAGCTGCGAACCTCCTTTTCCTTATGCAGGACATCTTCGATGCGGCGGACAGCGGCATCCGTGGCTTCGATGCGCGATCCTTCGGGCAGCCATACGTCCATGACGAACTGGTCGCGTTCCGCCAGGGGGAAGAACTGCTGGCGGACAAGAGACAGAATTCCGATCCCAGCGACAAACGTAATGACCGCTGCGATCAATACCTTCTTACGGTGCTGCATCGCCGATGCAATGATGCGGTTGTAATAGCGCTGCATGTGATCCAGCGCCGTGGGTTTCTTCTCCTTCTGTTCCGCGGACGGATCGTGCAGTCCCTTTTTGATGAAGAAACCGTTGATCATCGGCGTCAACATCATGGCGACCACGAACGAGACGCTCAAAGCGACCGCGACGGCGATGGGCAGAGCGCGAATGAACTCTCCGCATGCGCCGGTCAGCAGCAGGAGCGGCAGGAAGGACGAAATGATCGTCAATGTCGCGGCGAGAACCGGGATGGCCATTTCAGACGCGCATCTCCAGCAGGCATCTGCAATCGGAACGTTGTGATCCAACAGTTCCACGTAGTTGTCGGCGATCACGATGGCGTCGTCCACCACCATGCCAAGGACGACGATGAGCCCGGCAATCGACACCTGGTGGAGTTCGATCCCGGCGGCATTGAGCATGCCGAAGGTAATCGACACCGTGACCGGAATGGCGACCGCGGAGACAAGCGCGACCCGAATGGGCAGCAGCACCATGGTCACCAGAATCACGGATATGATTGCGATGCCGAATTCGCGGGTAAAATCCTGGACACGCTCGGAGACGACACGGGGCTGATCGGCGACGAACTCCAGCTTTACATCGGGGGGCAATGTGGTCATGACGCGATCGAGAGTCTTGTGCAATGTCTTGCCGAACTCCACGATGTTGTTCCCCTCGTGCATCTCGACCGAGATCAGGATGGTCGGCTCTCCGTCCATGCGGGCATAGTCGGTCGGGTCCCGATAGACCCGCTTGACATCGGCCAGGTCGCCCAGATAGATGGGCTGCCCGGTGGGCGACACGTCGACCATGATCTGGCGAATCTGCTCTTCGGTCTGGAACTGCCCGTTGGCATCGATGAGAGGCTTGCTGTTTCCGCTGGGAACGCGGCCGCCAAACTGGATCGTGTTGCGGCCCTGCAATGCCTGCTCGACTTTTTGCGGATCCACTCCATACTGCGATATCCGCTCCAGATTCCCCGTGACCTCGATCGATTCCTTCTGGTCGCCGATGCGCTTGATCTTCGACGCGGCGGGGATGGTGCGGATGGCAGCTTCCACTCGTTGCGCGTAGTCTTTCAACTCGCGATATCCGTAATGCCCGCCCTTGACCGCAATCAGAGCGGCGACCGTATCGCCGAAGTCGGAGTCGACGATCGGGCCGCGCACGCCCGAGGGCAGTTCGGCCTGCTTCAACACCGCCATGTCAAGGCGAAGCTTCGACCAGAACTGGTCGGAGTTCTTCACCGACTTGTTCAGCTCGACGTTGATAACGACGAGGCCGTTGCGGGATGTGGAGTAGGTCTTTTCCCGGCGCACTTCTTCAAACCGGAACAGACGCTCTTCGATCTTGTGCGTAACCTGGCTCTCGACCTCCTCCGCGGTGGCGCCCGGATATTCCGCAATCACCAGTCCGGTGCGGATGGTGATCTTGGGATCTTCGCGGCGCGGCATCGTCAGGAACTGGACGACGCCGCCTACAAAGAGCATGGCGGTGAGGACGAGCGTGACCTGGGGGAAGCGCAGGGATGCGCGAACGGGGTTCATTGGCCGCCTCCAATAACACGAACCGGAGATCCTTCGTGAACGTTCTGCTGTCCGGCAATGACGATCTGCTCATCCGGACCCAAGCCGCTCTTGATCTCGACCTCATCGCCGGCCAGGTAACCAACTTCCACGCGGCGAGCGAATGCGCGCTGTCGAGTTGCGTCGTAGACATAGACCAGAGGAAGGCCGCGCAGATCGCGGACCACAGCGATGGAGGGAACCGTCAGCACGTCGACCATCGCCAGATCGTAGACCCGGGACTCGCTGATCATGCCGGCGCGCAGGACGTGGGTGGGGTTGGGAATGGCAATCTTGGTGGTGAACGTGCGCGAAACCGAATCCGCCGAATAACCGACCGCCTCGACCTTGCCCTCGAACTGCCGATTATCGAGCGATGGAATCGTGACGAGGGCGCGCGCACCTTCGTGTACCTTCCCGATTTCCGCTTCGGGGATTCCGACCCTCACCTTCACCGGATCGAGATCCAGTACCGAGAAGACCGGATTGCCGGCAGCCACCGTGTCGCCTACGTCTACATGGCGCACGCCGATGAAGCCGGCGATGGGCGCGCGAAGTTCGCAGTCGCTCAAATGCTTCTTGGCTTCGCTCAACTGGCCATTGGCAGCATGGGACTGCCCCTGGGTGGCCTGCTTTTCCTCGATACGCGCACCTTCGCGGGCCATATCGAAGCGCTGCTGCGAAGCCAGATAGACCGCTTCGATCTTGTGGAAGTCGTTGGCTGCCAGGCTCTGGTGATCGTAGAGGTATTTTTGGCGCTGGTATTCGTCTTGTGCGCGCTCGAAATCGATGCGCGCCTGCTCGAGTTCCTGGGCTCGCACGCCATTCTTCGCTTGCAGCGCCTCGGCATCAGCCGTTGTCGCCTGGCCGGTCGCCGCCTCATACGCGTTGCGATAGTCGGAGCAGTCGAGCTCAGCCAGGACCTGGCCCTGCTTCACATGCTGCCCCTCCTCGGCAAAGACGCGGGCGACACGGCCGCCGACCTGAAACGCCGTCTGTGCCGACACATTCGCTTCGACCGACCCGCTGGCGGCCACTGACGCAGGTTCATGGAGCCGGTGAGGGGTGCGGAGCTGCACGGGGACGGGCTGATCCGCTGCGACCTTGGGGCTGCTGTGGCACCCGGCAAGCAGGCCGGCTGCGGCGAATAAAGCCGCAGGAACCCACGATTTGGGACTATAAATTGGGCATGAAAGGTTCAACTTAGACCTCCCTTGAAGAAATCGGAAAATTCCGGTTATGGCGTCCGCCGCAAATGTCATGCAATCCTCGATTCGCGCACGGGCCGCCTTTGCACTGCCGCTATCTGAGCTGAAAGAGCCGTTATCGCTGGCTCGACAGAAGTGCGTTTCAGCGGATTGCGGCCGGCACCCCTACAATGGCAACTCGATTGCCAAAAGGAAAAAGGCGGATAAGTCCAAGGGATTGGGGCGATTGGAACGGCAGATCCCGAGAGGGTGGTGTCGATTGTCGCAACTGTCGATGGTGGTTCGACGACATCAAGAGCGTTGCAGTCGTTCAATCTGCCGCGGACGCCTTCGACACCAACGCGGATTCCAGCGGGGATTTCTGATACGATTTCGGTTGCATAGTAGAAACCGATTCAGTAAACGGTACAGCCAGTAATGGAGAGCGCAACCCCGAAGGCGGAGCTGCAAGTTCAGAACGAGCGATTGCGGTTGCTTCTGAACCTGACCAACAAGATCACTTCAAACCTGGACCTGCGCGAGGTCCTGAGGTCGATCTCCTCGAACATCCGGGAAATGATGCTGGGTGATTTTGTCTCAATAGCACTGCCCGATGCGGACCCGGAAAAAGTCGCACTCTACGCGCTTGATTTCCCGCAGAGCGAAGGGCTTGCGCGAGAGGGAATGCTGGTGAGTCTGAGGGCGCCGGGAAAAGCCCTGCTCGATAGCCGCAAGCCTGCCATCGCCAATACGACGAATCCTGACGATTTCCCCTTGGAAATGGTGGTGCTTCCACAGGAACCGAAGACGGTTTCCTTCATTCCGCTCATGAACCGCGGCCGCGTGCTCGGGTTCCTGGCCATGGGGCGATCGGCGGAACATCCGTACGATTTGGATGAGATCGAATTTCTCAGCCAGGTAGCGGGGCAGATCGCGATAGCAATCGACAACGCGCTGGCCTACGAGGAGATCTCCGATCTAAGAAACAAGCTTGCCCAGGAAAAGCTGTACCTCGAAGCGGAAATCCGCAGCGAGATGGGTTTCGAACAGATCATCGGGAGCAGCCCGGCGCTGAAACATGTTCTGCAGCTTGTCGAAACAGTCGCTTCCAGCGATTCCACCGTTCTGCTGCTCGGCGAAACGGGTACGGGAAAGGAGCTGATCGCCCGCGCAATCCACGATCGCAGCCAGCGCAAAGATCGCACCTTCGTGAAGCTGAATTGCGCCGCAATTCCCACCGGCCTGCTGGAAAGCGAGCTGTTTGGGCATGAGAAGGGAGCCTTCACGGGCGCCATTAGCCAGAAAGCCGGCCGAATGGAACTTGCCGATCAAGGCACGCTGTTCCTGGATGAAGTGGGAGACATTCCGATCGAAATCCAGCCAAAGCTGCTGCGCGCCTTGCAGGAGCGCGAGTTCGAGCGCCTTGGCAGCACCCATACGCGTAAGGTCAACGTACGGCTTGTGGCGGCAACCAATCGCGACCTGGAAAAGATGATTGCCAGCCGGGAATTCCGAACCGATCTCTATTACCGGCTCAACGTGTTTCCCATCCGCATTCCGCCTCTCAAAGACCGCAAAGAGGATATTCCTCTTCTTGTCAGCTACTTCGTGCAGAAGTTCTCGAAACAGATGCAGAAGCGAATCGACGCAATCCCGGTAGCCACCATGAAGGGGCTTGCAGCCTGGGACTGGCCCGGCAATATCCGCGAACTCGAAAACTTCATCGAGCGTTCAGTAATCCTTACGCGCGGCAAATCACTCGACGCCCCGCTTGCGGAGCTCCGGAGAGTCAGCAAGGGCGAGCCCGCAAAGGCTTTTGCTGCAAAGACAGAAGACGAGATTGCGCGGATCGTCAAAGAGACCGTTGCTTCTTTGAAAGACACGAACGCTGAAAAAAGCGAGCACATGAAAAAGCAGCATGACGAAATCGTGCGCGTATTGACCGAGTGCAAAGGGCGCATCGGAGGCGCGGGCGGCGCCGCAGCACGCATGGGGATCAGCCGCACAACGCTGATCTCCCGGATGAAGAGGCTCGGAATCAATTCATACGATTATTCCTGACGCCCCATCCGCTTGATGACAAAACCGAAAGACAGGGGCATCCCGCCCCGTCAACGCCGGCGGGACTCAAGCCGGCTCGAGAACGCTGTTGTTGCGTCGACAACACTTTCGACTCTCGACATCGACCTCCTTGCCAACCTATTGAAAAGCAAGCCACTTGCAAAGACAGATAGTTTGGCACGGTGCTTGCCCTTTCAGAAGGGGGGGAACGAGATGTTGAAGATTTCCATTATCGAGACCGCGACCAGGCGGCAGGTGGTCCTGGAGGGTAAGCTCGTTGCTCCCTGGACCGACGAAGTAAGAAGCATTTGCCAGGCCGCCATTTGTGATCTCGATCACCGTGACTTCGTCATCGACTTGCGAGGCATAACCGTGATCAGCCGAGACGGAGAAGAAGTGTTGCTGGCTTTCATGGACCAAGGCGCCAGGTTCCGCGGGAGTGACGTCTTCACAAAAGAGATTCTGAAGCAACTCGCCCGGCGAGCCCAACGAGGGAAGCAAGGTGAAAACGGATCGCGGTAGGCACCGGGCGCCCTGTCAAGGATGAGCTTGCTCGGGGTTGCCGAAGCCCCCGCAGAGACGATAGGCGACGCGCTCGAAACGAATCGGGGCGCAGGGCATATCGGAGGATAAAGACCATGAAGATCTTCGGATGGATCAATATTGCATTTGCGCTGCTTGCCATGGCTTCCGGGGCTATCGTAATGCGCGGGCTTCTGAAAAGCACGCTCAGCAGCAAATCCACCGTTCGGTTTCTCAAATTCAGCCTGATCGCGAGTCTGGCCGGCCTTCTACCTATAACTCGACACCTTGCGCCAATTCAAGGGATATGCATGGTCTCAGTCTACTGCTCGGCAATCGCCATCGTCGCCTGGCTTAAGTTCCATCTTGCCGGACATTGGCGCCCGGCCTTCGCGCTGTTTGGCACCATTGTTCTCTATTTGAATGTAGTCTCCGTTTCGATTCAGTTATTTGGACTCGATCCGGTGGCACAGTCACTCACAGTCTTTCCCATGGTCCAGTTCTTCCTGGCGGCGATCTTCACGGTATTGGCGATGCTGGCGGTCGAAAGATGCCACGCTGTGCCGGCGCCGCCGCTGCAAAGCCAGAAGATCCGCCCTCATGGAGTCAAGTAACCTGTTCTGCTGTGGCAGGTCCAACGCCGCAACAGGCGGGCGCGCGGCAGCGGAACATGACTTCTTCTGCGCTCGCCAGCTTTACTGTGGCAGCCGGCGCAGCCCTGAAAACAAAGCCTCCGGCATAGAATGGCAGCGATCCTGACTGCATCGGATATCCGTTGCAAAATATTGTCGCCCGCGCAAAGATCTGAATGCGGAGCGCACTCCAAGGAAACCCGTCTGGTAGTAATTCCTCTGTCTCATTCTTCCGCGGCCCAAGGAAGCTCCGATCGCGTACCCGATCTCAAGAAGCCCGTCTCTCACGGATGAAGTCCCCCACGATGATGCGCGATTTGCGGCAGGGCTGAAGTCGTGCCCTTGGAAAACTCCGGCTTATTCCGAGGTTCCCTGACGTTCAAAAAAACGCGTTCGCAGGGAACGGGATTCTTCTGCTCGATTTCAAAATGCCATTCTGTCGGCCTCAAGCGGCGGATTTGCTTCGAATGTCCTGGTCTGCGATTTCGGCCTGTCGATCGGCTTCGCAGAGTATTCGCTCGCGATTCCTGACAGCGAGTCGGGTGTGCGCGGCAATGTACTCGTCGGCATCGCGGACGTTGCCAAACGGAACGGTAATGTAACCATCGGCCCAGCGAATCAGCCGGGACCCATCTCCTCGCGATTCGACTATGCCGGGGAGAGTTGCCACGGTTTCGATATCCCCGATTACGCGAGTTCCGACAGGAAGCGCCAGAAGTTCTTCCAGGAGCATTGTATTCCTCACCCTCTGCATCTTGAGCGACGATGCTTCGCAGTTGCCTTCATGAGTCCATCGGGCGGCGTGTAGTCCGACGATCCCAACGGCTCGATCAAAAGACCAAGGGCATTCTCTTCGTGAACATCGGAATGCTCGATGCTGAATAGTTTGGCGTTGCAGCGTAAATGCTTTGCGGTTATGTTCATTGGTTCGTGTCCCCATCACTAGCGACGGATCGCGGAAGGATGCTGATTTGCTTGCGCTATCAACAAGAAGGTTTTTGAACTCATGGAGAACCGTCTTGCCGCCACGATTCCGAGCACCGAGGTTGCCGTGAAGAGAAGAACCTGGAAAAGCTGCCACACAACGGCACCCGATCCTGGCACCTGAAGCGAGAGAGCAAGCACATCGAGATACACGAGGAAAGCGATGGCGAAAGCAAACGTATCGCGCCATGCGCCTCGAAGGTGAAACCCGTGCCGGGCAAGCAGGACGAGGCCTGCAGCATAGACGGCCACGATCGCTACTCTTTGAGCGGGAAGAAGATGACGCGCAGGAAAGAACAGTGCGGCAAAACTCGATCCGAGGCTGCAACGCAAGAACCAGTTCATGCACCGGACTGCGAGGCGTCTCATGAGAAGATCGCGCAGCGTAAAGAAGCCACAGCCGATTGCAATGCAAGCCAGTGAGGCGTGGATGAAGATCAGAACACCTGTCATTGAGTACCTCATTCTGTCGGCCTGTTCGGCAGCTCCGGTTGCTGGGCGCCGCACCACTTTTTGAAGGCTGTGTAGCCCAATGCGTATGCGACTACCAGCCAGATTGCGAGGGCGAGGAAGTGAGGAAGGATCCACACTGCCGTCGCGCCGACCAGATTCACCTTGCGCATGATGCAGTTCATTGGAAAGATGGGGATGCAATAGGCAACGGCTGCCACTGCGCGAGGCATGGCGTAATAAGGCCATGTAAAACCCGATAGGATAAAAAGCGCCGAGGCCATGTACATATGAATGTGCAAGGCGAAAAGCGGAGATTTGCACAGGCCGAAGTAGGCGTATCCCATGCAGACCTGGAGGGGAACATACAGAGTGCATGCAAACAGAATCAGTAAGAGACTTCCACGGTGAGGAGTTCCGAATATCCAGAACACACAGGCAACAGCGCCGCACATGGCGGGAAGAGCGATGCAGCAGGTGCCGATAACCTTGCTGGCGAACAGCCACGGTACGCTCAGATTGTGCGATTTCAGGTCGCTGCAAAGTTGGTCGTAGCGGTCAACTCCGATGGAAACTCCGACCCCCATGCGGATAACTCCCTGGGCGGCGGCGCAGACCAGGCCAATCAAAATGAAGTAGCTGTAGCTCCCGGTGGGATTGAACAACGGACGCGTGGTGATCTTGATCGGCCGGGCAATGGTGGCCGCGCCGCCTGCCGGAACCCCGGATCCCTCGAGCGTTCTTTGATCGATGCCGACCTGATATGTAGCGGCGATGTTGCGAACCGCGTTCAACGGCGGACCCGCAAGAAGAGCGTTGGTGCCATCGACGAGGATCGCGATCTTCGGAGACCTGCCCGCGAGCGCATCCCGTTCGAAATTCAAAGGAAACATGACACATGCGAACGCCTCCTGACGGCGGGCCAGGGAGACCAGTTCGGAAGGAGAGTTGGCCCAGCCTACGATCTTCACACTGTCCGACGAGCGAATCGCGTTGGTGAAATCACGCGACAATGCCGAGTGATCCTGATCGACAATCACGACAGGAACGTACTCTGTGCGCCCCTGCCAGAACGCGCCGCCGAAGACGAATGCATAGAAGAACGGTCCACCGATCAGTAGAGGGAATATCCGGGAGTCGGAAAGAATCCTTCTCATCTCTCGCAGGCACGCAGTCAGCAATGATCTAGCCATTGAGTTCGCTCTCAGGGGAGTTTTGCCGGAGAAGGCGGCGCGTGCCGGCCCAAGCCAGAAGGAACCCCGCAACACTCCAGCCGATCAAGGTCCAGATCTGGTTTCCGCAGTCAGCCAGGGTTCCTCCCAGGACGATGATCTTTTTCAGCATGAAAGACATGGACATCATGGGCAATCCATAGGCCAGGACCAGAAGAGGTTTTGGAAACGCCACCAGCGGCCATGTGAATCCGGAAGCAAGGTAGTTGGGCAATGTAATGGCCGTGGCAGTTTCGGAGGCTACGATGGCGTCTCCACTCAAGGCGGACAATCCGTATCCGACAGAGGCCAGAGCTGCAGGCCACCAGATAATCACCAGCCAAAAAGACAGGCCGGTTCGGACGAACGGTGCTCCGAACAGCAGGTGCTTCATCCAATAGACAAAGAAGAAAACGAACGGAACCGGAGCCATGCAGGCCATCACCTTGCCCGCAGCCAGCGTAAAGATATTGCATCGAATCGAGGAGAGCGGCTGAAAGGAACGCTGGCCGTACTCGGAGGCGCCGGAACGAATTGTGCACAGGAAAGCCGTAATCTGCAGCGCGATGCACGCGGCCCCGAAGGGAACGAAATTCAGATAATTCGAGGTGAAGGCGGGGTTGAACAGTATGCGCTGGCCTACGTCGATGGGCACAGCCTTGCGCAGCGCGGCGGTTGGCCGCAGGCCGTTGACTGCTTCTACGATCCGGGCATCCGCGGCCACCGAGGATGGGGCCAGCACGGCGATAGCATTGGATATCTCGATGTTGCCGGCCAGGAAGTTCGATTCGTCGGCCAGGACTTCTATGCGGCCGCCTTTGCCGTGCAGGAGGTCGCGCTCCATTCCATAGGGAAAGACGAAACATACATGCGCGCGGTCCTCGGCCACCAGGCGGGGAAATTCTTCCGTTGAGTTGATGAAACCGGCGGATTTGAATGTCTCGTTTGCAAGGACGGCGGTAATCAACGCGCGAGAAAGTTGCGAGTGATCCTGATCGACAAAAACCACCGGGAGATTCAACACCTTTTTCGGCGAATAGATCAAGTCAAGGACGAAGGCAAACAGAATGGGACCCACGAGCACCAGCACGAGATAGCGCTTCTCGAGAAGTATCCATTGCCACTCGCGCTTTGCAACGTTGAGTATGTCGCGGATCATTTCTCACCCACGTTGAGCTCGACACGTGCTGTCATCCCGTTGCGATAGCGCGGGTCGTCGTCGAGCTTGATGACCAGTTGAAGACCGCGGACATCCACGGTTCCCTGTTCATTGGTGGCGCGCTTGGTGGCAAAATCGGCAGCCTGGTTGATGCGGATCAGTCTTCCGTAAACCGCCTTGTTGCCGAATGCGGGAAGGAAGACCTTGATCTGGCGGCCTATCTGGAGATAGCCGAATTTCGACTCATCTACATAGACCTTGACTTTGAAGTCGTTGGCACGGGAAATGGTGACCATCGGAAAACCGGGCGACACCATTTCGCCTGCGTTCGAAATCTTCTCCGACACGTAGCCGGTTACCGGCGCCACGATGCGCGTTTCGCCCTGCAGCGCCAGCGCCTCGTGCATCTGTCCCTTCGCGGCATCGGCCTGCTGCACGATCGCCGCTTGTTCCTGCTCGCGAAGCGTCACTTGCATGGATTGGTCCTTGGCCAATTGCAGAGCCGCCGCGGCTGCCTTGAGTCCCGCCTTGGCCTGGTCGACCTTTGACTCCGCCCCGCCGAGCTGAGCCTTGGCGGCCAGATAGCGGTTCTCATATTCTTCCTCGGTCTGGCGGGGCACAACTCCAGCGGCAAACATCCCGTGAAACCGGTTATAGCTATCTTCCTGGGTCGTGAAATTGGCCTTCGCTTGATTGAGGTTTTCCTCGGCCTGCCGTATATCTTCGCGGCGCGCATCGTATTGCGCTTTCGCCTGATCGAGCTGATCGACGAAGCTCGCCTTCTGAAACGCGACCGCGGTTCCTGCCTGGGCAACTCGCGCCATGGAGGATTGATATCCTGCCGAAGCGGCATCGACCCTGGCATCGATCTCATTCGATTCAAGCACGACCACCGGGTCGCCGGGCTTGACGGACATCCCTTCATCTACAAAGAGCTCTTTGATGCGTCCCGGAACCTTGGATGAGACGTTCACCTCGTCGCAGTCAATCGTCCCGTCAACGATCATCAACTTCGAATTGCTACTGCAGCCGGTATCGAACGAGATCGCGATCGACGCGAGCCCGGCGAGAATAGCGGCCGTATAAGTGCGCTTTCCTTTCATTTCTGAATCCTCGCAGTAACTTCGGAAATATCTCCCAAATAGCGATGGATACGCAGGTACGCCAAATCCATCCCGTAGAGTGCCTGTTGTATACCGATTTGCGACGCCGTCAGAGCCACATTGGCATCGAGCACTTCGAGACTGGTTCCAGTTCCTACCTCAAATCGCTTGTTGGCCAGTCGCAGGCTTTCGGCGGAACGTTCGGCGGCCTTCTGTGTCGAGACAAGCTCACTTCGCTGCGACTGCAAATCGAGATACGCACTTCGTACTGCCAGGCGTACCTGTTCTTCCGCATGGTGATACTCAAAGCCCGCGCTCTGCCATTGCGAGCGCGCCTGGGAGACGCGCGCGCGCCGTTCTCCGCCGTCGAAGAGTTGTAAGGAAGCCCGTGCGCCGGCATACCAGGTCGGGTCGGTTTGCGCCAGCTTGCTGGTTACAAGCTCCCGGCCGGAAATCGCGGTAATCTGCGGGAGGTAATCGCCCTCCTGAACACGCACATCGCTGCGGTTGGCAGCAACCTTGTCTCTGAGCGCCTTTAGCAGCGGACTCGCCTGAACTGCCGCATCCATTGCCGCATTCAGGTCCACCTGGTCAACGATTTCGAATAGACGGCCGTCTATCTCAATTGCCGTCGCGTCTTCGAGCGCGAGAGAAGTTCGAAGCGCGGCCTCTGCGAGTGCAAGTTGGTTCCTGGCTTCAGTCAGACGTTTTTCCTGCTCGGCAACTGCAGCTTCCGCGCGGATCACGTCGTAGTTTGCCGCGGTGCCCAGGCGAAAAGATGTCTGCGCATGATCCCGGTGGTCGTTGTACGAGCGGAGCGCAATTTCATTCAGCCCCACGACCTGACGAGCCAGGAGCGTAGAAAGATAGTTACGTTCGGCCGTAAGGATTACATCGTCATCCGTATCGCTGGCAACTTCTCGGGTTGCTTGCGCCGCCTGGCGAGCTTCTTTGATCGCGTTGTGGATCTTGCCGCCGGTAAAGACCGGATATCCGGCCTCGAGATCGACATGCAGGTTGTCCTGCGGAGCCAAAGGCGTGTCAAGGGTTTTCAATCCGAGAACCGGAACGAGGTCGGATGGAATCGGGGACTTGATTTGAACCGGGTCGTTCAAGCGCAGATATTGACCCTTGAAATCCACCTGTCCCGATCGCGCAGTTGCTACGCGCCGGGCGTTGGCAGCGGCAGTTTCGGCGTCCTGGTGCGCCTGCTTTGAGGCCCAGCTTCGCGCGTTGGCCACGCTGGCAACGGATGCCATGTCGAGGTCCAGCGGCTGCTGCGCAGGAGTTGCTGCGGTGCAAAGGGCGAGGCAAGCGATGGCAAGAAATCCGGCCGCGTTCTTGCGAGGCATGTTGTGCGTTGTTGCGAGGAACGATGGGATTGCTCCGGGTCTTGGTTCAGCGGGAGACGGCCGGGGGCTACAAACAATAGCTGCCGAACAGGCCGGAGCGGGTTCGATAGCAGGAAGAAACAACTTCACGAAACTACCCTCTTACTGTGAGGACCGGGCATGCTGCCTCACGATTCACGCGGTTGAAGATGGACCAGGGAAACCGGATAGCCAGATCGGAAAGCGAGTCCTGATGCGCTCCCATGACGATCGTGGCCGCACCAATGCGCTTTGCCGCGCGGAGGATGCCGGCGGCAGGGTCGCACGACTCGACAAGAATGTTTGTTCTGCGCCCAAGACAGGCACCGGAAGGTACGATCTCATTCAGGTGCGCGGTCACCGATGCTTCGTTGTCGTCGTGCGCCGGGTTGTCATCCATCGCGAGATGTGTGCGGCGGGGAGGCAAGACGTGCATCACGAACAACTGGCGCTCGAAATCATTTGCCAGCGAGACAGCATACGGCATGGCCTTGGCGGATGCGTGGTTGAACGCGGTGGCAAAGAGCAGCGGCTTTTCTGAATCAGAAGGATTGTCGAGCCAGGGTCCGGGCGAGTGCGGGCCTACGGTCAGCACCGGGCAGGAGCAATGTTTTGCGATCAGTTGTGCGATCGATCCGCAAAATACCCTGGCCATGCCTTGCCTGCCGTGAGTGCCTGCCACAATCAAATCCACCTTGTGGTCGCGCACGAAGGACTCGATCTGTATGTCCACATTTCCCTTGAGAATCACAGGACGAACTTCTACTCCACTCAGCTTTCCCGAGACCGCCAGCTGGTTCACAAGGAAATCCAAATCCCGTTGCGAAGCTTCGGCAGCAAGCTCTATGGCGTCAGGACCGGCGAGAGTGAATCCAAGCGCGGAAATCACGTGGACAACATAGAGAATGGAGCGATAATGGCGCGCGATGGCAATCGCATGCAACAAAGCTTGATCCGCAGACTCAGTCAGATCAGTCGCTACGAGGACGGATCTTACCTCGATGGGATGAATCGGGATGGTCGGACTAGCCATGTGAATACCTCAGGAATTGTGTTTGACTTCGATGCCGATCGAAGCCGGAACGGTGATGGGGATCAAACCGGCCCCCGTCATGGCGACGGGTCTGCACTTTGCGACCCGCACACAAAGCCTTGGCCTTGTTGAGTGCGCCGTCCGCTTCTTCCAACTCGCCGGAATCCAGTTCTTAGACAAGCAATCCTTTCGCCAATCATCGATCTTGTCGTGCGAGCACAGAGGCATTGCTTATTGCTCATCCCATGCTGCGGCATTGGTTGACGCCGAGGTCTTTCCCTGCTTCAAAAGCAACACACGTGCCAAGTTCCGCATTTACCCGCCCAGCTATCGTTTTTCGCAAGAGCGATCGTCGAGTTCGCGCATAGAAGCCAGGCATGGATTGGCTCAAACACCGTGCGGACAACAAGTTGCTTCGATTGCGGCGCACATGTTTCGGAGTTGGGGGGTCGCGCTGTGCCGAACGCACGAAAACTTCCAGGCGCGGGAAATCTTGCGGCTTTGCTGCCTCCCAGGGACTTTTCGCGTGAAATGCGACACTGACGTCGACAGTTTCGACACCCTCAGTTGGTTGCGAAGGGCTCTGTCGTTGAAGCGGGAGGCCGCCTGGCGGTGCTGCCCCGAACCGTATCACTTAGAGAGACGGGCCATTGCGAAGCCGCGATCGCGGACACTGCGGGACGCGTTGAGAGTGGCCTGAGAATTGCTTTCTCTAGTGGTAGTCGGTAGTGCAGTACGAGCGAGCGTTGGCTGACCTTCTGGGAGGCGTTCCATGACCACTTCCATTCCATATAGGTCCAGAAATCGCCATCAAGCCGGGTGGGAGTTGCGCACCTGGATCTGGACTCCGACGGTTTTGTCTGACTCCTGTCGCGAGGAAACATGGAATGAATGGGAGCCTTCGCACAGGTTGGATTGGTATCGCCCCCGTTTGGGCGCGTTTGGCTCAAAACATTTCAGGGGGAAGACGCTGGGCACGGCCATGATGCTTCGATCGTTCCAACCGGATTCATCTTCGTTTCCGGTGAGCCATCAGGCAGTTCAGGCCAAGGCTGTCCCCAAAAAAAGGAGTTAGCTATGAGACGTCCTATTTCTGTTGTGCTTGCTTCCAAAAAAGAACCGACGGAAAGACACATCGAGGAACGATCGAGCCGCTGGCCGTCGAACATCTACTCGGATGGGGATCGCTTCCTGCTCCGCCAGATGCACATTTTCCCTCCCGGATGCCGTGAGGAATTGGATTACATAGCGTTGCACCCGCGCAGGGCTTGAATTCCCGGCACGGATCTGAACCTATGGACACATCACAACAGGCCGAATGGCCACGCAAGCTGCAAGGGATGCGTGGAAGAAGGCAAATGAGGAGACACCTGTATGAAACGCGAACCGTATCCCACTCTGGAGCAGTTCGACAAGGCCCGCAAGCACCTGACGCGTCCTGCCGAAGTTGCGCTGCAGGAAACGAAGACGAGGCCGGCCGGCACCTTCTAAGGAAGCCCGGATCAGGCATCAGATATCAAGAAGCCATTCGCCCGGGGACGAAAGTCCTCTTGATTGTGCGCGATTTGCGGCACGTCTGAAGCCGCGCCCTGTTACAAAGAGATGTCTGTGAGCGCCTTCCGCAATGGAGAGGGTCGCGATCACTTCCGGTCAGGCATATTGATATGGATCGATGCTGAATCTCTTCATTCGAGAGATGAGCGTTGTGCGGCTGACGCCCATGCGGGCCGCGGCTCCATCGGCTCCTCCGACGCGTCCTTTGCATTCGGTCAGGACTCGAATGATCTCCTCGCGCTGCTTCCGGGTATGTTCATTCAAAGCGCGCTTGCCGCTCATTGAGCTGATGGTTTCTTTTACGATCCGCGCGATCTCATCTTCGCCTCGCGCCGCGGGTACTGCTGCCGGCTCATCGATGTTCACCTTGCGCAACTCGGAAAGCGGCGCTTCGAGCGATCGTCCCCGGGTGAGGATCACGGCGCGCTCGATAAAGTTTTCCAGTTCGCGGATGTTGCCCGGCCATTCCCACGCGGTCAATCCCTTGATCACCGACATGGGAACGGAATCGATCTTCTTT